>Ga0102591_1001816_pt1 | contig 26475 bp, 29 predicted proteins | sample AraplaCol_mCL_r2_2_FD_76860 | JGI IMG/M metagenome (GOLD analysis project Ga0102591, IMG submission 76860) | Arabidopsis root microbial communities from North Carolina, USA - plate scrape MF_Col_mCL_r2 (SPADES assembly) (version 2) | ecosystem: Host-associated > Plants > Roots > Endosphere... | reverse complement strand
GGAAGCGTGGAGCGCCAGGGGCAGGCCCCCTCAGTCGCTCCGCGACAGCTCCCCCAGAGGGGGAGCATCTTGCGCGGCGTAGATCCTCCCCCTCCGGGGGAGGTGGCCCGGAGGGCCGGAGGGGGCTCACCGCACCGTCAGCACAGCCCCGTGCACGCCCACCACCGAGACCCGGGTCCCGGTCGTCGGCGCGCTTTCGTCCTCGCCCTCGCCTTCGGTCTGGGCCGCCCATTCCTTGCCGTCGACGAAGACGCGGCCGCGGCCGTTCTCGAAGGCGGTGACCACCTCGGCCGGGCGGCCGAGCAGGCGCTGGGCAGGGTCGTTGAGGTCGGGATCGGGTCCCGCCAGGGCCGGCCGCAGGAAGCGGCGGGCCAGGTAGGTCGAGGCGATGGTCAGCGCGGCGAAGAGAGCGATCTCCACCGGCAGGCTGGTGGGGAGGAGGAGGGCGACGACGCCGACCGCCGCGGCCGAGGCGGCCGGCCACAGCAGCCAGCCGGTGCCGGTGCCCACCTCGATCGCCAGAAACGCGGCCGCGATCGACAACCACAGCCAGAAGGGATGGGCGACGAAGAAATCGATCAGGCCGGTCATGGGATCAGGCTCCCTTGCGCGGCGCGGACGGAACCGCGCTCGAACGCGACGTCGCCGGCGGCGGCGTCGGACGCGGCGGGGCGTCGGGGCCGCCCAGCGAGCGGATCAGCTCGCCGACCCCGGCCACCGTGCCGGTGATGCCGGCGAAGTCGGCCGGCACGATCACGGTCTTGGCGTTGGGCGAACGGGCCAGATCGCCGAACGCCTCGACGTACTTCTGGGCGATGAAATAGTTGATGGCGTTGACGTCGCCGCGGGCGATGGCCTCGGAGACGAAGGCGGTGGCCTTGGCCTCGGCCTGGGCTTCGCGCTCGCGGGCCTCGGCGTCGCGATAGGCCGCTTCGCGCCGGCCCTCGGCCTGCAGGATGGCCGACTGCTTGGCGCCCTCGGCGCGGGCGATCTGGGCCTGCTTCTCGCCCTCGGCCTCGGTGATGACGGCGCGGCGTTCGCGCTCGGCCTTCATCTGGCGGGCCATGGCGTTGGTGATGTCGGCCGGCGGGGTCAGGTCCTTGATCTCGATGCGAGCCATCTTGACCCCCCAGGGGCTGGTGGCTTCGTCGATGGTGGCCAGCAGGCGCGAGTTGATGTGGTCGCGCTGGCTCAGCACCTCGTCCAGCTCCATCGAGCCGACCACGGTGCGCAGGTTGGTCTGGGCCAGCTGGGTGATGGCGTAGATCAGGTTGTCGACGCGATAGGCCGCGGCGGCGGCGTCCATCACCTGGATGAAGACGATGGCGTCGACGGTCACCGACACGTTGTCCTTGGTGATGACCTCCTGCTTGGGAACGTCGAGCACCTGCTCCATCATGTTGACCCGGCGGCCCACCGTCTCGACGAACGGGGTCAGGATGCTGATGCCGGGCTTCAGGGTGCGGGTGTAGCGACCGAACCGCTCGACGGTGAATTCGCGGCCTTGCGGCACGATCTTGATGACGTTGACGACCAGCAGGATCGCCAGCACCAGAAGCACCAGGGGGACCAGAAAAGCGGTCACGAAAGCCTCCCGAGACGCGGCCCGGCGGCGCAAGCCGCCAGTCGCCGTGCGTCCATGAGGAGAATTTAGCGCGCCGCTCGCCCTTCCGCCACGGAATCCGGCGCAGCTTGCTCGTTGACCCGGACCGTCTGCGACAGCTTGTTGGCCAGAGCCCGGCCGCGCAGGGCGGCCTGGCGTTCGGCCCGGCGGCTTTCGGGGCTGCACTCGGGATGGGCGGCCTGGGCCGCGGCGTAGCCGCCGTTGAAGCGGTCGCGCAACTGACCGTCGAAGGCCTGGTCGGCCTGCTCCACCTCGGTCAGCCGCACCATGCGGGCCCGCCAGAACTGGTCGCCGACGCCCTCGCAGGCCTGGCGCAGGGCGTGGCTCTGGCCGATGGCGTAGGCCAGGTCCAGCAGCCGCTGGCGCTCGGCCGGCGCGCGGTCCTGGGCGCTCACCACGGCCGGTGAGGCCAGCAGCAGGGCGGTCAGGAGCGAGGCGGCGAGGCGGGCGCGAAGCATGCGGGCACTATCGCCGCAAGCGCCCCGCCTGTCATCGCCTCGCCCGCGAGGGGCGAAATCAACCTTGAGGATATCCACAGCGGCGCTTGCCCATTTTGAGTCGAAACTTCGACTCTTCAGGGCCTTGCTATCAACAAGGATCGGGATCAGGCTGTGGATAAGTCAGGGGTGGCGAGAAACGACCAACTCCGACAGCGCAGAAGGGAGGACGTGTCATGGCAGAAGTGCACTACGGCGTCGTCCAGGTGGGCGACCGGTGGACCATCATCGGCGACCAGCTCAGGTTCGGGGCCTATCGCAGCCGCCACGAGGCCGAAAGGGCCGCCACCCGCCTGGCCGAGCAGGCCACGGGCGTCGGCATACCGGTGCGCATGCACCTCCAGGACGAGACCGGCCAGTTGCACCGGCCCACCTTGATGAGCTGAGCGCCTAGGGCGTGTCGGCATCCCGACAGGCGGACGCAACGAAACCCTCGGTCCGCGCGCTTTAACCGACGTGCAAGCGCCGCCGTTGGATGCCGCCATGGCCGACTCCGCAGAACTGAACGACCGAGACACCCGCGCCGAGCGGGTGCACCACGCCTATGCCGGCAACCGCCTGCTGCTGGCCATGCCCGAAGATGCGCGCGCGGCCCTTAAATCGGCCATGACCCTGACGGCCCTGGCGCGCGGGACGGTGCTGTTCGACGTCGGCGAGGACGTGCGCACCACCTATCTGCCCTGCCGCCCGACCATGGTCTCGCTGCTGGTGCTGACCCCCGAGGGCCGCGAGGTCGAGGCGGCCACCGTCGGCTGGGAGGGCGCGCTGGGCGGCGTGGTCAGCGGCGGCCTCAAGCCCGCCTACGGCCGGGCGGTGGTGCAGGCGCCGGGACCGGCCTTCACCGTCCAGACCGCCCGCCTGGACGAGATGCGCCAGCGCTTCCCGGCCCTGGGCGACCTCTTCACCCGCTATGCCGACGCCATGATCGCCCAGATGATGCAGTCGGTGGCCTGCAACGCCCTGCACACCATCGAGCAGCGCTGCTGCCGCTGGCTGCTGGCCGCCCACGACCGGGCCGGCGAGGACATCGTGCGCCTGACCCAGGAGGCCCTGGCCGACATGATGGGCGTGCAGCGCACCACCGTCACCGCCGCGGCCAAGATCCTGCAGGTCGACGGCATCATCCAGACCCGCCGCGGCCGCGTGGAGATCCGCGACCGCCGCAAGCTGGAGCGCCGGGCCTGCGAGTGCCACGCCCAGGTCGAGGCCCATTTCCACAAGCTGCTGCCGGAACTGGCCCTCGACGCCGGCTGAGGGGTCAGATCGCGTAGGCGAAGTTCGACGCGATGATGATCTCCACGCAGTCGATCAGGCCAAAGCTGCTGTTGGCGCTCTGGTCCTCGTAATCGAACAGAGACCAGCCGCTGGCCGTGGGTCGGTTCTTGTCGAAGTAGCCGACGACCTGGTCCTGGATGTAGACGCCGCCCAGTTTCAGGCGCGTGGCGCTGGCGAAGTTGATCAGCAGGCCGTCGGCGGGCTTGTTGGGGATGGCCGCGACGTACAGGGCGTATTTCTGGGCGCCCGGATCGATGATCGGCAGGTCCTCGTACATGTCCTGCACATAGATCGGAAAGTTGCGGCCCTTGGTGGCGGGCAGCAGGACGCCGGGCGTGTTGTCGGGGATGTCCAGCGAAACGCCGAACGAAAAGGCCGCGACCTGCTGGGCGACGACGGGATCCAGCGGCGGCTTGCGGTTGGGATCCAGCAGGGCCGGGATGATCCGGTCGAGCAGGTAGACCCGCTTGCGGACGGTGTCGAGCGAAGGCATGTCGCCCTGCCAGGGGCCGACATTGTGGTTGGCCAGGACGTTGGTCAGCGCCTTCAGCACCCCCGGCAGGTCGGTGTCGGCCACGCCGTTCTGGTCGTCGATCTTCAGCGACATGGCGATGAATTCCGACGGGTGGGCGTAGAGGAAGTCGTGGCACTCCACCAGCAGCGACACCAGGCTCTGGTAGACGTGCGCCCGCGAGTTCAGCCCGGTGCTGCCGTGGCAGGTGTAGAACTCCCAGGTCGCGGGCGAGTGCGGCCCGGCGGGCACCGCATCGATGATCAGCCGCACGTCCAGCAGCCGCACCCCCGCCTCCAGTTGCTCGGTGATGCTGCGATAGTGGCAGGCGTAGGGCGTGTGGATGGTGGAGTTGATGGCGGCGCTGTCGTGCGTGCCCGGCAGGTTGATGTCGCCGATCAGGGTGTCGCCGGGAACGTGCGACAGCCATACGCGCGGATTGATCAGCTGCAAGGTCAGGGCGCCGGCGTTGTTGGCGGTGTCCGACCAGGAGATGTAGGTCTCGTCGCCGGTCGGGCCGTAGAGCATGTGCGCCGGCTCGCCTTTCAGCGACACCGTCTTGTCGCCGTTGTAGGTCACCGGCGCGTACCAGTCCAAGCCCCAGCCGGCGTAGCCGCCCGTGGCGCGGCCCAGCCAGCGGTCGCCCGGCGCGGTGTCCTTGGCCAGATGGAGGTCGCCGTTCTTGTAGGTCCACTTGCACCAGGCCGCATCGGCCGTGGACTGGACCAGGGTCAAACAGTTGTCGTGCGTGCCCAGATAGCCGGCGAAGTCGCCGGACTGGCGATTGAAACACTTGACGGTGCGGTAGTTCATCGAGGTCCCCTGGCGATGGCGCGAGCTCGAGGAGGGCGGCTGCGCGACCAAGCGGACGCGACCTTATCTTCAGCTTTCAGCTGTGCGTGTGAAAATATTCACCGAGGGTTGTGCCTGCCTCGATCGGCGCCTCAGGCGAGCAGTCCCGCCGTCCGCCTGATCGCCGCTTCCGCCTCCGCGACCAGGCTGGCCACGATCTCGGCCGCCGGGCGCACGTCGGTGATCCCGCCGGCGCTCTGGCCCATGGCCAGGCACGAGCGCTCGGGGTCCAGGCCCTCGGTCTGGCCGGCGATGCCGCCCAGCACCCCGGCCTGGACGCTGGCCATGGCCTGCAGCGGGAAGGGCTGGATGTCGCCGGCCCGGGTCTCCCAGTCCTCGACATAGGGGTTGGCGCGCACCCGCATGGGCTTGCCGGAGTAGCAGCGGGTGCGGACGGTGTCCTCGTCGCGGGCGGCCAGGATGGCGCCCTGGTAGAGCGCGCCGGCGTGGGCCTCGGCGCTGGCGATGAAACGGGTGCCCATCCAGACGCCTTGCGCCCCCAGCGCCAGGGCCGCCGCCAGCCCCCGGCCGTCGTGCAGGCCGCCGGCGGCGATCACCGGGATGTCGACCGCCTGCACCGCCTGGGCCACCAGCGGCAGGGTGCCGACCAGGCCCGTGTGGCCGCCGCCTTCGCCGCCCTGGCAGATCACCGCGTCGCAGCCGGCCTCCTGCGCCTTCACCGCATGACGCACCGTGCCGCAGACCACCATCACCTTCAGCCCCGCCTCGTGCAGCCGGGCCAGGATCGGCGAGGGCACGCCCAGGCCGGCGATGAAGGCGCTGGCGCCCTCCTCGATGATGACCTCGACGCTGGCGGTCAGGGCGTCGGGCGTGGCGGCCAGCAGGTCGACGCCGAACGGCCTGTCGGTCAGGGCTTTGACCTGTCGCATCTGCTCGCGGATGAAGTTGGGCGAGGTCCCGGCCATGCCCAGCACGCCGTAACCGCCGGCCTTGGAAACCGCCGCCGCCAGCGGCGCGTACGATACCCCGCCCATGCCGGCCAGCAGGATCGGGTGGTCGATGTTCAGCAGGTCGCAGATCGGCGTGCGCAGGGCCATGGCGGCGTCTCCCTTTCGCGGCCCTCTGGCGGGGCCGTCCGGGGGAGAGTGCGCTCGCCCTTGCAGGCGGCAAGCGTGCCGCGAGGTCAGGCTAGACTACGCGTCTGGCGCGCGCGCTGCGCTCATGTTCTCATCCCGTCCGCGAAGCTGGGTGGGTGGACGATGCATCCTCGATTTTCCGCGGTGGTCCAAGAACTGCACCCTACGTTCCTGCGGCTGATGGAAGCCTCGCCCATGCCTTCCGGTCATCGCTGGGCGAGCGAAGCGATCCGGGGCGTGTACCTCTTCAGCGAAGGCGAGAAGCATCTCTATGTCGGCCGCACCAATCATGTCAGGCGGAGGCATGGGCTGCATTGCCGGGCGTCGGCGCAGCACAATCAGGCGGTCTTCGCCTTCAAGCTGGCTCGTCATGCGACCGGCAATCTCAAGGCGTCCTACAGCACGGGCGCGGGCAGTCGAAAGGCGCTCGCCGCGGACCCCGACTTCAAGCGCGCTTTCGATGAAGCCAAGATCCGCGTGAAGGCGATGGATTTTCGCTGGGTCGAGGAGGCCGATCCGCTCCGCCAGTGCCTGCTCGAGGTCTATGCCGCCGTAGCGCTCGAGACGCCGTACAACGATTTCGACAATCACTAGCGGCGTAAAGGGCCAATGGCCCTGAGCAATGCTCGGGCTGGCGAGCTAAGGCGGTGGCCTCGGCGCTATTCGTCGAGGATACGCTCGGGATCCAGTTCCGGCGTCCAGAAGCAGGCGGCCATGGCCGCCAGCATGACGGCGACCATCGCCAGGAAACCACGCGGCGGGGCCAAACCCGCGATGTAGGGGCCCACGATGTCTTGCGGGATCATCTCTCTCGTTTCCTCTGCAAGCAGCGCCCCGCTCTGACGTCGAGGCTGCCGTTCACGGAAGAAAGCGTCTCACCGAAGCGAAGGTTCGACAAGTCCCCATTTTTCAAGGGGTTATTGTGGACTCGCGGGTCTAATAAACCGGCTCGACCTCCGGTGTTTCCAGGTCCTCGATAGCGGCGGCCGACCGGGCGGCGCGGGCGGCCAGCAGCTTGGCCTGCACCTCTTCGGCGTAGGCCGCCAGGTCGCCCCGGGTCTTGATGGCGGCGACCCGCGCCTTGACCGCCTCTGCCGCGGCCGCATCGTCACCGGACAGGTGGGCGTCGCGCTTGGCCAGCAACAACAGCGTGCCGATGGCGTTGCCCTCTTCGGGCAGGGGCTGGGCGGCGAGCACGGCCTCGTCGATCGGCGCGGCCGCCAGCGCGTCCGTACTGGACGGCTCGGCGACCTGGGGGAGGGTCTTGGGGCAGTCGGTGCGGGGCGGATAGACCGTCAGCAGGCTGGTGACGCTGTTGGCGGCGGCGTCCCGCGCGGTCATGGTTCCGGTGGCGAAGATGGCGTGCAGCGTCGCCGACACCGAGGCGTGGTCGTAGGGGGTGTGGTCCACCGTCGCGGCCGCGATCTGCGGCGAGACGATGACGGCGGGCACCCGCACGCCGAAAAGGTTGAACGGGAAGCCGGTCTCGTTGATCGAGCTCGTGCCCGCCCCGGAGCCGTCGTTCGGCGGCGGGGCGGCTTGCGGGGCCACGCTGTCGTAGAAGCCGCCGTGTTCGTCATAGGTGATGATCAGCAGGCTGCTGGCCCAGAGCGGCGAGTTGCGGATGGCCTCGTAGGTCGCCTTGATCAGCGCTTCGCCGTTCTGCACCGAGTCCATCGGGTGCTGCGAGGAGCCGTCCTTGTAGGTTTCCAGGGCGGTGTCGCCGTAGTTGGGCTCGATGAAGGTGTAGGCGTAGGGATAGGGGCCCTGGACGTCCTGGGCGAAGGTCTTGAAGTCGTGGATGTCGTCGTTGCCGACGCCCTTCAGCGACAGCACCTGGGGCACCGCGCCGCTCTTGGCGCCCTGTTCGTCCTGGTAGACCCGCCAGCCCATGGCCTTCTGGTTCAGCTTGTCATAGATCGACGCCCCGCTGGGATAGGTGAAGCCGTCGACATAGTTCCAGCCGATGATGTTGTGGATCCCGGGCGAGGCGGTCCAGCCGGCCGACGACGCGCCGTGCACGAAGAAGCGGTTGGGCCAGGTGGGGCCGGGCAGCGACGAATGCCAGGCGTCGCAGATGGCGAAATTGCTCGCCAGGGCGTGGATCACCGGCAGCTGTGTGAGGGTGTCGAAGCAGGCCATGATCTCGCCGCGCTCGGTCGACGACGGTTTCTCGTGTGGATCCCACCACGGCGCCTCGCTGGTGGTGGTCGCGTAGCTGTCGACGAAGCCGCCGTTGGTGATCGGCTGCTGGTAGGAGGTCCAGCTCTGCGGCGGCGGTTTGCTGGAGGGCGGGCCGCACAGCTGCGTCAGCACGTCGAGGAACTCGTGGCCCGGATCGGTGGGCATGGCCCACGGCGCGGTCGAATAGACCGGATAGGGGTGGCCGCCGAAGCTGTTGGTGTCGCTCGTGGTCGCCGCCTGGATGCCCTTGATGCCGGAAAAGGCGAAGATGTTGTCGAACGAATGGTTCTCCAGCATCAGCACGAAGACGTTGTCGATGTTGAACCGCTGGGACGGCGCCACCTGCCGCATCTGGGACGTCACGCCCTTGGGCGGTATGGGCATGGTGAGGGTCGAGGCGTCGACCGAGAAGGTGATGGCCTTTCCGGCGACGTCCGAGGTCAGCGGGCAGGTGGTCCAGTTGTCGCCGCCGCCGCTCTGGTAGACGCCGCCCACGCCGTTCAGCATGGTGAGCTTCACCGCCCAGGCGTCCACGTTGCCGTCGTTGGGGTCGAAGGAGATCTCCAGCGGGCTGTTGGTCTTGCTCCCGCCGAGCACGAGCTCCCAGACCTTGCTTTGCATCTGCTTGCCGCGCTTGTGCCAGAGCGTGATCGAGGCGGCTTCGGTGATCGTGGTCTCGACGTAGATCTGGACGGTGTCGGTCGACATGGCTGCGCCTCCCGTCGCCCGGCTCGGCCGGACGAGCGATGTGTGAATTCAGGGTCGAACACGCGTCGGAGCGGGCGGCCGGGCGGCCCTCGCCGCGCGATCGTTTCGCTCCGTCCCACGGGTCGCCGCCATCGGCCTGCGCGGAGGGTCACTGGATGGTCAGGGTCGCGCCCCCGCGACCCGATATCAACTTAAGATAGCGTTTTTATGTGCGCAATGTTGAATTGCCTTGGCGAGGCGCCCGCGTCGCCTAGCGCCCGAACAGCGCGTAGGTCTGCTCGATGACCTGCCGGGTCAGGTCCCACTCGACGGCCGCCATGGCTTCTTCGCGGGTGAAGAAGCGGGCGTCGGCGGCGTCGTCGCCGGCCTTGGGTTCGCCGCCGGTCCATTCGGCGGCGTAGTCGAACATCACGAAGTGGCGGGTGGTCTCGCCGGTCTCGCGCGAGGTGAAGACGCCGTCGACGACGTCGATGAGGCCTAGAAGCCTGGCTTCCACGCCCGTCTCCTCGCGCAGTTCGCGCAGGGCCGCGGCTTCCGCCGTCTCGCCGAACTCGATCCGCCCGCCCGGCAGGCTCCATTGGCCAAGACGCGGCGGCGTGCCGCGCTTGATCAGCAGCACCTCATGCCCCCGCAGGCAGATGACGCCGGCGGTGGGGGAGGGGATCGGGGCGGGGGTGTTCATGCGAAACCAGACTTCAAATCGACTGTCGAGCGCTCCCCCACGAGAGGCAGGCACTCGCCGAGCCAAGCTTCCGCCGCCTTGCGCCCACGGGCCTTGAGGTCGGTCAGGAAGCTCCACTCGGTATTGAACTTGGACGCCAGCGACAGGTCGGCCAGCGGCTCGTCGGCCTTGATGGCGTGCAGCAGCATCCGCCGATAGCGCCCTCGGGCGTTGTCTTTCAAGAGGCCTTCGTCGAGCAGCTTCTGCACGAAGCCGATGGCGCGCAGTTCCGAGGACAACGCCGCGTTGAAGGTGATCTCGTTCAGGCGGTCCATGATCTCGCCCGGGGTCTTGGGCGTCTCGTCGCGGACGAAGGGATTGAGGCTGACCAGCAGGATGTCGTCGGGGGTCTTGTCGTAGAACAGCGGCCACAGCGGCGGGTTCGCGAGAAAGCCGCCGTCCCAGTAGGGCTCGCCGTCGATCTCCACCGCCTGGAACACCTGCGGCAGGCAGGCGCTGGCCAGCACGTGGCGGGCGGTCAGCTCGGTCTCGCGGAACACCTTGGCCTTGCTGGTGCGCACGGCCGTGGCGGCGATGTAGAGCTTGACCGGCGAACGGGTCCGCAGGACCGTAAAATCGATCGCCGCGTCGAGGATGTCGTTCAGCGGATTGAGGTTGAACGGGTTGAACTCGTAGGGGCTCATCGACAGAGCCAGGGTCTCGGCCAGCCGCCAGCCCGGGGTGTTCTTGATCCAGTCGGCGGCCCCGCCGAACGCGCCCCCGAAGGCGCTGGTCCAGATGCTGGTGTCGCCGAAGACGTTGCGGCCGCCGTTGCGGTTGACCTGCTTCCAGAAGTCGTCGAGCGAGGCCTTGGCGCCCTCGCGGCCGCCCGCGATCAGGCCCGAGGCGTAGGCCACCGCGTTCATCGCTCCAGCCGAAGCGGCGGTGATCGCCTGGATCTCCAGGCTCTCCTCCTCCAGCAGCCGCTCGATCACGCCCCACTCGAAGGCGCCGTGCGAGCCGCCGCCCTGCAGCGCCAGGCTGATCGGACGCGGCCCCTTGGGCTTCCTCTTCAGCGGCGCGATGGGCATGTCGGCGACCTCGGTGCTTGGTCCTCGTCCTTCGACAAGCTCAGGATGAGGACCAGTTACAGGCCGGGCGATAGAAAAACCTCATCCTGAGCCTGTCGAAGGACGAGGTTTTCGTCTCCAGCGCCGGGGATCGGCTACTGCGCCGTCCAGCCGCCGTCGATGGCGAAGGAGGCGCCGTTGGCCGAGGCCCCCAGGTCGCTGACGAGGTACAGCAGCTGGCCCGACAGCTGCTCGAAGGTCACGAACTGCTTGGTCGGCTGGGCGGCCAGGATCACGTCCTTCATCACCGCCTCCTCGCTGATGCCGCGGGCCTTGGCCTGGTCGGTGATCTGGGCCTCGACCAGCGGGGTCTTCACGAAGCCGGGGCAGATGGCGTTGCAGGTGATGCCCTGCTGGGCCACTTCCAGGGCGATGGTCTTGGTCAGGCCCAGGATGCCGTGCTTGGCGGCCACATAGGCCGACTTGTAGGGCGAGGCGACCAGGCCGTGCGCCGAGGCGATGTTGACGATCCGTCCGCGGCCCTGCTCGCGCATGATCGGGATTGCCGCCTTGCTGGCGTGGAAGGCCGACGACAGGTTGATGGCGATGATCAGGTCCCACTTGTCGTCGGGGAATTCCTCGACGGGGGCCACGTGCTGCACGCCGGCGTTGTTGACCAGGATGTCCAGCTCGCCGAACTCGGCCTTGGCGGCCTTGACCATGTCGGCGATCTCGACCGGCTTGGTCATGTCGGCGCCGTGGTACAACACCTCGACGCCGTGCTTCTCGGCCAGTTCCGAGCGGGTGCGCTCGATGGCGGTCATCTCGCCCAGGCCGTTGAGCACGATGTTGACGCCTTGACCGGCCAGCGCGTCGGCCAGGGCGTGGCCGATGCCGCTGGTCGAGCCGGTGACGATCGCGACCTGCCCCTGCAACCCGAAATCCACCGCCATGGCGCTCTCCTGCCGGCCGCTCGGGCCGCTTGAATTGTTGCAACGCAACATATAGCCCGCCGTTGCGAAAGAACGAGGGGCTATAAATTCATCGTTAGATGAATTCAGGGCTGCGGGCGAGCGAAAACCCAGTCGGCCTCGGTGGAGAGCTCGGGCCGGAAGCGGTAGCCGCCGCGGTCGAAGGCCTTGAGGTCGGCGGCCTTCTCGATGCGGCCGTCGATGATGTGGCGGGCCATGCGGCCGCGGGCCTTCTTGGCGTAGAAGCCCAGCACCTTCAGGGTTCCGGCCTTCTCTTCCTTGAAGTGGCAGGTGACCACCGGCAGCTTCAGGGCCTTGGCGTCGACGGCGCCGAAATATTCCTGGCTGGCCAGGTTCACCAGCGTCGGGTCCGCGTGGCCGGCGGCCGCTTCGTTGAGCGTCTTGGCGATGGTCTCGCCCCAGAAGTCGTAGAGGGTGGCGCCGCGCTTGGTCTTCAGGCGGGTGCCCATCTCCAGGCGGTAGGGCTGCAGGGCGTCCAGCGGCCGCAGCACGCCGTAGAGGCCCGACAGGATCCGCAAATGGTCCTGCGCCCATTCCAGCGAGGCGCGGTCCAGCTCGCGCGCCGCCAGGCCGGCATAGACGTCGCCGTTGAAGGCGATCACGGCCTGGAGCCCCTCTTCGACCTCCGGGTCGAAGTGCTGGAAGCGCTCGCGGTTCAGGTCGGCCAGCTTTTCGGAGATGTGCATCAGCCGGCGCAGGTCGGCGGCCGTCAGCTTGCGCGTGACCTTGGCCAGTTCGGCGATCTGCGGCTTCAGGGCCGGCGTCGTCAGCGGCAGCACCTCGCTGGGCGCGGTGAAGTCGAGCGACTTGGCGGGAGAGATGACCATCAGCATGGGGACGCAGATAGAGGCTTTGGCCCCGCTTCGCCAGCGGTGGCGGCGTCATTGAGGGCGCGTAAGGAGGCGGCGCGTAAAGAAGCTTGTCATCCCGGCCGGAGGAGCGCGCGAGCGGTCCGTAGCGCCGGGACCTCCCACGTCGGCGGGATCTGAGCGGTGGGAGGTCCCGGCGCTCCGCTTCGCTGCGGCCGGGATGACAATCGTTGTTGAAGGCGCGCTCTTCAGGCCGCCCCCCTCAGGCCAGCGTCAGCACCAGCGGTCCGTTCCGCGTCGCCACCAGGGTGTGCTCGTACTGCACGGTGGGCTGGCCGCGCGGCGGACGCAGGGTCCAGCCGTCGTCCAGTTCCTCAACCCAGTCGGCGCCCAGCGACAGGAACGGCTCGATGGTGAAGACCAGGCCCTCGGGGATGGTGCGGCGGTCGCGCGGCTCGCGCCAGGTGGGGATCTCGCGGGGCTCGTCGTGCAGCGAGCGGCCGACCCCGTGGCTGGCGAGGTTGCGCACCAGGCTGTAGCCGTTCTTGTCGGCGAAGGTCTCGATGGCGCCGCCGATCGCGTTCAGCCGGCCGCCGGGCTGCACGGCCCGGATGCCCGCCCACATCGCCCGCCGGCCATCGCGGCACAGGCGTTCGATGCGCTTAGGTGTCGGTGGCACGGAAAAGCTGGCGCCGGTGTCGCCGAAATAGCCGTCCAGCTCGGCCGAGACGTCGATGTTGATCAGGTCGCCGGCCTTGACCACCGTGTCGCCGGGAATGCCGTGGGCGCAGTCGGGACCCACCGAGATGCAGGTCGCGCCCGGGAAGTTGTAGGTCAGTTCCGGGGCCGAGCGCGCGCCGTCCTTCTCCAGCAGGGCGCGGCCGATGTCGTCCAGCTCCCGGGTGGTCATGCCCGGCTCCAGGGCAGCCCCCATGGCCGCCAGGGTGCGGGCCACCAGGGCGCCGATGACGCGCAGCTTCTCCAGCTGGTCTTCGTGCTCGATGGTCACGGCAGGGTCTCGACGGCCTTGGCCGCTTTGGGGCCGTCAGGCGCGGGATCGTCCCCGTCCACGCCGGCCTCCCGCAGCTCGCGCGCCACCAGTTCCTGGAAGGTCAGGTGCGGATGCAGCTCGCACAGCATGCCGATCTTGATCCAGAACGCCGCCTGGCCGTTGATCGACCGGTACGACGCCTTGCTGGCCCGCCGCAGCTGCTCGTGCAGCTCGTCCTCGATATTGACGATGCCCATGGGATATCTCGATCATATACGTTTCGTATATGTGATGTATGGCCTAGGCGCGGGCGAGGCAAGACCCACCCGACCCCTCTCTCTTCCAGATCCCTCTCTCTTAGAGAGAGGGAGGGGCCCATCGCGCAGCGATGGGAGGGTGAGTGGTTACACCTTCTGCCGGCGTGCCGGCACTTCGCCCGCAACAGCGCCAAGATCGTCGCCAAGATCGTCCGGGGGCTTCGCCTACCCACTCACCCTCCCACGCCTTGCGGCGCGGGCCCCTCCCTCTCTCCATGAGAGAGGGTTTCGGTGACCGCCTCCCACCTTTGGCGGACACTCACGGTGTCCGCTCAATGGGGCTGCGTCGGTAGCGGTGGAGGTCCTCGCCACAGGGGCGAGGAAGACGAGAAGTTTAGGGGCCGTCTCGAAAGGGGCGGCCCTTTTTCGTGGGTAGGACGGCCAGCGGTGAAACCTCTCACCCTCCCACCGCTTCGCGGCGGGCCCCGCCCTCTCTCAAAGAGAGAGGGATCTACTCCGCCGCCGCTGAAGACGTAGAAGCCTGCCGTCCCTTCGCCGCCGCGATCAGTTGGCGGGCGTGGGTCTGGACCTGGCGCAGGGTGGCGTTGGTCATGACCTGGGTGGTGTCGTTCAGCGCGTCGGTCACCCCGAAATAGGTCGGGTAGGCCGCCAGGTGGTTGGCGACGATCAGGCCGAAGAAGTCCTGCAGGCTGGCGTAGTCGACGTCGGGCGGCGTGGCCGCGAAGGTCTTGTGGGCGATCGGCGTGTAGGTCTTGAAGGCGAGCAGGCCGTCGGCCAGCAGGTCGATCGAACCCAGCAGGGCGTCCATCTCCAGCTTGAACGCCAGGTCGCCGGTGTTGGTGAAGAAGCCCTTCAGATGCACGTCGTTCCAGGCGGTGGGCACGATGTCGTGGGCGTTGACGATGTCGGTGTTGAAGGGCGTGGGGCCGGTGTCGGCCGGCTGCGGATAGAAGTGGGTGTAGAGGGCCGCGAAGTCCGGATTGCCGGGCGTGGGGCCGGCGCTGGGCAGGGCCAGGTGGGTGATCCCGGGGAACGGGCCGCCGTTCTGGCCGATCACCGCCGTCGCCAGGGTCGGCGACAGCGCCCCGCCCAGGCTGTGGCCGGTGAAGATGATCGTGCCGCCGGTGTTGGCCTTGGCCCAGGCCGTGACGAAGGCCTGGATGCCGCCGCTCTGGGAGTCCGACATCGCCAGCAGCGCGGTGATGCCGGTGTGGGTGGCGTGCGAGATCTTCGGCGACGGCGCGCCCGTGAAGCCGCCGTTCCCATAGGCCCAGTCGACCTGGCGGACGATCGCGAAGTCCTCGGCCAGCCAGTCGTAGGCGTCGTCCTCGTTGGTGCCGGCCATGGCCACCACCAGGCAGGGCGATCCGTTCACCGAGGCTTCCGCCGCGTACAGCAGGTTGTCGGCGTAGTAGAGCGCGGTCGGGTCGTCGCCGTCGTGGCTGGCGGCCTCGGGCCCCCAGACGACCGACCAGTCGGCGATCTGGCCGGCGTTGTCGGTGACGAAGGCGGCCACCGCCTGGGCCACGATGGCTTCCAGATTGGCCAGGGTGTCGACCTTGTCGCCGGCGGCGTTCGACAGCCAGGACAGGCAGAAGGCCTGCTGCTGCAGGGTCAGGCTCGAAGCGGGCATGATCGCCTCCCTATGTTGATTTTGATGGCGCGCGGCCCGGCCGTCGCCGAGGGCACGGTATCACGACTTCAACTTGAGGATGTGATCTGTCGCACAAGGCGGCGGGGGGAATCCACTTCGCCCGAAAATGCTCTAGGAAGGGGCCATGAACCAAACCCTCGCCCTCGTGGCCGCCCTGGCCTGGCCGCTACCGATGATCGCCGCCCTCTACTTCGTGGCCCGCACCAAGGCGCTGAAGCTGCGGGTGATCTGGGCGGTGCTGGCCTTCGTCGGCGTCGGGGCCTTCTGGATGAAGCCCGCGACCGGCGAGTGGGGCTTCGTCCCGTTCGCGATCAACATCCTGGGCCCGGGCGCGGCCAATGGCCTGCTGAAGGCCACCTTCCCCGCCGGGGCGGTGCTGTCGCTGATCATGGTCTATTTCGCGCGACGCAAGGCGAAGGCGGCGGGCTAGTCGGCTTCCGCCACCTGGGTGGCCGGCGGCGGCTGGACGCTTCGCTCGTAGATCGCCTGGCCCAGCACCAGCGCCGCGCAGACGGCGAGGAAGCCGCCCCAGACGAGCAGCGCCCGCCCGTCGGCGCGAACATTCGGCTTTTCCCGCGCCGTGTCGTCGAAATCCGATTCCCCGCCGAACATCATGAGCAAGATCCCCCGTCCCCAACGGCCAAGCTTGGCCTTGGCGGCGAGACTGTCAAGGTCGCCGCGCGCGGGTAGGGGCGGAATGGACGGCTAGACCGCGAACCTGGCCTTCCAGCGCTGTCCGATGCTCTCGCAGCCGTCGATGACGGTCCGCAGCCTCGCCGCCACCCAGGGTTCGGCCACGCGGGCCACGAGGATGGAAAGCGCCAGCATGCTCACGACGGCGACCGCCAGGCAGATCGGCTGCGGCACGCCCATCCGCCACAAGGCGGCCATGACGGCTGACCCGATCAACTGATGCAGAAGGTACAGGGGGTAGGTCGCCAGCCCCAGCGTCCGTAGCAGGGCCGCCCCGCGCGTGCCGGCCAGCTTGTGGAAGCCGGCGTTCGCGCGGACCGACAGGCCGATCATCGCCAGGGCCGAAAGCCAGACCAGCGCCGGGATGACGGCGTCGGGTTTCGGGCCGAAATCGTGTTCGAGCGCGCTGTAGTAGATCTCCACCAGGCCGGTTGCGATCGCTCCGATCGTGGTCGCGATCCGCAAGGCCGACCAGCCGCGCTCGTTGGCTAGCCACAGCATCACGCCGAGGGCGAAGAAGCACCCGTGGCGGACGAGGAACAGCTCAACGAGGCGTGAATACTCGATGCGTTCGCTCGGGTCCGTGGCCAGGTGCCAGCCCCAGAAACCGGCGCACACCAGCGCCAGTCCGACGGCTAGTCCCTCGATCCACCAGAAGCGCTTGAGGCTGATCAGCACGAAGACCGCGCCGTAGAACACGATCTCGATGCCCAGCGTCCAGTAGGTCCCGTCGATCCAGGGGCCGCCGGGGAAGAAGATCACGCTGCGGACGTAGCGGGCCGCCAGTTGCAGGGCGCCGCCGTCATTGATCGCCCAGGCCGCCAGCAGCGACAGCGTCGCGCAGACCCAGGCCGCCGGGGCCAGGCGCAGGATGCGGCTGCGAAGGAACTTGAAGGCCTTTCCGCTGGAGGCGCTGTAGGCGATCACGAACCCCGACAGGACGAAGAAGATTTCCACGCCGACCCAGCCGAACGAGACGCCAAGGCCGCCGAAATCGAAGACCCAGCCGGTGATGCGTCCCGGCGTCGTCTCTGCGGGGCGCGAGATCCAGTAGGTCAGGTGAAAGAACACGACCATCAAGGCCGCGCTGAACCTCACCAGATCGAGACCGAGAATCTGATCACGCTTCATTGTCGCCCGCCCACCAAGCCGCCCGTCTCTTCGGTTGGCGCGGCGCGATTGGCAAGGCGATTTCGCGTTGAGTCGAACCTCTTCCGCCCGCGGGGCGCTAAGGCGCGCAGACTTTGGGGGAAGAGGCCGGGTTTTGGGCGAAGCTAGGGCGCGCTCTTTCCGCCGGCTCGCCGCCTAGAACAGCACCCGCGGGTTCATGATCCGCTGCGGGTCGAGGGCCGCGCGGATCGCGCGCAGGGCGGCGACTTCGACCGGATCCTTGTAGGCCAGGGCCTCGGCCGTCTTCATCGCGCCCAGGCCGTGCTCGGCGCTGATCGAGCCGGTGAAGCTGGCGGCGATGTCGTGGACGATGCGGGCGCCGTGCTCGCGCAGGGCGTCATGGGCGTCGTCGTCGCCGCCAGGGGCCTTCAGCACGTCGTAGTGCACGTTGCCGTCGCCCACATGGCCGAAGGCGACGATGCGGGTTCCGGGGAAGGCCTTGTCGATCGCGGCGTTGGCCTGGCCGATGAACAGCGGGATCTTCGAGACGGGCACGCTGACGTCGTGCTTCCACACCGCGCCCTCAGGCTTCTGGCCGGCCGAGTGGCCTTCGCGGATGTGCCAGAAGTCCTTCATCTGGGTCTGCGTCTGGGCCACCGCCGCGTCGGCGATCAGGCCGTTTTCCAGGGCGCCGGCCAGCAGGCGCTCCAGCGCCGCCTCGGCCGCGCCGGGCTCGCCGCTGGCGATCTCGATCAGCACGTACCAGGGATGCTCCGTAGGCAGAGGATCGCGCAGGCCCGGCACGTTGCGCACGGTCAGGGCGAAGCCCAGCCGGCCCATCAGCTCGAAGGCCTCGACCGCGCCGCCGGTCTCGTCCTTGGCGCGGGCGAGCAGGGTGATGGCGTCCTCCGGCGAGGCCAGGCCCACGATGGCCACGGCCCGCGAGGCCAGCGGCGCGTGCAGCTTCAGGGCCGCGGCGGTGACCACGCCCAGCGTGCCCTCGGCCCCGATCAGCAGTTGCTTCAAGTCATAGCCGGTGTTGTCCTTGCGCAGGCGCTTGAGGCCGTTCCAGATCTCGCCATTGGGCAGCACCGCCTCGATGCCCAGCACCTGCTCGCGCATCATGCCGTAGCGCAGCACGGCCGTGCCGCCGGCGTTGGTCGAGATCAGCCCGCCGATGGTGCACGAGCCTTCTGACGCCACGCCCACCGTGAACCGCCGGCCCACGCTCGCCGCCTGCTGATGGGCTTCGTACAGGGTGACGCCGGCTTCCAGCACCATGACGTCGTCCAGGGCGTCGACGTCGCGCACCGCGCGCAGCTTCTCGGTCGACAGCAGGATCTCGCCCTGCGGGATCTGGCCGGCGACCAGGCCGGTGTTGCCGCCCTGGGGCGTGATCGCCACGCCCTCGGCCGCGCAGATGCCCACCACGGCGGCCACCTCGGCGGTGGTGCGCGGCGTAACCAGCAGCGGCGTCTCGCCCTTCCAGCGCCCGCGCCACTCGACCAGCTTCGGCGCCAGCCGCTCGGGATCCTGGCTCCATCCGCCCTCGCCCAGCACGGACTTCAGGCGCGAGACGACATCTGCGGGAACGGGCTTGGTCATGGGCCGGGAGAATAGGGCGGAACGGGCGGAGGCGGAACCGCCCCGTTCGACGATCGCAGCCGTCCAGCGCCATGAGTTCGAGCGTGCCCGGGACCAGTCGCGCCGTTCGCTATCTTCGGTTGTTTTCGTGTGGCAAAGCTTTGCGGCGCCGCTTCGGCCCAACCCAATGGAGACGCCCATGAAACGCCTTCTCGCCGTGCTCGTCCTGATGATGGCCGCGCCGGCGCCCGCCCTGGCCTATACCGAATGCACCGCGCAGGTGACGAAGATCTGGTCAGACGACGCCGGCCTTGTGTGGCTGGTCATGGGTGACGGAAGCGTCGCCAAGATCCTGCCCGGCGTCACGAGCCACGACAGCTGGCTCGCCATGGGCATGACCGCCCTGACGGCCAACCGCACGATCACGGCCCGGTTCTCGGGCGCCCAGGCCTGTGGCGTCGAGCGCGCCGATCTGGTCGGCCTGTACCTGAATTGACCGACGGGACGGTCGGATGTCCCTGTCCGATCGTCGCCGTTTCAGCCCCGATCGCGGAACGGATCGGCCGGGTAGACGCCCAGGATCTCGAACTTCTCGGAGAAGAACTGCAGCTCGTCGAAGGCCAGAGCCAGGCTGCGGTCTTCGGGGCGGCCGTCGACCTCGGCGTAGAAGAAGGTGGCCGTGAAGGCGCCGTTCTCCATGTAGCTCTCGAGTTTGGTCATGTTGACGCCGTTGGTGGCGAAGCCGCCCAGGGCCTTGAACAGGGCGGCCGGCAGGTTGCGCACCCGGAACACGAAGCTGGTCACGCAGCGGTGGGTGAACGACGGGGCCGGCGGGGTCGGGTCGGCGGTCATCACCAGGAAGCGGGTGGTGTTGTGGCGCTCGTCCTCGATGTCGCGGGCCAGGATGTCGAGGTCGTAGATCTCGGCGGCCAGGGCCGGGGCGACGGCGGCGCGGGTCGGGTCGGGCTTGGCGGCCAGGGCCTTGGCCGCGCCGGCGGTGTCGCCCGCGCCTTCCTTGGCCAGGCCCAGGCGCTTGAGGCTGTGGCGGCACTGGCTGAGCGCGATCGGCATCGAGACGGCGGTCGTCACGGTGTCCAGCGTCACGCCCTTGTTGGCCATCAGCTGGAAGCGGATCGGCTTGAAGCGCTCGCCGATGATCTTGAGACCCGAGGCGGGCAGCAGGTGGTGGACGTCGGCCACCCGGCCGGCGATCGAGTTCTCGATCGGGATCATGCCCAGCTGGGCCGCGCCGGTCTTGATGGCCTCGAACGCCTCCTCGAAGGTGGCGCAGGGCAGCACCTCGTAGTCGGGGAAGTAGGTGCGGCACGCCTCGTGGCTGTTGGCGCCGGGTTCGCCCTGGAAGGCGATCTTCTTGAGGGTGCTCATCTAGCTTTCAGTCTTTTCGGCGTGGTCGCGCGCGGCCTGCAGGTCGGAAGGATTGTCGACGGAGATCGGGGCCTCGCCCGCCACCGCCGCGCGGATCGTCAGGCCCAGCTCCATGGCCCGCAGCTGCTCCAGCTTCTCGCGCTTTTCCAGCGGCGAGGGGAGGGCGGCGTTGAACGCCTCCAGGGCGGCGCGACGATAGCCGTAGATGCCGATGTGGCGCCAGACGGGCGCGTCGCCATAGAGGGTGGAGCGGGTGAAGTAGAGGGCGCGGCCGCCCTTGTTGTCCCCTTGGCCGCCCGCGTCCATGGCCAGCACGGCCTTGACCACGTCGGGGTTGGAGCGGTCGTCGGCCGAGGCTTCTGGCGCCACCACGGTGGCGATGTCGGCGTCGGCGTGGGCGGCCAGCTGGCCGGCGCAGGCGCTCAGCACCGCCGGATCGACGAAGGGCATGTCGCCCTGCAGGTTGATGATCACGTCGTGGACGCCGTCCGGGTCCAGCACGGCCAGGGCCGCCAGGATGCGGTCGGAGCCCGAGGGCAGGGCAGGATCGGTCAGCACGGCGCGGCCGCCGGCGGCTTCCACCGCCGCCACGATCTCCGGATCGCCGGCCGCTACGGCCACCGGGCCGATGCCCGCGGCCTCCGCCTGGCGCAGCACGCGTACGATCATCGGCAGCCCGCCGATGTCGGCCAGCGGCTTGTTGGGGAGGCGGGTCGCCGCCATGCGGGCGGGGATGAGGACGATCGGGTTCATGGCGTACCGGAGTTGGGCGAAACGCGGTTCGCCCGGGTTGCGCACGGGGCGGTAGCGTGTCAGAGACCGGAGCGCAACATCGCGCGTGGGACGACCATGGGGGGACCCGCGCTCATAAATCGGCTCCGCCCACGTAAGGCGGGCCAATAAAGAGGCTGACAAGGCTGAGATGAGCGACCTTACGTTCAACAAGATTTTCGGCGGCGTGCTCCTGACCGGCCTGGTGATCTTCGGTCTGCGCGAAGCGTCCGACATCGTCTTCAAGAAGCACGAGGTCGAGAAGGCCGGCTACGAGATCGCCGTCCAGGAAGACACCGGCGGCGAAGGCGCCCCGGCCGCCGAGGTTCCGCCGGACTGGGGTTCGGTGATCCTGCTGCCGGCCAATATCGAGGCCGGCAAGGCCGTCGCGGCCAAGTGCGCCTCGTGCCACAACTTCGATTCGGGCGGCCCGAACGGCACCGGTCCCAACCTCTTCGGCACCCTGGGCAAGCATCCGGGCACGCACCCGGGCTTCGCCTATTCGTCGGCCATGACCGACTTCGGCTCGAAAAACCCGCAGTGGGACTACGACCACGTCGACCAGTTCCTCAAGGGTCCGCAGAAGTACATCTCGGGCACCAAGATGACCTTCGCGGGCCTGAAGAAGCAAGAAGACCGCATCGCCATCATCGCCTACCTGCACAGCCTGGGCTCGACCCTGCCCGTGCCGGCGCCCAAGCCGGCGGCGGCCGCCGCTGCTCCGGCGGCTGCGGCTCCGGCCGCGGAAGGCGCCGCGGCTCCGGCGGCTGGCGCTGCTCCGGCCCCGGCGGCCGCGGCTCCCGCCGCCCCGGCCCAGCACTAAGGCTCCAGACAGCCTGAAACCAAGAGCCCCGCCGGCGCGAACCGGCGGGGCTTTTTCATGACCCTTCTCCCCTTGCGGGAGAAGGTGGCGGCGAAGCCGACGGATGAGGGGTCTCTCAGAAGTGAGACGCCGCATCCGGCCGATCCGCTGCACGCAGCTTTGATTTTTGAGAGACCCCTCACCCGACCCTGCTCCGCAGGGCCACCCTCTCCCGCAAGGGGAGAGGGGACTTAAGTCGTCTCCACCGACAGCGCCCACAGCCGCTCGGCCGCCTCGGGGTCCAGGGCGTGCGGCAGCACCCCGGCCCAAGGCTTGTCCTTGGTCCAGGCGACGGCCTGCTTGCAGTCTTCCAGATAGAGCCCGCCGACGCCGTCGAGCTCGGGGCCGACCGCCGCCCAGACGCTGGTGGCCGCGCCCTGCTGCGGGGTCTTGAAGCCGTCGCGGGGCTTGCCGTCCTCGCCGATCCAGCCCAGGGCGACCTGCTCCTCGATCGGCAGGTGGCGCTGCAGCGGGGTCATGATGCCGCCGGGCATGACGGCGTTGGCCCGCACGCCCAAGTCCTTGAACCGGGCGTCGAAGCCGACGGCGAACAGGCTGTTGGCGGTCTTGGCCTGGCCGTAGGCCTCCCACTTGTCGTAGGGCCGATGACGGAAGTGCGGGTCCTCGAAATCCACGCCCGAACGGCGATGGCCGATCGACGACAGCGACACCAGGCGCGAGGGAACGCCCGACCCTTGCGCTCCCGCCACGAGGTTTTCCGCCAGCAGCGTCGACAGCAGGAAGTGGCCGAAGTGGTTGGTGCCGATCTGCATCTCCAGCCCGTCTTCGGTGTAGGCGAGGGGGCAGGCCATGACGCCGGCGTTGTTGATCAGCAGGTGCAGCGGCGCGCCGCCCCAGGCGTCGGCGAAGGCGCGCACCGAGGCCAGGCTGGACAGGTCGAGCATGGCGAACCGGGCCTTGCGGGGCCCGGCCGTGCGCTCGATCTCGGCGACGGCCTGCGCGCCCAGGTCGGGCTTGCGGGCGGCGATCACCACCTGAGCGCCCGCTTCGGCCAGCGCCCGGGCGGTCTCGATCCCGATGCCGGTGGCCGCGCCGGTGACGATGGCGGTTCGCCCCGTGAGGTCATGATCGGCGACCACCTCGCCGGCGGTGCTGCGGGCCCCGAAGGGCGAGACGATGCGGTCGGCCATGGTTTCCTCTCCTCTGTTTTTCCTTCTCCTCCCCCGCTTGCGGGGGAGGGGGACCGGCGAAGCCGGTGGAGGGGGCGAGACTGGGCTCGGCGCTCTGTCCCTCGCCCCCTCCGTCACGGCGCTGATAGCGCCGCGCCACCTCCCCCGTTTCTCGGGGGAGGAGTAAATCACCCCGCCTTGCTGAAGTCCGGGGCCCGGCGCTCGGCGAAGGCCATGAAGGCTTCGCGGGCTTCGGCGGTCTGCAGGCGCTCGGCGAACAGGGCGCCTTCCTTGTCCATCAGGTCGGCGATGGCCTCGGCGTCGCGCATCAGGCGCTTGGTGACGGTCAGGGCGCCCAGCGGACGCTTGGCCAGCTGGTCGGCGGCGGCGCGGGCCTTGGCGCGCAGCTCCTCGGCCGGCACCACGGCGTTGGCCAGGCCCCAGGCGGCGGCGGTCGTTCCGTCCACGGCCTCGCCCAGGGCGAACATGGCGTAGGCGCGGGCGTGGCCGATGCGGGCCGGCAGCAGCCAGCTCGACGCGGCCTCGGGCGCCAGGGCCAGGTTGACGAACGGCACGGTCAGGCGCGCGTCGGGCGCCACGAACACCAGGTCGCAGTGCAGCAGCATGGTCGTGCCCACGCCGACGGCCTGGCCGTGGACGGCGGCGACCAGCGGCCGGGTGGCGTTGGCCAGGGCCTTCAGGAACCGCCACACGTGGCGCTCCTCGGTGAAGGCGCCGGTGGCCTGGGCCACGAAGTCGCCCAGGTCGTTGCCGGCGCTGAAGCTGTCGCCGTCGCCCTGGAACACCACGACCCGGATCTCCGGATCGCGCTCGGCGCCCTCCAGGGCGTCGGCCAGGGCGCCGTACATGGCGTTGCTGAGGGCGTTCTTCTTGTCCGGACGCGCCAGGGTGATGGTCAGGACGCCCGCCTCGAGGCTGGTCTTAACGTGCTCGGTCATGGCGTAACGTCTCCTTTGGGGAACTTGGTCTGCAGGCTCGAAAGCCAGCGGGCGACCACGGCGATCTCGTCGTCCGTGAAGCCTTCGGTGAGGTGGGCGTTGAGGTGGGCGAGGCCGGCTTTCGCCTCCTCGCGGGCGGCGCGGCCGTGGTCGGTGAGGTGCAGCCGCAGGGCGCGGCCGTCCTTGGGATCGGGTCGGCGCTCGACCAGGCCCGCGCGGGTCATGCGGTCGACGAGGCCGGTCATGGCCGAGGGGGCCAGGTCCAGGGCCTCGGCCGCCTCGCCGATCAGCGCCCCGTCGGCGCCGCCCAGATAGAACAGCACCCCCGACTGGGCCGAGGTCAGGCCGTGCCGGTCGGCCGCCAGCTTGGCCTCGATCCAGCGCTGCACCCGCCGATGGCCGGAGGCGAGCAGGAAGAACAGGCGCCGATCGGGGGCGGGAGCTGGAGGCGTCGACATGCGCCGATTATATGCTTCGTGTGCGAAATATCAAACGGGTGTTTTCCTGTTTGTTCCCTCTCTCTTTGAGAGAGGGAGGGGCCCACGCCGAAGGCGTGGGAGGGTGAGAGGTAACAAACTCTCCGGATGAGGCGCGGAGTTTCGACTTAGGCGTCGGGTAGGGGGCTGTGGGTTCGGATTTGCCTGCCAGCGGTGAAACCTCTCACCCTCCCACCGCTTCGCGGCGGGCCCCGCCCTCTCTCAAAGAGAGAGGGAAATACTACACCGCCCGGTACCACCCCACGCCGGCCTCGTCCGTCTCCCGCACCGCCAGGCCGCGGCCGATCAGGCAGTTGAGGTGGGCCATGGCCTCGCCGGTGGCCATGCCCAGCACTTCCGGGCCGATCGGCCGGGCGAAGAGGGCGCCGAACGCGTCTACGGCGCGCTTGGGTTCGGCCAGCTTGCCGACCAGGCGCGAAAGGCCGCGCTCGTGGCCGTTGATCAGCTGGTCGATGCGGGCGTGCAGGCCGCGGAAGGGGGCGTTGTGGGCCGGCAGCACCAGCACCTCGTCGGGGATGATCGCCTTGACCTTGGCCAGCGAGGTCAACCAGTCGGTCAGCGGGTCGGCGTCGGGCTCGGTGGGGAACACCGAGACATTGGACGAGATCTTCGGCAGCACCTGGTCGCCCGAGATCAGCAGGCCCAGCGCCGGGCTCCACAGGCAGGCGTGGTCGGGCGAGTGGCCCTGGCCGGTCACCACCGTCCAGTCGTGCGCGCCGATGCGGAAGGTCTCGCCGTCTTCCATGCGGCGATAGCTGTCGGGCAGGGCGTGGATCGCCCGGCCGAAGCCGCCGAAGCGGGTCTTGTAGTTGTCGATGGCGTCGTCGTCCCAGCCGGCGGCGCGGAAGAACCGCACCCCGTCCTCGGGCGCCTCGCGACCGGTGTCGGCCACCAGCATCCGGCACTGGAAGTATTCCAGCCGGGTCATCCACAGCCGGCAGTCGAAGCGGCGGGTCAGCCAGCCGGCCAGGCCCACATGGTCGGGGTGCAGGTGGGTGACGATGACGCGGGTGACGGGCCGTCCCTCCAGCGCCCCGGCGAAGGCGGCCTTCCAGGCCCCGCTGGTCTCCCTGGTGGCCATGCCGGTGTCGACGATCGTCCAGCCCTCGCCGTCCTCCAGCGCCCAGACATTGATGAAGCCCAGCGAACCGCCCAGCGGCTGGCGCAGCCACAGCACCCCCGGCGCGACCTCGACCGCCTGGCCCGAGCCGGGCTCCGGCTCGACCTCGAACGGATAGGCCAGGCGCGGCCGGCGCGGCGATTCCGCGTCGCTGGCGGCCTCCTCGAAACCGTCGCTCATCGCCCGTCTCCTCCCTCTGTAGTTGGCGCGCGCCCGGGCGGGTTAGCCGCGTGCACCTAACCCTGGCGCGCGCTAAGTCACCCATTTTTTATGGCCAAGCCGCGCCATGATTGCGCCCCTGTCGGACGACATCTTGACCCTAGATGCAAGCGGGCGCTTAAGTCCGCCGCGAGGAATTCACCCCCAGGAGACTACAGACATGAGGCCATTCGCGATCGGCCTGACGGCCGCCCTCGCGGTCGCCGTGCTCGTTCCGGCCGCCGTCCTTTCGGCGCCGAAGGATGCCAAGCCCGCCGCCGCCGCCGTCGACGCCAAGTCGCGTGAAACCGGCATGAAGGAAGCGCCGCCGCTGATGGCGCAGACGACCATCGCCTGCCAAGTGTCCGATGCGCGCCTGATCGGCGCCGACAAGAAGACCAGCACCTCCTACTACGAAGTCGCCTGCCAGGAAGGCATGGGCTACGCCATCGTGGCCAAGAAGGACGCCGCCCCGCAGGCGTTCAACTGCCTCGAGACCGGCCAGGTCGGCGCCGACGGCAAGGAATCGGGCCTGAAGTGCCTGCTGCCGGCCAACGTCGATCCCAAGCAGGGCCTGAAGCCCTACCTCGCCAAGGCCAGCGCCGCCTGCGACCTGCAGAACGCCCGCGCCATCGGCACCGGCAACAACAACTCGTTCTTCGAAGTCGCCTGTAAGGGCGGCGCCGGCTACATCGTCCAGGTTCCGGTCCCGATGAAGCTCGAAGGCACGGTGGCCAACAGCTGCCTGCTGTACGACGAGACCGGCAACATCTCGTGCAAGCTGACCGACCGCGCCACCCAGCTGCAGGTCGTCGACACCCTGGCCGCCGCCGCCAACAACGGCTGCGCGGTCAAGGACAAGCGCTACATCCTGACCACCAAGAGCGACAACTACTTCGAAGTCTCGTGCCAGGACGGCAAGGGCTACGTGCTGCAGCAGACCCTGGCCAGCGGCGCTCTCG
>Ga0102591_1001815_pt1 | contig 26477 bp, 27 predicted proteins | sample AraplaCol_mCL_r2_2_FD_76860 | JGI IMG/M metagenome (GOLD analysis project Ga0102591, IMG submission 76860) | Arabidopsis root microbial communities from North Carolina, USA - plate scrape MF_Col_mCL_r2 (SPADES assembly) (version 2) | ecosystem: Host-associated > Plants > Roots > Endosphere... | reverse complement strand
GGCCAGGACCACACGGTTTTGCCGTACGCACGGCCCGCCATGTCGCCCGCAGTATTTCCAGCCCTGTCGACAAAGCCGGAAACTTACAGACGAGACGAAGCCTAGCAGCGCCGTCGTCCGCACGCGGTTACGGACTCACAGGGACTACCCGCCCTGCCCGCGCCTCTCGTGCCGACGCTGCCGCGTCCACCGCAAGCCCGGCTCGCGATCAAGACGACGACGAGATCGCCCCTCTTGGTGAGCCGGGATGGACAACACATACGCCGAAACCGAATTTCGGTAAAGTGGAATATTTTTGTGCCGGTGGATTGACAGAGGGCGACACAGGCAAGGTGCCGTAGCCCGGATGGAGCGCAGCGTAATCCGGGAAGGTGCGAGATGCCGGGCGCACGGCCCCGGATTACGCTGACGCTCCATCCGGGCTACGGGAGCAGTGCCCACGTCTTTTGCCGTCATCGAGAGATGATCGTGGGCGCGGCGCAAGGGCGCCTTTGCCTACCCTACGCGCGAAGACGCAACTAATCGGCGGCCGCCTGTGCGGGCGTGATCCTGCCGATCATCGCTTCGATCTCCGTCTTCACCAGATCCGGCACGGCGTTCTGCACCATGTGGCCGAGATCGGGCAGCACGATCAGCTTCGCGTTCGGCACCATGGCCGCGAACGGGCGGGCGTGGATGTTGGTCCTCACCGTCTTGTCGGGCTCGCCGGCGATGACCGTGACCGGAGCCTTGATCTCGCCATAGCGCGCGGCTTGCGCGGCGACCGCTTCCTTCAGCGTCACCAGATCATAGGCATTGGCGATGAACTCGCGCGGACGCAGCAGCAGCGGCGTCGCGGATTCCCGCACGAAACCGTCGGGCATCGTCTGCGGCAGGAACACGTTGCGCGCGCCGGCCTCAGCGACGAAATAACCGAGCGGCAGCGTGATGGTGTAGGCGAGCAGCGGGCCGATCACGGGCGTCGCGATCAGCTCGTTGTAACGGCCGACGCCGCCGCGCCAGGGATGGGTGACGGGCGCGAGCATGACGAGCCCGGCGACACGGGTCGGATGATCGAGCGCAAGCCGCGCGCCGAGTGCGCCGCTCCAGGAATGCACGACGAAGACCGCGCGATCAATCCCGAGCTTTTGAAGCGCTTCGTCGATCATCCGCGCCTGGACCTGCGGCGTGGAATCCTCGCGCCGCGCCCGCGTGCTCCAGCCATGGCCGGGACGGTCGACCAGGATGACGCGATGGTCCTTGGCGAGGAGATCGCCGAGCGGGCGCCGCATCGCTTCGAGATTGGAGCTCGCGCCGTGCAGCATCACGATCGGCACCCCCGCATCGCGCGGGCCGATATCGACGACGTGTAGCGTCGCGCCGTTGACCTTCACCATGTCCCCCTGCGGCGGAAAGGCGCGCTGCACGGCGACGATTCCGGCCTGCGTGACCAGCGCCAGCAGGACCAGCGCCGTCACGACTGACATCACGATCATGGAGAGAATCCGCGAGATCCTGGGCACAAGGCAATTACGGCTGTCATGGGCGGCAGTTTCGCTGCACCGGCTCCCCCGGCGTCTGCCGAAAATGCCGGGGCTGTGGATATGTGCATAATTGAGAAACGTAAAAACGCAATGGAATCAACAATATTCCAACGGGACACGCAAGCCTCGGAACAGCTTCATGCGGACGTCATTGCCGCGTCCATATAATCGCCATGGTCGGTTCCGCCATCTAGGCGCGGGTGGGCGCCGATCCTCCTCTTTAGGCCTCAGGGGATGGGGGAAAGACCGGCAGAACTGTCCTGGTTTGAACCGGAGGAATTTCGATGAGCTTCAGATCGAACGACACTGCGATCGACGAGATCGTCGCGAGCTGCAACGGCGACCTGCGCGGTGCCGTGCGGGCGCTGCTCCTGATCAACGAGCATCTCGAGACGGAGCTGGCAAAGGCTTACGCCGCAGCTATCGATCGCGGCCTGGCCGAACGCGGCGGCAACGCCCTGCATTGATGACAAACTAGTTCGTGCCGTCCTCTTCCTTTTCCTCGTCCGGCGTGGGCGCGGGACAGGCGCGGATCGTCGAACGGGCAAGCTTGGCATCGGCCATGGACTTGTAGGGACCGTCGCCGAACCAGATATCGCCGATGATGACCGGATTGCTGGTCACGATGTTGCATTTTCCGGTGGCGCGGTTGCCGACCACCCAGAACAGGCCGTCGGCGAGGCTCACCGTCCCCGACGCCAGCAGCAGGCACCCCGCAAAGATCAAACGCTTCATGGCTTTCGCTCCTGCCATGCAGGTAGGCCTGCGGCCGCGCCGGCAATAGTGCTCACGATGCCGCGCCTTGCGAGCGTGGTTAATCCGAAGCCGCCGCGTTCGCTCAAGACATGATCGAGTTTGAGGCTAAATATCGCGTCCCTCGACCTTCTCGGTCAGCGCCTTGACCTGGTCGGGGATCTTCTCGAGGTGCGGATTGACGGCGAGCGCCTTGCGATAGGCCTCGAGCGCGCGCTTCTCGTCGCCGACCTCCTGCATGATCATGCCGAGGCCCGCGAGCGCGCCGAAATGGCGCGGCTCCCGGATCAGCACCTGCTGGATGTCCGCGAGCGAACGGCCATAGTCGTTCTGCATGTAGTAGAGCGTGGCGCGACGGTTCCAGGCCTCGATATAGTCGGGCCGGAGCTTGATGACCGAATCCAGCAGCTTGATCGCGACATCGATCTTCTTGGCATCGACCGCGGTCTTCGCCCGCGCCATCAGCAAGGACGCGGTGTCGCTCGGCGTCTGCAGCCAGATCGCCCAGATCCGCGCCTCGACATGCTTGGCACTGGCCTCGTCGGGCGCGGCCTTCAAGGCACCGAACAGGAATTCGAGATTCTTGCTGCGGTCGACCTTCGGCAGCTTGGGCGGCGCCTCCGGAAGCTTCTTCTGCCTGGCGGGCGGCTCGACCTGCTGCGCGACGGCCGGAGCCAGCCCGGCGGCTCCCAGCACGAGGGCCAGACACAGGGTGCGAGTGTACGGGAATCTCACTGCCATGGTGAAAGTCTAAACGCGCAAAGCCGCACTTGCAAAGCAAAGGCGGCGTCAAACTCGTGTGAGCAGAGGTCTTGCGGGGCGCGCGAAGGAGCCCTCGGCAGGGATCAGCCGTTAACTGATCAGCCCTGGCGAGCCTTGAAGCGGCGCTGCACCTTGTTGATCACATAGACCCGGCCCTTGCGGCGGACCAGGCGGTTGGCGCGATGGCGACCGCGCAGCGATTTCAGCGAGTTACGGACCTTCATGGCAGAATCCTGAACGTTCGAAAGGCCGTGTTCGGCACTACCGTTTCGGCACGCGCGAATGTGGCAAAATGAGATTTTTCCCGCTGGCGGACGACCGCCCGGGACGGGGCGGTTCTTAAGGCATGGCGGGCGGGGCTGTCAATGTTAACTGCCGCCCTCCGGGCCGGCAAATTCTGGAAAACAACCCCATGCACAGTAGAAGCGGCCGGATCGGCCCGATCTGGCCCGTCCGGGATCGATCGAGCCAAGGACTTTTGCGGACAGCGATTTCGCCGCCCCGGACGCCTTGCCAAATTCGTTATATCATATAATCAATTTGGCAACCCGTCGGGAGGACACCCATGCCGAAGCTGAAGCTGCCTGATATCGACAAAGTCGTCGCCATCGACATCCACACCCATGCCGAGGAGCCCTGCGGCTGCCATCCCGACGACGGCTATGACGACTTCCAGGCGCAGATGGCGGAATACTTCAAGTCGCCGAACAAGCATCCGCCGACAGTGCCGGAGACAGCGGCCTATTACCGCTCCAAGAACATCGCCGCGGTGATCTTCCCGGTCGATGCCGAGCGCGAGACCGGCTTCCGCCGCTACAACAATTACGAGATGATCGAGGCCGCCTCCGACCATCTCGACGTCCTCATCCCCTTCGTCTCGATCGACCCGCACAAGGGCAAGCTCGGCGCACGCGAGGCGCGCAAGCTGATCGAGGAATACGGCGTGCGCGGCTTCAAATTCCATCCGACCATGCAGGGCTTCTACGCCAACGACCGCATGGCCTATCCGCTCTACGAAGAGATCAACAATGGCGGCGCGATCGCGCTGTTCCACACCGGCCAGACCGGCGTCGGCTCGGGCATGCCCGGCGGCATGGGCATGCGGCTGAAATATTCCAACCCGATGTACATGGACGACGTCGCGGCCGACTTCCCCGACCTCAAGATCATCCTCGCCCATCCCTCCTTCCCCTGGCAGGAAGAAGCGCTGTCGGTCGCGACCCACAAGCCGAACGTCTATATCGACCTGTCCGGCTGGTCGCCGAAATATTTCCCGCCGATCCTGGTGCGCTACATCAACTCGATCCTGCAGGACAAGATGCTGTTCGGCTCGGACTGGCCGGTGATCACGCCGGACCGCTGGCTGTCGGACTTCGCCAAGATCGAGATCCGCGACGAGATCCGGCCGAAGGTGCTGAAGGCGAACGCAAGGAAGATCTTGGGGATCTAGGGCGAAGCGGGCTTGAGTTGAATCAAGCAGGCGGGCTCGGTGCACCTCTCCCGCCTGCGGGAGAGGTCGCGCCGAAGGCGGGGTGAGGGTTCTTTACCTCTAGGGGATTATCCCGTTGTGGAGACACCCTCTCCCCAGCCCTCCCCCGCAAGCGGGGGAGGGAGCACACCTTCATTGGGGCGGCATTCGACCGAATCTCAGATCTGCGCGAGACCTCCGTCGACGAAGACTTCGCTGCCGGTCATGAAGCTGCTGTCCGAGGACGCCAGGAATGCGGCCACCGCGCCCGTCTCGGAGGGATCGCCGACACGCCCGATGGGCGTGGCGCTGCCGAGCGCATCGAACGCTTCCTCGCCGACGATCTCCAGCGCGAGTTCGGTCTTCGTCGGCCCCGGCGACAGCACGTTGACGCGGATGCCGGTGCCGCGCAGGTCCTGCGCCCAGCTCCGCGCCAGATTGCGAACCGCGGCTTTCGTCGCGCTGTAGATGCTGAACTGCGGCGTGCCCATGACGCCCGTGCTCGAACCGGTCAGGATGATCGACGCGCCCTGCTTCATCAGCGGCAGGGCTTTCTGCACGGTGAAGACCAGCCCTTTCACGTTGACGTCGAAGATGTGATCGTAATGCTCGACGGTGATCTCGCCGAGCGGCGCGAACAGCCCGGTCCCGGCATTGGCGAAGAGAACGTCGATATTGCCTCGCTCCTTCCTGACCGTCTCGTAAAGCCGGTCGAGATCGGCAAGTTCGGTCACCGAGCCCCTGACGGCGCGCGCCTGGGATCCGAGCTTGGCCACGGCGGCGTCGAGCTGCTCCTGCCGCCGCCCGAAAATGTAGACGAACGCGCCTTCGTCGATGAACCGTTTCGCCGCGCCAAATCCGATGCCGGTGCCGCCGCCGGTCACCACTGCCGTCTTGCCTTGTAGTCTGCTCATGATGTGCTCCTTCACTGAGGTTGCACTGAGCTGGCGGCGTACCCACCTATCGACAAGTATGCACCTTTTGGTAAGTGCCCAAAAAAAATGTCAGATACGACTTTCCCGCCTGCACAGGCTCCTACTCCGGTCCAGAGCTGCACGCCGACCTTGCCCGGCTTCACCTGCGGCCTGGATGCAACCTTGCGGGTCGTCGCCGGCAAGTGGAAGCCGCTGATCCTGTACTTCGTCGCCCAGGACGGCCCGACCCGCTATGGCGAGCTCCGCCGCGCCATCCGCGATGTCAGCGACAAGGTGCTGATCCAGCAGTTGAAGGAGCTGGAGGCCGATGGTCTGGTGAAGCGCACCGACTACAAGGAAGTGCCGCCGCGCGTGGACTACAGCCTCACTCCTTTGGGTCACAGCCTCGCCCAGGCGCTCGTGCCGCTCTGCACGTGGGGCACGGAGCACATGGCCGAAGTCAGCCGGGTGTTCGCCGAAAGGGCGACCTGGACGCGGCGAGCACGTGAGCCAGCTGTCTAGCTTGCGTTGTTCGTGGTGCGAGGGCTGCTTTGCCCTTGAGTTCTTGTGACCACAACGATCCCGGAAGGACACCCGATGAACACCAACGCCGTCGTCTTCGACGCCTACGGGACGCTCTACGACATCCAGTCGGTCGCTGACGTCACCGAGGATGCGTTTCCGGGCTATGGCGAGATCATCACGCAGGTCTGGCGCATCAAGCAGCTCGAATACAGCTGGTTACGCTCGCTGATGCGGCGCTACCAGGATTTCGCGGCGGTCACGCGCGACTCCCTCGCCTATACGCTGCGGGTGCTCGGGCTCGCTTACGAGAGCGAGGCGTTCGAGCGCGTGATCGAGAAATATCTGCATCTGGACCTCTATCCGGACGCAACCGCAGCGCTCACGGCGCTGAAGCCGCGCAAGCTTGCGATCCTCTCAAACGGCAGTCCGGACATGCTGAATGCGCTAGTGCGCAATTCCGGGCTCGACCGCCTGCTCGATGCCACCATCAGCGTCGATGCCAAGAAGATCTTCAAGCCGAGCCCGCAGGCTTATGAGCTGATCGGCGAAGAGCTCGGGACCGCGCCGAATGAGGTGTTGTTCGTGTCCTCCAATCCCTGGGACGTAGCGGGCGCGAAAGCGTTCGGGCTCAAGGTCGCCTGGATCGAGCGGGTGACGCCGGAAGCGATGGCGCTGGCTTGCGTCGAGAACGAAGTCGTGGCACCGCTCACCATGTTCAAGGCGATCCGCACCCAGATGGACGAGCTCGGCTTCGCACCGGACCACCGTGTCCGCGCGCTCTCCGAGCTGCCGGGAATTGCTTAGGTATCGCCGCCCCGAAGCCTGGAATGAGCTGACTGGAATGAGCCTGGAATCCGTTCGCGCCTTTTTCGCCGAGAAAGCCCCCGACATCTCCGTCATGGAATCCCCGATCAGCTCGGCCACGGTGCCGCTGGCCGCCGAAGCCTATGGCGTCGAGCCCGGAATGATCGCCAAGACGCTGTCCTTGCGCGTCGGCGAACGCGTCATCCTGATCGTGGCCGCCGGCACCTCGCGGATGGACAACAAGAAGGTCAAGGCGCAGTTCGGCGGCAAGCCGAAGATGCTGGGGCTGGAGGAGGTCGCCGAGATCACCGGACACGAGGTCGGCGGCGTCTGCCCGTTCGGGCTGAAGTCGCCGCTGCCGGTCTATTGCGACGTGTCGCTGAAGGCCTTCGACGTCGTGGTGCCGGCCGCGGGTTCGACCCACAGCGCGGTGCGCATCGCGCCGCAGCGGATGGCCGAGCTCACCGCGGCCGAATGGGTCGATGTCTGCGAGGTCAGGCCGTAAGGCGGGCCGGATACGATGCCTGATGCATTTGCCGGTCAGGCAGGCTAGCATGGCGACCATGAGCGACGACAAGGTGAAACGACGACTGACCACCGTGCTGTGCGCCGACGTGTTCGGCTATTCCCGTCTCATGGAGGCGGACGAGACCGGTACGTTGGAGACGCTGCGCCGCTACCGCACGGCCATTGCGCGCCTGGTCGAGCGTCATGACGGCCGCATCGTCAACACCTGGGGCGATGCCGTGATCGCCGAGTTCGCCAGCGTCGTCGAGGCCGTGCAATGCGCGGTCGAGATTCAGCATGAAATCTCATCGGACGCGTCGCAGACGAATCCAATGCAGTTTCGCATCGGCATCAACCTCGGCGACGTCATGGTGGACGGCTCCGACATCTATGGCGACGGGGTCAATATCGCATCGCGCCTGCAGGAGCTTGCCGAGCCCGGCGGCGTCGTGATCTCGAGCTCGGTCTACGATCAGGTGCACAACAAACTGTCCGTCGGCTTCGACTGCCTCGGCCAGCGCCCGATGAAGAACATCGCGCCCCTGACCAGTTATCGGCTGACCCTGGGCGGCAAGGCTGCCGCGACGGTGAGCGTCCCGATCACGGCAAGCGCGCCTCCCTCAGAGCGGCTGCATGCTCCGCGGATGGACGACAGGCGCGCACCATCATCGATGAATGCGATCTCGGAGTGGCTCACAAGGCTGCCCCGCCCGCTCGCAGCGGCCCTCACGGTGTCGGCCTTCCTGATTGTGATCAATCTGCTCACCAGCCACAGGATCTGGTTTCATTGGCCCGTCGCAGCCATTCTCTTCGGTGTGGTCATGCGGATGGTGCTCGGAAGCCGGCCTGAATCGGACAGCAGAACGGAGCGCTGAACGAGGCGGCACGACCCGCATCTTCGCGCTGCGTATCTCTTCCAATCACGCATTCAATAGAGACTAATCGTCGTTGTCGTCATAGGGACGCGGTTGCACCTGCGAGGGTGGCGGCGGCGCGTTGTCATAGCGCGGCGGCGGTGCGGCGCGATTGCGCGGGACCTGCTGCTGCGGCGGCATCTGGTTGTTGGACTGGAACACGGCGCGACAGCCGCTCGACAGCTGCGGCGTGTTCTGCTGCAGGCACGCCGTGATGCGGCTCACGTCCGGAATCTGATCACTGCACAGCCGCCACACATCCGGCGTGCAGGCCATCTGCTGTTCCATGGTCCCGCGATATTCTTCGGCGAATGCTGCGCCCGGCGCCACGATGCCGCCGATCGCGAGCACGACACCCAGCGCAATCCGCTCTGTTCGCATGTCCGATCCTTCCCGATTCCGTCGAATTCTCATCAATCAATGAGGCGGCAGCCGGTTCTGACCCAACAACAAAATGTGAAAATGCCGGCCGGAACCGCGGGATCGCCTGACGTCGCAGTCCGTGGCGCCGCCGCAACAGGGCTGGCGCAAACCAGCGTCTTGCGCCTTTCGCCATAAGCCATTTCGCATCACGCCAAGAAGCGCGGCGAGCTTCCCGCTAGCAATGGGGCTGGAATGAGGACATCGTCGATGCCGACCGCCAGAGCGGCTTGTGCGCCAAACGTCACAACGGCCGCCATCCTTCGTCACAAGCTGCTCGTCACCACGGCGCTGGCATCCCTCGTGATCGCGGCCGCCCCGGTTCTGATGCCTGGCCCCGCGCTCGCAGCCTGTACCGTGGCGGGCACGGGCACGATCGGCGCGCTCAATTCGGGCGACGTCGCGACCTGCACCGGCCTCGGCAACACCGACCACATCAACGCCACCGGCGGGGTCAACGTCACGGTCAACATCGGGGACGGGACGACGACCTCGCTGGTGCCCGGCGCCGGAATTCCAGCGGTCGTTTTCGACGGCACCTTCGCGTCGCACGTCACCGTCAACAATCAGGCCACGGCCTCGACCTACAGCGGAGCCGTTCTGCTCTCCAACGGATCGAACAGCAACAACGTGACGATCGCGGCAGGCGGCATCGCGGAGGGAACGGGTAACGCCGAAGCGGCGATCGTGATCGACAATTCGAACAGCAATCTCGTCAACATTCAGGGGATGGTGGTCGGCACCGGCGCCAACACGACGGGGCTGCGAATCAGCGGGACGTCGAACGGCAATACCGTCCTTGTCTATCAGGGCGGCTCGATCGGCGGCGGCCATACCGGCGTGCAATTCGTCGCGGGCGGCAACACGCTGCTCAATGCCGGCACGATTTCCGGTGGCTTCTTCATCGCCATCCAGGGCTCCTCCGGCGCCGACGCGATCCTCAATTCCGGAACCATCACGGGCGGCGGCAGCGGAGCGATCGACCTTTCCGGAGGCGATGACGAGCTCACCCTCGGTCCCGGCTCGACGATCACCGGGATCGTCCGCGGCGGCAGCGGGACGGACACGCTGAAATTCGGCGGCAGCGGCAGCGCCACGTTCGATCTCGGAACGCTCGGTGCCGGCCTGCAATATGACGAGTTCGAGCAATTGGCCAAGACCGGCGCCTCGGTCTGGACGCTGACCGGCACCACCGCCTTCAACGGCGCCACCATTGTGGACGCCGGCGGGCTGATCGTGAATGGCACATTGCCCTCAATCGTCAGCGTCAACGGCGGTTATCTCGGCGGCACCGGGACGGTCGGCGGCATCGTCGTCAACAATGGCGGCGCGGTGGCAGCGGGCAATTCGATCGGCACCCTCAACGTCAGCGGCAACGTCACCTTCAACGCCGGCTCGACCTTTGAGGTCGAGATCAATCCCGCCGGCCAGTCGGACAAGATCGCGGCGGGCGGAACGGCGACGCTCAATGGCGGCACCGTGCGGATCGTGCCGCTCGGCGCCGGCTTCCTCGCCAACACCCAATATACGATCCTGACTGCCGCCGGCGGCGTCAGCGGCACGTTCGCTTCGCTCACGTCGTCGGGCAGCCCGCTGGTCACGGGGCAGCTCAGCTACGATGCCAACAATGTCTACTTCATTCTGCAACAGATCGGCGGCTTCGGCACGCTGTCGGGCCTGACGCCGAACCAGGCCGCGGTGGCGGGCGCGCTGGACAAGGCGCAGTCTGGCGGCGCATCGGCATCGCTCGGCACCGCGATGAACACGCTCGCGGCGTTGAGCACTCCGGGCATCAAGGCCGGTCTCGACGATCTCGCCGGGCAAATTCACCCCGATGGCCGCCGCTTCACCGCCGACCAGGCCGACATGTTCCAAAGCTTCATGTGGAATGCCGGGACGCAGTCCCGCGGCGAGGCCGTGCGCATGTCGGCCTCCGCCTATGCCGCGGAGCCGGCGGACCCGATCGGCAAGGCGCTCCGCGGACGCCGCGCGGCGCCGGTGCAGAGCGTCTGGTTCGGCGGTTACGGCAATTGGGACAAGGTGGCGGCGAGCAACATCGCGTTTGGGACGAGCACGGCCATCGGAGGTGCAGCGCTCGGCGTGGATTTCTGGCAGTTGCCAGGCTTCACGGCGGGCGTTGCCGTGGGCGCATCGACCGGCCAGCTCCGCATGGCGGGCCGCGCCGATCGCATCGAGGCCAATGCCGGGCATGCGGGCTTCTACGCGCGGGGCGAGAGCGGCGGATTCACTCTCGCATCCGCCATCAGCTATTCCTTCGCCGCGCTCGAAAGCTCGCGCTCGATCTCGTTCCTCGGCGAAACGGCAACCGCCTCCTCGCGGGCGAACAGTTTTGCCGCCTCGCTCGGCATCGCGCGTCCCTTCGAGATCGGGTGGGGCACCACGGCCGAGCCATTCGCCAAAGCGGACTGGTACGCGACGCGGCAAGGCAGCTTCTCCGAAACCGGCGCGCCCGGCGTCAATCAGCTGGTGCAGGCCGGCCGATACGACGTCGGCTACGGCACCGCCGGCTTGCGCGCCCATCATCGCGTGATGATGCCGAACGGTTACGCTGCGCAGCTCGGCGCCAGCATTGCCGTGCGCCACGAGCTGACCGGCGGCGCCGCGACCACGACGGCCGCGCTCGAGGGCGCGCCCGGCATTCCGTTCGCGATAACAGGCGTCGAACGCGCACGCACGGTGGCGCTCACCGGCGCCGAGATCCGATGGGACCTCACGGCCGCAACATCCTTCAAGGCGTCCTACGAGGGCGCATTCGCGTCGGGATATGACCGGCATACGCTGCGGGGCGTGGTCCGCCGCGAGTTCTGAACGGGCGCCCTACTCCACCTTGCCGATCTTCTTCACCGCCGCGATCAGCCGCGCACTGTCGGTTGCAACGAATTGCGCAAACGCCGGCGCGTCCTGATAGGCGACGAGACTGCCCGAGGTCTCAAAGGCCTTGAGCAAGTCGGGGCTGGTCATGACCTGCGCCATCGCCTCGCGCAGGCGGGTCGCGATCGGTGCGGGAAGAGAGCTCTGCGCGAACAGCCCGGCCCAGATATACATCTCGACATCCTTGTAGCCGAGCTCCTGGAAGGTCGGCACGTCGGGGAAGCTCGCGATGCGCTGCGCGCCGCAATTGCCGAGCACGCGCAGCTTGCCGTCGTCGACCTGCGGCTTCAGCGTTCCCGGCGCTGCGGCGATCGCCTGCACGGTGCCACCGAGGATCGCGGTGAGCGCCGGACCTGCGCCGCGGAACGGCACATGCAGCAGCTTGATGCCGGCGCTGTTTGCGAACATCTCCATCGCCACATGCAGCGTGCCGTAGGGACCGGAGGAGCCGTAGGTGATCTGGCCCGGGCGCTTCCTGGCATCCTCGACGAAGTCCTGCGCCGTCTTCCACGGCGCGGAGGCCGGCACGGCCAATAGCGTGGGATCGGCGAGCACGCGCGCGATCGGCATGAACTGCGAGACCTCGTAGGCGGCGGGACGATCGAACAGCCGATCAGCCTCGGGCAGCACCGCGAGCGAGGACAGCGTCATCAGCAGCGTATAGCCGTCGGGCTCGGCGCGTGCCGCCGCGGCATTGCCGACCGAGCCGCCGCCTCCCCCGGCGCGATTGTCGACGACGACGGGCTTGCCCAGGATCCGCTCCAGCGCCATAGCGACCGGGCGCGCCGCAAGGTCCGCCTGGCCCCCGGCCGGGAACGGCACAATCATGGTGATGTTGCGCACGGGATAGGTTTGGGCGAACGCTGGATCCGGTGCTGCAAGGCGAAACAACGGTAATGAAGCAGCGGCGCGCAAGAGATCGCGTCGATCCATGGGTGCCTCCCCCTGATTTTCTTATGTCTCCGCCAGCCTAGCGCGCCAGGCGGCAAGAACAAGCCGTTTACCAAGCGTTCACCATGTCGGGCTCCCCCAGGAACGCATGTCCGGAGCCGCTGTTGCCCACCCAAGGAGAGTGAGCGATGCGGAATCTGGCGACCATCGACGTTGCGCTGGACGAGATGCTGGTGAATCTCGCGGCAATCGTGTTGCGGCTGTCAAAGCCCGAACTGACGCGGACACCGGAAGCGCGGCGCGCATTGGCGCAATCGGTCCATCAATATGCAGCTTGCGCGAAGCGTTCGAACGACCCTCGCGTTCACGAACTGAAATCGCAGCTGGAAGAAACGCTGAAGCCGAACCTGCGCATCGTCGCAATCGACGGCGTCAAGGTGGCGTAGGCAAGCTGCAAAGCGAGATGCCGTAGGGTGGGCAAAGGCGCGCTCTTCGCGCGCCTTGCCCACGATCACTCGCCGAAGTGCCCCGAAATGTCCCGCAAGTCTCCTCCCCAATCTAGGGGAAGCCTCCCCTGCTTCACGTATCGATGAAAGCTGCTGAACGACCAATCGCGCACTCGAGCGACGAGTCCGTGTCTGACGGGATTGAAATGGATGTAATCAACGTGAGGCTCAAAATCCGCGTCGTCGCGAATTGCGTGCTCCCAATAGCGGCGCTGCCAAATGCCCTTCTCCCGCTTCTTCAATTTGCTCATTGAAGGCGGCCCGGCTTCCAGGCCACGAGAAAATCCACCTTTGATCAGATTCCAGCGCGATGAAAAGTCGACGTCCCCTTCGGGCAGCGTCCAGATCGTGTGGAGGTGATCGGGCAAGATGCAGATCGCGACGGTCTCAAAAGGGCGGCGTTCAAAGACGGTGCGGTAAATTCGTCTGAGGCGATCAGCTTGATCGACGAGGAGTGTGCTCGAACGATCTTCAAGAACAACAGTGAAAAAGAAAGTCCGGCCTTTTGCGCGCCGATATCGAGACACTTGTGATCTCCTCGGACAAAGACGTGGGCACGCTTCGCTTTGCCCACCCTACGGCAGTTGCGTTGTCTTCGCACCTTTCTTCGTCCGCCGCTTGCACGTGCCCGGCAGCCTGGCTGCGAGAAAATCGCCGAGCGCTTCGACGCGGGCGGGGCGCGGGCCGCCGGGGGGCGTCACCAGGTGTACGGCGCCTTCGGGCTGCTTCCAGTCCTTCAGGATGACTTCGACCTCGCCGGACGAAATCGCTTCGCCGACGATGAATTCGGGCAATTCGGCGATGCCGAGGCCCGCGATCAGCGACGGCATCAACGCCTCGCCATTGTTGACGCGAAGCTGGCCGCCCGGACGCACGCTGGCCTGCTCGCCGGCCGAATTGCTGTAGTGCCAGATGTTGGGCGTCGACATATAGGCGTAGCTGAAGCATTTGTGGTCGGCCAGATGCATCGGATGCGTCGGTCGTCCGTGGCGCTTGATGTAGGACGGCGCGGCCACGGTGTAGCGCGGCATGGTGAAGAGCTGCCGCGCAAGCAGCGAGGAATCCGGCAGGCGCGCGATCCGCACGGCCATGTCGAAACCTTCGCCGATCAGATCCACCGTCGCATCGCTCAAGTGAAGATCGACCGAGACTTCCGGATAGGCCTCGAAAAACTCCGGCAGCAGCGGCGCCACCGCCTTGATGCCGAACGTCATGGGCACGGCGAGCCGCACCAGGCCGCGCGGCGCCACCGATTGCGCCAGCGCCTCGTTCTCCGCCGCCTCGCCGTCGGCGAGCAGGCGCGTGGCGCGCTCGGCGAGCTTGTGGCCGGCATCGGTCAGCGCGAGCCGGCGCGAGGTGCGGTTGAACAGGCGGGCCCCTAACCGCTCCTCGAGCCGGGTCACGGCCTTCGAGACCGTCGCCTTGGACATCGCGAGCTCGCTCGCGGCCCCCGCAAACGACCGCAATTCCACGACTTTTGCGAAAATCGCGAGCGCCTCGAAGTCGGGGAGTTTTGCCATGGGAGCCGATCCGATCGTACCTTTTGGGAAACAATGTGTTTCGATAGTTTCTATTTCTATACCACAGGCGCAGGCTTATCCAAGGGGTCATCAGACATTCCAGGACATGGAGACATCCAATGACCAAGAAGCTCTCAGGCAAGGTCGCCCTCGTCACCGGTGGCTCGCGCGGCATCGGCGCAGCAAGCGCCCGCGCTCTCGCCGACGAAGGCGCAGATGTCGCCATCAGCTACGTCGCGTCGCCCGAAAAGGCCGAGGCAGTCGTCGCTGAGCTGAAGGCCAAGGGCGTGAAGGCCCGCGCCTTCAGGGCGGACCAGGCCTCGGCCAAGGACGTGACGCAGCTCGTCAAGGACGTGGCGAAGGAATTCGGCCATCTCGACATCCTCGTCAACAATGCAGGTGTCGCCAATGGCGGTGCGATCGACGACGCCAAAGCCGACACGGAAGCGCTGGCTCGCCAGGATCAGGTCAACGTGCATGGCGTGATCGCGGCGATCCGCGCCGCCTCGCAATTGATGGGTGAAGGCGGCCGCATCGTCACCGTCGGCTCCATGTTGGCCGACCGGGCCTCGTTCCCGGGCCTTGCCGACTATGTCGCCACCAAGGCGGCCGTGGTCGGTTACACCAAGGGCGCCGCCCGCGACCTCGGCCCGCGCGGTATCACCGTCAACGTGGTGCAGCCCGGCTCGATCGACACCGACATGAATCCAAAGGACGGCGGCGAGTTCGCCGAGACCCAGCGCAAGCAGCACGCGCTGCAACGCTTCGGCCGCCCCGAGGAAGTCGCCGCGGGAATCGTGTTTCTCGCAAGCCCCGAGGCCTCCTTCGTCACCGGCACCGTTCTCAACGTCGACGGCGGGTTCGGCGCCTGATCAAGGCGCCACCCACTCGAACACAAGGACTACGAAAATGATCGAACTCAGACCCTTCGCAAAACTCGGCGGCGCCGACCACGGCTGGCTGAAAGCAAAACATCATTTCTCCTTCGCTGACCATTATGACCCCAACAACATGGGTCATGGTGCCTTGCGGGTGTGGAACGACGACGAGATCGCGCCGAACACCGGCTTTCCCGCCCATCCCCACGCCAACATGGAAATCATCACCTATGTGCGCGAGGGCGCGATCACCCATCAGGACAGCCTCGGCAACGAGGGCCGCACCGAAGCGGGCGACGTGCAGGTGATGAGCGCCGGCAGCGGCATCCGCCACTCCGAGTACAATCTGGAGCCGTCCAGGACGCGGATCTTCCAGATCTGGATCGAGCCGACGCAGCGCGGCGGCCAGCCGACCTGGGGCTCGAAGCCGTTCCCCAAGGCTGACCGCTCCGGCAAGCTCGTGACGATCGCGAGCGGGATCGAAGGCGACACCGACGCGCTGCCGATCCGGGCCGATGCGCGGGTGCTCGCCACCACGCTGAAGGCCGGCGAGAGCGCGGAGTACGCGCCGCAGACGTCGCGGCATCTCTATCTCGTGCCCGCGGCCGGCGCAGTCGAGATCAACGGCGTCCGCGTCAACGCTCGCGACGGCGCCGCGATCCGCGACGAGGAGCGGCTGACCATCACCGCGCTGGAAGATTCGGAGATCGTGCTCGTCGACGCGGCTTAGCCACACCAACTCGTCATGCCCGGGCTTGACCCGGGCATCCATCGCCTTCGCAAGGAGCTTTTCGAAGAGCGATGGGTTGCCGGGTCAAGCCCGGCAACGACACCGACAGAACAATTCATTTCATCCAACGGAGACCATCATGACCAAAGTTCTCGTCCTCTACTACTCCGCCTACGGCCACATCGAAGCCATGGCCAACGCCGTTGCCGAAGGCGCGCGCGAGGCCGGCGTCACCGTCGACATCAAGCGCGTGCCGGAGCTGGTGCCGGCCGAGGTCGCCAAGGCTTCGTACTACAAGCTCGACCAGGCCGCCCCGGTCGCCAAGATCGAAGACCTCGCCAATTACGATGCGATCATCGTCGGCACCGGCACCCGCTTCGGCCGCATGGCCTCGCAGATGGCGAACTTCCTCGACCAGGCCGGCGGGCTCTGGGCCAAGGGCGCACTGCACGGCAAGGTCGGCGGCGCCTTCACCTCGACCGCGACCCAGCATGGCGGCCAGGAGACGACGCTGTTCTCGATCATCACCAACCTCCTGCATTTCGGCATGGTGATCGTCGGCATGAACTACGGCTTCGCCGGCCAGATGAAGCTCGACGAGGTCACCGGCGGCGCACCCTACGGCGCCACCACGATCACCGGCGGCGACGGCAGCCGCCAGCCCAGCGCCAACGAGCTCGCCGGCGCGCGCTATCAGGGCCGCCAGATCGCGGAGACCGCCAAGAAGCTCCACGGCTGAGCCGCAAGGCCTGGGGGGTCTCGTGGCTGATACGACGCGGGCGGCATTTCCTTCGCGAATGCCGCCCCGTCACCCTACAGCGTGAGGTCCGCGTGGGGCTGAACCGGAGCCGTCGGCATGGGCGCGGGGGCGGTCGAAAGCCACCAGCCCTCACCGGCAAACCAGCACGTCTCGTCGAGAGCGCCTTCTCTTCGCAACGACTGAACGCTTTCCCATCCTCTTGCGAACGCCTCGCTCAATCGCCGGCCGGCCTCCGCATCCTGCAACCCCGCGCAGCCGATGAACTGGGCCCGGCCGAGGAATTTCGCGGGCCAGGTCGCCCCGCCATCCGGGCGCGTGATCATCAACATGCCGCCGAGCGTGCCCTCGGGCGCCAACGGAAAAACCAGCCGCCCACCGGGCCGCAAGGCATCGAGCCATTCCATCGCCGGCTGCGCCGCGCCGGCGCAGACATAGATCACGTCCGCAGCGGGCAGATCGGACGCGATGCCCGAACGCTCGCGCACGTCCACATGCGCGATGTCCTTCAGATTGTCCCGCGCGAGAGCGGCGAGACGCGGGTCGATTTCATAGGCGTGGACACGGCCGCCGGATCCGACGAGGTGAGCGAGGATCGCGGTGTAGTAACCGCTGCCCGCTCCGATCTGGATCACGGTCTCCCCTTCCCTCACTGCGCACCCGCTCAGCCAATAGGCGTGTGCGCTCGGCATACCGATGTTGAGGCTGCGCGCGCTATCGAGCGCCAGCAATGCATTCTGGTAGATGAAGGCAGGATCGTCGTCCGGCGTCACGGCGTAGGGATGGCCGCCGAAAGAGATCGACCACGGTCCAGGCCCGACGAAAGGCTCGCGCCTGACGGTCCGAAAGGCCTGCTCGATGCGTGGATCCGCAGCCTTCGCCGCGGCGCAGATCAGCTGCGCATAGAACGCGCGATATTTTGTCGAACGATCTTCCATGTCGCCCTCCGAAGCGGCGGCGACGATAGCACATCGATTGCGATGTTCGAGTGACCTTGCGATCCGGGGCTCGACGCTAACGCGTTCCCTTGCCCATGGCCCGTGCGGCAAGGGCGGCGACCGCGGGATAGCGGCGCAGGCCCTGCGCGGCGTGGTCGCGCCATGCGTAGGGCAGGCCGCGCCAGGACAGCGCGACGCTGACGTCGGTCAAGGGCACCCGCTCGGCGCCGAAGCGCCGCTTGTAGTCCTGGTTGCCGATGCTGAGGTCGAAGCGGCGCACGCCCTCTGCATGCAGCGCGGCCATGGTGCGCTCGGCGACGAGCAGCCCCGGCGAGCAGCTCGACCATGGATCGCCGCCGTGGCTGATGCGGAGCAGGTAATAGGTCGCGCCATGCGTGACGCCGAGCGCAGTGGCGACGACGCCGTCGTCGCACACCAGCGCCGAGACGACGGCATAACGCTCCGCAATGCCCCGGCGAACGACCTCGCGATAGAACCGCGCATGGGCCGCGTCGTTGAGAACGAACGGCGAGCCAAGCTTTCGCATGCGCGCCTGCTGCTGGACATCCATCACGTCCATCAGTTCATGCGCCCGCGCGACATCCGTGGCGATTTCGAACCGGGCACCGGCGTGACGGGTGAAGACGCGCCAACTCCGCGGCATCTGCATGCGCTTGATCGAGGCCTGATAGTCCCCGTAGTCGTCACCCATCAGAACGAGATTGCCGTTGAGCGAGGAAGATCCGATCCGCCCCATCGACACCAGCGGGTTCGGCCTGCCGCCGACCTCAACCGGCATCTTCCGCAGCCGCAGCAGATCGAAGCGATCCGGCAAGGCACGCAAGCCCTCGACCAGCGCCTTGCCGATTGCATCCGCCGCCGCGCCCGGAGTGGCATCGGGTGACAGGATCGGCGCATTGTTGTCGGAGACGCCGAGGTCGGCGAATTCGACGATGCGGATGCCGCGCCTGACGTGGCTGATCATCGGCACCATCGCGATGTCCTTGCCGGTGGCGGCATCGGAGATCACGGCAATCAACGGCGCGACGTCATCGAACGCCTGGTACCAGGGACCGAGCCAGTAGCCATGCTGGAAAGCGGTACGATCTCCGACAGTCAGGCGCGACGCGGCCTCGCGCCAGTCACGCACGAAATCGATCGCGATGCCCGAGGTGCCGGACACAAGACCATCCAATTGCTCGACGCCGACAACCGACATCGGCGGGGCATACGATTCCTGGGTGTTGCCGGATAGATCATGTTTTGTCGCAGACCGGCTTATCGTTAAGCCATTGCCACTGCCGACAGACGCGAAAGCTTTCATGGCGCCGGTTCCGTCTGTGCGACGCATTGGAACCGCGCCAGGAAGTGCAGGCCTGCCACCGCCAGAGCGAACATGAACCAGATCGGATTCTGCCGCTCGAGCAGGAAGGTTTCGGTCGCTCCATAATACAGGCCGAACAGCCACACGGTCAGGAACAGCTTGGCCAGCGCGCCACTGCGATTGTGGGTTTGGGCCGACTGAAAATTGCCGAGCGGTGCGAGCACGAAGACGAGGATCACGAGCAACAGGCCCGGCAGGCCGATGGTGACCGCGAGGTCGAGATAGCTGTTGTGGCTGTGCGCCGCCGACGTCGCCCATTCGGCGCCTTGGGCGGTCTGCCGCGCCGTGACGTCGTCCCAGAAAGCCGCATAGCCGTGACCGGTGATCGGCTTCTCCGCGACGGCCGCGAGCGCGAATTCCCAGATCGCGGAACGGCCGGTGAAGGTGGGATCGAGCGGCAGCAGCCGCGTCATGGCCCCCAGCGCCGGGCTCATCACGCTGCCGACCGTCAGCAGGTTCATGACGATCAGCGGCACGAAGCAGATGATCCGCTTCAGCCACAGGCCGGGCGTGAGATAGGCCAGCGACGCAAGCGCGTAGATCGCAAGGCACAGCACTGATGAGGTCTTGCCACCGGTGAAGATCAGGAAGATGCCGGCGAGCGCTGCGATCGCGGGTCCCATCACGAACGAGCCCACGGCAGACAGATAGATGCCGACATAGACCAGGATGGTCATTACCGGCGAAGCGACGTTCTTGTGACCGAAGCTGCCGCGCCAATCGCCGGCGAGCTGCGGCTCGCCGATATCAAGCGCGGTATGGATCGAATATTGCGGCGCGAGGACAACGCCGAGATAGCAGAGCGCGAGCAGCACCAGCGCGGCGGCGCCCAGGCACAGATTGAAGCTGCGCTGCGTCGGCGGCAGCAATGGCAGCAGGATCGCGAGCGACGTCACGCTGGCGAGAAGCACGAAGCGCTGGATCGACACACCGCGGCTCTCGGAAAGGACGATGTTGATCAGCAGCCAACCGACGAGACAGAGATGAAGCGGCGTCACCAGGCTCTTCAGCGCCGGCCCATCCGTGGTCGCGACGAACAGCACCGCAACCGCAGCCAGCAGGCCCCAGGACAGATAGGCCAGCGCCATTCGTCCACCGACGATCGTGGTGACATCGGCATTGCGCAGGTCCGGGAAGGGATCGAGCGTCACCAGCACCAGCAGCAGCGACGCGACCGCGACGAGACAGCGTGCGGCCTGCACGGCATTCAGCTGCGCCAGGCCCTCGCGCACGATGCGGCCCAACGATCGGGCCTCGAGCTCAGTCATATCGGCGGCGCTGCGGGTCATGGCTCAGGACATCTGGTGGCGCTGGTGGAGCTCCAGCTCCGGGGTCGATCCCGTTGAGCGCTCCTCAACAGGCCTGCCGGAAGCCTGCGCCGGCTGCCGCACGATGCTTCGCGCAATCTCGTAATATTGCAGCGCGCGTTGCTCGAGCGTGAGATTGTCCAGGATATAGCCGCGCGGATCGAACGCACCCGCGACACATCCGGCCCAAAAATCGTCCCAGCCCGCTTCGAACTGCGCGACGTCCAGGAACTTGGCGCCGCAGCGCTCGTCCCAATACGGCACCGAGGACACCGGTGCGAACTGCACGCGGTGCGGATAGTAATCGGGGTCTCGCCATGGGCCGCCCGGATCCCAGGCGAACACAGGCACGCCGCAAGACAGCGCCTGCTGATAAGCGATGCCCTGGCTTTCGTTCTGGCACAGGAAGATCATCGCGCGCGATCTCGCCAGCGCGGCCTGAAAATCCTCTTCCTTGTAGCTGCCGTAACGCAGCTCCGTGAAGGAGCGGCCCTCTTTTCGCAGGCGGGCACGGACGGGCTCGATCAGCTGCGGTGCGTAGCGCTCGCGGTCCCAGTGCACCTTGTCGTAGATCAGCACATCAAAGGTCTTCTGGGAGGCGCGCGACGGCGCCCACAGATCCGTGTCGATTCCGATCGGCCAGGCCTCGGTGTCGGGCCAATGCGGCCGGTACATGTCGACGTACCAGGGGCCGGGCACCACGACCTTCTTCACCGGCAGACGCTTGAACAGGTCAGGATCGTCAAGCGGATGATTGTGGGCGGCAACGCCAAGCAGGATCGGGTTTTTCCACGCGAACTTGTCGAGCAGGAAGGTGCGGCCGATGATGCAGGCCAGTTCCTTGGGATGCTGCGCGATGTAACCGTAATCGTTGACGCGATAGCGGATGCCGAGCCGGTCGAGCCCTGCGCAGAGATTGAGAAACACGCGAAGCTGGCCGCTCATGCGCGGCTCGCCGAGCAGCAGGCGGCGCGCCATGCGCCGCAGATGCCGGTCGCCGGGGAACCAGCGATCGTCCTTGTCCTCGTAGAAGAGGTTGAGGATCATCGCATCGGGGTCGTGTTCGAACGTCTTTGCGGGCACTGGATCCATCCGCGTCAACCGGTTGCGCATTCTCGCATGGGACCGGCCGCCGCTCTCCTCCAAATCTGCCACAGGCTTAATGCCAGTGGCTTAACGCTAATTGACGAAACCGCGCCGACACACGCCTTCGCGTCAACGATCAGGCCGTAATGCAGGTATCATTCGCGAGAAGACGATGTTGCGATCGATCGCCTCATCGATCCTGCAGGCGCGCCCTGGTTAACAGACTCTTAAAGGCGAGCCGTGGCTCAGATCACCGCCGAAGACATTCTCGATTTGCCGGCCTCCACACGCATCGTTCCGGCGGTGCGCCAGCCGCTGCCGTCGAGTTCGCCCAATTCGGTATCCGTCGTCATTCCCGCCAAGAACGTTGCGGCCTATGTCGGCGAAACTCTCGCCAGCGCACTGGCGCAGGGCGAGGTCGGCGAAGTGATCGTCGTGGACGATGGTTCCACCGACAAGACCGCCGCGATCGTCCGCGGCGTTCGCGACCCGCGACTGCGCCTGATGACCAATGATTCCGCCGGCGTGTCGGCCGCGCGCAATCTCGGCGCACGTCATGCAAGCGGCGAATGGCTGCTGTTCCTCGATGCCGATGACCGCCTGCGTCCGGGCGCGGTGGCTGCGCTGCTGGCGGCGGCGCGCAGCGCTCCTCGCGCCGTCCTGGTCTACGGTGACTACAACACGATCGACAGCGAAGGACGCCAGATCGGGCGGCGCGACCTGCTGAAGAGGCGCCGCAAGCCATCCGGAGACGTGCTGACGCGGCTCGCGGCCGGCAATTTCATCGTCAATGGCGGCATCGCACTCGCGCGCGCGGAAGCGTTTCGCGCCATCGGCGGCTTCGATACGTCGCTCAGATATTGCGAGGACTGGCATTGCTGGTGCCGCCTCGCCGCGATCGGCGAGTTCGAATTCGCGCCAAAGCTGCTGCTCGATTATCGCCTGCACACCGCCAACACCATGAACGCCGCGGTGCGGACGCCGAAGGACTTCTTCCCGGCCATCGCGCGGGTGTTCGACGACGGGCTGATCCTGGCCAGATTGCCCGAGGGCACAGCATCTGGCTTGCGCCTTGCCGCCGAACTTCATCTCATCACTTATGCGGCGATGCAGGCGGTTCGCTTCGGCCGATATCGGCAAGCCCTGGGTTATCTCGGAATGGTCGGCCGCCGTTCGCTCAAGGCGCTGCCGCGCGCCGCGGCAAGGACCGCCCTCGCGCGCTTCGGCATCTAGCCGTCACGACACGATCTTGGAGGCCTCATAGGGCTTCGGCGCGAAGCCGAACGCCGCGAGCATGGAGCCGAGCGCCACCAGCGTCGGATGCATGGCAACGCCTGCTTTCGACGTCGTCAGCAGGCGGGCGGACCGGACCAGCGACAGCGGCAGCCGTCCGAGCATCTGCGCGAACACCCACGCGCGCCCGCTCAAGCCTTGAGCGGCCTTGGACTGCACGCGATAATTGATTGCGCCGATGCGCAGGCCGCGCTTTGCGATCCAGCCGGGGCTGGTGCGGCTTTGCGGCACGGTTTCGGTGATCACGGCCTCAGCCGTCCAGTGGAAGATCATGCCGGCATCGCGGCACCGTACGAAGAAGTCGCAATCGCCGCCGCCGAGGAAATTGAAACTGAGGTCGAAGGCGGGACGCTCGAACCGCTCGAAGGCCGCGCGTGTGATCAGGCAATTGCCGCAGCCATAGATCAGCGGCACCGCGCCGGAATAGTCGTAGGCGGGACAGAAGGCTGGATGACGCGACAGCCACGGCTTGCTGTCGTCCTCGAAGACCGGCAGCACCGGCCCGCCGACCACGTCGGCACCGGTCGCCTCCGCGGTGCGCACCATCAGCTCGAGCCAGTCGGGCGAGGCGATCTCGTCGTCGTCGATCATCAGGAAGCGGGTGGCGGCGGGAAACAGCGCCTGCGCCGTCTCGAACGCGGCGTTGATCGCCTGGCAATTGCCCTGCCGCTTCTCGACGAGACAGACGCCCTGCAGCCTGCCCTCGGCCAAAAACTCTGCAGCAACCGGCGCGCTTTCGCGCTGCGCGGAATCGTTCTCGACCATCACGACGGCAAAGGAACGTGGGGTGCGCTGGTTCGCCAGCGAGTCCAGCGTCAGCCGCAGATGCTCCGGACGGCGGAAGCAGGGAATGCAGACGACGATGCCGACCGACAGATCGAGAACGCGGGAGCTCGCCACGATCTCGCGGTTGGGATCGCGCACGGCATCCGAGATACGCATGGCGGACAGGTCTGTCGGGATCAATGTCATGACGTTCTAGATGTCCGAGATATGTTGAAAAAGCCCTGCTTCAATCACGCGTCCCGCGATGGCGCATCGCCGCGGGACAGATGCGTCCCAAAATGAACGACCGGCCGAAAGCGCAGGCTCACTTCGCCCGCCGATCTCCCGCTCGTCCCAAGGCAGCATCGCGCGTTTAACCGCTTTCGCCTGTTTCTCCCGCGAAACCATGCGCGCGTGGTACTGCAATTCGCGGTCCATGCGGCGACGACGACCTAACATGAACAATGCCGTAGTTAATGCGCATGCGCATTAACCGGACCGTAAGCACTGCGACCGTTGAGACGCGGCGGCATCAGATTTGCTCTTCGGGCGAGCGAGTATTTTCCTGTAAATTTGATTAGAACAAGCGCGGTCAAAAAACATGAACAAGCCAGCCACGATCGATTTCGCGACAGCCACGGCGATCCATATCCCCGCGGCCGTTGCCCCCGTCCAGGCGCTGCACGATCTCGTCCCCGGCGAAGCCCGCGACAGCCTGCTCGCCGTTCACGACGTGCTGCGCCGCGAACTGCCGCAAGATCAACTCGCCATCTATGAGGCCGGCGGCGGCTCGTGCAGCGTCCTGCCGCCCGAGATGCTTGATCGTAGCAAGGTCACCGTCGTCGACATCGACGAGGACCAGGTCCGCAACAACACCTACGCCAACGAGGCGATCCTCGGCGACGTGCAGACTTATCGTTTCACCGGCGAGACCTTCGATCTCGTGATCTGCTACAACGTGATCGAGCATCTGCCCCATGTCGACGCCGCGCTCCTGAACTTCCGCGACGCGCTCAAGCGCGGCGGCATGATCCTGATCGGCGCGCCCAATCCGCGTTCGCTGTCCGGCATCGTCACGAAATATTCGCCGCACTGGTTTCACGTCTGGTTCTACCGGCACGTCCGCGGCATCAAGGACGCCGGTCTGCCTGGCGAGCCGCCATTTCCGACCTTCTTCCACCCGCTGGTGACGCTGCCCCGGCTCGAAGCCTTCGCGGCCGCCAACGGCCTCGAGATGATCTACCGCCGCGAGGTCGAGAGCCCGCGCTATCCCGAGATGCGCCGGCGCAAGCCGCTGTTCGCAGCCCTCGTGGACGCCGGCGCCGCCCTGCTCAATACCATGCTGTCGCGCGGCACCGACGTCCGCCGCGGCGACTATCACGTCATCCTACGGAAAAGCTGACCATCATGGCGCGCACGCGGCTCATCACAGAATATGCGGATACCCGCAGCCGAGCCGTGCGCGGTAACGAACCGTTAATTTCCAGGGAGCCGCATAGCCGGCATCACGCGGACGCAGCGCGCAGTGGCAGGCGCTTAAACGCTTTGTTTGCCATTTCGGTGAATAGTCCCTCAATGAGTATGGTTAATTTTCCCTGTTGCGTTGATTGCGCCCCTATATCCCGGGGGCATGGCGTAGAGCGAAGAGTAACCCCTCAGCCTGCGGCATTTGGAATGAAAGCTGGGGATCATGCTTGACTATAACCAGCCGATCGATCGGGCGAGATCCGAGCCCGCGCAACAGAAGACTGCGGCCGGCTTCAACGTGCTGGAGCTCGCCAATCTGCTCTGGCGGCGCAAGATCGCGATTGCCGCGGCCGCGCTGCTCGGCGCAACGCTCGCGGTCACGATCGGCAAGAGCCTGACGCCCCGCTACACCGCCACCGCCCAGCTCTATGTCGATCCGCGCGAGCTTCAGCTCGTCGACCGCGAGCTCACGCCGCGCGCGCAGGACGTCTCCGGCATGTCGATGGTGGTGGAGAGCCAGGCGCGCCTGATCACCGCCAACAGCGTCCTGCTCAAGGTGATCCAGCAGGCGGGTCTCGACAAGGATCCGGAATTCGGCGGCGGCGACGGCCGAAGCCTGATGTCGTCGCTGCTCGGCCTGGTCGGCCTGCAGCCTCGTGCGCCCTCCGCGGCCGCCAACAACGAGGTGCAGCTTGCCGCGCTCGAGGCGCTGAACAGGCACATCACCATCCGCAAGACCGAGAAGAGCTTCATCGTCGACATCGAGGTCTGGTCGACCGATCCGGCGAAGGCGGCGATGCTCGCCAACACGCTGACCAATGCTTACCTCGCGGAATCCCGCAATTCGCAGGCTTCGGCCGCCCGGCGCGCCACCAACGATCTCTCCGGCCGCCTCAAGGAGCTGCGCGAGCGGCTGCGCAACGCCGAAACCGCACTCGCCACCTACAAGGCCCAGAACAATTTCGTCGGCACCCAGGATGCGCTGATCAGCGACCAGCAGCTCTCCGCCAGCAACCAGCGGCTCTCCGCGGCGCGCGCCGCGACCATGGATGCCCAGGCACGGCTCGACCAGATCGAGGCGAGCCGCCGGACCGCTGCCGATGCCGGCGCGATTCCGGAAGCCCTGCAATCGCCGACGATCGCGAATTTGCGCGCGCAATATGCCGATGCTCGCAAGAAATATGCCGAGCAGGCGGGCGAGCTCGGGCCGCGCCATCCGGCGCTGCGCCAGACCGAGAAGCAGGTCGAAGATCTCAAGCGCACCATCAGCGAAGAGATCGACCGTTTCGCCCAGTCCGCCAAGAACGATCTGACGCGCGCCCGCGACTTCGAGGCCTCGCTCAACCGGGCGCTGGAAGCGCAGAAGCGGCAAAGCGTCCAGCTCAGCCAGGCCGCCGTGCGCCTGCGCGAGCTCGAGCGCGAAGCCGATGCCAGCCGCGACGTCTACCAATCCTTCCTCAAGCGCTCCCGCGA
>Ga0102591_1001814_pt1 | contig 26490 bp, 24 predicted proteins | sample AraplaCol_mCL_r2_2_FD_76860 | JGI IMG/M metagenome (GOLD analysis project Ga0102591, IMG submission 76860) | Arabidopsis root microbial communities from North Carolina, USA - plate scrape MF_Col_mCL_r2 (SPADES assembly) (version 2) | ecosystem: Host-associated > Plants > Roots > Endosphere... | reverse complement strand
GACGTATTCCTTCTCGGCGCGGCCCTTGGGCTTGTTAGCCTTGATCTTGTCGTAGCGCGCGGTCTCAGAGGCCAGCCAGGCGTCGACTTTGGTCTGATCGCTCAGGAAATCGTAGAACGAGCGAAGCTTCGATTGTCCGACGTCGATCTCCAGGCTCGCCTCGTCGCCCTCATCCTCGGTTTCGCTTAAGGCGACCGTCGTCTCCGCGAGCGAATCTTCGCTGTCCTCGCCGGTGATCGCGTCGCCTTCAACCTCGCCAGTTTCTTCCGTTTCAGCGCCGCTTGAGGCGCCAAGGGTTGCGTCGGAACGCTCAATCCGCGGCCGAAGCATATCGCAGACCGTGGCCGACAGGGTTTTCAGGTCGGCGGTGTCGGCGTCGAAGTCTTCAAGTTCAAAGGCAATGTGAGCGAACGAGGGCGTCTGGGACAGCTTGCCTTGGTCGACCCAAGCCGGCGGGTAGCCCAGGTCCGTGACCTTCAACGCGCCTTCGCGGAAAGCGACGACGATCGACGTCGGGGAGGTTTGCCCATCCTCGAAGAATTTGACGATCTTGGAGTAGCGGTCGCTAAGCGCCCGTTGGAAGCCGCCGTGGAAGCGCTCGGTTTTGGTCGGGATGCCGCCCCAAGCATGGATATCGGCCGCCGTGGCGCAAAAGGTCAGGAGATCCTGCTTATTGGCGCCCTGCTTATACTTCACACCGATATAGTTGAACGCGTTGCCCATTTTCGCTTCCCTTTGCGGCGGCTTGATCAGATCAAGCGCGCTCACCTTCACGGTAGAGTTAGACGAGGTTTGCCCCCGCTGGTAGTTCGAAGTTGGCCGGCGGGGCCCTCGATGGGGTGATCGCGGATCGAGGGTTCGCGTCAGCCAGCCAACGTGTCGTCGCTAGCGTTGGCGAGGGTTTCAAGGTCGCGGCATTGGCGCAAGATTTCCTCGAACGGCGGCGCGGCGTCATTGAGCAGGCCGCCTTCGCGCATGGCATTGTAATCGGCCGCCAACTCGTTGGCGAAAGCCCCCGTGGGGACCAACTGCAGGCGGCCGCCGATAGCGTCGTGATAGTCGATCCCGGGGATGAAGAAGAAGATCGTTTTGTGCTCGGCCACTTGATCGGCCAATTGCCGGTTGGCGATCGCCAAGGTTGCGTAACCGGCTTCGGCCAGTTTGGTGAGATCATACCAGTGGCGCGCCAAACGTTCCCCCGGGAGTTTTTCCCGTTTGCAGAAGGTATGGACGGCCGTGGCCTTTTCCCAAAACGTGCGCTCGATGTGCATCACGCGGACGGTGGCGGTCGGAAACACTAGATCGGGCAAGTGTTCGGCGGCGTCGCAGACGATCAGCTTTTCCTCGACGGGGAGGCCGGTTGAACGACCGCCAAACTCCACAAGCACGTCTGGCGACATGTAGTTCGCCGCCTCGGCGGTCGGCTCGTGGGAAACGAAGACCTGATCGCCCTTTGCGACGATATGCACGTCCAGGGTGTCCGCTTTGGCCCGCGCGCGAAGTTGATCGGCGATGGTGTCCTGGACAAATCGCGGCAGCGCCTCTTCGACAACGTCGCGCCAACGCCTCGACTGGCTCTTGGTGGGGGGCAGCTTTTCCTCGCCCTTGCTCACGGCGTTGTCCACCAAATCGCCGACGAGTTCGGTCACGTCGTAGGTGACGTCGATGTCCTCGGAGAAGCGATCGATCACGCCATAGGCTTTGGAGAGCGAAGTGCCGCCTTTGAACACGAGATGATCGGCGCTTGGGCCCTCGAAGAGGGCGCTCAAGGTCCAGACGACCCAGATATCCTTTTCCAGCACGTGCGCCGCGCGTCCCGATCGGGCGGCGGCGACGTTGAGCGCTTCAAGCTGGTCTTCGCGGCTAAGGTTCAAGAACGCCTCAGCCATTCACCATGGCCTCACTGACGCTGGCGGCCATCCATCCGGGCATGGTGCTTCTCAAAGCTTCGAACGCTTCGCGCTCGGAACTCTCCAAGATTTTGGAGATTTTGCGGGAGGCTTCATGGGCCTGGTTACGACCAAGCCAAGCTAAGGCTCGTAGCGCTTCGCCGGCGGGCCGGTTGGGGCAAGCGAGGAGATGTGGCGGCGCCGAACGCAGCTCGATCTTCTGCCGACCCACCTCCAGGCGGCGCGGACGTCCCGACGTCAGATAGACCGGGCGGACGGGCACCTGAGTCGTCAGGCCAAGGCGATTGGCCGCCGCCGCGCCATGCGCGACCACGGTCTCGCCGAACGTGCTGGCCAGGCGTTGTACGATTTTTTCAACGCTCGGCGGGCGTTGGCCAAACCGGCCTTGCACAGGCAGGACATAGATTCCGCGCGAAACCTTCATCAGCGCGCCGCGCTCGGCCAGACGCTTGAGCGCCTGATCGATTGCGGCCCGATTGCCAAGATGGAGAAGGCCTTTCGCCGTGAGCGGCGCGCCTTCGCCAAGCTTAAGAGCGTGGGCGAGGATTTGCTGAGGAAGGGCGCGTGCATGGGTCATGTCAGAAGTACATATAGACTTCTGACAATTGGTGCGCAAGCGGAGCCGGATTTCGGCGTCCTTACGTCTAACCTCCCGCCATGGCCACGTCAAGCCTCAATGCGTTTTTCATGCTTGCCAAAACGCATGATCAGACGTTTTATATCCATATCGAAACGCAGGACCGAGATTTCGGGGCGGCTGAAGGGAGCGGGCGATGGCCATTCAAAAGACGATGTTGGTAGCTGAGCAAGCGGGAAAAACCGTCCTTTTGGGAGTGATGACCGGTCAAGAAATCGTCGCGGCCCTTCGCGGGCTGCACATCCAGGTCAATCCCGATGCGCAGCGCTCGCTAATGAAAGGTGCCAACAAGGAAACTTCGGCCGAACTCTTGGCGAGCGATCGGATCGAGGCGACCCCGCGCATGAAGTCGTTTCTGAAGTTCGCCGATCGTCTGATGGAGTTGCTAGAGAGGGGCGAGAACCACGAAGGCTTCCTCGGCGCGATCCAACTTGTGATCCCGGAGGCGTTCACCGGAGCGCGCATCACCTTCGCGACGCCGGAAATGGCTAAGGGCGGCGCCTTTGAGGTTCAATCGGTGTTGCGGGCCCTGGGTTCGGCGCGCCTAGGCGTGTTCGAAGCCAGCCCGGGTTTCAATGAAGCTTTCTTGCACCTGGGCGACGGTCAAGGGCGCGGCTACCTGCTGCACTCGATGGATGCGGTCGCCAAAAAGGAGATCGTCAAGCAGCAGAAGTTGATCCGGAAGCTGGAAAAAGCCCACGAGCCGGTCGAGGCCGCCAAGGCCAAGTTGGCGTTACTCGAGGAGCGCCAGCGTAAGATCCAGGCGTTCCTCACCAAGCTACACCTTGGCGTCATGATCTACGCCGACTCCGTCGATGCCGAGGGTCACGTGAAGGGCCTGTCGATGAACGCCGAGAAGCGGCTCTACATCGAGGGCAATGCGCTCAACAGCCAGGCCTCCCAAGAAGAAATTCTCAAGTACGAGCAGTACTCCCCCGTGATCCTGGCGCTGCGCGATCTGCGTGAAGGATTCAATTGGATGGGCGATGACTTCATAGAGTCCGAATCCAAGACGGTCAGCTCTTCTAGCCAAAAAATATTCACGCTCAGCGCCTTGGTTCAGGCCTACAGCTACTCGATCATCAACAATAATCAGCCTCTCAAGAAGCTGGAAAGCGATGTAATCGAAGAAGTCGGACAACACTGCAACTTTGTCGAGGCGTATTGGGAAAAAATCACCGAGATCTTCAAAGACACTTGGGTGCCAGAACACATCGAAAAGCCCAGCGAACGCATTGACTATCTCGAAAGCATGCGCGGACAGGGCAAGCGCAACGTGCTGTTCCAGGCCATTTTCCTGCTGGCCTTGGGTCGCCTCGGTTACGAGATGGGCGTCGCGGCCGATTGGGATCCTGAAAGCGAAATCCTCGACAAGGTCTATCTGCTCAGCCCCAAAACCAACCAGTACGACGCCGAGCAGGTCGTCATCGAGAACGGCGCCCGCGTGTCCAAGTGGGCCGACCGGTGGACCAACACCATGATGAAGCCGTCGATGAAAGACGGCGCACTGGTTGGCTACGTCTTCAATAACTCGCGCGAAAACATCGAGGCGACCTTCCAGGAACTCGCCAAGATCGCCGAGTTCACGCCCATGACCGGCAAGGCCGCGCCCACGCCCATCCCGCAGGAAGTGCTTGAAGAGGCCTAAAGGAGCCGAGCCATGTCCACGACCCTCGCCCCGAGGTGGTCAGCCGCGTCCCTCACCCGGACGACCCTGACCGAAGCCGAATTCTTCGCGGCCCTGCGCACCGTTAGCCCGGAGCCCAATCCTGAGCAACGCGACGTGATCGCCGCGGCGGGCGGGATGGATCTGCACATCGTCGCGGGTCCGGGGACCGGCAAGACCAGCAGTCTGACGTCGCGGATCCTCAAGTGCATTTTCGTCGATGGGCTGCGGCCGAGCGGCATCGTGGCGACCACCTTCACGGTCAAGGCCGCGGCGGAGTTGCGCTCGCGACTCCTGATCCGGGGCTTTGCTCTGCTCGAGCACATCATCGGCAATAGCGACCTTCCGGCCGGCGTGCGTGAGCGCGCCGCGCGCCTGGATATCAACCAGATCGTCACCAACACGGTTGATGGCCTCTGCCAGCACGTGCTGCGCGACTACCGCGAGGCGGGAGCGACCACTCCGGTGATCGTCGACAGCTTTGTCGCCGCCACCATGATGCTTCGTCAGGGCCTCTTCGACGGGCAGCGCCACCTCGATGGCGAGCTGGACGCGTTCCTTCTGGCCCTCAACAGCGGCGGTAACCGTTTCGGCTGGCATATCGGCCGCAAGCGAGATGTTCTGTCCACGCTCTGGGATCGTCGGTTCCAGGACCAGGTTGACTGGAACGCCTACTGCGCCACCGCGCCCGATGGACTGGCGCAGGCGATTGCCAGCTACCAGGCCGAACTCGAAACGCGTCAGATGGTCGACTTCGCCATGCTCGAGCAGACGGTACTCGAACGTCTGCGCGCTGGCCGTCTCGACAGCTGGGCCCAAGGGGTCCAAGCGGTTTTCGTCGATGAGTACCAGGACACCAACCTCCTGCAGGAGAGTCTCTATTTCGCTCTGGCCGCCCGCGGCGGCGCCAGTCTCACCATCGTCGGCGATGACGACCAGAGCCTCTATCGCTTCCGTGGCGCGACCGTTGATCTCTTCCGCGACTTTCCCGGACGCTGCGAGAGCGCCCTGACGCGCGCGCGACCCACGACGCTTTTTCTGACCCGCAACTACCGCTCGACGCCAAACATCGTCGGCTTCGTCAACGCCTACGCCACGCTCGATCGGAGCTATCAGCGCGCGCGCGTCGCCGCTAAGCCGCCCCTTACCCCCAGGCCTGTAACCCCCCGCGCGGCCAACCCGCCGGTTTTGGGCATGTTCCGCGGCGACGCCGACACCCTGGCGGCCGATCTGGCGGGCCTGCTGTCGGATGTCTTCCAAGGCAGCGGCTATCGCCTGCCTGGCGGGGACATTTTGCGCGCCGGTCCTGGCGGCGCGATCGGCGATGCGGCGCTACTGTGCAGTTCGCCCAACGAAGCCGATATGCAAGGCCGGCTGCGCCTTCCGGGCCTGCTGCGTCAGGAACTCGCGGACCTGGCCAGCCCCATGCAGATCTTCAATCCGCGCGGACAAGATGTCGCCGACATCCCGATCGTGGCGACCTTCGGCGGCTTGCTGCTCGAAGCGATTGATCCGGATCTGACGGCCGAGGCCGCCTGTGGTCGGGCGATCAGCGGCGATACGGCCGCTACGTTCAACACCTGGCGCGCCGCCGCGCGGGAGGCGTTGGACAACAGCCCCGCGCTCGCGACCTTTCATGGGGCTTGGGCGGCGCGGCGGCCGCGTCGCGGTCAGTGGCCGCGCTCGGTTCCGACCCTCAAGCTCATCTACGCCCTCGCGCACTTCTTCCCCGAGTTGCACGATGACCCCGAGGGGCAGGTCTACCTGGAACTGTTCACCCGGCAGTTGGGCGCCTGCGACGTCCTTGGCACCTATCGCGGCGATATCCTCGAAGCGCCCGCCACCGAGCAACAGATCCTCAACGCCAAGAAGGAACTGCTGACCCTCTTCCTGACGCCGATCGCCAGCGGCGGCGAGGTCAACGAAGAGCTGATCGACGCCTTCCCGCGAAACCGTCTGCCGGTCCTATCGATCCACCAATCCAAGGGACTCGAGTTTCCCCTGGTGATCGTCGACGTCGGCGCCGACTTCCGCTCCAACCACCACGCCCACGCCTTTAAGCGCTTCCCGCGCGACGGCTCCATGCCTCATCGGCTCGAAAACCAGGTTCGCCAGCATTCGCCTCTGGCGCCGCCGGCCAGAACCGTCGTCGATCGCGCCTTCGATGACCTCTATCGCCAATATTTCGTCGCCTACAGCCGCCCCGAAACCATCCTCATCCTTGCCGGACTGAACGGAGTTTCGCCGGCTGGCGGTATCCTGCACGTGGCCACCGGCGCAGCCCGCGACGGCGCCAACGCCTGGGCCTCGCGCCGTCCTTATGTGAGCATCTGACATGGCCGATATAGCGTTGGGCGTGCGCCCGCCCCCGTTCGTCCTACCGTCCTACAGCCTGACGTCCGACCTGCTGTCGTTCCAGCGGTGTGGCCTGCAATACCGCATGACCGGTATTGGCCGCTTGCCATCCAGCGAGCCGGTCCAGATGTGGTTCGGTCAGTTCATTCACGGGGTGATGGAGGAAGCGTATCGGCGTTTCGCCGCCCATCCCTTGGCCTATGCCAGTGGGTGGGCCGACGCGGAGATCGACGAGATCATCGTCCTGATCGACGCACGCCTTTCGGCGCAGGGCTTGCGGGCCTGGGAGGAAAAGGGGCGTGAGCTTGGCTATGAGCGCGCCCGGGTGGCGGTGCGTGAACTGGGCGCGGACCTCTTTCCGCTCATCCATCGCGCCGAGGTCCGCCTGACCGGCTCGCGGCGCCTGGATCCGCCGAGAGCCGGCGTCGAGCGCTACGAAATCGCCGGGGTCGTCGACGTCATCACCTACGTCGAACTGACCAATCCCGACCTGGCCGACAACAGTTTGGTGCGGGCGATCCGGCGCGCCCTGGGCGGCGCCTTGCCCAACGAGTTCGAGGTCATCATCGACTACAAGGGCACGCGTCGCCCGGCCGAACGCGGCGATCCCTTCGGTGAGATCTACAAGTGGCAAGTCCAGACCTACGGACACCTGCGGGGACAGCAGGAGGACAGCCTGCCGGTCGCCGCGGGCATGGTCCTCTATCTCAATGAGCTCTACCCTAGCGCGGGCGACATCACCAAGCTGCGTAAAGAAATGCGCGAGGGGACCGCCGATATCGTCCCGGCCGCTGGCTCGGACGCCGAACGGATCTTGAGCGGCCGAGGCGATGCGACCCACGACCGCCTGCCGATCGCGTTTCGCCTCGAGCGCGCCATCCGCGTCTATCCGATCTCGGGGGCCACGATCCGGGAGGCCCTGGCCGCCTTCGACGGCGTCGTAGGACGGATCGAGACCTGTCGCGCCAGCGAACGCACCACGGGCCAGGTGATCTCGGCCTGGGAGAAAAACGCGTCCGACGAGGGGACCTGCGCGGCCTGCGACACGCGTACCGTCTGCACCGCCTATCGACGCGAAAATGAACCGGCCGTGCCGGGCCTGGCCTAGTCCAAAGGAGCTAAAACATGACCGTCAATCCTAACGCCGCCCTCGTTCTCTTTTCCGGCGGCCAAGACTCCGCGACCTGCCTGGCTTGGGCGCTTGAACGCTTCGAGCGGGTCGAGACCTTGGGTTTCGACTACGGTCAGCGCCACAAGGTCGAACTCGAGGTCCGGGGCGGCTTCCTCGCGGCCATTCGCGAGCAATTTCCAGCCTGGGCCGAGCGACTTGGCGAAGATCACCTGCTGGACATGTCGGTCCTGGGCGAAGTGAGCGACACGGCCCTAACGCGGGACGTCGAAATCGAAATGCAAGACAACGGCCTGCCCAACACCTTCGTGCCGGGGCGCAACATCGTCTTCGTCACCTTCGCAGCCGCCCTAGCGTATCGCCGCGGCATCAAGCACCTGGTAACGGGGGTCTGCGAAACCGACTATTCAGGCTATCCCGATTGCCGCGACGACACGCTCAAGGCGCTGCAGGTGGCGCTGAACTTGGGGATGGAGGCGCGCTTTGTCGTCCACACCCCGTTGATGTGGATCGACAAGGCGCAGACCTGGAGCCTGGCCGAGGAGTTGGGCGGCTCGGCGCTGGTGGATCTCGTCCGCGATGAAACCCACACCTGTTACGCCGGCGATCGTTCGAAGAAGCACGCCTGGGGTTACGGCTGCGGCGCATGCCCGGCTTGCGATCTGCGCGGACAAGGTTTCGAGCGTTATCGCGCCGTTGCGGCTTGAGGGCGCACGCGCGTGGTCACCTTGCAGCCTGACGCGCAAACGTGACCACGCCATCGCCTTGCGCTGAACTTGGTAGCAGTAAGGGCGAGCCGGGACGAGAGAGCAGCATGGCCGAAAGCAACATCCCGCTATCGGCACGCGAGGGGATCAACGCGCCTGCGGCTGATCAGAGCATAATGACGACTGCATGAGCGGACTTCCCGAGCAGGCGCCAGTCCGCACGGGAAGCGTGCCTCGCATGAGGGGCTGCAAAATCTCATGCGAGAGGGGCAGCACGTGAAGGTGTACGACATCCTGGCACCGACGCCGCAGGGATAGACGTCGCGCTGACGGGGTCAGCTTGCGGTGTTTACGCGGCTGAAGGCCACGCGGGCTTTATGCAGCCTCGGCCTCACGTCCAAAGTAGCTGCAGGCGCCGCCATCGCTGTCGCGGCGAACCGTCACGCGCCAGAGGTTGGGACACAGAGGTTCGACCTTGCGCCAGATCCAGACCGACAGGTTCTCCATTGTCGCGGGGCCAAGGTCGTTGATCTCGTCGAGAAAGCGATGATCTAACCCATCGCGCGCCCCTTCAAGGGCCTGTTGGAAGAGGCCCAGGTCCATGATCATGCCGCTAACGGGATCGGGCCGACCGCGCAGGACCACTTCGGCGCGATAGGAGTGGCCATGAATACGACGGCTCGACTCGGTCTCAATCACACGTTCCAGCGTGTGTGCGGCGTCGAACCGGAACTCTTTGCTGAGTTCGAACATCGGGGAATCCTCAAGATAGCGGTCGGACTATAGAGAGAGTCGCTTTGCGCAGCCCAGCACGATACTGGGCCGCCGTTTTCGATTGCGCCTTGATCTAAGCCGCTTCGGCGCGCTGGGCTTGGCGCACCAGGTTGGTCAAGTGGAACGACAGTTGGCGAACATCGCCGGGCAGAATTTGAAGGCTGTTCCAGCGTCGCTTCTCACCCTCGAAGTCCCACTCGCCCTGGCGCCAAGCCGTCTTTCCAATCAGAGGCCGAAGGCCTGCGGCGAACTCGTCGCGGGTCGTGGCGCCCGTGGTGCTATTGAGCAGGTCCATGACATAGCCCATGGCCTGGATGCCGGCCCCGTGGACCAGGCGCGACGTCGTGGGCTTTTGGCCGTTCCAGTCTTTGTCGAAGACGTGCTGAACGGCGTGGAAATACTCGCTGATCAGCTTGACCCCTTGGTTGAGGAGCACCTTGTTGTCGCTGCCGTATAGGCGTAGCGCCCCGTCGCTCAGCGAATTCATGATGAGCCGCTGCAGGATCGTGTCTCGGATAATGCCCTTAGGGTTGGTCTGCTGACGGATCATGCCCTTCAGCGACGAACCCTTGCGGTAGTTGAGCGCTTCGGTGACCAAGGCGGCTTGCGAGCGGCTCGACATCCGCTCGGGAAGGTCGCTGACCTGCGGCAGCAGTTCGTAGACCAGCGCCTTCGGCAGCGGGCGGGTGTTGTTGATCAAGATGAACTGCTTTTGCAGCTCCTCATTGGTTTTGCAGATAAAGCCTGAGACCAGGACCTCGAACTCGCGCCCACGCATTTCAGAAATCGCCGTGAAGCGCTGTTGCCCATCGACGATCCAACCGGGGGCGCCGTTGCTGATATCGATCGTCAGTTCGCCCGTCACCTTGCCCGGCTTGATCACGACGGCCGCGTCGCCCTCGGTGAACGCCACCACGATCGGGTTGGGCAAAATCGCGGTCGGCTTTTCCAGATAGTCGCGGATCTCGCGAATGTGGTTGGCGATCTGCGGGCGCTGAAAGCCCTGCAGCACGCCGTCAGCATCACGGCCGGCGCGCTCGATCCGGGCCACCCTGCCGATCTCGGAGGCCTTGGCCACGAAGGTGAAGACGGTCAGGTTTTCGCTTTGCGCCGGCACCAGGGCTTCAAAGGTCAGCTTCGTTGGCTGGCTCATGCCATCGTCTCCCGGTGGGCGTTGAGGTGGGTGTGAAAGACGTGGAGATTGTGAATTCCACGCCGCTTGTTGCGATTTGACGATCGGAAGATCAGCACCTCGACGCCGCCCTCCTGGCAGACGCGACACTGGCAACCTTCCCAAGGGCGGTCTTCCAAGGTGCGCTGATACTGCAAGCGCTGACGTTTGAGCGCGTCAGCCTGACGGGACGGGGAGGCTTCCTCGTCCCAATTCAGAGCGCCCCAGTAGTCCATGATTGCATCAAGCGCCGTGTCGATAGCGACCGAGCCTTGGGCGTAACCGCGAATGCCGGTGAGGGCTCCGTCCTCGAGTTGCTTCGCCTTTTCCTGATTGAGGCGACCTTCGAGCGCTTTTTGCTTGAGCCGGTTGTTCTCGATCGCCTGAGGGATGCGGATGGCGGTGTAGTAGGAGAGCACCCCGCTGGGATCGCGCGCCCAGTAATTCTTTCGCGCGTCCTTGAAGGCGCGCACGAGCGGCGAAGTCGTGTCGAAGCTGGTGATATTGTGCTTTTCGAGCACGGCCAGGTCTTCAACCTTGCCAAATCCCAGCAGGTGAAGGCGAACGCTAGGGACCGCGCTCCGGATTGCAGCCAAAGCCCGCTCAAGTTGGTCGACCTTCAGCGGGACGGTGCCCCCGATAGCCAGGTAGTTGTAACCCATCGCGACGAGCGCGCTGGCCGACTCAGCCATGCTAGCCGCCGACCACCCCTGGATGACGCCCATCGGCGTGAAATTGCCATTCGAGTGCTTGGCCTCGGGAAGGAATTCGGCGGCGTTTTGCAGGGTGATGTCGAAGCGCGCCCGAACGTCATCGGTCACTTCGGCGCGGGTGCGACCCTCGCCTTCGTCAAAATCGAAGATCAGGTGGTCGGGCGAACATCCGTGCGTAAAGCCGCCATCGGTATAGAAGCCCATGGTGTCGGCGGCCTTATAGGGCGGTTCGGCCATGTTGCGGTAGGTGAAGGCCCCGCAGTCGCCGATCAGCATGCTGTCGGGAAAGCGCGCCTCGGGATAGCGCAGAAACTGGCGTGCGCCTTCGCGGCGAAAGCGCATCATCTGAGCCTCGGAATATTTCCCGGGGTGACGGATGTCGCCGACAATGCCCCGCGAAACCAGGATCCCGTCATAGGGCGGACTGGCCAGAAACTCGTGAGGATAGACGTCGTCGCGATGGACCGCCCGTCCCGCGCCATTGCGGTCGGCCGCGAAATTATAGGCCGGATCGACCGTGTCCATGCTGTCGGCGAAAATGAAACGCATTCAATCAGGCGACCTTGGCCGCAAAGGTTTGGAGGTGGTCCAGCCGGGTCAGCTGGTCTGAGAGTTGTTTGATGTCGCGGCCCGTGGCCTGGATGTCATTCCAGTCCCGCTGCAGGTCGCTCCAGCGGCCCGCCGTCCAGCGGCAAGCTGGCTTGATGCGGGCCAAAGCCTCGTAAGCGTGCATGTAGAGGTCAGCGCCCGGAGCGGCCCGAGACATGACCTTATCCATGAGCACGCTCATAGCGAGGATTCCAGCCGAGTGCATAAGCCGGCTCTGCTGGGGGTCAAGACCCCAGGCTTCTGGGAAGACATCGCGCACCGCCGACCAGTAGGCGGTTAGCACGCGATACATGGAGACTAGGTCGGTGGGTTGGTTGCCAACGCCTTTATAGGGCGCAAGGGCCCCAAGGGGGCTGTTGATGCTGGCCTTGATCGCTTTGACCAAGGCCGAGTCGGTGACCACGCCCTCGTCGGTGTTGAGGGACGGGCGTTTGATCAAGCCTAGGAAAGGCGAATCTGGGGTGGTGTTGAGGCGATTGACAAGTTCGCTGGGCACTTTGCGGGTGGTGAGGTCCTTTGGCATGGCCGCATCGACCTCAGGCAGCAGTTCGTCAATCAATCGAGGGTCAAGAGGCTTGGCCTTGTTGACCAAAATGAACTGTTCGCGGTGCACCGAGAGATCTTCGGACACAAAGGCTACGACAGGCACTTGAAAATTGCGGATGCGCGCCTGGGAAAGCGCGATCGATCGCTGCTGGCCGTCGACGATCCAAGCCGCCTTGCCGCCATCGACCGGCATGGGGATACGAAGCGTGCCTGCTTCCGACCCGGCCAGGCCGCCATCGGGCTTACTGCCGCGAGATTGCGTGAACTTCGAGCTCGACGAAATCGCCAAGATCACCGCGTTGGGAAATAGGCAGGGGCCCGCGTCTAGAAAGTCGACAATCGATTGGACGTGGGTTTTGATGCCCTTGCGCTGGAAGCCCTGAAGACCGCCGGCGTCGTCGCGCTGAACCCGGTTGATCTCTCCGATCCGCAGGAGGTCGGGCCCCGGCAGGAAGAAGGAATAGACTGGGGTGTCAGCCTGGAGCGTGCGCACAGCGCGCACCGCCAGCATGGGTTCTTCCGACTTGCGACGCCGCGTCATGACCGGTCCTTCGCTTCAAGGGCCATGCGATAGATCCGCCCGAACCGGTTCTGCTCGCAAGCGACGTCGTCTTCGTCGCGCAGGCGCCGCAAGAGCTTCGAGGCGCTCGCGTTTTCATCGAGCTTGAGGGTGATCAACTGGAGGATGGCCTGGTCGTCCAAACGCCGGCGCTCGGGAATGACTGGCGCGGTGACGCCTTCAAGCCTTGCCGAGACCGCGCGCCGGTGAAAGTTCGCCTCGGCGGCGGACGACAGCGGCGCTACATAGGCGGCGAAATCCGCCAAGGCGCGTTGCGGGAAGTCGGCGCGCGCGCCGGGGCGCACGCTGTCGAGGCGTCGGTCGTAAGGCATGATCGACTTGTGCAGCGCGCTGGGCAAAACGCCTTCGAGGGATTCCCCAAAAAGGCGAAGGCGCGAAAGCGCGTCACGCTCGAGCGCGGCGAGTTGCGCGCCGACGAGCCGCGCATACGGACGGGTCAGGGCGATCAGAACCGGACCCTTGGCCGCAAACACCGCGTCCCAATCCGATGAGAACGGCGAGGCCTCTAGCGTCTCGAACCAGGCCGTCATGTCGAGGCCCGCCGTCACCTTGAGGGCCAGCGCATCGTCAGCCCCCGCCGCGACCGTGATCCCGTAGGCGGGCACCGGCGTTTCGGCGGCGATCAGTCCAAGGCCCGCAGAGATAATGAACAGCGGCGCGTGGCTGACCTTGGCGGCGCTTTGCGCTAGTCGGAAGCCGCGGCCCCCATACAGGTCCCCGGCCTTAGCCACGGGCGCCGCTTTGCCCAGACGTTTGAGCCATTCGGCGGCGACCTGATCTTGCGACGTTATCGGCAGATTGCGCGCTAGCAAGCTGGCCGGTGCGGTCGCGAATTTACGGCTTGAGCAGATGCTGACAACGGCTGCGGCGGAGGCTTTGGCGTCGGTCAAGGGCCGCGAAACTGTAGCGGTCTGTGGCACGAAACTGCACTCCTTTGCCACGCCTGAAGGCGACAGCGAGTCGCTTCAACACCATATATTGTGGCTCGCCCATCGGCTAACACAATCAATCGACCCTACCACGACGTAGATTACGCAGCTAGATCGAATCGCAACGGCTTGGAAAATTGCGACTGGTCGTGACCGGTTTGACGTTCACAAACGTCAAAAGGGGACGCAGTTATTGAGCCCCACATTGTAGGCTTGAGTGTCGATACTGCCATCATCTTGCCCCCTTAGCCGCTAAGGTCACCGATAAGTGCAAGAGACCGGCTACGCCTGCCCATGGCTCGCAACGCCGTTGGCGTCCTACGCATCGCTTCGGCCAAAGGTGCGTTCCTTGGTCTCTCTCGCTCTTCACGGATGCGCCCTAAGCGGCCTAAAGGAGGCGCGACATGACGACTATCGGCACTTTCAGCCCCACCGATGTGGGTGGCTTCAACGGATCGATCCGGACCCTACGTTTGCAGGTCAAAGCGGCCATCGTCCCGGTCGACGACGCCGCCGGTGTCGACGACGCTGAATATCTGGTCTTCTTCGATCGTGAGCGGGTCGGAGAAGCGTGGCGCACGTCGCGCAAGGGAGAAGCGCCCCGGCTGCGCGTCCGACTGCGCCACGAAAGCTTTCATGACCAGGTCGAGGCGACGCTTCGCCCCAAGGACAAGGCCGCTCGCCTCTTCGCCCTGGATTGGGAAAGGGCCAGCTAGGCCTTCACGACGTGCGCGCGCCCGCCATGGCGCGCGCGATCCTGCGTCATACTGTCCGGCCTATTGAGCCGCCGCCGGGGCTTCGGCGGCAAGCACAAGGTCGGCCGCCTCATCGAGACTTGCCACTTTGAAGTCAGGGCCAGCCTCGGCTTCGCGAGGCGTCCAGCGCGGCGCGAACCCACCCGGGAAATAAATCGTCGTCAGGCCAGCTGCCTTGGCCGGCGCGATGTCCCGGTCGAGTTGGTCGCCGATCATAAAGGCGGTGTCCGCGCCCTCAAGGCGGCTGACACGTTGATAGAGCGCACCCTCCTTTTTGGCCTCCAAGATCCTGACGCCGGCGCGATCCAGGCCATGGGCCGCAAGAGTGCGTTCGATACGGTCACGCTGGCCTTCGGTGAGCACGAAGAGCGTAAAGCCGGCGGCCGATAGACGAGCGACGCCGCTGCTCACGCCCGGCCGCAACTCGGGCGTCACATTCAGATGCGCTTTGAATCCGTCTTCTAAGACCTGGGCCTCGTCGGGGGCTAGACCGGCTCGCTCATCGGTCCAAACGCGTTTGACGGCGCGAACCACAGGGTCGCCGTTCAACACCAGCGCTAGCGCTCGTGCCAAGATCTGGGCCGGGTAGCGCAGTCCGCCATGGTGCTGCGCGGCGATTTCCTGGTCGACGGTCCGTACAAAGGCCAGGCGATCCGCGCTGTCGGCCGTCGCCCCAACGCGCTGCTCGACGGCGCCGAGCAGCCAGAGTTGCGCGTCACGATAGACCGCGTTGGTGTCCCAAAGCGTGTTGTCCGCGTCGATGAAGACGAGTTTGCTCATGGCGTTGTTGCGCTTTCACCGGATTGGGGCGTCGCCCTTTCCGGCGGCTGAGGTTGTGCAATAGTCGCTGAAGATTGCGACGTAACTTGGATGGACGTCTTGCTGGGCTCGGGTGGCGGCGGCGCCCACTTGTTGACGAAGCCGAGCGTGACGCCCGCGACGACCAACCATGTGAGGAAGAGCTTGGTCGAGGTCGACAGGAGATCTTGAGCAGGTCGCAGATAACGCACCTTGTCGTTGGCTTTGCAGGCGATGAGGTAGGCCTCCAGCACACAGTCGCGCAGATAGTCGGCCTGGAGCCTGGCCCCGCCTACCTGGTCTCTCTTCTTTGTCGGCAGATAGGTCTCGAAGCGGGTCACCCAAGCGGCGGGCGTCGTCTTGCTGATCGGCATGTAGAAAAGCCGCGAATTCACCTCGTCCTTGGCGATGGCGCTGCGATTTTCGTATCGGTAGCGCGTGCGACTGGCGTGGAAGATCACCATAGCGCCGGTAAGGGCGGTTCCGAGGAACAGCCCAAAGACCGCGTAGCTTGCCAGGACCAGCGTGTGGTCGACGAGAGGGAAAGGGGCCTTTGGCGGGAAGTACTCGACGAACTTGCCAATGATCACGCCGCCAATCGCCGCAAAGATCGAAACCACGGTCAAAAGGCGGCCGGCCTTCTGATCCTGATATTCGGTCTGCTCTTTCACTTCATCGAGGCTTTCGCGGTAGCTGTCGCGAAGCGCCTTGAGTTGGGCGCTGTCCATTTCGTCGAGGGCCAGTTTGGCAAGGTCGGTGTTGATCTGCTTCATGATCTCGCCGGCCTCGAGCGTTCGCTCGGCCGGCGCACCATTCGCGCTGGTTTCGACGACACGCGGGAAGTAGGCCGTGTCGCTCCCAATGAACGCGTTCCAACTGGCGGACATAACGCCAAGCTCGGCGGACTGAACCGTCAGTCGCACTTGGAGGGCGCGCTTGCGGTCTCGCATCCAGGCGTAGGCCTTCATCATCGGGCTTGACACAGGTTGGCTCCCCCAGAACCTATGAGCAATAGACGCGCCAAAAGTGGTCGTACGGACGTCGAGCGCGTTCGAAAGCTACTTGTCTTCGTACTGTTTGAACCAACGGTTCTTCTTGGTCGGATTGATTTCCCAAAGGTAGGTCTTCCCGCGATTGTCGAGCGGCAGGTTCCATTTGCCCTCGTAGGCGTGATCGATTGTCCCCGCGCGCCCGTGGATCTTGTTGAGCAACGGCTTGTCACCGAACTTTGCGTGGAACCCGTCGAGCATGAAGTGCTCGAAGTCCTTGAACGCTCCCTTGGACCGCCCGTCGCCGATCATCTCCATATAGAACCGGAACGAGACGTCTTTCAGCGAACGTGACATCTCGAAGATCCAATTGTTGAGATGCGATCGCAGTCGATTGGCGATGGCACCGCGGCCGATGTACATGACCTCAGACGTCCCTTTGGGGTAACGCACGCCAAACCCATCCCCGATGGCGATGACATAGACGCCATTGCGAATGGCGTTGAAGTCCACGCTGGGGTGCGGTTCGGGATCAAAAGCGTCGCGCCAGGATTGGCGGATCATATGGATGATTCGGTCGACGATAGCCTTCTGCATGCCTGCCTGAACCTCGGCCGACTGAAAGTCGTATTTGCGCAGGTCGAAACCGAGTTGGTCGGCGACCTCGGCCACGCTGATTAGGTCCGTGGTCGTCCAGTTCACGAGAATTTTCGCCAAGCTTTTTCCTCTCCCACATTGTGGTGAAGCTTGGGTGCCATTTCCGGTGGTGCCAAGTGGGTTTTCGCGCGACCGGCGCGCTATTCAGGATCCGGCTCGTCGATCACCCCTAGAGCCTAGCCGACGTTCCGATGGGTCTCGCGCTCAACCCCGACGCTCGGCTGCTCGTTCAAACTCCGCTTTCATCTCTAAAGCGGCGGCTTCCTTTGTCCCTCCGGTCGTGTCGTAGAGCGGGACCATACGGGCCCCGTCGGTCTTCGGACGTGCGCTGCAGTGCCAGAGAACGACATCGGGCGCGGCCGGAATATCCAAACTTTGGAAGAGAAGCTCGTAGTCCTCGAACTTTGGGAATCTGGGATCCGACGAACAGAGCCGTTCAGCCTGCCCGGCGAACTCGCGGTAGCCACATTCGAATTCACGCCTGATGTCCCAGTCGCGTTCTTCCTCGTCCACCGGCGCGTCGATGCTTCTGACGAGCAGCGAACTGCAGTAGGGGCACTGGAAATCGGCCAGTTGCTCGCGCGTCCGATCCAATTCTTCCTGCAATTGCGCCAAGGCCTCCGGGTCGGCCGCTCCCACCAGGTCCTTGCGCGAGCGGCCTTCGTAGAGATCCGGCCGGACGATCGTCAGAATCTGCAATGCGATATCGATTGGATCGGCGTCGTCCGTGCGCACCGCGAGCCTGTCGGCCAAGGTTGGGCTGAAGGCGGAGACCTCCTCGCGCGAAACGCCGTGCCAGATCGGCAGGATGCGGCTCTCGCCGCCGATCTGCCGTGTGACGAGTCCTGCTAGTTCGTGCTGGGTCCAGGGCTTGGACATGAAGGCTCGGCTGAGCACCACGACGCCAAAGCGCGAAAGCGCCAGGCCTTGGTCGATGGACTGGGATAGGGAGTCGCCCAGGCGTAGGGAGAACTCGTCGAACCAGATGCGGCAGCCCCAGTCGCGGAGCGCGTGGGCCAGGGGGCGAACGAACCCGTCCTTGTCCTCCGAGGCGTGGGAGATGAAGGCGTCCCAGTTCTTGTCGGCTTGCGTCGGCCCCGGCACTAGGCGGCCGCCTTCCTTAGGGCGTCGATTCGTTCCAGCCCGATGACTTCCACCGCAGCCTGAAGAGTCGCGACCCGCTCCTCCAGCCACGCGAGATGCTCGTCGGAGATCTCGTAGTTGGGCGAGTAGCGGGCCTCGACATAGGCGCGGCGGATCAGGTCGAAGCCCTGTCTCTCGAACTTGCTGTCGCGCGGCCAAACGCCGACCAGGCGCCTGTCCATCGCCTCGGCCCGGTCGCGAAGTAGGTTCAGCCGATGGGTCTTGGCGCTGTAGAGCGTCAGGGCCAGGATAAGGCCGTGGTAAGCCTTCTCGGCGGCTTGGTGGAGAGAGAAGGCTGCTTCCTTCGGGCTACCATCGGAGCGGGCGAACCCCGCCATCCTCAGGAAACTCGCCGAACTGCGCGACCACTCGTCGAAATAGGCCTTGGTCTCGGTGTAGGCATCCTGGGGCGATAGGGCCTGCGGCGCCACGAACGGAAAGCCGTCTTCCTCGAAAAGCGTGATCCCGTCTCTCAGGATGTCCGTAAAGAAGTAGCGGCCCAGCCGTAGCTTCTCGTTTACGTCGTCGAGACTGTGGACCACGAAGTTGGGCTGGGTGCGTAGGCGCTCGCCGGAGGCGTACTCGCGCAGGAAGGTCTGGTCCGGCCCGTCCCAGAACTCCTCCAGGTCGGCCAGATCGTCGTGGTTGACCACCACCAGGATGTCGTAGTCCGAGAAGTACCGGCCCTTGGGATCCTCGACCCAGTCGCCGCGCGCATAGCTGCCGAACAGGATGATCTTGAGGATCTTGCCGTTGCGATAGCGCGGCATGGTCCGTCGGCTCAGTGCCTGCGCGAAGCCCTCGCGCAGGGTCTGGACGACGAAGTCCAGTTCCTTGCGTTTGGCGGCTGGCAGGTGGTCGAGCGAGGTCTTCATGGGTCCGTGATCGTTGGGCGGTTAGGCTGGGAGTCTAGGGCGTCGGGCGGTGTCGGCGCCACTGTTCGTTGCACTGGGTGGTCGAATATTCTGTCTATATTCGTTCTATAGCGTGGCCTCGCGCGGGTTGGCGCGCTTGCATGGCGTGCGGCCAGTTCGGCCGCCAGCCCGAGTTCTGCGTGTCGATGCCCACGCCGGATCTTGCCGCCATCGACCAGGGCCAGGCCAGCGCCCGGGCCGGCCTTGGCTTGCACCATCTGCGCTACGTGCTGGCGGCGGCCGAGCACGGCGGGTTTCGTCGGGCCGCTCGGCGCCTGGGCGTCCAGCAGTCGGCTGTCTCGCGCCGCATCCAGGAGCTGGAAGGCCGCCTCGGCGCGCCGATCTTCGAACGCGGTCCTCAAGGGGTGCGCCTGACGTTGGCTGGCGAGGATTTCGTGCGGGGCGCCCAAGGCGCGGTGGGCGAACTGGACTTGGCCGTCGACCGGGCGACTGAGGCCGGGCGCGCCGACCACGCGACCTTGCGCGTCGGCGTGCTGGCCAGCCTCGGGGGCGGCGTCCTCCAAGACCTCCTCCGCCGGTTGGTGGCGGCTGAACCGGACTTGGCGCTTGAGCTCGTCGAGGGCGGCGCCGAAACCCTGGCGGTTGCGCTGGGCCAGGGCCGGCTCGATCTCGCCTTTCTGCTGGCTCCGCCCGCCGGCCTGGTGTCGGCGCCGGCCTGGCGTGAGCGCCTGGTGGTCGCCGTGCCGGTCGCCGATCCGCTGGCCGAGGCCGCGTCCCTCTGCTGGGCCGATCTGGCCGGGCGCCGGCTCTTGGTCGTCGAGCCGATCGCCGGTCTTGTCCGCGATCTTGCCGCGCGGCGTCTTGGGCCGGCAAGCTTCGGACGGGCGGCGGCGCCGGCCAGCCTGGCGCGGCTGGTGGCGCTGAGCCAGGGCCTTGGCCTAGTGGGCGAAGGCGACGCCTGCCGGGCCACCGGCGTGGTCTACCGGCCGCTGGCCCGGAGCTTCCTGAGTTTTGATGCAGTGTTGGGCCGGCGGCCGGAGAAGCCGGTCGTGCGCCAGCTCCTGGCCCTGCTGCCGGGCGTAGCCTAGTCGTCGAAGACGATGTCGCGGGTGACCAGGATGGTCAGAGGCAGACCGGCGCGCAAGCTGAGGGTCGGCTGGACGTCGAGCTGTCTGCGCACCACCTGCTGGCCGGTCTGGTTGACCGTGTCCTGGACGCCCTCGCGCAAGGCCCGCGCGACGTTGCTGTCATCCTCGGAGCCGAGGGCCGCGCCCACGCCCAGGACGCTGGAGAGCATGGCGGCCTTGGCCATGTCGCCCCAGTGAGCGTTGGTCTTGTCGATGAGGCCCGAACGGCCGGCCGCGTCGGCCCCGACCAGGCGATCGAGCTGCAGCGAGCGACCATCCGGGAAGACCACCCGGTCCCAGGCCAGCAGCACGCGCTTCTGGCCGAACGCGACCTGGCTGTCATAGGTCCCGATGAGCTTGGCGCCCTGCGGGATCAGCACTGTGCGCCCCGTCAGGCTGTCATAGACATTGCGCGTCACCTGGGCCGACACGGGTCCTGGAAGGTCCGAGCTGACGGCGGTGAGCAGGGCGGCAGGGATAATCGTCTGGGCCAGGAGCAGATTGCGCCCGGCGGGCGGCCGCACCCGGAACTGGCTGGTCGTCGGCGGCGTGTTGCGGTCGTCGAGGAACGCCCGGCGCGGATCGGTGGCGGCGGGTTGCTCGAGGGGCGGCGTCGAGAGCGGCAGCGGCGCCATCATGGGGAGCGTGGGCGGGCTTTGGCCCTGGGTGGTCGCCGAGCTGCTGCGGCTGAAGACGGCGCTGGTACGCGCGGCGGCCAGGGCTTGGCGGTGCGCCTCGACCGTCGAGTCGGCGGGCGCTGGGCCGATCGGGGGCGGCTGAACCGGTTGGCCCCGCTGCTGGGCCGCCAGGATCGGCCGGCCGAGATCCCCGGGAAGCGGCGGTCCAAGCTTGGGGACCTCGGCATAGGTCCTGGGACCGGTGATCACAGCCTGGGGCGCGCGCCCGTCGATCTCGTCGGCCTTGATGACCACTGGCTTGGGCGCGCGGGGCTGCAGGGCCAGGGTCAAGGCCGCGCCGATCCCGGCCGCGCCGAGGCCCGCCAGGCCAGCGATGGCCACGCGCGACAGCCGCGCGACCCTGGGCGGCGCGGCGCGCAGGCGCACGGCCGCCTTGGCCGCCGCTTCGGTCGGGTCTGGCCCGCTCACGGCGCGAGGCTCCCGATCCGCTCGATGCGCACCTTGCGGGCCGAGCGCTTGTCGCCGAGCCGAAGTTCGGCCCGGTCGAACAGGCGGTCGACGATGATCTGGCGGCCCTCGATGCGGGTGTTGACCAGGGCGGCCTTGCCGGCGGCGTCGAGCAGGAAGAGTGGCGGCAGTTCCCCCGCGCCGATCTGGGCGGGGAACACCAGGTGGACCTTGACGCCGTCGTCGAACACCTGCTGCGGCCGCCAGCGGACCTTGTCGCCGGAGATCCGGTAGTCGAAGTTGAGGCGGGCCAGATCGGCGGCGGGCGGCGTCGGCGTGGTTGGCTGCGGCTGTTGTGGCGCGGCCTGGCCGACCGGCTTGCTTAGCGCGATCAGCGCGTCCTTGGGATAGGTCCAGGCGACCGAGGCCATGTAGGTGGCCGCCCCGGCCCGCAGCTCGAGATAGTAGGTCCGGCGGTCTGTGTTGATGACGAGGTTGGTGGCCAGCCCCGGCTGGGTCGGCTTGACCAGGACATGCACGCGGCGGGCGTCGGTCTGGCCGCTTTCGGTGTCGCCGATCACCCAGCGGGCCGTGTCGCCGGCGGCGATCGGACCTGGCCCCGCCAGTTGCTCCCCGGGCTCCAGCACCAGGTCGGTGACCCGCCCTGGCGCGGTGTAGACCTGGTAGAGCCCGCCCTCGCTCCAGGCGAAACGCTGCATGGCCCCCAGAAAGCCGTCGAGGCGCGGCTCCACGCGGGCGGCGGCGTTGGCCGCGGCGACTGGCGTCGGCGGCCTGGACGGTGGGGCGGCCGCGCCGCTGCCGGCGGCGCTGAGCGACAGGACCGCGGCGACCGCGGCCTCCTGGAAGGCGGCGGTCATGGGGTCATCTCCTTGGACCAGTCGATCGCGTCGACATAGAGGTGGAGCGGATTGGCCTTCAGCCGGTCGACCTTGTTGGTCGGCCGGTCGACCAGGGTGAGGATCGCTGACCAGCGCTCGGTCGAGGCCAGCGCCCCGTCCTGGTAGTGGCGCTCGGTCCAGGCGACGCGGAAGCTGGTGGGCGAGGCGCGCAGGACGTTGGTGACGTCGACCGACACCTGCTCCTTGCCGACCCGTTCGCGCGGATCGATGGTCCTGCCGTAGGCGGTCAGGGCCGCCGCGCCCTTGTCGGTGGTGAACCGGTAGGCCGACAGCCAGTTGTCGGTGACCACCACCGGGTCGGACGACACCGAGCGGACCTCCTTGATGAAGCGTTCGAGCCGGGCGGCGATCATGAAGTCGCTGGGCTTGAAGTCGGCGGTCGCCGGGCCGACCGTGCGCGCCTCGCCGAACCGGTCGACCTCCACGACCCAGGGGACGATCTGGCCCCTGGCGCCCTGCCACACCAGCGCGCCGGCCAGGACGGCGATCACCCCGCCCTGCACCAGCGCCACGGCCCAGGCGCGGCGGCCGGTGACGGCCAGGCGCCCCTCGCGGTCGTCCCAGGCCTGGCGGGCCCGGCGATAGGGCGTGTCGGGCTGCGGCGTCGTCCCGTAGCGGATCTCGGGCCGTCGAAACATCGCTCACTCCTCCGAAAGGTCGACGGACGCGCCGCCGCCGGACGGACCCGACGAGGCGGCATGGCCAAGGCTGGTCGCGCCGTGGGCGATGGCCTGGCGTTGCTGCATGTGCTGGGCCCAGGGCGGCGGACTGCTGGGCGGTGTTGCGCCAGGCGTGGCGGTTTGCGCGCCGCCGGGGGCGATTTGGCGCTGGCGTGCGGACTCGAACCGCTGACCCAGGGATTGGGCCATGCGCCGCAGGGGGCTGACGGCCGCGCCGCCGGCGGCCTTGGCCACGCCCGCCGCGCCGCCGCTCTGGGCCGCCCCGACCGTGGCGCCCGCCAGGCCCGCCGCGCCGCGGGCGGCCCCGGCGGCAAGGCCCGCCGCGCCACCCACCGCCAGGCCCGCCAAGGCGCCGCCCGCCGCCAGCGCGCCGCCGGCGGCCGCGGCGCTACCGACCGCCGCTCCGGCCGAGAGCTGCGGGCCGCCGGAGACGAGGCCGCTGGCGATGCCGGGCGAGAACAGGCCCAGACCCAGCAGGCACAGCGAGGCCAGGACGACGCTCAGCGCCTCCTCGATGGTCGGGTCGCTGCCGGCAAAGCCCGCCGTGAACTGGGAAAACAGCGTCGAGCCGATGCCGATGACCACGGCCAGCACCATGACCTTCACGCCCGAGGCCACGACGTTGCCCAGCACCCGCTCGGCCAGGAACGCCGTCTTGCCGAACAGCCCCCAGGGCATCAGCACGAACCCGCACAGCGTCGTCAGCTTGAACTCGATCAGCGTCACGAAGAGCTGCACGGCCAGGATGAAGAAGCTCAGGACCACGATCAGCCAGGCGATCAGCAGCACCGCGATCTGGATGAAGTTCTCGAAGAAGGCGACGTAGCCCATCAGCCCCGAGATGCTTTCCAAGAGCGGTCGTCCCGCGTCGATGCCGGCCTGGCCCACGCGGCCCGGACGCAGCAGGTCGTCGACCGAGAAGCCCGTCCCGGACGCCTTCAGGCCAAGGCCCGCGAAGCTCTCGAAGATGATCCGCGACAGGGCGTTCCAGTTGCCGATCAAGTAGGCGAAGGCGCCGATGAACAGGGTCTTGCGGATCAGGCGGGCGACGACGTCCTCGCCCTCGCCCAGGCTCCAGAACAGCGCCGCCAGGGTGACGTCGATGACGATCAAGGTCGTGGCGATGAACGCCACCTCCCCGCCCAGCAGGCCGAAGCCTGAGTCGATGTAGGCGGTGAAGACGCCCAGAAACCTGTCGACGACGCCGGGACCTTCCATCTCAGTGGTCCGCCCTGGCCCGGCCCAGGAACCGGGTGCGCGCCGCCTCCCAGGCCTGCAGGCACTCAGGGTCCTGCGCGCCGGCCGCGCCCAGCGCCTGGCAGTGCTGCAGACGCGTATCGACCGGAGCCGGCGCCCGGACGGCGGGGCGCGGGCTGGGCGTCGGGCTAGCGGGCCGGCGCGCCTGTAGCGCCGCGACCAGGATCGCCAGCAGCGCGAAGCCCGCCGCCGCCAGCCGGAAGGTAAGGCGCGCGCTCACGGCTGGTTGAACATCTTGGCCGAGCCGGGCTGGTAGCCGGCCCCGGGCGTCAGGAAGCGGCGCAGCTGCTCGCGGGCCTGGTCCTGGGCGGCCGCGCGCTGGGCGGCCTCCAGGGTCTGGGCGCGCCCCTGCGCGGCCAGCAGGACCAGGAGGTCGGACAGCTGCTGGGATTGCAGGGCCAGGAGCTGGTTGCCGGCCTGGGCGGCCTGCAGCGCACCGCTGGCCGATTGGCTGGACGTGACGAGCTGGTCCAGCGACGTGCGCGAGGCGTCGAGGTTGCCGACCACGCCAGCCTGGACCTTCAGGGCGTCCTGGAAGGCCGCGACGCTGTTGGTCCAGCGGGTCTTGGCGTCGGTGACGAGGTCCTGGCCGCTGGTCGACAGGGTCGCGGGACGGTAGGCGCCGCCGAAGGCCGCGTCGACGTCGGCCACGCGCATCGCCACGCCCTTGGCCTGCTCGACCAGCGCCCGGGTCTGGGCCAGCTGCGATTGCAGGGTCTGCAGGGCCGAGAACGGCAGGGCCTGCAGGTTGCGCGCCTCGTTGACCAGCGACTGGGCCTGGTTCTGCAGGGCGGTGATCTGGTGGTTGATCTGCTCGAGCGATCGGCTCGCCGTCAGCAGGTTCTGGGCATAGTTGGTTGGGTCGAAGACCGTGAACTGGGCGCGGCTTCCGGTAGGGGCCGTGGCGATCGCCAGGATCAGGGGGGCGGCCGCCAGCAGGCGCCACCGCGTCGGACGCGGGGTCATCTTCAGGGCTCCAGGTCGAGGGTGGAGAGGAGGTCGGCGGCCCATGGCAAGCCGCGGGCCCGCAGCCAGGCGGCGGCGAAGTCTTCGGGGGCGCCGGCCAGCACCGCGTCGATGGCGGCCTGGTCGGTCTTCGAGGACGCACCGGCGAAGGCCAGGGCGACTTCGCCCAGCGCCAGGTCGAACAGCCGATCACCGGCCGGGGACTGGACGTAGTAGTCGCGCTTGGGCGTGGCCCGGGCGATGATCTCGACCTGGCGCGCGTTGAGGCCGAAGCTCGCGTAGATGGCCGCGATCTGCGGTTCGAGCGCCCGGGCGTTGGGCAGGAAGAGGCGCGTGGGGCAGCTTTCGATGATCGCCGGCGCGATCGGACTGTCCTTGATGTCGGCCAGCGACTGGGTGGCGAACACCACCGAGGCGTTCTTCTTGCGCAGGGTCTTGAGCCATTCGCGCACCTGGCCGGCGAACTGGGGGTCATCCAGCGCCAGCCACCCCTCGTCGACGATGACCAGGGTCGGGCGGCCGTCGAGCCGGCCTTCGATGCGGTGGAAGAGGTAGGCCAGCACCGCGCCGGCCCCGGGCGCGCCGATCAGGCCCTCGGTTTCGAAGGCCTCGATGCTGGCCGCGTCCAAGGTCTCGTGCTCGGCGTCCAGCAGGCGGCCCGCGGGACCGCCGACCGCGTAGGGCTGCAGCGCCAGCTTGGCGGGGCCGTCCTGCAGCAGCGCGATCAGGCCGCTGATCGTGCGCTGGTCGACGGGGGCGGCGGCCAGCGCGCCGAGCGCCGACCAGAGCCGCGCCTTGCGCTCGGGGCTCGCCTGGATCCCCTCGCGGACCAGCAGGACTTCCAGCCAGTCGGCGGCCCAGGCGCGTTCGGCCGGATCGTCGATCCGCGCCAGCGGCTGTAGCGAGGGCGCTCCGCCCCCGCCCAGGTCGTGGAAGGTTCCGCCCATGGCCAGGGTCGCGGCCCGGATGGAGCCGCCGAAGTCGAAGGCGAAGACCTGGGCGCCGGCGTAGCGCCGAAACGACAGCGCCATCATCGCCAGCAGCACCGACTTGCCCGCGCCGGTGGGCCCGACAACGAGGGCATGACCGACATCGCCGACATGCAGCGCCAGCCGGAACGGCGTCGACCCGGCGGTGCGGGCATGCAGCAGCGGCCCGGCGGCCAGGTGCGCGTCGCCCTCCGGGCCGGCCCACACCGCCGATAGCGGCATCATGTGCGCCAGGTTCACCGTCGAGACCGGCGGCTGGCGAACGTTGGCGTAGACCTGGCCGGGCAGCGTCCCGAGCCAGGCCTCGACGGCGTTCAGCGTCTCGGCGATGATCGTGAAGTCGCGGCCCTGGATGGTCTTCTCGACCAGCCGCAGCTTCTCGGCCGCCGCGCGCGGATCGGCGTCCCACACCACCACGCTGGCGGTGACGAACGCCTGGGCCACCTCGTCGGCCCCCAGGTCCTGCAGCGCCGCATCGGCGTCGGCCGCCTTGTTGGCCGCGTCGGAGTCCACGAGGCTGGCG
>Ga0102591_1001812_pt1 | contig 26556 bp, 22 predicted proteins | sample AraplaCol_mCL_r2_2_FD_76860 | JGI IMG/M metagenome (GOLD analysis project Ga0102591, IMG submission 76860) | Arabidopsis root microbial communities from North Carolina, USA - plate scrape MF_Col_mCL_r2 (SPADES assembly) (version 2) | ecosystem: Host-associated > Plants > Roots > Endosphere... | reverse complement strand
CCGCAACATACGCGGCCTCGCTCGGCGAAACACCGAAGCGATGCCCAGGTGGCGGAATTGGTAGACGCACTAGTTTCAGGTACTAGCGGGTAAAACCGTGGAGGTTCGAGTCCTCTCCTGGGCACCATTTGAATCACGCTGAATGGCCTTCGGGCCCGGCACAAGAAACCCGCGCACTGCGCGGGTTTTTTGTTTTCCGCGGTTGCAGGATAACGATCGATCCGCGCCGCACGCATGCCGGTTGCCGTTGCACAAACAGCATTCCTGAGCGACGTTGAGCCCCGAATACCGCCAAGACATCGCATTCATGCGGATATGCGACCATGCGCGGATGAAACGAAAAGCCTCTGGCTCATCGAAATCCGGTGCCCCGAAGTCGGGCGCCAAGTCCGGCAAGAATCCTTCAGGCAAAGCCGCATCCGCCCCGCGTGGCGGGAAACCCGGCAAGCCGGGCAAGTCCACAGGCCCCACCGGCGGCGGTCGCAAGACGCCGCAACGTCCGGGATGGATGCCCGAACCGTTGCCGCCCGCACATCGCGCACGCGACGGTGCTGCATCCGCCTTCAACGATCCCTACGCCGCGCGCGAGGCCGCCCGCTACGAGCAGCCCATCGCCAGCCGCGAAGTGATCCTGCAGATGCTTGTGCAGGCAGACGGGCCGATGCTCGCCGAGGACCTCGCGCAGCAGCTGAACCTGTCCGAACCCGACCGCTTCGACGCGCTCGGCAAGCGCCTCGGCGCGATGGTCCGCGACGGCCAGCTGCTGCGGAACCGCATGGGCGAATTCCTCCCCGCACAACAGCTCGATCTGATTCCCGGCGTCGTGATCGCCAACCCCGACGGCTTCGGCTTCCTGCGTCCCGAATCCGGCGGCGGCGACGACCTGTTCCTGCCGCCGATGGAAATGCGCAAGGCGATGCATGGCGACCGCGTGCTCGCGCGCGTCACCGGCGTGGATCGTCGTGGGCGTCGCGAAGGCGCGATCCTGCGCGTGCTCGAACGTCGCCTCAATCGCCTGATCGGCCGCTTCTGCCTGGAAGCTGGCATCAGCTACGTCGTGCCCGACGACCGCCGCATCCAGCGCAATGTGCAGGTACCGCCGGACGAGCGCCTCGGCGCGCAGAACGGCCAGCTGGTCGTGGTCGAGCTCATCGAATCGCCCGATGAACACGGCCCGCAGCGCACGCCGATCGGTCGCGTGCTCGCCGTGCTGGGCGATCGCCTGACGGCATCGCTCGCGGTGCAGGCGGCGATCCACGGGCATGACATTCCGCACGAATTCCCGCAGGCCGTGCTCGACGAAGCCTCCGACGTGCCCCTCACCGTGCCGGAAGAAACCGCCGCGCAGCGCATCGACCTGCGCGAACTGCCGCTGGTGACCATCGACGGCGAAGACGCGAAGGACTTCGACGACGCGGTCTACTGCGAACCCAATCGCGACGGCTTCCGCCTGGTCGTCGCCATCGCCGACGTGTCGCACTACGTGCGCCCCGGCACGCCGCTGGACGAGGAAGCGCAGAAGCGCGCGACGTCGGTCTATTTCCCCGGCTTCGTCGTGCCGATGCTCCCGGAGACGCTGTCCAACGGCATCTGCTCGCTGAATCCCAAGGTCGACCGCCTGTGCTTCGTCTGCGACATGCAGGTGGATCGCGACGGCAGCGTCTCGCGCTCGAAGTTCTACGAAGCGGTGATGAACTCGCATGCGCGCCTGACCTACACGCAGGTGTGGAACGCCGTCGGCGACGTGCCGGAGGAGGCGAAGGCCGAGGCGATCGCGCAGATCGGGCCGTCGCTGCTGCCGAACGTGCAGCGCCTGCACCAGCTCTACCAGATCCTGTCGAAGGCGCGCGAGGCGCGCGGTGCGATCGAGTTCGAATCCAGCGAAGTGCGCTTCGTGCTCGGCGCGAAGGGCGAGGTGGTGCAGGCCGGCATGCTCCAGCGCAACGATGCGCACAAGCTGATCGAGGAATGCATGATCGCGGCGAACGTGGAGGCGGCGAAGTACCTGCTGGCCAGCCATGTGCCGTCGCCGTTCCGCATCCACGATCGCCCGCCGGAGCAGAAATACGCCGACCTCCTCGAGTTCCTGAAGGAATTCAAGCTGCGCATGCCGCCGTGGGGCCGGGTGGAGCCGCGCGATTTCACCGCGCTGCTGAAGAAGATCCGCGAACGGCCCGATGCGACGCTGCTCGAATCGGTGCTGCTGCGCAGCCAGTCGCTGGCGGTGTACGCGCCGGAGAACGTCGGCCACTTCGGCCTGGCGCTGGAGGCGTACACGCATTTCACCTCGCCGATCCGTCGCTATCCGGACCTCCTCGTGCACCGCGCGATCAAGTACGCGCTGACCGGTGGGCGTCCGGAGAAGTACCGCTATTCGCCCAGCGAAATGGCCGCGCTCACGCTGCAGTGTTCCGAACGCGAACGTCGCGCCGACGAAGCCGAGCGCGAGGTCGACGAGCGCTACCGCGCCGCGTGGATGGAGCAACACGTCGGTGGTGAATTCGACGGCGTGATCAGCGGCGTGACGAGCTTCGGCCTGTTCGTCGAACTGGACGAATCCAAGGTCAACGGCCTCATCCACGTCACGCAGCTGCCGCACGACTATTACCAGTTCGATCCGATTCGCAAGACGCTGTCTGGCGAGCGCGCGGGACGCGTGTTCCGGCTCGGCGACCGCGTGCGCATCGTGGTAATGAAGGCGAGCGTCGAGGAGCGGAAGATCGACTTCAAGCTGGTGGAAGACCGCGGCGTGAAGCCGTTGCCGCCGCGCGGGCAGCCGGCCAAGCGGGTCAAGCAGAAGTATTGAGGTGCGGCCAGGCTCGCGCCGGGGCTGGGCGGGTTTCAGGAAGCTGTCATCCCCGCGAAGGCGGGGATCCATGCATCCGGCCCGATTCCGGCTTCCGGAAGCGCCTGAGCGTCGGACGGTTGGATCCCCGCCTTCGCGGGGATGACAGCAGTGTCGCGTGACGCGCATGGGCACCATCCGCGGTCCTTGCGCGACGAGGCTGATCGGCCCTTTACGCGACCAGTCGCACAAAACACTGGACCTGTGCCCGCGCGCGCCCGACGATACCCGTTTTCGGGCGCCCGAAGGCGCCCCGTTATCCGGAACCCCCATGAGCCAGAAACAGTGGATCGCCGGCATCAATGCCGTGTCGGCCGCGCTCGAACACGACGCCGAGCACGTGCGCGAAGTGCTGATCGAAGCCGGCGCGAAGAACCCGCGCATCACCGAAATCGAAAGCAACGCACGCCGGCTCGACATCGACGTGCGCCGCGTCGCGACGCAGGCGCTGGACGGCGTGGTCGGCAACCTTCGCCACCAGGGCGTGGTCGCGCGCTATGCCGCGGCGAAGACGTGGAACGAGAACGAACTCGAAGGCCTCGTCGAGGCCGCGGAAGGCCGCGCGCTGTTGTTGATCCTCGACGGCGTGCAGGATCCGCACAACCTCGGCGCCTGCCTGCGCAGCGCGGCGGCCGCGGGTGCGACGGCGGTGATCATCCCGAAGGACAAGTCGGTGCAGGTCAACGCGACCGTGCGAAAGACTTCGGCGGGTGCGGCCGACAGCGTTGCCGTCATCCCGGTGACCAACCTGGCCCGCACGATGCGGGACCTGCAGAAGCTCGGCGTGTGGCTGTACGGCCTGGCAGGCGAGGCGGACACTTCCTTGTATGCGCTGGACCTGAAGGGCAACGTCGGCCTGGTGCTCGGCGGCGAAGCCGACGGCCTGCGCCGCCTCACGCGCGAGAACTGCGACCAGCTCGTGCGCATTCCGATGCCTGGTGGGGACAACGCCGGCGTCGAGAGCCTGAACGTTTCGGTAGCCGCGGGCGTCACGTTGTTCGAAGCGGTGCGTCAGCGGGCTTAAGCGTGGGCGTCCGGGGACGTTAACGCCTGCGGGGAAGAGGGGTTCGGGGTCGCGATGGGGGCTACGCAAACAGGGGGAGGGCGTCGCGGTTGGCGGCGATGGCTCGTCTTTGCCGTGGCGTGGCTTCCGGCCGTGGCGCTGGCGGTTGCCGGTCCGCCGCCTGCGCAAGTGGGGCCGCCGCCGCTGCGCGACTACGTCGTCGACGCATGGACCACGCGTAACGGCCTGCCGCACAACTCGCTGCGCGACATCGCGCAGACGCCGGATGGCCATCTCTGGTTCGCGACCTGGGAAGGTGCGGTCCGCTACAACGGCATCGATTTCAACGTCGTCAGCCGCGGCACCACGCCCGGCCTGCGCGACAACGGCATTGGTTCGCTCTACGTCGATCCCGCCGGACGACTGTGGCTGAGCGATTCGCGCGGCAACCTCGGCCGCCAGCAGCCGGACGGCCACTGGCGTTTCTGGGAACACACGCGCGACTGGCCGCAGGCGCTGATCCACGACATGGCGATGGACAGCCGCGGCCGCATGTGGCTGCTGTTCGAAAACCACGGCATGGGGCGCCTGGACCCCGACGATCGCTTCACCTATTTCCCGCCGCCCAAGGACATCCCGCTGCCGGCGAGTTTCCCGCGCATCGCCATCGACGCAGACGACCGTCTGTGGGTCGGCACGATGGACGGACTGGCGATCCGCCAGCCCGATGGCCGCTGGGAACGCGCGCCGTCGCGCTGGAAGCTTCCGCCCGGACTCGCCTGGCCGTATCGCGCCGCAGACGGCTCGCTGTGGGTGGTGGCCGACGACCGCGTCTACCGCATGCAGGGCAACGATGCGGTGCGCGCGCATCACTTGCCGAGTTTGGGCCATTTCACCGCGATGCTTCGCGATCGCAATGGCGAGCTGTGGCTCGGCACCGAGAACCACGGCCTGCTGCGCATCGGTTCGCACGGCGTCGAACAGATGCGCGCCGGCGAAGTGCTGCCGAACGGGCGCATCGGCAGCCTGCTCGAAGACGCCGAAGGCAACGTCTGGGTCGGTGCGAACGGCGGCCTGTTCCGTCTGCGCGAAACGCTTTTCAGCGCGATCACGCGTCGTGATGGCGTATCAGGCGATTACGTCCGCGCCGTGTTCGAAGACCGCGACGGCGATCTGTGGATCGGCGGCGGCGGCGGGCTCGACCGCCTCGGCGCGGACGGCCGCATCCGTCACATCGACATCAATCACGTTGACAGCAGCGGCAGCAGCCCCGACGCCTTGTCCGTGCTCAGCCTCGCGCAGGGCAAGGACGGCGACTTGTGGGTCGGCACGTACGCCGACGGCGTTTTCCGCCTGCGCGATGGCCAACTGCAACGTCATTACGCGCAGGATGAAGGCGTGCCCAGCGGACATGTCCGCGCGATCGCCGTCGATGAGGCCGGCACCGTCTGGGCCGGCACGCGACGCGGTGTGGTGATGCTGGGCGACGGCGGGGCGCGCGCGCCGACCGTGCCCGGCCTGCCGCAGGGCCTGATCACCGCGCTGGCGAGCATCGACGGCGCACTGTGGATCGGTTCGGTCGAAGGCGCGCACGTATTGCGCGGCGACAAGGTCGAACGCATCGATGTCGATGCGATGGGCGGCGCGCGATCGGTGTTCGGTTTCCGCAGCGTGCATGGCGATGTGTGGATCGCCACCGATCGCGGCCTCTACCGCTATCGCGAAGGCAAGCTCGCGCGCGTCGGCCTTGAACAGGGGCTGCCGGTCGACGCGGTGTTCCAGCTCGTGCCCGATCGCGTCGGCAATGCGTGGGTCACCAGCAATCGCGGCGTGCTGCGCATTCGCATGGAAGCCCTGGACGCGGCGGCGGACGGTCGCGCGGATCCGCTGCCGAGCGAGCGCTACACCGAAGCCGACGGCCTTCCGAGCGCGCAGGCGAACGGCAGCTCGTCGCCTTCGGCGATCCTGCGGCGCGACGGAAGCGTGTGGATCCCGACCGCGGCCGGCATCGCGTCGGTGGATCCGTCGCGCTTGCAGCGTTACCTGGACCGCCGTCCGCCGCCGACGGTGATCGAGCGCGTCGAACTCGACGGCCACGACGTCCCGCTGAATGCGCGCACCGCGCTGCCGGGCGGCAAGCGCATCGGCGTGTCGTACGTCGGCCTGAGCTACGTGATGTCCGACCGCATCCGCTATCGCACGCGGCTGGTCGGGATGGACGCGGACTGGGTCGAACGCGATCGCCAGCGCACCGTCGAGTACATGGGCCTGCCGCCGGGCGACTACGTGCTGCAGGTCGCGGCCGCGCATCCTGGCGGGCCGTGGACGAAGGACGTGGCGAGCTGGGCGTTCACGATCAAACCGCTGTGGTGGCAGCGCAGCGACGCGCGCGCCGTGGCCGCGCTGCTGCTGCTCGCCGGCCTGTTCGCGCTGTACCGCTACATGGTGCATCGCTATCGCACGAAGAACGTGCGCCTTGCGCGGCTGGTGAACGAACGCACGCGCGATCTGCAGGCGCAGGCCGAGCGCCTGCTCGCGGTGGATCGCGAACGCGCGCAGCTGCTCGAACGCGTGCGCCGCCAGGCCGTTGCATACGAACGGCAGGCGCGCGAGGACGCGCTCACCGGCTTGCCGAACCGCCGGCGTTTCGACGAGATCCTCAGGCGCGACATGGCCGTGTCGCAGCGCGCCGGCCATCCGCTGTGCCTGGCGTTGATCGACCTCGACCATTTCAAGCGCATCAACGACACGCACTCGCACGCCGTGGGTGATGCCGTGCTGCGCGAGGCGGCGCTGTTGTTCTCGGCGCAGAGCCGCGCGGCGGACCTGCTCGCGCGCCTGGGTGGCGAGGAGTTCGCGCTGCTGCTGCCGGACACGACGATGGACGAAGCGATCAGCATCTGCGAACGCATGCAGGAGACGTTCGAAGCGCACACACCGTGGGCGGGCGTGGACCACCTGCGCGTCACCTTCAGCGTGGGCGTTGCCGAGTGCCGTTTCGACGACACGCCCGCGCGTCTGTTGGAACGCGCCGACGCGGCGATGTATCGCGCCAAGAACCAGGGCCGCAACATCATCTGCGTGGACGCGAATCCGCCGGAAGCCCGTCTTTGAACCTGGCCGGCATGAACACACCGCGGCATGCGGCCTGACTCGACGCGGCGGGTGTGAAATAATCCACGCGCATCAGGAAGCGGGGACGACCCCGCCGCTCCATCCCGCCTGGGGACGGCCCCACACGACTGGAGAGCTGTCATGCCCTGGATCATCCTCGTTCTCGCCGGCCTGTTCGAAGTGGGCTGGGCGATCGGACTCAAATACACCGACGGCTTCACGAAGCTGTGGCCCACGGTCGGTACCGTCGCCGCGATGGCGATCAGCCTGGGGTTGCTTGGCATCGCGATGAAGTCGCTGCCGGTCGGCACGGCATATGCGATCTGGGTTGGCGTCGGCGCCGTTGGCACCGTGATCCTGGGCATCGTGCTGTTCCAGGAACCTATGAATCCGCTGCGACTGGTCAGCGTCGGCCTGATCGTCGCGGGCCTGGTCGGACTGAAGCTCGCCAGCCCGTAACCACACGCGTTACGCCATCGAACGATGACTGAACTGCCGCAGGCCAATCGGCCTGCGGCAGTGTTACCGTGCGTTATCGCCATGCCGGGGGGAGCAATGGGAGACTGGTTCGTCGCAAGGAACGCGGGCGAGGTCATGGCCCTGGGCGTGGTGTATTTCGCAGTGCTCTATTTCGCCACCGGCGGGGCGACGTGGTGGTTCGTCCATCGCGTGTGCCCGGCGCTGCGCTTTGGCCGCACGATCGATACGCGGCCGCTATCCCCCGGACAACTGCGCCGCGAAATGCGCGCGTCCATGCGCTCGATCCTCGTGTTCGGGCTGGGGCTGGTCGTTCCCTGGGGAATGCTGCGACTGGGCTGGGCGAAGCTGGCCGTCGATCCTTCGGGATGGCGCATCGCCGTCGAGATCGTCCTGCTGTTCTTCTGGAACGAGCTGCATTTCTACGTCAACCATCGCCTGCTGCACACGAAGCGGCTGCGGCGTTTCCACGCCACGCACCACCGTTCCACCGTCGCCACGCCGTTCTCCACCTACGCCTTCCATCCGGTGGAAGCGCTGATGCTGGGAAGCGTGCCGCTGATTCCGATGCTGCTGCACGACTTCAGTTTCATCGCGCTGGCGACGCTGCCGGTCATGAGCATCGTGCTGAACAACCTGGGACACGCGAACTACGAATTCAGCCGTACCGCACCGGCACGCGGATGGCGCGGCGCGAGCCGGCGACATCAGCTGCACCATGCGCACAGCCGCGGGAACTTCGGTTTCCTGCTGGAGGTGTTCGATCGCGTGTTCAGATCGGCGCTTCCGGCCGATGCGGGCCGCAGGCCGGACAGGGCGCGGGACGCCGCATGACGACAGCCGTGCCACACGCGCCGGCGATCGGTGGATTGCGTTACTGGCGCGACGTGCAAAGCCTCGTGTACCTCGTCGCGCAGCCGGCAATCATGGCGTGGCAGTGGCGGTACGGCTTCAGCGCCGGATTGTTCGCGCTCAGTCTGTTCCTTGCAGTCGCGATCAGCGTGATCCACCACAACCACGCGCATCTTCCGATGTGGCGCAGTCGTCGCGCGAATCGCATCACCGACCTCGCGATCACGCTGATTCAGGGTCATCCCACGTTCGTCTTCCATCCCGCGCACAACCGGAACCATCACCGCCACCGCCACGGTCCCGGCGACGTAAGCCGCACATGGCGGTTCGGCGACCACAATCATCTGGCCGGTTGGGCACTGCATCCGTTGCAGGCGGTTGTCGCGGTGTATCCGCTCGTGCTGGCCTGGCTTGCCGGCATGCGACGGCGCGCGCCGGGTGTGTTCCGCTGGTACGCGCTGCAGTACGCGCTGTGGCTGTCGTCATGGGCGGGGCTGCTGTGGCTGGATGCGGGCAAGGCGTGGATGGTCATCGTGCCGCAGCTGGTCGGCCTGCACTGGCTGCTGGGTGCGAACTACCTGCAACACGCGCATGCCGACGATCACGCGCGCTTCGGCTACGCCCGCAACTTCGAAGGCGCGATCAATCCGCTGATGTTCAATATCGGATTGCACACCGCGCATCACGAACACGCGCGTGCGCACTGGTCCGAGCTGCCGGCACTGCATGAGCGTTACCGGTCGCACGTGGATTCGCGCCTGCTCGAACGCAGCTTCTTCCTCTACGTCGGGCGCGTACTCGTGCTCGGCACCTGTTTCGCCCGCTTCCGCACGCATTCGTTGCGCGCGTCGTCGGGCGCCATCGTTCCGGAGACTTGATGCCTACCCAGTTCGAACGCGTATGGATCCAGGGCAGCGGCCGCTTCCTGCCGGGGCCCGCCATCGACAACGAGGCAATGGACGCCTACATCGCGCCATTGAACCGCATTTCGGGCCGCATCAAGCGGCGCATCCTGTCCGAGAACGGCATCCTCTCGCGCCATTACGCGGTCGACTCGGAAGGCAACACCGTGCACTCGTGCGCCGGCATGGCAGTCGCTGCCATTCGCGATTGCCTCGACGATGCGCGCCTGCGGCTGGACGACGTTGGCCTGCTGGCATGTGGCACGTCCGGCGGCGACGCGCTGATGCCTGGGTTTGCTTCGATGGTGCAGGGCGAACTCGGCGCGCCGCCGATGCAGACGTTCTCCAGCCACGGCATCTGCGCATCCGGTGTCGGCGCGTGGGAAAGCGCTGCGGCCGCGCTCGAACTCGGCTCGCACCGCAATGCGCTGGTGGCGGCGGCGGAAATGCCGTCGCGCCTGTTCAAGCGTTCGCGCTATGCCGCCCGCGATTACGACGCCGACTTCGACGCGCACTTCCTGCGCTGGATGCTGTCGGACGGCGCGGGCGCGCTGCTCCTCACCAACACGCCCGCCCAAAGCGCGGGCATACGCCTGCGGCTGCGCTTCATCCACCAGCGTTCGTTCTCCGGCGATTACCCGGTGTGCATGCAGCTGGGCCTGACTCCCGATCGCGAGCGCTCGCACCTGGATTACGCGTCATGGCGCGAGGCAGAGGAGGGCGGCGCGTTGTTCCTGCGCCAGGACATCCGCCTGCTGCCGCACCTGTTCGACATCGGCGTGCACGAGTACGCGAAGCTGGCGCACGCCGGCTGGATCGACGTGTCGCGCATCGACCACTTCCTGTGCCATTACTCTTCCGAACGTTTCGCGCCGGTGGTGGACGAGCTGATGCACAAGGCTGGCCTCGCGATCCCGCGCGAGCGCTGGTACAGCAACCTCACCGTGCGCGGAAACACCGGCGCGGCGTCGATCTTCATCATGCTCGACGAGTTCCTGCGCACGCGTTCGCCGAAGCCGGGCGAGCGCATCCTGTGCTTTATCCCGGAATCGGGGCGGTTCACGGTGTCCTTCGCGCTGATCGAAGTGGAGTCGGCGGATGCGCCGGTCGAATCCGTCGCGCGGGCGCCCGTCGCGGTGACATCCAACCCGGACGACACGATCGCACCGCCGCACGACCCCGCCACCGCCGCGCCTGAACTGCAACGCCTGCTCGGTGAACTGGCGACGACCTGGCACGACTACCGCTCGCGCGCGTGGCGCACGCCGGTGATCCGCAAGCTGCGCGATCGCCGTTTCGAAGTCGGCGATTACCTCCAGTGGATGCAGCACTGGATCCCGCAGGTGCGCGAGGGCAGCCTGTGGATGCGTAAAGGTGCGGCATCGGTGCAGGCGCCGTATGGCGAGCTGGCATCGCTGATCGAAACGCATGCCGGCGACGAGCAGGGCGATTTCCTCATCCTGTTCGAGGATTACCGCAAGGCCGGTGGCGACATCGACGACATCGACCGCCTGCGTCGAAATCCCGGCGGCGAGGCGCTCAACGCCTATCTGCACGCGCTGGCCGCCACGCCCAATCCGCTCGGCCTGCTCGGCGCGATCTACATCATCGAAGGCACCGGGCAGCGCATCATCCCGGCGCTGCTGCCGTTGATGAAGGCGAGCCTCGACCTGCCGGCCGATGCGTTCCGCTTCCTCGAGTACCACGGTGCCAACGACGAACACCATCTGCTGCGCTGGCTGCGCGCGGTCGAGATCGTCCTGCAGCACGATGCCGACGGTACCGGCGCGCGGGCGATCATCGACACGGCGCGACGCACGGCGGAGCTCTACCTGATGCAATTCGACCACGTGGTGAAGCCATGAAGCGCGATCCGCATTTCCTGTCGAACGGGCACGACGCGGGCGATCCCAGCCCGTGGCTGGCGATGTACCTGGACCTGAGCACGCCGCTGGATGAAGAGGTCAAGCGCGCATGGCTGGCCGATTCCAGCTCGCGTTCGCGGCAGTTCATCCTGCCGTTCATGCGGCCGTTCGCGCGCACGCTGATCGTGCTGTTCCAGCTGCTGAAAGTGCTGTTGCCGCGCAAGCTCGCGTTCTCGCGCGCGCTGCATCGCCTGCTCGCGTGGGGCATGGAGAACTTCATCCGCCCCGAAGCGAACTGGCTGATCCTGCGCCACTTCCATCTGGGTTCGCAGGTGTTGCAGTTCATCGCGGCGAATGCGCCGGTGGACGTGCCGACGAACCCGCTCAAGCCGGAAAAGGTCGAGGACGTGCGCGAGGAAATGTTCCTCATCCACGACCTCAATCTCTTCAACTTCGTGATCCGCTTGAACCAGGGGCTGCGCGAATCGGGGCGGCGCCTGCAGCGCGTCGAGCATCCCGACCTGTCGATGATCGAACAGCCGCCGTTACGGCTGGAGGACATGCCGCGCCGCCGCCGCAATTTCCTCGACCTGCAGAGCTCGATCGAGCTGTTCACGCCGATCTACCAGCTGCTGCTCACCGACAGCGACTTCTGGCGCGCGACGCATTCATTGCAGCTGGACGAGACGATCGGCCTGTACGCGGCGACGATCCTCGACGCGCACGCGCACCTGATCCTGCTCAACAACCGTCACCCGCTGGTACCGATGTCGACGCTGCGCGCCGGTTTCCGCCTGACGCTGCATGGCCTTTCGACGGAGATGCTGCACGCGTTCCTGTTCGACCTGCGGCAGCGGCAGGAGGCGAAACCGCACGAGCCGGAATCGATTGCCGTGTGACCGTCGCCAGCGTCAGCGAACCACGCGGGCAGGATTGCCAGCCACCGTCGCACCGGCCGGCACATCGCGCGTCACCACGCTGCCCGCGCCGATGAGCGCGTCGTCGCCGATCTTCACGCCGGGCAACACGATGGCGCCGCCGCCGATCCATACATTGCGGCCGATGCGCACGGGTTTGCCGAACTCCCAGCCTTCACGGCGCTGCGCCGGATCGCGCGGGTGGTCGGCAGTGTAGATCTGCACGGCCGGACCGATCTGCGTACCGTCGCCGATGTCCACGCGAACCACGTCGAGGATCACGCAGTCGAAATTCAGGAATACGCCGCGACCGAGATGCACGTTGAAGCCGTAGTCGCAATGGAAGGGTGGGCGGATCTCGCTGCCTTCGCCCGCCGCGCCAAGGCGTTCGACCAGCAACGCATGACGCTGTGCCGGCGTCATTCCAAGTGCGGCGTTGTAGCGCACCATCCATTCGCGCGCTGAAGCCTGCGCGGCCTGGATTTCCGCATCGTCGGCGCGATACAGCTCGCCGGCGAGCATCCGTTGCATCGGTGTAAGCGCGTCGGTCATTGCGGCGCCACCACCGGCGGCAGCGGCGACGGCCACGCGTTGACGATGCGGCAGAACAGCTGCGCCGTGCGCTCGGTGTCGTACACGGCCGAGTGCTGCTCTTCGCTGTTCCACGACAAGCCCGCGGCGGCCACCGCGCGCGCCAGCACGGTTTGTCCATAGGCGACGCCCGCCAGGCTCACCGTGTCGAACACGCTGAACGGGTGGAACGGATTGCGCTTGTGTCCGCTGCGGGCGACTGCTGCGTTGAGGAAGTTCAGATCGAAATGCGCGTTGTGGCCGACCAGGATCGCGCGCTGGCAGCCGTGCTTCTTCAGCGCGGCGCGCACCGGCGCGAATACGGTTTCCAGTGCGACGCGTTCGGTCTTGGCGTCGCGGAATGGATGGTCGATGTCGATGCCGGTGACTTCCAGCGACTTGGGGTCGATCTCCAGTCCCGGCGCGGGCACGACATGGCTGCTGGTGATCTCGCCGACGAACAGCAGGCCGTTCTCGTCGATGTCGATCGGCGCCACTGCGATTTCGAGCAGCGCGTGCCGGTTCCAGTCGAAGCCGCCGGTTTCCACGTCCACCACCACCGGCAGGAAGCCGCGGAATCGCGAGGCAAGGCGGGCGGGCGGGGTGGGCGAGTCAGGGTTTTGCATCGGGAAAGGTTAACAGACGCGCCAAGTACGGCCGATTCGGCACGCTCGTTGCATTTCCTGAAGTCATTCCCGCGAAGGGGGGAATCTACGCGTGAAGGCGTAACGCCGTCCGGAGAGCGTGCTGCGTCGGATGCATGGATCCCTGCCTTCGCGGGGATGACGGCTTTCCCGTCCCTTACTGCGCCCGCGTCCCCAGCACCACGCCGGTTGCGTACATCTGTTCGAGCAACGTGCGGCCCTGTTCGACGAACGCGGCTACGTCCGCATGCCCGGCTTCGACCGCCAGCGCTTCCAGTTGCGCGCGCCCGCTCAGCTCCGGCGATTCATCCAGGCGCTGCAACAGGCGGAACGCCAGCGGGCTCAGCTGCGAGAACCGTACTTCGCCGTCGGGTTCGCGACGCACGAGCAGCAGCGTCGGTTCGGGCGGCGGGGCCTCTGGGCGATGATCCGGCCCGATCAGGTGCACCGGCCACGCGTACGCCAGCGGCCAGGCCAGCGGCGACAGCACCGGCACGCCTTCGAGCAGATCTGCGTGCGGATCGTTCGTAGGCAATTCCGCATCGCTGATCTGCAGCGCCAGCTCTACCCATTCGTAGTGCGCCAGTTCTCCGGCGAAGGGCGGCAGCGTCGGTGCTTCATCCCTGCGCGCGTCGAGGAAGCGCAGGAACTCGCGGCCGAGTTCGGGAAACAGTGGCGTTTGCGCGCGATGCACGCGGAAGAAATCGCGCACGAGCGCGCGCCAGTCCGCATCGCCGAGCACCTGCTTCAACACCGGAAGATTACCGGCGAGCAGGCTTTCGACATTATTGAAAACCAGGTCGCGATAGATCGCCACGCGGCGATCCTCGACGCCATCCGGCGCCGGTACCGCTTGCGGATCGCGCAGGTGGCGCGTGAGCGCGAGTTGCTGCGCGCGCAGGCGCGACGGTGCGTCACCCATGGGCGTGCGTGTGCGAGGCGGGCGCGTGCTCGCGCATGATGCGACGCACGGTGTCCAGTTCGCCGAGCAATTCGGCGTACGGCGGAATGTTGAAGTCGCGTTCGAGCAGGGTCGGTCGCGCGCCGAAGCGGCGATACGCATCGGCCAGCAGCGACCACACCGCGTCCTTCACCGGCGCTCCGTGCGTGTCGACCTTGAGGTCGTCGGCTTCGTCGTAATGGCCCGCGACGTGGAAGCACGCGATGCGGTGCGCCGGCATCGCGGCCAGGAATTCGTGCGGATCGTAGCGATGGTTGATCGCGTTGACGTAGACGTTGTTGATGTCCAGCAGAAGATCGCAATCGGCCTCGGCCAGCACGGCGTTGATGAAGCCTGCTTCGTCGAGCGCATGCTGGTCGCGATCCACGGGCATCGTCGCGTAGTACGAGACGTTCTCCACCGCGATGCGACGGCCGACGATGTCCTGCGTCTGGCGGATGCGCGCGGCGACGTGGCGCACGGCTTCGTCGGTGAACTGCAACGGCAGCAGGTCGTAGAGCTGGCCGTCGTCGCTGCAGTAGCTCAGGTGTTCGCTGTAGAGCGCGACGTGGTGGCGATCGAGGAAACGCCGCACGCGCGCGAGGAAGGTTTCGTCCAGCGGCGCGAAACCGCCGAGTGAAAGCGACAATCCGTGACACGACATGGTGTGGCGTGCACTGAGTTCATCCAGTGCCTCGCCGAGTTTTCCGCCGACGCCGATCCAGTTTTCCGGCGCGCATTCGAGGAAATCGAAATCGCCAGGTGCAGCTGACTGTAGCGGGCCCATCAGGGCCCGCCGCAGTCCAAGGCCGACGGCCGTTTCAGGCAGGCGACTCATGCGATCGGCGTGTGATGCGGTAGAGGCTTTACGCCATGCCGCCGCACTTGCCTTCGCCGCACTTGCCTTCCATCTTGTCGCCCTTCTTCGCCTTCAGTTCGTCGGCGGAGAGGAAGCCGTCCTTGTTCGCGTCGTGCGTGGCGAACTTGCTTGTGTCGCCGTTGTGCGCGGCACCGAATTCGGCCTGCGATACCTTGCCGTCCTTGTCGGTGTCCATCTTCTCGACGCCGCATTTGCCTTCGCCGGCCTTGGTGCCTTCGCCGGCGCTGAGCATGTAGCCCGATGCCAGGTCGGTCATGGCGAACGCCGAGCCCGACAGGGCGATACCGCCGGCAAGTGCGGCGCCGGCAACGAGGACGACGGTCTTGCTGGTCTTGCTGGACATGAGAGAACTCCTGTGCGCGATGCGGGGGAACCCGCGGAGATGGCCCGGATTCCAGGCCTGGGAACGATGACAGGGCGTTGGCTAGCGTGCGGTGAACACATGCGCGTTGATGCGGCGCAACATCCCGGGGAACCGATTTCCGCTGCACTCATGCAGAAGAGGGGACTTTGCGCAATCGGCGGCGCTCGCGCATAGGCCATCAGTCGTGGTGACGACGCGGTCGGCAGGCTTTGTCCGGTGTGCGGGTGACGGAATCGCCGAGGCGAGGGGAAATCGCGGCGAGCGGAGCGGGGTGTGTGGGCGCGAGGAGCGACGAGCTGTCAACTCGGCGTGCACGAGTCGCTACACCAAGGCGTCATCCCGGCGAAGGCCGGGATCCAGGCCCGTAACGCATGGGCACTGCCTCGACGGCTTCCACACCTCACCGTCATTCCAGCGAACGCTGGAATCCATCTTTGCGGTGCGACAAACGCAGTCGTAGCGGAGAGCGAAGAATCAAGATGGATTCCAGCGTTCGCTGGAATGACGAGATCGATGCGGAACACGCGACAGCCTGGGTCCCGGCCTTCGCCGGGATGACGGCTTCGGACACGCTTCCGCGAATCACGAATCACGAATCACGAATCACAAATCACGAATCACGAATCACGAAGCGGCTCAGGGCGCAGCCGTCGTGCTGCTGTCATCGCGCTTCTCGCGCGGCGGCAGCGATTCTTCGCCGCGCACGAGGAACCAGACATTCTCGGCGATGTTGGTGGCGTGGTCGCCGATGCGTTCGATGTTCTTCGCCATGAACAGCAGGTGTGTGCACGGCGTGATGCTGCGCGCGTCTTCCATCATGTAGGTGAGCAGTTCGCGGAACAGCGCGGTGTAGGCAACATCGAGGTCGGCGTCGCGCGCACGCACGCGCTGGGCGAGTTCGACATTGTTGTCGCGGTACGCCACCAGCACGTCGCGCACCTGCTGCACGGCCAGCGTGCCGATCGCGTGCAGGCCGCTCACGTGCGGCAGCGGCGGCGACAGGTTCAGCGCGAGCGAACGCTTGGCGACGTTGGCAGCGTAATCGCCGACGCGTTCGATGTCGGACGCGATGCGGATCGCGGACAGGATTTCGCGCAAGTCGCGCGCCATCGGTCCGCGCAGCGCGAGCTTCATGACGTCGTGGCTGACTTCCTGCTCGAGTGCGTCGATCGCCTCGTCGTTGGCGATGATGCGTTCGGCAGCCTTGTCGTCGCGGCGCTGGACCACGTCGAGCGCGGCCTCCAGCTGCGATGCGGCCATCTCGCCCATCCGCAGGGTTTCGTTGAGCAGCCGGCGCTGCTCGTCGTCGTAGCTCTTGACGATGTGGTCGTGCATCTGGGTGCTCATGTGTGTGGTGTCCTGGTTTTACTCCCTCCCCTGCGAATGCAGGGGAGGGTCGGGGAGGGGGGAAGTGACTGCGAAAGCGCTCGGCGCTTCGCGCCTCACGACCCCCTCCCAACCTCCCCCTGCAAGCAGGGGGAGGGGCAAAAAATCACCCGAATCTACCGGTGATGTAATCCTCGGTCTGCTGCTTCGAAGGATTCGAGAAGATCGTTTCCGTCGCGGCGTGTTCGATCAGGTCGCCCAGGTACATGAAGGCGGTGAAGTCCGAAACACGCGCGGCCTGCTGCATGTTGTGCGTCACGATCACGATCGTGTAGTCCTTCTTCAGCTCTTCCACCAGCTGCTCGATGCGGCTGGTGGAGATCGGATCCAGCGCCGAGGTCGGCTCGTCGAGCAGCAGCACGTCCGGGCGCAGTGCGACGGCGCGCGCGATGCACAACCGCTGCTGCTGGCCGCCCGACAGGCCCAGCGCGCTCTGGCCCAGCTTGTCCTTCACCTCGTCCCACAGCGCGCCCTGGCGCAGCGCGTGTTCGACGCGCGTATCCATTTCGGACTTCGACAACTTCTCGTGATGGCGGATGCCGTAGGCGACGTTCTCGTAGATCGTCATCGGGAACGGCACCGGCTTCTGGAACACCATGCCGACCTTGCTGCGCAGGCGGTTCATCGGATAGCGCGCGTCGAGGATGTTCTCGCCGTCCAGGATCACTTCGCCGCGCGCTTCCAGCTTCGGATACAGCGCGTAGATGCGGTTGAAGATGCGCAGCAGCGTGGACTTGCCGCAACCCGACGGCCCGATCAGCGCGGTCACGCGCTTCTCCGGCATTTCCAGGTTGATGTCCTTCAACGCGTGGAACTTGTCGTAGTAGAAGTTCAGGCCGCGTGCGGCGAGCTTCACCGGCGATGCGGCGGAAGCGGTCTTGCGCTCCGGCGTGGCGAGGGCGATGCGGGCGTCGTTCATGGCGGTGTTCCGGGGCGTCAGGCCCGAGAGGTTCGAAAGGTCAGTCATGGCTGATCCGGTTGCGCAGCACGATCGCGCGCGCGATGAGGCTGATGAGGAGGACGAAGGCGGTCAGGACCAGCGCGCCGGCCCAGGCCAGCACCTGCCACGACTCGTACGGGCTGCCGGCGAACTGGTTCATCACCACCGGCACGGAGGCCATCGGCTGCAGCACGTTCGTGCTCCAGTACTGGTTGCCGAAGGCGGTGAACAGCAGCGGCGCGGTTTCGCCGGAAATGCGGGCCAGCGCGAGCAGCACGCCGGTCACGATTCCCGCCGAAGCGCTGCGATACAGCACCTGCACGATGACCTTCCACTGCGGCACGCCCAGCGAAAGTGCGGCTTCGCGCATCTGCGCCGGCACCAGGCGCAGCATCTCGTCGGTGGTGCGCACCACCACCGGCAACACGATGAAGGCGAGCGAGATCGCACCGGCGAGCGCGGAGAAGTTGCCGCCGGTCTGCATCACCACCAGCGTGTAGACGAACAGGCCCAGCACGATCGACGGCGCCGACAGCAGGATGTCGTTGACGAAACGCACCACCGTGCCGAACTTGCGCGCGTGGCCGTACTCGGCGAGCCACGTGCCGGCGGCGATGCCGAGCGGCGTGCCGATGAGGATGGCGATGGCGCACATCACGGCGCTGCCGAAGAAGGCGTTCAACAGGCCGCCTTCCTGCATCGGAGGCGGCGTGTTCTGCGTGAACAGCGCCCAGTTGATGCCGCCGATGCCCTTGGCGATCAGCGTCCACAGGATCCAGCCGAGGAAGAACAGGCCGAACAGCGCAGCGGCGCAGGCCAGCAGGAGCGACACGATGTTGATGATGCGGCGACGGCGATACAGTGCGTCGGCGACCTTGAAATCGTGCGCGGTTTTCACCGAGACGGTGGGCGCGTTCATCAGTTGCCCTCCTTGCGGGCGAGCTTGAGCAGCATGAAGCGCGCGATCGCCAGCACCACGAAGGTCACGATGAACAGCACGAAGCCCAGCAGCAGCAACGCGGAACGGTAGGTTTCCGTCGCTTCGCCGAAATCGTTGGCGATCAGCGCGGCAATGGTGGTGCCAGGTTCGAGCAGCGACGCGGAGAAGTTCACGCTGTTGCCGATGACGAACGCGACCGCCATCGTTTCGCCCAGCGCACGGCCGAGGCCAAGGAAGATTCCGCCGATCACCGCAGAGCGCGTATAGGGCAGCACGATGTCCCAGCTCACTTCCCACTTCGTCGAGCCCAGCGCGTACGCCGATTCCTTCAGGCGCGTGGGCACGGTGAGAAAGACCTCGCGCATCACCGAGGAGATGAACGGGATCACCATGATCGCCAGCACGACGCCGGCGGTAAGCATGCCGATGCCCAGCGGCGGGCCCTGGAAGAGGGCGCCGACGACGGGCAGCGTGCCGATGTGGTCGTTGAGCCACGGCGTGACGTGTTCGGTCATCACCGGCACCAGCACGAACAGGCCCCACATGCCGTAGATGATCGAGGGAATGCCGGCGAGCAGTTCGATCGCCGTGCCGATCGGGCCGCGCGCCCAGCGAGGTGCGACTTCGGTCAGGAAGAAGGCGATGCCGAAGCTCACCGGCACCGCGATGATCATCGCGATGAGCGCGGTGACGACCGTGCCGTAGATCGGCACGAGCGCGCCGTAGCGGTTCTCGACCGGATTCCACTCGGTGCTGAAGAAGAAGCTCAGGCCCTCGGTGGCGAGGACGTCGCGACCGCCCCACAACATCGACAGCGCCGCGCTGGCGAGGGCGACGAGCACGAAGACCACCGTGCCGGTGAGCACGTAGCGGAACAGCTTGTCGTTGCGCGCGTCCTTGTGGTCGCGCGACTTGGGGAGCTCGGCAGCGGTGAGGGTGGTGGTGTTCATGAGTGGCTTCGTTTGGCCAATGTCGATCTGCCGGAGTTCTTTGCTGGAAGCGTTGCTTCCGTCGTGTGGTGCCTGGTGTTTCTTGCTGCCGTCATTCCCGCGAAGGCGGGAATCCAGCGGCCCGTGCATCACGCTCTTCGGAAGACGGAGTGGAACCGGTGAGTTGAATCCCCGCCTTCGCGGGGATGACGCTTTCGCGATCTCACGCGTTGTCGGCCTGGATCCCGGCCTTCGCCGGGATGACGCATCGGCAAAGGCGCTCGCGCGTTGCGCGAGCGCGCCGATGCGTCACTTGAACTCAGCTGCCCAGTACGCTTCGACCTGCTGCACCAGCGCCGGCGGGAGCGGGACGTAGTCCAGCGCCTGCGCCTGCGACTGGCCCTGTTCGAAGGCCCACTTGAAGAACTCGCGCGTATCCGCCGAACGCTTCGCGTCCTTCGGCGTCTTGTACATGAGGATGAAATTGGTCGCGGTGATCGGCCAGGCCTGGTCGCCGGAGGCATTGGTGATGACCAGGTTGAAGTCCTTCGCATTCGCCCAGTCGGCCCCTGCTGCGGCGGCCTGGAAGGATTCGGCGCTCGGCAGCACCCAGTTGCCCGCGGCGTTCTGCAGCGATGCGAACGCCATCTTGTTCTGCAGCGCGTAGGCGAGTTCGACGTAGCCGATCGAACCCTTGATCTGCTTCACGTACGAGGCGACGCCTTCGTTGCCCTTGCCACCCACGCCGCCCGGCCATTGCACGGACGTGCCTTCGCCGACCTTCGACTTCCACTCCGGAGAGACCTTGGAGAGGTAGTTGGTGAAGTTGAACGTGGTGCCCGAACCGTCGGAGCGGTGGACGATGTTGATCTTGGTCGACGGCAGTGCCAGGCCCGGGTTAACCGCGCCGATCGCCGGGTCGTTCCAGGTCGTGATCTTGCCGGCGAAGATGTCGGCCAGCAGCGGGCCGGTGAGGCGCAGCTTGCCGGGCTCGATGCCTTCGATGTTCACCACCGGCACCACGCCGCCGATGGCCGACGGGAACTGGCCCAGGCCTGCGGCCGCGAGTTCATCCGACGGCAGGGGCTTGTCGGAGGAACCGAAGTCCACCGTGCCGGCCTTGATCTGCGCGATGCCGCCGCCGGAACCGATCGACTGGTAGTTCACTTTCGCGCCGGTGGCCTTGTTGTAGTCGTCGGACCACTTCGAGATCAGCGGATAGATGAAGGTCGCGCCGGCGCCGGTGATCTGCGCGGCGACGTTGTCGCCGGCCGGTGCGGCGGCGGTGGGCGCGCCGGCATCGGCGGCGGTCGCCGGTGCGTTGTTGTCGCCGGCGGGCTTGCAGGCCGCGACGGACAGGGCGATGGCGAAGGCGAGGGCGGCAATGCGGGCCGACGACGGGTTCATGCGCAACTCCGAGGGGGAGGAAATCCGGCCTGCTGGCCGGGCTGGCGCCATTTGATGATCTTTTTGTTACAGCCCAATGACATCGGGCCGTCACATTTCTGTAGCGAAGGGATTTGCCGGTTTTGCCGGGGGGAGAACACCGGTGTCCGGGACGAAGTCGGGGCAGGTCTCTTCCGCACTCCTCGTCATCCCGGCGAAGGCCGGGATCCAGGCTGATAACCCAACAGCCACGTCATTCCAGCTTTCGTTGGAAGGACGGAGAGGGGCGGAAGCGGTGAGGGCCTGGGTCCCGGCCTTCGCCGGGATGACGGCGAAAAGGAGCTTCATCGCCCGGGTATGCGCAGAGCTTTGTAGCCCGGGTAAGCGCAGCGCACCCGGGGTGCGGCAGGGCTCCGGCTGCGTCAACCCCGGGTGCGCTGCGCTTACCCGGGCTACCCAATCCGATACGACCCGCCAGTCTTTTAGCCTCGCGCTCCAGCCTCCAAACCTCGTCCACCAGTGTTTTTGCCTGGCGCTCCAGTTCCCGATCCTCGCGCACGAGTCATTTCGCTTGGCGCTCCAGTAACCGAGCCTCGCGCGCCAGTGTTTTTTGCCTGGCGCTCGAGTTCCCGATCCTCGCGCACGAGTCATTTCGCCTGGCGCTCCAGTCCCGAAGACTGGCGCGCGAGGTTCCAACACTGGCGCACGAGTAGTTTTGCCTGGCGTTCGAGTGGCGGGAACTCGCGTTCCACTCCCGCGCACTCGCGCTCCAGTCAGGGAGCCTCGCGCGACCCGACCGCGGCATCGGAAACGAAGAAGGCGGGCCCAAGGCCCGCCTTCCGGTGACACCTGAATCCGCGAGCGGATCAGTAGTTCATGTTCGCCGACCAGTAGGCCTCGATCTGCTTCACCAGCGCGTCCGGCAGCGGGACGTAGTCCAGCGCCTTCGCCTGCGTGTCGCCGTTGGCGTAGACCCAACGGAAGAATTCCTTGGCGTTCTTCGCGCCGGCGGCGTTCTTCGGCTGCTTGTACATCAGGATGAAGTTGGTGGCGGTGATCGGCCAGGAGTTCGCACCCGGCGCGTTGGTCATCACCAGGTAGAAGTCCTTCGCGTTGCCCCACTCGGCGCTGTCGGCGGCGGCCGAGAAGCTCTCGTCCGACGGCAGCACGAAGTTGCCCGCGGCGTTCTTCAGGCGCGAATAGGCCATCTTGTTCTGCAGCGCGTAGGACAGCTCGACGTAGCCGATACCGCCGACGATCTGCTTCACGTACGCGGCGACGCCTTCGTTGCCCTTGCCGCCGATGCCCACCGGCCACTTCACCGACGTGCCTTCACCGACCTTCGTCTTCCACTCCGGCGAAACCTTCGAGAGGTAGTTGACGAAGTTGAACGTCGTGCCCGAACCGTCCGAACGGTGCACGACGGTGATCTTGCGGTCCGGCAGCTGCACGCCGCCGTTGAGCGCGGCGATCGCCGGGTCGTTCCACTTGGAGATCTTGCCCAGGAAGATGTTGGCGAGCGTGTCGCCGTCCAGCTTCAGCGCGCCGGACGCGATGCCCGGCACGTTGACGACCGGCACCACGCCGCCGATCACCGACGGGAACTGCGCCAGGCCGGCCTGGGCGAGTTCTTCCGGCTTCATCGGGGCGTCGGAGGAACCGAAGTCCACCGTCGCGGCCTTGATCTGGGCGATGCCGCCGCCGGAACCGATCGACTGGTAGTTCACCTTCTTGCCGGCGGCCTTGTTGTAGTCGGCCGACCACTTCGACATGACGGGATACACGAACGACGCGCCGGCGCCGGTGACGTCGGCGGCCTGCGCGGTGATCGCGAAGGTGCCGGCGACCGCGAGCGCGGCGAGGCGGAACTGGATGGACTTGAACACAGTGCTCTCCTGGAGTGGACGACGGGCCGCGCCCGTACGACGCGCATTTGACGACCGTTGGATGACAGCGACGGGTCGGATGTGTGACAGCGGTGTTACGGGTGACGGCTGGCGCCGGACAAAAAAATGGGCGCGATTCGGATCGCGCCCGGAGGGGGAGGAAACAAAGGGAGAGAGGTTTCTTGCTCCTCCCCTGCTTGCAGGGGAGGGTTGGGGAGGGGTTCGAGACGGCACGGCGAGTTCGTCGCTGTCGTCTCACACCCCCTCCCAGCCTCCCCCTGCGAGCAGGGGGAGGGGTAGATCGTGCTTACCAGTAGAACTGCATGCGGGCTTCGAGGATGTTCGGGTTGTCGTCGACCTTGCGGTTGACGAGCTGGTTCTGGTCGGCCGGATTCACCAGGCCGGTGGCCGGCGTGCGGGCCATGAACTTCGAGCTGTCGACCATCACGTAGTTCAGCATGAACTTGAAGTTCGAACGCCAGTACCAGTTCACGCCAACGGTCCAGGTATCCATCTGGCCGCCCAGCACGCCGTCGACGGCCGCCGCTGCGGTCGGCGAGGTCGGCGCGATGACGGTGCCGTCGTCGAGGTCGATCGAGTCGAAGCGCGCGCCCACCTGCCACATGCCCGAAGCGGGTTCGTCCGGCAGCGGGGTGGTCGGCGTGCCTTCCTTGTAGCCCCAGGTCTCGCCGGTGATGTTCCACAGGCCGCTGACGTACCAGCTGTTGCCGTCGAAGTTGTGCGACTGGCGCGGGTTGCCGTTCGGGTAGCGCTCGACCTTCGTCTGCATGTATTCGCCCTGCAGCTTGACCGGGCCGGTGACGTACATGGCTTCGGCGCCGATGGTCTTCTGGCGATCGGTGTTGGTCATGTTGCCGGTGTCGACCAGGCGCGTGCCGGCGAGGTCGGCGCCCGGGCGGGCGCGCAGGCGGACGGTGTCCTGGAAGGTGTCGTAATCCACGTACGACAGGCCGACGTGGAAGATGTTGCCCTTCTCGTTGATCGGCGCCCAGTTGCCGCGCAGGCCGTAGCCCGGGCCGTGCGGCGTCGGGGCCGGATGCTCGGTCAGCTCGCGGGTGAAGTAGCTGGCGGTGAAGCCCCAGTCGTTGGTGCCGTAGCGGTACTGGCCGCCGAGGCGACGGGCGATGCCGAAGGTGTTGGTGACCAGGCCCTTCGCGATGAAGTCGTTGTTCTTGGTCGAGGACAGCTCTTCCATGCTGTTGGGCTGCTTGAACTGGCCCAGCACGAAGTAGTGGTTCGAATCGCCGCGGATCTTGTACTTGGCGTTGACGTCCAGGAACTTGTCGGCCTTGGCGTCGTAACCCAGGACCCACTCGAAGTTGCCCGGGCCCTTGCCCTTGAGCACCAGCTCGGCGCGGCGCAGTTCGTTGTCGCTGTCGCGGCCGTCCAGCTGGTCGCCACCGACGTTGAGGTCGGTGAAGTCGCTGTCGAAGTAGTTGTAGTCGGCCTGGACCAGGCCTTCGAAGGAGACTTCGGAATTGCCGATCACGTCGAGCGCGATTTCGGCATGCGCGGCGGGCGCGACGAGAGCGGCGAGCAGCGCGACGGACAGGGTGCTGCGGGACAGTTTCATGGACGTAGCCCTTGGGGCGTAGTGAGAAGACGCTGCGCAGGCTAGGGTGTGAAAGTTGCGTAAATGTGACAGCGCTGACTTATTTCGCTTCGATGACGCGTGCATGACGAAGGCGCCGACGGGCGGCGGAGTCGTGAAGGGAAGGGAGCGCGGCCTACGAACTGTCATGTAGCCCCTCTCCCACCGGGAGAGGGCTTAGGGTGAGGGGCAACGCAGGGGAAGCGGAAAACCGGCAGTGCGGTGACGCGCCGCGAGTGCGGGCGCTACGGCTTGGTTACCCTCATCCGCCCTTCGGGCACGTTCTCAGCTCTGCACTTCCTACGGTCGCCGAAGGGAGAAGGAAAAGCGCCGGACTACTGCGCGATCGCGTCCGGCTCCCCCGGCGTCTTGTCCGGGTAGCGGCAGATGTCGCGGATCGCGCAATGCGGGCAATCGGGCTTGCGCGCCTTGCACACGTACCGGCCGTGCAGGATCAGCCAGTGGTGCGCGTCGTACAGGTACTCCGGCGGGACGACCTTCACCAGCGCGTCCTCGACCGCGCGCACCGTCTTGCCCGGCGCCAGGCCGGTACGGTTGGCGACGCGGAAGATGTGCGTGTCCACCGCCATGGTCGGCTCGCCGAAGGCGGTATTGAGCACGACGTTCGCCGTCTTGCGCCCGACCCCCGGCAACGCTTCCAGCGCCTCGCGATCGCGCGGCACTTCGCCGCCGTGGTGTTCGATCAGCTGCTGCGCCATCGCGACCACGTTCGCGGCCTTGGTGTTGTACAGGCCGATCGTGGAGATGTACGGCTTGAGCTTCTCGACGCCGAGCCTGGCGATCTGTTGCGGCGTGTTCGCGACGGGAAACAGTTTGCGCGTGGCCTTGTTGACGCCGACATCCGTCGCCTGCGCCGACAGCGTCACCGCGACCAGCAACTCGTACGGCGTGGTGAATTCCAGCTCGGTCGCCGGCTTCGGATTGAGCGCCTTCAACCGCGCGAACATCGTTTCGATTTCCGCCGCCGACAGGCGGCTGACGCGCCGCGCACGTTTCGTCGCGGCCTTCTTCTTCGTTGCGGCGGGCGTCATGGTTTGTGGCGTTGCGCGGCCTTCTCGCGTGCACGCGCAAGCGCGGCGGCGGCGGCCGAGGGCAGGGCGGAAGGCGTCGGCGCGGCGATATCGACCGCCGGCGCCGGTGCGCGCTTTTCGGCGCGTTCGCGCGCGCGGCGTTCGAGTCGTTCGTTGCGTGCGCGATAACGTTCGCGTGCGGCAAGCGCGGTGATGCGCTCGTTGCGTGCGTGGTGCAGGCGTGCGCAGCATTCGTCGTCGCACGCGCTGCATTCGATGCCGCGATCGAGCAGTCCCGCTTCGATCGCCGCATCGACGTTGTCCACGCGCAACGCCGCGTTGATCGCGTGCGCGGTGGCGCCTCGCGGATCGACGCAGCCGCACACGCAGGCGACCGATACCTCGTGCATCACTGGCCGCTGAAGTTCGGCTTGCGGCGTTCGAGGAAGGCGGTGGTGCCTTCGCGCATGTCCTGCGTGGCGAACATCAGGCCGAACTGCGCGGTCTCGTATTCGAGACCTTCCTCGATGCCGCATTCGCCGCCGACATTGACGCAGTCCAGCACGCCGCGCAGTGCGAGCGGCGCGGAGTTCGCGATCTGCTCGGCCAGCTTCATCGTTTCGCTTTCCAGTTCCGCCGCCGGCACCACGCGGTTGACGATGCCCAGCTCGCGAGCACGCGCGGCGTCGATGGGCGCGCCGACCAGGCACAGCTCCAGCGTCGCCGCGCGACCGGCCAGCCGCAGCAGGCGCTGGGTGCCGCCGAAGCCGGGGATCAGGCCGAGGTTGATCTCCGGCTGGCCGACCTTGGCCGTGTCGGCCGCGATGCGCAGGTGGCAGCCCATGGCCAGCTCCAGCCCGCCGCCCAGGGCGAAGCCGTTGATCATTCCGATGACCGGCTTGGGCATCTTCTCGACCCGGCGCATCAGCTTCTGGCCGCGCAGCGAGAAGTCGCGACCCTGGACCGGGGTGAGCCCGTTCATCTCGGCGATGTCCGCGCCGGCGACGAAGGCCTTCGGGCCGGCGCCGGTCAGGACCACGCAGCGGACCGCCGGATCGGCCGCGGCCGCCTCG
>Ga0102591_1001810_pt1 | contig 26557 bp, 25 predicted proteins | sample AraplaCol_mCL_r2_2_FD_76860 | JGI IMG/M metagenome (GOLD analysis project Ga0102591, IMG submission 76860) | Arabidopsis root microbial communities from North Carolina, USA - plate scrape MF_Col_mCL_r2 (SPADES assembly) (version 2) | ecosystem: Host-associated > Plants > Roots > Endosphere... | reverse complement strand
TTTCGCAGGCCGCATAGCTCGATCGTGACGTCTTCGATCAGCGCGGCAGCAAGCGACAGACCAACGACGTTACCCTGGGAAGTTGGCGGAAGCAGAACCAGCCGCGGCAGGCTCGAAGCGGCCCGAAGCTCTGCTTCATCAGTGGTCGCATTCTGCGCCTCGGCTGACACGAAATAGCTTCTCGCCTGGCGTTCGCCCCGAGGCAGTAGGTCCGGGTCGGCCACTCCCGGCAGCCCGCGCAGGACCGCCCGGATCTGCTCATCGGCCGGGTCCTGTTCCAGGAGCTGTAAAGCAGCGCCCGAGACAGCGCGATAATCGTCGGCACACTGAGCAGCTGAGCCCGCATCGAGGAGCGTCTGGCGCAACTTGGCCCTATGGCTTCGCTGCTCCCGCGCGATCCAGTTGTCGACCGCCTTGCTGGCTGAGCGAACATTCCCGAGAAATTCACGCTGAAGCAGATCGCTACTCTCTTTCAGCCTGTCCATCGGCGATTTTGCCTCATCGAGTATTTCAATATCAACGGTCAGGAGTTCCGCCCGCAGTTCGACGGAGGTCGAGGTGATCCGAAGTGGCGCGGCAACGCTGTCATCGATTTGTCGAATACGGGAAATCAGCTTTCGCAGATTGAGACCGGCCTGATCGGCTTCGGCATCCGACCACAGAAACGAAGCTATCTCTTGGCGTGTGAGCGCATGACCCTTGCACGTGAAGAGATACGCCATCGTCAACAGTGCCTTGGCGGGATAGCCAACTGCATTGCCCGCCTCATCTGTCAGACGCAGTTCGCCAAATGTCTGGAGGTGCAGCACCGCCTATCCTCGTGTTTCGTCCGCGCGTTCCCAGCCCTCATGCGAATCCGTGACCGATTGCGAGGAGCCAAGGCTCCTTGCAAGCGCCAACAGTTTTCGACGAATGTTCGGATCTTCGATCGCGATAAAGGCGCGCGTTAGCGCCAGCCCCTCCTTCGAGGCGATGAAATGCGCAACTTCATCGGTCTCAGCGCTCAACTGCAGACCTGCCGTATGCGCCCCCTCTTCATCGAAAAAGAAGCCAATCGGCACGCCAAGGACCTCCGCAATCCGCTGTAGCCGGCTCGCACCTATGCGATTGACACCTTTTTCGTATTTCTGGAGTTGTTGAAACGTAATCCCAAGCGATTCTGAAAGGCTAACCTGGCTCATACCAAGTAGCTTCCGCCGCAACCTGACACGCTCGCCCACATAGGCATCAATGGCGTTGGGAGTCTTGGCCTTCATAGCGCTCACCGTTTCCTCGTGTCAGACTGGCATTATCTTTAAACTCTGGAAAAATACAACCGGGAGTAAATTATTTCAAGAAGCTTATTGCAGATCGCCCTAATTTTTCCACCGCCGTTCCATGTTGCGCAAATTGGACCAAGGTCAAAGCGGTCAGGCAACAGTATTGATGCAGCACGCCACTGACCCTGGGCGGTACATATTTTTGGCGATTCAATTTATGGTCGTGTCACGTCGATTTCACGAGCGGTTTTGAACTTTTGCGACTATGGTCCAGGCACGGTTAAGTTGAAGCTTCGATCGCCGATCGCTCCAGCGGAGATGATGGGCGGCCAAGCCATTTCGCTGAACTGAGCGATGGGTGGGCGTCTTCGACAGCGTCTCGGTTGTCAACAGGTGCACCGCTTAACCAATGTCAGCATTCGACACAGATCAAGAACGACCGGAGAGGGCAATGGAACTACGTCCTATAGTAATCAGTCATGCCGACAGGCTATCCGCCTGCAGGGAGAAGATCGAGCAGGCCGTCTATCTGATCATCCAGGGCGAACAACGAGACGGTTTTTCGTCGACGGAAATCGCAATGGCAATCGCCGATATTGCCGACGACTACATCCTTGCTGCCTCCAGAAAGCGCGCAGCGACACACTGACCGGTGCGTGGGACAACTGGCCCGAGCCGACAGCCGTATCGATCCCGGCTCATGAGTGAACGCTCATCCGGTCGATGGGTTGTCGCAGCGGCCGTTAACCCTGACCAGGCTTTGGCCGTAGCGGCCAGCTGAAACCGACCTGAGTGCGATCAGAAACGGGAGCCTTTGCGGAACGGCAAGGCTCCCGCTTCCGGTCATGGTTATTGCGGTGTCGTGCCGCCGGTCGACGGATTGGCCGGGGCTGGTGTTGCCGGTTCGCTGGACGGCGCGGCGGGCGCTACCGGCGGCTTCACCGGCTGAGTTTCAGTCGTCGAAGCCGTCGGGGTCATGTCGGTACCCGGCCGGTCGAACCATTCCGTAATAGCAAACGCCGCAACGAGGATCACAGCGATCGCGGCAACCCATCCGATCCAGGCACTCGAGCTGCGACGCACCGGTGGCGTGCGCAGATCGTGATCTGTGTCGGGATTGCGGTTGGGATCATTGGGGTCGTACGTCATGTCGTTTCTCCTCTCTGCAGGAAGAGAAATGAGCCGTGCCCAAGTTTGTTCCCGATGCGGGAGATGCCGCGCGGGACGATCAGCCGTTTCACCCCTGCCACAAGCGCCTAAAAGATCCCCAATGCGATGCGGCCACCGTCACGACGGCGCCGCCCCCAGCGCATGGAGAATGCCTCGGAGCTCGGCCAGACCGCGCAGACGCCCGATTGCCGGGTAGCCGGGCGTCACGTTCTTGTTGAGATCGTCGAGCATGCGATGCCCATGGTCGGAACGGAAAACGATCGTTTCGTCTGCCTGACGCCGCCGGTCTTCCGCGACAAGCTCCTTCAGGACCGCGACCATATCAACGTCACCCTCCAGATGGGCGCTCTCATGGAAGGTACGACCGTCGCCCTCGCGCCTGGTGGCCCGCAGATGCGCGAAATGGATCCGGGCAGCAAAGCGCCGGACAATTGCGGCCAGGTCGTTGTCTGCACGAACACCGAGGCTGCCGGTGCAATAGCACATGCCATTTGCCTTAGAGGGCACGGCATCGAAGAGTGCGGCATAGTCATCCGCGGTAGATGCAATACGCGGCAGGCCAAACAGCGAGCGCGGCGGATCGTCGGGGTGCAGCGTCAGCTTCACGCCACGCGCTTCGGCAGCCGGTGTCACCGCTTGAAGGAATTCGATGAGGTGCTGGCGCAGCCTGGGGGCATCGATCCCAGCATAGGCGGCGAGCTTTTCGCGGAACTGCGGGATCGTCAATGGCTCGGTCGTAGAGCCGGGCAGGGCAGATGTGATGATCCGGGTGATCTCCGCAATTTCGCTTTCGCTCATTGTGTCGAACACTTCGCGCGCACGCGCTGCATCCTCGGCGCTGTATTGGTCCTCGGCACCTGCGCGCTGTAGTACAAACAGATCGAAGGCAGCAAACTTCTCGTGATCGAAGCGCATGGCGGTGGCACCGGTATCGATCACATGGTCGAGTTCGGTGCGCGTCCAGTCGACGACGGGCATGAAGTTATAGCAAACAATTGGAATACCGCAGGCGGCAACAGCTTCCAGGCTGGCAATCCAGGCCTCGATTTCCGCTTTTGCCCGCCCGCCATTGCGCTTGACCGCATCGGGAATGGGGATGCTCTCGACGACGGACCATGTCAGGCTCGAGCGCCCAGCCGGCGTGGTTTCGATCATCGCCTGCCGCTCACGCACTTCAGCCTCAGTCCACGCGCGCCCGATCGGAACCTGATGCAGGGACGAAACAATATTCGTCGCTCCGGTCTGGCGCACCTCATCAAGTGTCACCGGAGCCTCAGGCCCAAACCATCTCCAACCCTGGCGCATGCACTTCCTCCTTGGGATCGTCTTGTCGTTGTCCGCTGATCGGCTCAGCAGAAGTAATCTGGATACTGCGTTCGAAGCTCGGCGACATCGGGTATGACGGCGCTGAGGTGATGCATCATTGCCGCGCGCGCTGCTTGAAGATCATGGGCCGCAATCGCATCGCGAATGAGTTCGTGTTCGTGCACGACATTGTCCATCCGGCCAAGAACCGGCAGCGTCAGCCGACGCGCCCTGTCGATCTGCACCTTGACCGTCTTGAGGATCGTCCAGATCCCGGGATATCCAGCAATGCTGGCAATCGCCTCGTGGAACGCCTCATCCTCTTCGTGAAAGGCCGAGGGGTCGCCGAGTGCGGCCAGTGATCTCTGTCGTGAGATGATGCCATCCAGGCGACTGATATCGGCAGCTGTCGCGATCTCAGCCGCACGTTCCACCGTGGTACCCTCAAGCGACTTGCGAACGACGACTGCCTCCGGGATGGCCGCGACGGGCACGCGCGACACAACGGTGCCCGATTGCGGATAGATATCGACAAGCCCGCCTTCCGACAGTCGAAGCAGCGCCTCACGCACAGGGGTGCGGCTGACGTTGAACTCTTCGGCAATGCGCTTTTCCTGCAGTTGCATTCCAGGTCGCATACGCAGAGCAAGAATGTCGGCGTACAGCCTGTCGTAGATGGCATCTGCGGTCGTCACGCGACGAAGCTTCGCCGGCCTCTCAGCCCCGGAAGGCAGGGTCGCGGGAGTGGAAACAACTGTTGCCTGCATTACGTGCGGCCCTGACATTGACTCGTTCGTGAATACTAGTATATCAATTTATCGCGACTGCCAAGCTGCACCGGGAGGAATGGTGTTTTCGGCAATCATTTCAGATGTTTCAGACATCTAAGAGAAGGTGCCGATCCCTGCAACGATCGGTTCGGGGACGCGCAGCACCACGTTTTGCGGTGCCCGGCAACAAGAGGAGGAGAAACAATATGAAAGTCACCCGCAGAACATTTGTCGGCACCGCCGCAGGCGCGGCCGTCGCGAGCATGCTGCCGTTGAAGGTCTTTGCACAGGCCAAGAAACCGGCAAGTCCAGTCACCATCACGATCGCGGATGTCGCCGGCAACCTCGCGCTCACGCAGGGCATGTTCGAGGCCTATGCCGCGGAGAAGCCGGAATGGGTCTCGAGCTTCGCCTTCACAAAGGCACCGGCGCCGGAACTCCCTGGCAAGATCAAGGCGCAGCAGGCAGCCGGCAAGGTCGATATCGATCTCGTTCTGACAGGCACGGATGCACTTTCGGCCGGCCTCGACCAGGGACTTTGGATCGATCTCGGAGCGCACAAGTCCGAGCTTCCCAACCTCGAGCAAATCCTGCAGCCGCAGGCCTTCAAGATGCAGGCCCTTGCCAAGGATCAGGGCGTCGTGGTCACCTATTACCCGTCCGGTCCCCTCATCGAATATATGCCGGACAAGGTGCCCACGCCGCCAAAGTCGGCGCAGGAGCTGCTTGACTGGGCAAAGGCCAACAAGAACCGCTTCATCTACGCTCGCCCGGCCAATTCCGGCCCCGGCCGGACCTTCCTCATGGGCTTACCCTACCTGCTTGGCGACAGCGACCCGCGTGATCCCGCCAAGGGCTGGTCAAAGACGTGGGACTATCTCGCAGCACTCGGAGAACACGTCGAATACTATCCGACCGGCACTGGCCAGGTGATGAAGGAGCTTGGCGAGGGAACCCGCGACATCGTCGTCTCAACGACCGGGTGGGACATCAATCCCCGGGCGCTCGGCATCGTTCCGGCTGAAGCGAAGGTGCAGAAGCTCGATGGCTTCCATTGGGTCACCGACGCCCACTACGCAGTGATCCCGAAGGGCGTGTCCGACGAGAAGATCGGCGTGCTGATCGACGTCCTCAACTACGTCCTGCAGCCCAAGCAGCAGGCAATCGCCTACGACGCCGGCTACTTCTATCCGGGTCCGGCCGTCAAGGACGTCACAATTGACATGGCGCCGCAGGAAAGCCAGGACACCCTCAAGGAATTCGGTCGACCGGAATATGCCGACTGGATCGCCAACAATCCCCTGGAGGTTCCGCTGGAGCCGAAGCAGTTGGTCGAAGCCTTCCGCATTTGGGACGAGAAGATCGGCGCCAAGAAGGGCTGATCGAACAACATCAGCCGGCTGGGTTTTCGTCCCCGGCCGGCCACCTCATTTTGCAGATGGAGATTGGTTTGACCTCGGTATCGAATGCCGCAGCATCGACGCGCAAGAACGCGCGCCTGGAACTCGACGGAATGCGTCGCGCCTTCGGGGCGTTCAACGCCTTGAATGGCATCGATCTTGCGATCGAGCCCGGCGAGTTCGTGGCGCTGCTTGGTCCATCCGGCTGCGGCAAGTCGACCGCGCTGAACTGCATTGCCGGCTTGCTTGCACTGACCGGTGGCGAAATCCGCCTTGGTGGCACGCGCATAGACCAGCTCGAACCGGAGCGCCGCGGTTTTGGGATGGTTTTTCAGAGCTACGCCCTTTTTCCACACATGACTGTCCGAAAGAACGTCGGCTTCGGGCTTGCCATGCAGGGCATAAAGGGTCCAGAGGCCGACCAGCGCGTTCGCGATGCCTTGGCCCTGGTTCGCCTCGAAAGCCAAGCCGACAAATTGCCGGGCCAGCTCTCTGGCGGGCAGCAGCAGCGCGTCGCAATCGCGCGCGCCATTGTCATTCGCCCGCCAATCGTCCTGATGGACGAGCCGCTATCCAATCTTGATGCAAAGCTCCGGCTTGAAATGCGCGCCGAAATTCGCGGTATCCACGATCAGATCGGGTCCACCACCATCTATGTCACGCATGACCAGGACGAGGCGCTGTCGCTTGCCGACCGCATCGTGGTCATGAGCCAGGGCCATATCGAGCAGATCGGTTCGCCCCAGGATCTCTACCAGCGGCCAGTCAACGTTGATGTCGCCGACTTCATGGGCTTCAGAACCCGTGTTGCGGGCTGCATTGCGCGCGTGTCCGGCGATGAGGCTGAGATCGAGGTCGCCGGCGCTCGCCTCGTCGGCACGATGCGTTCGCCCCTCAAGGCAGGTGATGCAGCCATCCTGTCCGTGCGTCCTGAGGATCTTGTCGCGTCCAACGGCGAGGGGATCGCCGCCACCGTCAGCAGCATGGAGTATCGCGGACGCGCATTTTTCGGCATGGCGCGGGCAGGCGACGGTTCGGAACTCTATTTCCGGGCGGACGAGCCGCTGGGCCGCGGCGCATCGACGAGGCTGCAGCCGGTTGCCGGTCGGGCCCTGGTCTTTTCGGGGGCGGCGGGATGAACCAGCCCTCGCTGCAAACTCGACTTGCCGCTCGTGGGCTTGACGGCACGACGCTGCTGCTTCTGCCAGGCCTGATCTTCATGATCGCGCTGTTCGTCTACCCCTTCCTCTATGGCCTGGCCGATTCACTCATGCCGAAAGAGGGCGCCTGGTATGCCAACTACACAAAATTCTTCAGCGATCCGTTCCAGTACCAAACGATCGCTGCGACCATGTGGCTGGCCCTGCCGGTAACCATAATCAACCTCGCATTCGCGGTGCCGGTTGCCCTGCGCGTGCGTCTGATGCGCCGACAGCGCCTGCTGACGACCATTCTCGTCTTGCCAATCACCCTTGGCACGGTCTTCGTGGCCGACGGACTGCTGACCTTTCTCGGACCGCGTGGCTGGTTCAATCATACGCTCCTGCTGCTCGGCATCCTCGACAGCCCCGTGAAGCTGACGAACAATTACTGGGGCGTCTTTGCCTCGCTACTGATCACCGGCTTTCCGTTTGCCTTCCTGCTCACGCTGTCCTACGTCACCGGTATCGATCCCGCGATTGAACAGGCAGCCGCAACATTGGGCGCAGGGCCACGGCAGCGCTTCTTCCGCGTCTTCCTGCCGCTTCTGGTTCCGGGCCTAGCCGTCACCTTTTGCCTTGCCTTCGTCCAGGCCTTCGCTGTCTTTCCCTCCGCCGTGCTTCTGGGTGCGCCGGCAGGGCCGACGCGTGTCATCTCCATTGCCGCCTATCAGGCCGCCTTCGAGCAATATGATCATTCGCTGGGTTCGGCGATCGCGCTCATCATGGGTGCCGTGGAGCTCGCTGTCGTGCTGGCGGTTCTCGCCATACGCTCACTCTTCTACCGCGGCCCCGCCGGCGGCACGAAAGGCTAATCATGATCCGAGATCAGGGCCTCACCTCGAAGATCTGGCGTTTCGCCATTTGGGCGCTAGCCATCCTTTTTGTCCTAAACCTGCTTGCCGTCATCGCAGCCGTCATTGTCAATTCGTTTGCGACGCGCTGGCTCGGCACATGGCTGCCGGCCGGCTGGACGACACGCTGGTACTTCAGTGCCTGGAAGGAATTTCAGCTTTCCAGTGTCGTTCTCGTCACCTTCGAGATCGTTTTCATCGTCGTCATCATTTCCGGAATTCTGGGCGTCACGACTGCCTATGCGCTTGCGCGGCGGAACTTTCCCGGAAAGGGCCTTGTCGTCCTGCTGTTCCTGTTGCCGTTGCTGATCCCGCCACTGACCTACGGCATTCCGCTTGCAACCGTTCTCTATCGGCTCGGCCTAGGCGGCACATTCTGGGGCGTCGTGCTGATCAACATCGTACCTTCGCTGCCCTTTGTGGTCCTGGTGATGATCCCCTTCATCGAGCAGATAGACCCGCGCATCGAAGCGGCAGCCCGCGTGTTCGGTGCGGGAACGACGAGCCTCTTTCTGCGGATCTTGCTACCGCTGCTCTTGCCGGGAATGCTGGCTGCCTTGCTTTTGGTTCTGGTTCGAACCATCGCGATGTTCGAACTTACCTTCCTGATTGCCGGCCCCACGACGCAAACGCTCGTCGTCTCCCTCTACTACGCCGTCTTCGCGTCAGGCGTCCGGGCAGGCCAGTCCATCGATGCGATGGCGGTGGTCTACATGGTCACGACACTGTTCTGGCTGGTTCTCGCGCTGCAGTTCGTCAACCCGACGCAGATCGTCGCGCGGGCAAAACAGCAAAGTGCCCACTAGCGAGACATGATGGAAATGACCGCCTCTTGAGGAGGAGGCGGTCATCGGGCATGCGCCTAGCAGCGCGCCTCATACCTGCGACCATACCGGTCACGATAGACACAGTAGCCGCGATGTTCGGTAGAGCGCCCAATCAGGGCACCCGCCACGCCGCCGGCCACGGCACCAATGGCCGCACCTTCCCAGCTATTGCTGACTGCGCCGCCGATGATGGCTCCCGAACCGGCGCCGATCGCCGTTCCCTTCTCAGTCGCGGTGCACGAGGCCAACGCGCCCATAAATGCACCAACCAGGATAATTTTTCTCATCTTCCACTCCAACCATAATAGATTTTTGCGTTACGGCTCTAGGAACTAAGTCGGACGTCTCAAGGTTCCATCCGACTTAGGTCTGACACTGGCATTCGCTGGACGGCAGGACCCCGGTTTCGCCAACCTGCGGTCGAACATGTGCGTCGAAGGCCACTATTCAAGACCTGTCCTGGAAGGCTATACCCGTGCGTCGCCAAACACAAACCGGAGCCACCATGACCGACACTGTCCTCGATCGTTTCCTCCGCTACGTCGTTATTGACACTCAATCGGATGCGGGATCACCAACACAGCCGTCGACAGCCAAGCAGAAGGAGCTCGGCCGATTGCTCGTGGACGAGTTGCTGGAGATTGGCGTGTCCGATGCTCACCTCGACGAGCATGGCTATGTCTATGCGACCATTCCGTCGAATACCGACAAGGCAGTCCCGGTCATTTGCTTCTGCTCGCACATGGACACGGCACCAGATTTCACGGGAACGAATGTGAGGCCAAAAGTCCTGCACAACTATGGCGGCGGCGATATCAAGCTTTCCGGCGACCAGAAGCAGGTCATTCGCGTTACTGAAAATCCTGCGCTCAATGACCAGATCGGCAACGATATCGTTACAACCGACGGGACGACGCTGCTCGGTGCCGACGACAAGGCCGGCATCGCCGAAATCATGACGGCGGCGCAAATCCTGATGGACAATCCCGACATCAGGCACGGAACGATCAAGCTGCTTTTCACGCCCGATGAGGAGATCGGTCGCGGCGTCGACAAGGTCGACCTGACCAAGCTTGCTGCGCAGTTTGCCTATACGATGGATGGGGAGACAGCCGGACACATAGAAGACGAGACGTTCTCGGCCGACGGTGTGGACATTGCCATCGAAGGCGTCGCCATCCATCCAGGCTTTGCCAAGGGAAGGATGGAGAACGCCATCAAGATCGCCGGTGCGATCATAGATCGGTTGCCCAGGAATATCGCACCGGAAACGACCGACGGACGGGAAGGCTTCATCCATCCGACCGGTCTGAGCGGATCGATGGAAAAGGCGGCTATCAGCCTCATTGTCCGGGACTTCGAAGAAAGCGGCCTCGCCGACAAGGAGAAGCGTCTCGAAGCAATCGTGCGGGAGGTGATGAAGGACTATCCGGGCTCGTCTTACACCTTCGCCGTCAAGCAGCAGTATCGCAACATGAAGGTGGTTCTCGATCGCCACCCGCAGATTGTCGAAAACGCAATCGAAGCGATCCGCCGTGCCGGAATGTCGCCGGTTCGCGGCAGTATTCGAGGGGGAACGGACGGTTCGCGTCTCTCCTTCATGGGACTGCCGTGTCCGAACATATTTGCAGGCGGGCACGCCTTCCACTCGCCACGCGAATGGATCAGCAGGCAGGACATGGAAAGGGCCGTCGCCACTCTGGTTGAGCTTGCAAGGGTTTGGGAAGAGCGAGCATGAGTTGCCCGACCGCCCGAACAACGCACGGGGATGACAGGCGGAATTGCATCTTGCCGACCGGCCCTACATCACCTGAGCCTGATTTGCTCAGGCGAAGGTTTCGCCGTGTTTTCCTCGCTCACCTGATACGTCACGCCCTTCCTGCGCCTGCGCCATGGCCTTGACCAGGGCGACGATTTTTTCGCGCAGCTGCGTATCGGTGATCTTCAGGAACGCGCGGTTAAGTGCGAGCCCCTCCTTCGAATGCAGGAATTCGGCGACGGGGTCAGCCGCGACATTCGTCTCAACCAGGCTCAGTGGCACGGATTCGTTCTGTTGGAAGAAGAAACTCGGCGACGTACTCAGGACCTCGGCGATCCGTTGCAGCCGGCTGGCACCGATCCGATTCAGACCCTTCTCGTATTTCTGCACCTGCTGGAACGTAACACCGATCTGGTCGGCTAGCCTTTCCTGACTGAGACCTAGGAGTTGCCTGCGCATCCTCACGCGAGAACCGACATAGGTATCGATGGCATTTGGTGTCTTTGCATTCATCATACGCGTTTCCATGACCGGGCCGGCGTGGCGATCATCGCTCGATCTCCGGTATAGCACTCCCATAAATGTGTATTAGGCATGGGCCAAATTCAATTGGTAGTTCTTCCTACTTGGGTAATATCATCTGACAAGAATGTGACTCCAGCCCGAACATGCGGCCAGGGCTCGCTCACAAGTATCGCCAGGCTACGGCCTTCGCTAAGGCCCCGTGTCAACATTGCTCACCGGTGGAAGCGAATTGGCCGGAACTCCCTGTGGACGATCTTCAAAGACCTGTCGGGCTGTATCATGTAGGTTTCATCGACCTGTTGACCCCACTGATCTATGAAGTTGTGGGGGAACGTCGATCCGGGCGGGGATTTCGTCAGCTTGGTGCGTGGCTGGCCGCCATAGGTGACACTGCCGGGGATCGGCTCGAGGCCGGGCGATGAAAAATCCTTTGCAGCCGTGCATGCAGCAAGAAGGAATGCTCCAACCAGTACAAGAGCTCTCTTCTTCATGGCATCCTCAACGCTTCGGCCCTGTTTTAGAAGCATATATGTGATCAGTTGCGCCGGAACAGGTAGCCCGCCCGTCCGGCGCAAGATTTCAGCGGCGCCTGCCCGCACCGCGTCTTCAAAACCTACAGCAGATCGCGCCTTGCAAGGCTTGCCATCAGGGCCGTAATCCCGAATCGCCAGGGCGGGCACTCGGTCGAAAGCCTCACCGTGTTGACGAGCGAGCCGAGACCCGCCGAGGAGATTTCGACGACGTCGCCAACCTTGTGGGTGAAGCCCTGATTCGGCGCATCGCGATCCTGCGTCGGGGCAAACAGCGTTCCCAGAAACAGCATGAAGCCGTCCGGATACTGATGATGGGCGCCGCAGGTCTGCTTGACGAGGTCAGTCGGGTCGCGGCTGATCTTCGACATCGAGCTCTTGCCGTGCAGGACGAAACCGTCTGTCCCGGTAACCTTGAGGTCGAGCTCTGCGCTGCGCACGTCATCGAGGCCAAAGGTCTCGTCGAACAGACGGATGAACGGGCCGATCGAGCAGGAAGCATTGTTATCCTTCGCCTTGCCGAGCAGAAGCGCCGAGCGGCCCTCGACGTCGCGCAGATTGACGTCGTTGCCAAGCGTTGCACCCTTGATGTCCCCGCGACTATTCACGGCAAGCACGATCTCGGGTTCGGGATTGTTCCAGGTCGAGATCGGATGCAGACCAACATCGGCACCCCAGCCGACAGAAGAAAGCACCGGCGACTTCGTGAACACCTCGGCGTCGGGGCCGATGCCGACCTCGAGATATTGAGACCACATGCCTTCCTCGATCAACGCCTGCTTGACCCTGGCAGCTTCCGGCGACCCGGCCTTCAGGTTGTTGAGGCTACCGCCGATGAGCGTGCTGACGCGCTCCCGGATGGCTGCTGCCTGATCCGGGTTTCCGGCGGCCTTTTCCTCGATGACCCGCTCGATCATCGACTGGGCAAACGTCACGCCGCAGGCCTTGATAGCCTGAAGGTCAGCCGGAGCAAGCAGATGGACGCGCGACAGGTCGGGCGTGGCGATGCCCGAGGCAGCAACCTCCTCCAGCGTGGCGAGGAGAGGGCCTTGTGCACTGCGGGCAACTGCTGCGGCGTCGGCCTGCTCCAGAAGTGCGCTCAGTGTCGGCACGGCCTTGGAGGTGATATCGACCACCTGGCCATCCCGCACCACCACGACGCTCGGCCCTTGGACAGCAGGGTTCCAGGCACGACCTACAAACAAGCCACCGGCGGCAGCAGAGTCCAGAAGAGTATAAGACATCGTCATGTTCCGTCACGCGAGCGATGGACGCGCTCAAAATGAAAAACGAACCGGCCGCCCTCCAACCCAGCGGCCGCGGAAATCGATCACAATCGATGCCTGACGACAAGGTCAAAACCAAGGATTCTCGACCTCCGGAAACGCAATTGGACGAAACGCGAAAGGACGCGATGCCGGAGACAGCGTCGCGCCCATTGTACTCGATCAGACCGTCTTCGGCGCCACGCGCTCTCGCCCGCGCGCCGACGACTTAGTGGTTATCGCGCGGAATGCCCTTCGTCTGAGCGATACGCTGATACTTGACGGCAGGCTCGAGCACGGCACCGGTTTCCATCTGACCAACGCAGGCACGCTGCATTTCCTGCCAGGGCGTCTGGCTTTCCGGATAGACGTAGCCCCCGGCCGCCTCGAGCGCCTTGCGGCGTTCGGCGAGCTCCTCGTCGCTGATGAGGATGTTGGCGCTCCCCTTCTTGAGATCGATACGAACCTGGTCGCCGGTCTTGAGGAGCGCAAGCCCACCGCCTGCTGCCGCTTCTGGCGAAGCGTTGAGGATGGAGGGCGATCCGGACGTCCCGGACTGGCGACCATCGCCGATGCAGGGCAGGGAACTGATCCCCTGCTTCAGGAGGTAGTCCGGAGCGCGCATGTTGACGACTTCGGCCGCACCCGGATAGCCGATCGGGCCGGCGCCGCGCATGAAGAGGACCGTCGAAGCGTCGATCGCCAGTGACGGATCGTCGATGCGGTGATGGTAATCTTCCGGTCCGTCAAAGACGACAGCGCGGCCAACAAAGGCTTCCGGATCATTCGGGTTGGAGAGATAACGCTGACGGAACTCGGGCGAGATCACGCTCGTCTTCATGATTGCCGACGAGAAGAGGTTGCCGCGCAGGACGCGGAACCCGGCGCGCTCCTTAAGAGGACGCTCGAACGGGCGAATCACCTTATCGTCTTCGATCGTCGCGGTGGTGTAATTCTCGCCAACAGTCTTGCCGTTGACGGTCATTGCGCCGGTGTTGAGGAGGTTATGCTTGATCAGTTCGCCCATGACAGCGGGAACGCCACCGGCGTGATAGTAGTCCTCGCCGAGATATTCGCCAGCCGGCTGCAGGTTGACGAGCAGCGGGATTTCCTCGCCGTAGGTCTGCCAATCGTCGACCGTCAGCTCGACGCCGATGTGGCGGGCAAGTGCGTTGAGATGGATCGGAGCATTGGTGGAGCCGCCGATCGCGGAGTTGACCTTGATCGCGTTGATGAAGGCTTCCTTGGTCAGAATGTCGGAAGGCTTGAGATCTTCGCGAACCATTTCGACGATTCGCAGGCCGGTTTCATAGGAAACTTCCTGACGGTCACGATAGGGGGCCGGAATGGCGGCGCCGCCCGGCAACTGCATGCCGAGTGCTTCGGCAAGCGAGTTCATCGTGGTTGCCGTGCCCATCGTGTTGCAATATCCGGTCGAGGGCGCGGAGGATGCGACGAGCTTGACGAAGCCCTGATAGTCGATTTCGCCACGCGCCATCATTTCGCGTGCCTTCCAGACAATCGTGCCCGAGCCCGTGCGTTCGCCGCGGAACCAGCCGTTCAACATCGGGCCGACCGACAGCGCGATCGCCGGAATGTTGACGGTTGCCGCGGCCATCAGACAGGCCGGCGTCGTCTTGTCGCAGCCGATGGTCAGAACGACGCCGTCAAGCGGGTAGCCGTAGAGAACCTCGACGAGACCGAGATAGGAAAGGTTGCGATCGAGGCCCGCCGTCGGCCGCTTGCCGGTTTCCTGGATCGGGTGGACCGGGAACTCGATGGCGATACCGCCAGCGTCACGGATGCCTTCGCGAACGCGCTTGGCGAGTTCGATGTGGTGACGATTGCACGGCGACAGGTCAGAGCCCGTCTGTGCGATACCGATGATCGGGCGACCCGACTGCAGCTCTTCCTGGCTAAGTCCGAAGTTCATGTAGCGCTCGAGGTAGAGCGCGGTCATGTCGGGATTTGCGAGATTGTCGAACCAGGCCTTCGAGCGAAGCTGGCGCGATCCGTCCTGCTCTTGAACTGCGTTCTGATTCGGGGAAGGTGTTTTCTCAACCACGATGAATTTCCTTGCTTTGACGCCGTTGTTGTCATGCACTTAGCTGATCGATACAGGAATGTATAATCAGTCTTTCGCATTTTGATATGCAAATCCCTTATATCAAGTGAGGCAAGCATGGGATTGGATGGTTTCAGGCTACGCCACCTGAAGATGCTCGTGGCGCTCAGCGAGCACGGAAAGCTCGGTGTCGTTGCAGAGATGTTCGGCGTCTCGCAGCCGGCACTGTCGAGGACATTGAACGAGTTGGAGCAAATGTCCGGACACCAGCTCTTCGAGAGACACAACCGTGGACTTATCCCCACCCCTCAAGGAGAGGTGATCGTTCGCCACGCCAAGATGTTGATCTCCGAAGCGCAGCGCGCCGAATACGAAATGGTGGTCGCTGCAGCCGGGCAGGGCGGCAGCGTCGCGTTCGGCACGATCATGACGCCAGCCGCCGACTATGTCGCCCCCGCGCTCAAACGCATCTTCCAGACCCATCCGACAATCGACATCAGCATCGCTGTAGGAAGCAGCGACGTGCTGCTCGAGGACGTGCTGAGCAGGAGGCTCGACTTTGCCGTTTGCCGAATTCCGAGCGGCATGAACCCACTCTGGTTTGATTATCTGCCTGTTGGCCAGGAGACGCTGCGCGTCATCGTGGCGGTGGATCATCCGCTCTCGGCAAAGCCTGTCGTCACCGAGGACGACCTCCGGCACCAGAGCTGGGTGCTGCAGCCGCATGGCTCCTTCCTCAGGCAGGTCATTGATGATTTCATCCGACGCCATGGCATCGTACCGGCCAGCGTCGTTTCGACCTCCGATGCGCTCCTGACCATGCTGTTGATCCTGCAGAGCCAGCGGCTCGGCATCTTCGCCGAGCCTGTCGCCGCGCTCCTCGAGAGGCATGGTCTCGTCAAGGCGCTGCAGATCGAGGGAGACATTTCCGTTCCGGGTTTCGGCCTCATCAAGCTCAAGGAACGTGACCTGTCGGCCTCCGCCGAGCTTGTCTACAATGTGTTTGCCACGACACGAAATCTGTGAGGCCATGGACTAGGGCGCATACTGCGTGACCATGCGCGCATCGCGACGAAAATCGGAAGGCGACATCCCGGCGATATGGCGGAACGACTTGTTGAAGGCGCTGATCGACCCGAAGCCGCTGTCCATCGCGACCTGCAAGACATTCGCCTCATCGTTCATCAGCATTGCCTGCGCCCGTGACAGACGCAGCAGATTGACATATTTGCTGAGCGTCATGCCTGTGGTCTTCTTGAACAGGTTCATCGCATATTTCGGATGAAGATCGGCGGCGCGAGCGATATCGACCGAATCGATTTCCTGCAGGAAGTTGACGGCGATGAAGTCGCACATACGCGCCACGCTTCGCGACGATTGCGGGTAGCATTGCTCGATATCGTCGGCATCCGTCGGCCCGAGGGTCGGGATCATGGAATAGGGTTCGAGTGCGATTCGCTCCACCCGCAACAGCATCTCGTCGACGGCGTGCTGCGCCTTGGCGGGATCGCCGGATTTGGTATAGCGCACCCAGCGTGGAAAGTTCTCGAGGTCGGCCGCATCAGTTGCCGAGGTGAACAGGATCTCACCCTTCATCAGTCGGCTGGAGATGTTGATCGGCAGGCGCATACGGAAGAAATAGACCAGTGGCAGGTGGCCGCCGGCATAGATTGCATCCTCGGAGCAATCGTCCATCTGGTGCGGTTGCCCACCCCAAAACAGGCACATATCGCCCGCCTTCATCGAGATTTTCTGGCCGTTCATGCGGTAGTGCACGCTACCCTGCATGATATAATTCACTTCGACCTGCACATGCCAATGAGGCATGAGCATCACTGGTGGATGGTTGTGAAACATCTGAAGGGCCGTCGGCAAACCCTCGATGCTGCTCGCTCCCGGTTGATAGACTGCCCGCCTTACGATCTTACTTTCCGCCAAGTCCATGTTCCCTTTTTAGGAGACAGCGGCTCCCTTGTAGATAGTCTAGCCGCGTTCGCTAAGGGACGGCAATTGAAAAGGGAGGATTTTCAATGCGCTTCAAACTCATCGGTGCGACCGCTGCAGTCGCACTTCTTGCTTCCGGTTCTGCCTTCGCACAGCAGTCGGGCAATCTGACCATCTGGAGCTGGAACATCGCCGCATCGGCGCTGAAGTCCACGCTCGAAGGCTTCAACAAGCAGCATCCTGACATCAAGGTCACGGTCGAGGATCTCGGCAACCAGCAGGTCTTCGACAAGATGCTGGCCGCCTGCGCCGCCGGTGGCGAAGGACTGCCCGACATCGTCAGCGTGGAAAACTTCGAGGCGGAAATCTTCTGGAGCCGCTTCCCTGACTGCTTCGCCAATCTGAAAGAGCTGGGCTACACTCCCGAAATCCAGGCGAAATTCCCGGATTTCAAGCGCACGGAGCTTGAAGTCGGTGATGTCGCTTACGCCATGCCGTGGGATTCCGGTCCGGTCGCCGTTTTCTATCGCCGTGATTTCTATGAAAAGGCCGGCGTTGATCCGTCGACGATCAAGTCCTGGGACGATTTCATTGCGGCTGGCAAGAAGATCTCCGCGGCCAATCCGGGCGTCGTCATGGCGCAAGCCGACTTCAACGGCGACAGCGAATGGTTCCGCATGATTTCCAACGAGCAGGGCTGCGGCTATTTCTCGACGGACGGCCAGACGATTACCATCAATCAGCCGGCCTGCGTTGCGACACTCGAAAAAGTCAAGCAGATGAAGGACGCCGGAACGCTGACGGCAGCCATCTGGGACGAGAAGATCCAGGCCAATACCGCTGGCAAGGTGGCAAGCCAGATGTATGGCGGCTGGTATGAAGGCACCATTCGCTCCGGCTCGCCCGACCTTTCCGGCAAGTGGGGCGTCTACATGATGCCAAGCCTGACGCCCGATGGCCCGCATGCTGCGAATCTCGGCGGCTCGTCGCTTGCGATCGCTGCCAATTCCCAGAACAAGGAAGCAGCCTGGACCTACATCAACTACGCACTTGGCACCAATGAGGGCCAGGTGACGATGCTGAAATCCTTTGGCCTCGTCCCGTCGCTGTTGACCGCAGTCCAGGATCCGTTCGTCAACGAACCACAGGCCTACTGGCACGACCAGAAGGTATGGGCCGATATCCTTTCGACCCTGCCGAAGATCGTTCCAAGCCGCGGGACGCCGTTCCAGACGGATGCGGACTCGATCTACAGGGCAGCGCAGACCAAGTACTTCGCCGGCGGCTATCCTGATGCGAAGGCCGCGCTTGACGACGCCGCAAAACAGATCGCGACGGCGACCGGTCTTCCCCTTGCGAAATGAGTAACGGTGCCGGGCGTCGCTTGGCGCCCGGCCTCCATCCTCAGGGATGGCTCGTCTCGTCTGTGAGGAGAATAGAATGCCGATCCGGAACCGGAACGCCTACGCTTTTCTTGCGCCCTATCTCTTGGTATTTGCCACCTTCTGGATATGGCCGATCATCAGTTCGTTTCTGACCTCGTTTCAGAATACCCGTGTCAATCCCTGGAAATTCACTCCCGGCGTTAACTGGGGTCGTCTCATTGGTGACCCTGCCTTTTACAACGCGCTCTACAACACGCTGATCATCCTGGTCATCCAGGTACCGGTCATGATCGCGATTGCGACCGTCATGGCGGTCCTGCTGAACTCCCCGCTTCTAAAGGCGCGCCCCCTGTTTCGCTTTGCGTTTTTCGCACCCGTCGTCGTCGGCGAAGTGGCCTATTCCGCAGTCTTCCGCCTGATGTTCAGCTTCGATTTCGGGATCATCAACAAGATCATCACCTTGGTTGGCCTCCCGGCGGTCTCCTGGTTCGACAATGCCAACGCCGCCATGGCCTTGATCATCATCGCGGTGACGTGGCGCTGGGCTGGCTACAACGCGATCATCATACTTGCCGGTCTGCAATCCATCCCAGACGACGTCTACGAGGCAGCAACGCTCGATCGCGTCAGCAAGACACAGCAGTTCTTCCACATCACCCTGCCGCTCCTGAAACCGATCATCCTGTTTTGCGTCATCCTGTCGGTCATCGGCACGATGCAGCTCTTTACCGAGCCGTTCTTGATTACCAATCGTGGCGGCCCGGGCGGTGGAACCGAAACCCTTGGCCTTCTGCTTTATCGTGAAGGTTTCCGCTCTCTCAATTTCGGATACGCCTCCGCTGTCGCCTACACGATGGCAGCTCTGGCGGTGGCGATTTCGCTGCTCAACCTCTGGATCGGAAGGGAACCCAAATGAGATCGAAGTCTCAATCCCTGCTGCTGCGACAGATCGCTCTTCATGCCGCCCTGACGCCGCTCGCCATCATCTGGCTGTTTCCGCTATGGATGATGTTCGTCTTCTCCACGATGTCGGATTTCGGCATCTTCAGCCCCGAGATTGTTCTCTGGCCGTCGACCAACTTCGTCGAGAACTTTAAAAACCTGCAGGCGGACACCGACTTCCTCCGCGCGATGTTCATCTCCATCGGCGTCGCGGCGATCTATACGTTCCTGTCGGTGCTTCTCACTTCGATGGCCGGCTGGGCGCTGGCGCGCTACCGCTTCGTCGGGCGGTCAATCGTGATTGGCATCATTCTTGGGACCATCACGCTGCCCTTTGCCGTCGTCGTCATCCCGCAGTTCATCATGGTGGCCCGCGAATTCAGGCTGGCAAACACGTGGATCGCGTTGATCGTTCCGCCGCTCTTCAATTCCCTCGGCGTTCTTTTCATGCGTCAGGCCTTTTCGATGATGCCCGGCGAGCTCTTCGATGCCGCACGAGTCGAGGGCGTCAAGGAGTGGCAAATCTTCCTCCGCATCGCCCTGCCACTTGCAAGGCCGACGATGGCAGCGCTCGCCATCATCCTCTTCCTGCACTCCTGGAACAACTATCTCTGGCCGCTCCTCATCAACTCCAAGCCCGGAATGATGACGGCGCCTGTGGCCCTTGGAACGCTGATCGGTCTGACCAAGGTGTCCTGGGGAGGCATCATGGCGGGTGCGATCATGCTGACAGCCCCGATCCTGGTCGTCTTTGTGTTCCTGCAACGCCACTTCATCGCCGGCATCGCGGCCGGCGCAGTCAAATAATCGGGGAACGCCTGATGTCGGAACTTTCGTTGAAAAATGTCGTCAAGCGCTTCGGCGCGCTGGAAATCATCCATGGCGCCAATCTTGAAGTGAAGGACGGCGAATTTGTCGTCTTCGTCGGCCCTTCCGGCTGCGGCAAGTCGACATTGCTTCGCATGATCGCGGGCCTTGAGGATATCTCGGGCGGCGAGATCAAGATCGGCGGCAAGGTCGTCAATGACGTCGAACCTGCCGAGCGCGGCATCGCCATGGTCTTCCAATCCTACGCGCTCTACCCGCACATGACTGTCGAGGAAAATCTGAGCTTCGGCCTGCGCATGAACGGCAACCCGAAGCAGGATACGGAAAAGCGCGTCAAGCACGCGGCCAACATCCTGCAGATCAACGAGTTGATGCAGCGACGGCCGAAGCAACTGTCCGGCGGCCAGCGCCAGCGCGTCGCCATCGGCCGTGCCATCGTGCGCGAACCGCAGGTCTTCCTGTTCGATGAACCGCTGTCGAACCTGGATGCCGAACTGCGGGTGCAGATGCGTGTCGAGATATCACGACTGCACAAGCAGCTCGGTACGACGATGATCTATGTTACCCACGACCAGACCGAAGCGATGACGCTCGCCGACAAGATCGTCGTCCTGCGGGCCGGCAACATCGAGCAGGTGGGCGCGCCGCTGGACCTTTATGATGATCCCGCCAACCAGTTCGTTGCCGGCTTCGTCGGTTCGCCGAAAATGAACTTCCTCAAGGCCGAAATCCTGGAACGGAATGCTGCAGGCGTCACCGTTGCGATCACCGGTGACAAGAATGTTCGTCTGACCATGCCAGTAACAGGCCCGCTCGAGGCCGGTCAGTCGGTGACGCTTGGGTTGCGCCCGGAGCACTTCGTCGATGCAGGGCAGGGCGATGCGGATCTTGCCGTTACGATCGATGTCGCTGAACACCTCGGCAACACCAGCTACATCTATGCGACCACGGCGGCAGGCGAACAGCTGATCATCGAGCGTCCCGAATCGCGGGCGGCCGGCAATCGCAACACGCTGACTGTCGGTCTGAGCGCCAACCGCAGCTTCCTGTTCGACAGCGCCGGCAACCGCCTCCGGTGACTGCCACCTCATCCCAAGACCTATTCAATGAAAGAGGAATTCCCATGAGCACAGACCAACCGATCCGTTGGGGCATCATCGGCCCGGGTACCATCGCCCGCACCTTCGCGGACGGTATCGCCCATTCGCGCACCGGAAAGCTCGTTGCCATCGCCACCCGCAATCCGGAAAAGCCGGGGCTTGTCGAAAACTTCCCAGGCGCCCGGATCGTCAAAGGCTATGACGCGCTGCTGACGGATGCAGAGATCGACGCGATCTATATCGCGACCCCTCATACCGGCCACGCTGAATGGGCGATCAAGGCGATCCGGTCAGGCAAGCACGTTCTTGTCGAAAAGCCGATTGCGCTTTCCGCGTTCGATGCCGATGCGATCTATCATGAAGCCAAAAAGGCTGGCGTCTTCGCCGGGGAAGCCTTCATGTATCGGGTTCACCCGCAGACCGCCAAGATCGTCGAACTGGTCAAGAGCGGCGTCATTGGCACTGTACGGATCATCCGTTCGAGCTTTGGTTTCAACATGGGCTCGTTCAAACCCGAACACCGTCTCTTTTCCAATGATACCGCCGGTGGCGGCATCCTCGACGTCGGCGGCTATCCGGTCTCCATGGCGCGGTTGATTGCGGGTGCTGCCGAGGGCAAACCGTTCCTCGAACCGGACAAGGTCTCCGGTGTCGGTCATCTCGGTCAGTCGGGTGTCGATGAATGGGCCTCCGCGGTCCTGAAATTTCCGAACGGCGTTATCGCCGAAGTGTCCTGCTCCATCATGGCGCAACAGGACAACACGCTGCGCATCATCGGTTCGGAGGGGCGCATCGAGGTCAAGGACTTCTGGTTTGCCTCCGGTCACAAGGGCGGCGTCGGTCGCATCGATATCTTCAAGGGCAGCGAGCAGCAGACCGTCGAGGTCAAGGAAGACCGCTGGCTCTATTCATTTGAAGTAGACGCAGCCGGCGATGCAATCCGCGCCGGCGAAAAGGAATTCCGAGCACCCGGCATGGGCTGGAGCGATTCCATCGGAAACCTGCGCGTTCTCGATCAATGGCGCGCCTCGATCGGCCTGGAATATGGGGTCGAGAAGTCAGACAGGCGAACCACGAACCTTGCAGGCGGAATCGTTCGGCGCGGCAGCAGTATACCACAGCGGCAGATTCCCGGCATTTCCAAGCCTGCTTCGGTCGTCACTCTCGGCTTCGAGTTCTTCCCGAATTTCGCTGCCGCGTCGCTGACCCTCGACGCCTTCTACGAGGCAGGCGGCAATGTCTTCGACACGGCCTTTGTCTATGGCGGCGGCAAAACGGAGGCCATCTTTGGTGATTGGCATACGAGCCGAAAAGTTCCGCGCGACGAGATCGTGCTGATCGGGAAGGGCGTTCACTCCCCACTTTGCTATCCCGATGTGATCGGCAAGCAGCTCGATCAGTCGCTGAACCGACTGAAGACCGATTACGTCGACGTCTACTTCATGCATCGCGACAACACCGATGTTCCTGTCGGCGAGTTTGTCGATGCCATGGACGCGGAAGTCAGGCGCGGTCGGATCCGCGGCATCTTCGGCGGGTCGAACTGGACCCGCGAACGCATGGACGAGGCCGCAGCCTACGCCGCTAAGAACGGCAAGACGGCGCCGGCTGCGCTATCCAACAACTTCTCGCTTGCGGAAATGCTTGATCCGATCTGGGCTGGATGCGTGGCGGCCTCCGACGACGACTGGAAGAAATGGCTGAACGCAAAGCAGATCCCGAACTTCGCCTGGTCGAGCCAGGGCCGCGGCTTCTTTACCGACCGTGCGGGCCGCGGCAAGCACGACGATGAAGAAATCGTCCGTTGCTGGTATTCGGATCGCAACTTCGACCGCCGGGACAAGGCCATCGAGCTGGCAACCAAGCTCGGCCGCAGCCCGATCCATATCGCGCTCGCCTATGTGATCGCCCAGCCTTTCCCGGTCATTCCCCTGATCGGGCCGCGCACTATCGCCGAACTGGAAGACAGCCTCTCGGCGCTCGACATCAAGCTCACACCAGAACAGGTGAGGTGGCTGGAAGCCTGAGCCGACAGCAACAACCGCCCGGGTCTGCCTAACACCAGTCCCGGGCCCATGACCTGCCGAGACAGCATGGGGAGCACGCAGCGCTGGAGCGGGGCGCCATCGGGGCGTATAGTGGAACGCTTTAGGCCTCCCACGGCCTCACCCTGATTGCCAAAGAAGGGGAGCAAACCATGCTAAGGCTGGCACTGATCACCGCGCCAATGGCGCTCGTGACCTTCACCGCTCTGGCTCAAGAGCCTGTTGTGGGTAACTGGAAGACACAAGTCGGCACCACCGCGACAATCGACGAATGCGCCCAAGGCTACTGCATTACCATGAAAACTGGCAATAATGCGGGAAGGCGCATAGGATCATTCAAAGGCAGTAACGGCAATTTCACCGGCAGCATCATCGAGCCCGAGAGCAAGAAGACATTCACTGGCGTACTGACCCTGAGCGGCGACACCGTGCGCATGCGCGGCTGCACGATGAAGGTGATCTGCGTCTCGCTTGTCTGGACGCGATTGTGATAGGCAATCCGAACTGGTGCCGGCTCTCGTGAGCCGTCAGTTGTTTCGCCTCACCTCATCGATAACCTGCCGGTATTCCTCCGCGATCGAGATTGCCGCTTTTGCGACCAACGGATTGACTGATTTGCGATCAATAGCATCAGAGCAGGCTTCGAATACGCCGCGCAGCTCGCTCTCGATCCAGAAGAGTTCCGGGTAGTGCTCCACCAGAACCTGCGGGAGAAATTTTGCTTTCTCTCTCATGGACTTGGAGCAGACCAGAATGTCCGGATCTGCAGTGGTCGCATCGAGAATCGCTGCTTCAAGCTGACCAGTGGCGCTGACGATATCGGTAACCAAAGCCGTCATTTTTCCCTCCTGACAAAGGAACCCCGGCAAAGGTCATGCATACGCCGTGCCAAACTGGTGCCGGGCGGCCTTACGGCTGCAGAAAGACGCCCTTGGCAGCGTTCGATGCCGAAGTGTTGATCTGACGTGCCGTTTCCCCGATCCCGCCGCGAACTAGTTTCTGTCACAACTGGTGGCAGGCTACGCAGGGGTGGATGCAATGAAAACGCTTCGAAAAATGATGTGCCTGGGAATAGTGCTTGCCGTAGCGGGTGTCGCAACGGCGTGTTCGACGAGCTCGGAGGCTCCCAGAACGACGGGGTCAGTCGGCTATGGCGCTCACAATGCCGACTTTGCACTGCGGCCAGCGTGCAGTGGCGGATTTGGCAACGATCGGCCCTGCAGTTACTGAAGCAGGCGAAACGTTGGCCAAGCGTATCCCGCTGGCTATCGGGCACGATGGCTATTGGCTGGCGGCTGCCTGTGTGATCCCGCCCAGAATGCGGCTTGGCAGAAAAATGATCAGCGATGCAGCGCCTTCGATCACCGATGCGCCGTCGGCAAGCATTGTCTGCCCGGCGGGGGGCTCGTCATCTCTGATAAGACCACGCATCAAAGTATCGTTGTTGACCATGTCCATCAGCGTCGGTGAACTCGCAAAGACGCTGTGTGTGCCGCCATCAACAGCAGAGGCATCGATGACCGCGATCTCTCTCGCCTGAAGGACGGCGAGCTCGGAGCCACTGCCGACGCGCGGACGGCCGCCTGCCAATCGCCGGGAAAACCCGAGCGCGCGATCACGGCGCGAGACGATGATTGTAAACGGTCTCGGTATGTCACCAATGTCGTCAAGCTGGCTGAGGAACACGTCGACATCGATATCGGGCGCAGCAAGAACCACGCCACCCAGCCGCTTCAATGCACTGGTGCGCCCCCTGAGGGCGAGATCGCGCAGGGCCTCGGTGACGACATAGGCGCCCATGGAATGACCAACCAGGATTATTCTCTTCGCATTGGTTTCGGCTGCGATCTCGATTGTTTCGGCAAGGCCACGCCGGCCAACAAGGGCGCTGTCACGATCAAAGACGTAGAGCGGAACCGACGCGCCTGACGGCCAGGCGTAATGCAAAGAGACCGACTTGACATCGAAGTCGTAGCTGATCTGGGCGTTGCGAAAGACGCTGTCGGCGAAGTTGTTGTTGTAACCGTGGACGAAGATGAAGATCTCACGGTTTTCGGGCGCCTTCTGCGCCAGCGCCGCATTCAGCCGTCGGATGAAGTCCTCTCGCCCGGCAATTGGCTGATAGGTCCTTGCCGAAAAGTGTCTTCTCGGATCGGGGGTCCTGCCACTTTTCTCGACGCGGCCGGCAACATGGTTTTGCGGGATCCCAACGTCGATTTCTGCAAAATTCAACGTTTTCGACCGCTCAGCCGAGTATGGCAGGGAGAGATTATTGGATCGGGCGCGGTTGGTCGCGACATAGATCGGAACGATGGCTCGCGGTTCTGCGCCTGATGATGATGCGACGGGGAGGCCAAGGACCGCACGCGGTCCGCCACAACCGACGAGAGCCAACAGGATGACAACAATGACCGACAAACGGATTGAGGACACGGGCTCGACCTAATCTTCTGCCAAGCTAATCAAAAGGGTCAACAACAAAGACAAGCGGTCCGGTCGCTCCTGTGGCAACATGCATGAGCCGAAGCACGTTATTGTTCTAAGCTATCCGCAGCAGTTGCGGTAGATAAATTCCAGTCCTGCGCGAAGTATTCAATTTGCCGTCGAGCTCCGCTATCATCGGGCGGCATCCGGAAACTCTATCACTATTCAAGGGGCGAGCATGCAGGAAGCGGGCGGTGGTCGCATGATCGGTTCGATAGCAACCGGTATCTTGGTGCTTGCTTTGCTTTATGTCGCCCAATCGATCTTTGCGCCCCTGATCTTTTCGCTCTTTGTCATAGCCCTGGTCTGGCCATGCCAGGCCGCCCTGCAGCGCTGGCTTCCCAAGCTCGTCGCCCTCCTGATAACGCTGATCGTAACAATGACCGTTATCATCGCGATCGGGTCTGCCGTAGCGTGGGGGTTTGGCAAGCTCGCGCAATGGCTGTTCGTCAATGCTGACCGTTTCCAGGCGGTCTATGTCGACTGGACAAATTGGCTGGAAGAGCGGGGCCTTGCGGTCGCTGGTCCATTGGCCGACCGTTTCGACGTTGCCTGGCTGGTCGGTTTCGTGCAGGGGATGGCCGGCCGCTTGAACAGCTTCGCCGGCTTCGCGCTGCTGGTCTTCATCTTCGTCATGCTCGGCCTCCTCGAGGTCGAAGACTTTAAAAAACGCCTTGTCTCTCCCGCAGCGCAACCTCACGGAATGCGTATCCTGACTGCCAATCGCGAGATTGGTGCCAAGCTGCGTCGCTTCATGACCGTGCGGACGTTTGCCAGTATCCTGACCGGACTGGTGGTCTGGCTGTTTGCGCTGGGTGCGGGGCTTGAACTTGCCACCGCTTGGGGCGCGATCGCATTCGCGCTCAACTACATCCCCTTCCTCGGACCGTTTGTCGCAACC
>Ga0102591_1001808_pt1 | contig 26567 bp, 30 predicted proteins | sample AraplaCol_mCL_r2_2_FD_76860 | JGI IMG/M metagenome (GOLD analysis project Ga0102591, IMG submission 76860) | Arabidopsis root microbial communities from North Carolina, USA - plate scrape MF_Col_mCL_r2 (SPADES assembly) (version 2) | ecosystem: Host-associated > Plants > Roots > Endosphere... | reverse complement strand
GGTTCTCGACGCAGTCGATCATCATCATCTCCTCTGCATTTCCGGTGACATCAGGAGCAGCGCCAGCGCCTGCTGCCGCGACTCCGCACGCTCGATGGTTCGCCGCGTCTCGATCGAGGCTGCATCGGCGGCCGCGAACTCCAGCAGGTCGAGCGGATCGATGTTGTTGCCGAGCCGCGCGCCCATCTGCGCGGCGATATCGAGCCTGAGCTTCATCCCTTCCGGCGCAGCCCAAGCCGCGCTGGTGTCCGGGAAACCGTTCGGCCCTGCCGGCGACCATAGCGGCTGGCCCAGCAGATTGAGGTTGTTCAGATAGGCGCCGGGATCCTCCGGCACGCGCGCGAGCAGCCGGCCGCTCGCGACGAGGAAGTCGTAAGGGCTGCGCATCTTGATCAGCGGCGCTTTCCAGGCCTCGTCGGAATCGACCAGCGTGGTCGCCATCGCCTTGAGGTCGCCGTCGGTCTTGACGAAGACATCGCGCAGGCGCGCGACCAGAGCTGGAGGCGGATCGTCGGCGACGAAATGACGGACGAATTTGGTCGCGATGAAGTTCGCGGTCGACGGATGCCGCGCGATGTCGGCGAGCGCGGCCTCGCCCTGCGCCAGTCCCGTCGGCTCGTAGGTCTTGCCGAGCAACATCTGCGGACCGGGCTGGTGCGCATTGGCGTTGAATGCAAAGGAGCCGGGGGGCCCGAGCTGACCCTGCCGTCCGGCGAAGGTCCAGCCCGTGATGATGCGTGCGAGCGAGGTGACGTCGTCTTGCGTGTAGCCCCCACCGACGCCGAGCGTATGCAGCTCCATGATCTCGCGCGCGAGATTTTCGTTCAGCCCGCGCTTGCGGTTCTGCCCTGCGCGAGAATCCGGGCCGAGCGATTGCTGGTTGTCGAGGAAGAACAGCATGGCCGGATGCTGCTCGACAGCCTTGAGCATGTCGGCGAAGCGCCCGAGCACGTGCGGCCTGATCGCCTCGCGCTCGAACGCGCCGGCCCAGATCCGCGCCAGCTCGCCCTTGCTCGCGGAGATGCAGAAATGGTTGGACCAGAACGCGACGAGGCGCTCGGTGAAGCCGCAGGTGGCCAGGGTCGCGCGCTGCAGCCGCGCCAGCGCTTCAGTGCGGAAGGTCTTTTGAATCACATTGAGCGGCTGCGGCGCGGGCTTTGCGGCCGGCGGAGCGCCCGGCTGCATCGTCTCGGGCTTCGCCATGCTCTCGGCGGGCTTGGCCTCCGCCATCTGGCCGCCGATCTCGGTCGCGGCCGCGTTCAGCGAGAGATTGCGGCGGAGCCCGGGCTTCGGCTCGGCCGGCGCCGGCGTGTCGGCGGGCACGGCAGCCTTCGCCGCCTCGCGCGCCTGCTTGACCTGATCCTGATAGGCGAACACGGCCTGCCCGAGTTGCTGCGTCGATTGCAGGCCGGGCGCCTCCAGCAGCACGCCGCTCGCACGCGCGAGCTCCGCCTTCACGAAACCGCGCGGATCGGAGGCGGCGTTAATCAGATCGCCCGAAGCGCCGCCGCGCGCGCCGAAGCCAAAACGGTTGAGCGCAACGAGCGCGGCTTGCGAATCGCGGGCCATCGATTTGTCCTTGGCGTGCCGGGAGCCGCTTTCCGAGTCCGTGCGCGACGCCTAATATACCGCAACGACCGATGAACCCGACATGAAAATCACGGCGAAGCTTCGACGCAAATCATGACAAATCCGCAAGAAACCTCGGCCCCGGAACCGCGCCGCCTGACCTGCTCACGCTGCGGCACCGAGTTCGGCTGCGATCTCTCGGGCAATTGCTGGTGCGCGGAGGAAACAGCAAAGCTGCCCATGCCGGTCGCGGGCGAGGATTGCTTGTGCCGCGAGTGTTTGCGCAAGGCAGCGGAGGCAGCCCGTAGCCCGGATGGAGCGCAAGCGTAATCCGGGAATCCCTCCACAGGCACCGGCCCCGGATTTCGCTGCGCTCCATCCGGGCCACGAAGTTTACACCTCAAACCCCGGCGATCGCCTTGCCATGCCGTCGAACGCATCGAGCAGCTTCTCGCGCCAGGCGTAGACCGGATCGTCCGCTTCCAGCAGCTTGAACGGGCTCACCACGCGCGCCCATTGGAAGCCGCCGAACACGATGTAGTCGGCGTAGTTCGGCGCCTCGCCGCCGAGATAGGGCTGCTTCTTCAGCGTCTGCCGCATCACCTCGAGCGATTTGCGGAACGTGACCACGCCGGCGTCGCGGCTTGCCATCACCTGCTCCAGCGTCTTGCCGCCGAAGCGCGCCTCGCGCGACTGGCGGAAATAGGCTGCATCGACCTCGCCGAGATTCTTTGGGATGTCGGCGACAATGAGCGGAAAGATGCCGCCGACGATGGCGATGTCGCCCCAAGCACTGATCATGCGCGCCATGGCGCGGCCGCCCTCGCCGCCGAACAGCGACGGACGATCCGGGAATTTGTCCTCGAGATAAGTCGCGATCGTCCAGGAATCCACCACCGGCTTGTCGTCATGCAGCAGCACCGGGACCTTCTCCGAGCCGTGCGGCGCAAGCGCGCTCTTCTCGGTGAAGCGCCAGGGCAGCGATTCCGCCGACAGGCTCTTGTGCGCCAGCGCCATCCGCGTGCGCCAGCAATACGGGCTGAACGGGCGCGAGGGGTCGGTGCCGACGAGTTCGTAGAGTTTGAGCGACATATGCTGTTCCGTCATTGCGAGCACGGCGAAGCAATCCAGTCTGCCGCCGCGAAAGACATTCTGGATTGCTTCGCTTGCGCTCGCAATGACGATGTGGAGGCAGAATTGCGCGTCACCGCCCGTTCGCGCGCAACAGCTTCTCGCCGCCTTCCGTCACCGCAATGACCAGGCCGAGGCCTGCAATTGTCTCGCGCGCGACATAGCCGCGATCCGCGGCGTCTTCCCAGATGGTGAGGCGCGGGCACGAGGTCTTCCAGGTCGAAATCACCTCGGCATAGGCGCGCGGCTCGCGCGCGACCCATTCGACGAAGTCCAGCACCAGCGGATCGGCAGTCTCGCTCATTGCAAACCTCCCTTGTCGAAGGCGGCCAGCACCGGCGCACGCAGCAACAGCCAGCCGCCATAGGCGATGTAATAGCAGGCGATGGTGGTGATCAGCTTGTTCGACCAGGCGATGAATTGCTGGTCGGTCATGGCCTCCAGGATGCGGCGCGCCAGCGTGGTGCCGAGCATCGAAGCGACGATGGCGACGCCGGCGAGCACGGGATCGAGGCTCGCGGCCTGGTCGATGATGCCGCCGAAATAGATCAGCTTGGTGAAATGACTGACGAGCTGGCACATCGCTTTCGTCGCCACCTTCTCGCGCCGGCCGAAATTGCCGCCGAGGAAGAAGGTGTCGAGCAACGGGCCGGAGACGCCGGTCATCAGCATCAGGCCCATGCAGATCGTGCCGTAGACCGTGCCTTGCCAGAGCCTGTCGGGGTCCGGCTTGATGTTGACGGGCAACAGCCGCGCCATGAACGGGGTGATGCCGAGCAGCAGCAGCGCCATCGGCTTGTCAGGCACGTAGCGCGTGAGCGACCAGGCCGAGAGCGCAATGGCCGCGCCGACCATGTAGTTCGCGACCGGCCGCCAGCGGATATGGGCCCGCCACAGAAACGCGCGCCAGCCGTTCGAGGCCATCTGCGTGATCGCATGCAGCACCATCGCGGCCGGCAGCGGCATCAAGGCCAGCAGCACGCCGATCAGGATCAGCCCGCCCGCCATGCCGAACAGCCCCGACAGGAAGGCGGTGGCGACCATCAGCATTCCGAGGGCAGCGATCATGATGGGCGTCACGTTGAAAATCTCCTGAGAGAGGGACGCGATGCTGCTTCGCTCCCTCTCCCCGCAGGCGGGGAGAGGGTGGGTGAGGGGGACTCTCCGCGAGAACGGTGAGAGTTGGACTCGCGGAGAGTCCCCCTCACCCGGAATTTGCTGTCGCAAATCCCGGCCTCTCCCCGCAGGCGGGGAGAGGCGAAGAGCACCGCCTCCACCTCGACAAATCAGCTTGGAATAACTCTCATTCTTGTGCCTTGCTTGCCCCTGCTTCGCAAACTGAGTTATCTTGGCCTGGCCTCAGCTTTCCTGAGGGTCTTGCATAAGGGTCTTGCATTTGCGGCGGCTGCTGTTTCTCAACGGCATCAAGGCATTCGAGGCGGCGGCGCGGACCGGCAGCTTTGCCGCGGCCGGGCTCGAGCTGAACGTGTCGGCGGCCGCGGTCAGCCGCATGGTGCATCTGCTGGAAGAGCGGCTCGGCGTCGCGCTGTTCGAGCGCAAGGCCAACAAGCTGGTGCTGACGCAGGCCGGCCGTGCCTATCAGAGCGGGCTGACGCCGATCTTCGACGCGCTGGCCAGCCTCACCGCGCAGGTGACGGCGCCGGCAAGCGTGCGCGTGCTCACCATCGGCGTCGGCCACACCTTTGCGATGCGCTGGCTGATCCCGCGGCTGTCGGAGTTCCGCAGCGAGGAGCCCGACATCGAGGTGCGCTTCACCACCGGCGGCGCATCCGTGCCGTTCGGCGAGGACTGGAGTTGCGGCATCAAGCTCGGCACCGGCGATTGGCCCGGCCTCGTCGCCGAGCCGCTGTTCGCCGGCGACCTCACCCCGGTCTGCGTGCCGCGCCTCGCGAGCGGGCTGAAGCGCCCGGCCGACCTCAAGGGCCCCAGCCTGATCCGCGTCGAACATTCGCCCGAGGACTGGCCGATCTGGCTGAAGGCCGCAAACCTGCCCCGCATCAATCCGCGCGGACCTGAGTTCCAGTTCTACGGCCAGGCGCTGCAGGCCGCGGCCGACGGGCTCGGCATCGCCATGGGCATCCGCCCCTATATCGACGACGACCTCGCCGCCGGCCGGCTGGTCGCCCCGTTCGATCTCTCGGTGCCCAAGGGCATGCGCTGGTACTTGCTCTATCGCAGCTTCCAGACCGAGCAGCGCGACTTCGCCGCGTTCCGCCGCTGGATCATGCGCGCAGCGGCGGAACCCGCGGCCCGGCCCGTGAAGCGGATCGGCCGCACGGCCGCGCGGAACTGACGCCCGAAGGCAAAAAAGCCGGCCGCTTGTGAACGGCTTCACATCCCGAAATCCGCAAACGTGGTCCCCTGACTCTCCAACAAGACACGTACGGAACACTTCGGGGACGACCATGACGACGCTCTACGACGGTTTTGACATTGAATCCTTCGAGGCTGGCAAAGGCCTCTGGCACGCCCGCATCCGCCGCGCCGATCTCAGCCCCCTCGCCATCGACGGCGTGCTGTTTCCGGCCATGGAGGTCGGTTTCGCCTGGCCCGATCAGAACGCTGCGATCGCCGACGCCAAGCACCACATCGACCGCTTCCGCCGGCGCACCGACAGCGACGACGAATAAGCGGGCGGAACGACCAGCCAACCAGGGACAGCGCAGCGCAAAGGGGGACAAGCCGGTCATGTCAGTCATCGAGTTCGAAGACGCGCCGCGGCCGAGGATCTACACCCGCGCCGTGCTGTCCAACTGCCCGGAATGCAACGGCGATCTCGCGGTGCTCCGCGTGATCGGCGGGCGCGCCGGATGCGAGTACTGGACCATGCGCTGCACCGATTGCGGCGGCATCCATCTCGACATCCTCGAGCCCTATCAGGCCGACGAGAATGACGAAGGTCCGCTGCCGGCGGCGTGAGGTCCCCTCCTGCTGCCAACCTGCTGTCAGCAGGCTGCATGACGACGGGCATTCGCCCTTTATTGCGAGGCTGACTCGTCCCATATTCGCCCCATGGCGAAGAAACCTGCATCCCCCGACAAATCCGGCAAAACCCCGAAAACCAAGACCCCGAACTCGAAGGCGCACCGCCCTGACGTGCAGCCGATCGGGCCGGCTCTGGCCGAGCTGCTCAATCCCGCGATCAATCGCGGCGATGCCGGGCTGGGATCGGGCACCGGCTTGCAGCCGCCGCCGGACAATTCGCGCGACCGCCGCGCCGGGGGCGAGGCCGCCGCGCATCGCGCGCGGGCTTCGACGCCGAAGGAATTTCCGCAGGACAACACCAGACCGATGCCGCTGCGCCCCAACCCGCAGCCGCCGGGCGCCCGTGCCTCGACCGAGGGTTTTGACGAGGCTCCGCAAGCCAATTACGGCACCGCCGCCACGATCCCGACGCTCGATCCGGAACTGGCGCGGCAACTTGGATTGCCTACCGAGGAGGACGATGCCGAGGCGCTGGCGCGTCCGCCGCGCAGCAAGATGGAGGCGCTCGGCGTCAAGGCGACCGCCGATGCGCTGGAATCGCTGATCCGCGAGGGCCGGCCCGAGTTCCGCAAGGACGACGGCTCGACGAAAGTGTGGACGCCACACCGGCCGCCGCGCCCGGAAAAGTCCGAAGGCGGCGTGCGCTTCGAGATCAAATCGTCCTACGAGCCGCGCGGCGACCAGCCGACCGCGATCGCCGAGCTGGTCGAGGGCATCAATCGCAACGACCGTTCGCAAGTGCTGCTGGGCGTCACCGGCTCGGGCAAGACCTACACCATGGCACAGGTGATCGAGAAGACGCAGCGCCCCGCCCTGATCCTGGCGCCGAACAAGACGCTCGCCGCCCAGCTCTATGGCGAGTTCAAGAACTTCTTTCCCGACAACGCGGTCGAGTATTTTGTCAGCTATTACGACTACTATCAGCCGGAGGCGTATGTCCCTCGCACGGACACCTACATAGAAAAGGACTCCTCGATCAACGAGCAGATCGACCGCATGCGCCACTCGGCGACGCGCGCGCTGCTCGAACGCGACGACGTCATCATCGTCGCTTCGGTGTCCTGCATCTACGGTATCGGCTCGGTCGAGACCTACACCGCGATGACCTTCGCCCTGAAGAAGGGCGAGCGCATCGACCAGCGCCAGCTCATCGCCGACCTCGTCGCGCTGCAATACAAGCGCACCCAGGCCGATTTCACCCGCGGCACCTTTCGCGTGCGCGGCGACGTCATCGACATCTTCCCGGCGCACTATGAGGACCGCGCCTGGCGGGTGAATTTGTTCGGCGACACCATCGAGACCATCGAGGAATTCGATCCGCTCACCGGCCACAAGCAGGACGAGCTCGAGTTCATCAAGATGTACGCCAATTCGCACTATGTGACGCCGCGCCCGACGCTGGTGCAGGCGATCAAGTCGATCAAATCAGAGCTGAAGCAGCGGCTCGACCAGCTCAACAACCAGGGCCGCCTCCTGGAAGCGCAGCGGCTGGAGCAGCGCACCACCTTCGACCTCGAGATGATGGAGGCGACGGGAAGCTGCGCCGGCATCGAGAACTATTCGCGCTACCTCACCGGCCGCCGTCCCGGCGAGCCGCCGCCGACGCTGTTCGAATACGTCCCCGACAACGCGCTGATCTTCGCCGACGAAAGCCACGTCACCATCCCGCAGATCGGCGCCATGTTCCGCGGCGACTTCCGCCGCAAGGCGACGCTGGCCGAATACGGCTTCCGCCTGCCCTCATGCATGGACAACCGTCCGCTCCGCTTCGAGGAATGGGACATGATGCGGCCGCAGACCATCGCGGTGTCGGCGACGCCGAGCGCCTGGGAGCTGAACGAGAGCGGCGGCGTGTTCGTCGAGCAGGTCATTCGCCCGACCGGACTGATCGATCCGCCGGTCGATATCCGCCCGGCCCGCACCCAGGTCGACGACCTCGTCGGCGAGGTGCGTGCCACGGCGCAGGCGGGCTACCGCTCGCTGATCACGGTGCTGACCAAGCGCATGGCGGAGGACCTGACCGAATATCTGCATGAGCAGGGCATTCGCGTGCGCTACATGCACAGCGATATCGACACCATCGAGCGCATCGAGATCATCCGCGACCTGCGTCTCGGCGCGTTCGACGCGCTGGTCGGCATCAACCTTTTGCGCGAAGGCCTCGACATTCCCGAATGCGCGCTGGTCGCCATTCTCGACGCCGACAAGGAAGGCTTCTTGCGCAGCGAGACCTCGCTGATCCAGACCATCGGCCGCGCCGCGCGCAACGTCGACGGCAAGGTGATCCTCTACGCCGACCAGATGACGGGCTCGATGGAGCGCGCCATCGCCGAGACTAACCGGCGCCGCGAGAAGCAGGTCGAGTACAACAAGGCCAACGGCATCACGCCGGAGAGCGTGAAGAAGCAGATCGGCGACATCCTCAACTCCGTCTACGAGCGCGACCACGTGCTGGTCGAGGTCGGCGGCCACGACATGACCGACGATGTCATCTCGATCGGCCACAATTTCGAAGCCGTGCTCGCCGATCTCGAAACAAGGATGCGCGAGGCCGCCGCCGATCTGAACTTCGAGGAAGCCGCCCGCCTGCGCGACGAGGTCAAGCGCCTGCGCGCGACGGAGCTTGCCGTGGTCGACGATCCCACGGTCAAGCAGCGCGCCGTCACCGGCAAGGCGGGAGCTTATGCCGGCAGCAAGAAGTACGGCGATGCCGCCAACCTGCCGGTCAGCGCGATGAAGAAGAAAACCGTCGGCTCCGCGCTGAAGGCCAGCGGCGGCGGCAGCGGCTCGAAGGTGCACAAACCGCATCTCGACGAGATGCACGGGCCGGAATCGCTGCCCTATCGCGAGAAGCAGACGTTGCCGTCGAAGCCATTCGGCAGCACCAGCCGGATCATCCAGCCGACGGATTCAAGGCAATCGGGTCCGGAGTTCGGGCCGGCGCCGAAGTCGACGGGCGGGATGCCGGGGCGACGGGGCGGGTGGAAGAAGAGGTAAGCTCATTCTTCGAGTCCAGACAGTCCACAAGACACCACCAAAGATTGTCGGGGCGCATTAATGCGTATACATTTGTTTGAGCAAGATGGGGCGAGCGCATACCAATGAAATTCAGTCGCAGAGCAAGTACACAAGACGTATCCTGGTTTTTGGATCAAGATCGCCAGAAGCGCTTGGACCTAAACCCTCCGTATCAACGCAAGAGCGTCTGGACCTCTGGCGACCGCAGGTTCTTTTTGGACACCATCTTTAGAGACTATCCATGCCCGCCGATCTATCTTCATAAGACTATCGACGATTCAGGAACTGCGATCTATCACGTTGTTGATGGCAAGCAGCGCATCGAGACCATAATAAATTTCGCAACGCAAAACCGTATCCGTTTGCCGAAGGACTTCGGCGATGAACGGCTGAACAACAAGCGGTGGAAAGACATTTTCCAAGCAGCTGATTTGAGAAATCGGTTCTTGAACTACGTCTTTTCGGTTGAATATTTCGATGACGTTGACGGAACTCTCGTCAATGAGATTTTCGCGCGCATGAATAAGAACTCTCGCAAGTTAACGCCCCAAGAACTAAGAAATGCTCGGTTCGACGGCTGGTTCGCGAATCAAGTCGAAAAAGAGATCGAGAACACTGTCTGGCGTACGTTCGGCGTTGTCACGCCAGGCAAAGCCCGCCGAATGGCCGATGCTCAGTTCATCGCTGAGCTTCTAATGGTTATAGTTCAGAATAAGATCGTCGGCTTCGACCACGATGCTATCGATCAAGTGTATGCCGACTATGACGACATCGAAAGTCCCGACACTCCTTTCGATGTAGATCGTTTCCAGGACCTTCAATCATCGACACGCAAAAGCTTAGTGCTGATGAACGAAACCAATCATTGCGTGGAGAAGCACGCATCCACCGTCTCAAATATGTACACCTTGTGGGCTTTTTTGGTTCTCAATCACGAGAACCTGCCGTCGATTGAACAGCTATCCGAACGTTACGATAGCTTTATGAACAATGTGGGTAGCTACGGCGTTCAAATCAAAAGCTCTGCCGACGCCGAGGCCTCTCTTGCGAGCTATTCGTCCGATGTGGTCGAGTATTTTCAGAATAATCAAAGCGCGACCACCGAGCTTCCGCAACGGCAAAGCCGCTTGGATGTGTTAAAGAGGGTCCTGCTCAATTGAAGATCGACAAGCGGATTCGCGAGGCCTATCAAAGCCATTTTGCAGAATGCACGCTCTTGGAAGGGGAAGCCAAGAAGATTGTAAGCCTCTTGGATTCCAGGTGGCATTTTGAATCGAGGCTGAAATCAGAAGAGAGCTTTGCTCTCAAACTCGAAGCGGGGCTTTATAAGAACGGACTAGTGATTGAGGACTTCTTCGCGTGTACGATAGTTGTCGCCAACAATGCTGAGATCACAAGAGCGCTCGAACTGGTGACGAGAGAATTCGAACTTCTTTACCGCCGACCTAAAGACGATCTCAGGACAAGAATACCCCCAACTGACTTTCGATTTGACGATTTAAGGCTGTATTGCCGGCTTAAGGCCCCAAGCTATTTGCCGACGCGGTCACTACACGGGATTGTCTTTGAAGTTCAGATTAAAACATTCCTACAACACGCGTGGGCAATCGCGACGCATGATCTCACCTATAAAACTGACTCGGTGAGTTGGTCAAAGGCGAGAATTGCTCATCAGATACGGGCCATGCTCGAGCACGCGGAACTCTCAATTGAGCAAGTCGATAAATTGGCAGCGAGCACGCTTGTGGCCAAAGAATTCGCCGAGTACGACGAAATTACACGCATCATCGAAACATTGAAGAAGCACTGGTCCGCCGAGCGATTACCACGCGACCTTCTCCGGTTAGCCAACAATACACGAGACGCGATTCATGTATTTGGCATCAAACTGGAAGACCTTGATCGCAAATTAGAGGATGAAACGAGGGCCGGACGCGGCGCTCAGCTTGAGAACCTTTCGCCTTACGGAAGCATAATGCAGACGATCCTGAATTCATTTTCGAAGGAAGTGTCGGCGGCGAAGACCCCTGAAAGGAAAGTCGCGATATCAGGAGAAGTGGAGATCCCGCCTTCACTTGCTGCCCTAGATCACAGAGTCTTTCGAATTATTTGATGGGCGGCGCTTCGATTTGGCCACCATTCTACTATCCCGCGCGCATTCAAGAAGCCCCTTTAGCCCGGCACAATCTGCCGAACTAAGTACGCCGTTGGAAATCAAGAATTGGTCCGCGATGTCTCGTGCCGCCTCCGATTTTCCTAGCCGAAGAAAGCTGTCCGCCGAAGCAAAAGCTTTCTTCAATCCGACTGTCTGACTCGGCAGAAGTATTTGAATGCGGCAGGCATCGCTCGGCTCGTGCTTGAGCATGCCCGCACTATATGCTCGACCTACCTGTTCGGCAGAGAGTTGGCTGTAAGTCGATTGTAGCGATAGTGCTAGGAGTTGCCGTATCCTATCCGATACCGCGGACTTAAAGGCGACCCTGTACAGAGAATTAGTACACGTTGTCCCAGACCTATTCAGTACCAGCCTAGGACCGTAGTGCGACATACCGACAAAAAAAGCATCTGCACTCCGTCGGTCTAATGGGCGATACCACACTGGCCGCTTGTTGAAGGTAAGGTTATTTTCGACTTCAGATTGTGGAATACCCTTTATGTATCGAAGAGCATCAGATGTCAGCGGATCGGGCGGATTGAATATTTTCGCCTTCAGGCCGACCTTATACGCTCGGCGCAGATCATTCTTGGTCAACGTAAGCCCGGGCGCGCTCGATGCCTTGCCAACAATGTACGATAAATTCCGATCTTGAATCTTATGGTCGTCAGCTAGAGCTTGGTTGAATAGGAAGAATTTGGCATTCCCCGTCACGACCCCGATCTGAATTGAGCAATAGTCTCCCAGGCGGACGGATTGCGTCGCCAACCCCTCAAAGGTGTTATTCGCTCTAGGAGCGGCGGGCGCGGATTCGGAAAGAGCACAGCTTAGCTTGTCGATTGTCGAAACAGTAGACTCCCTAATGAACGAGGTACTCCCGCGATCGGCCGACGACCACCCAGCCGCGGCCAACACAACAGTGCCTTCCATCGCGCCCTGCGATTCGAACAGCCGCTCATCTAACCTGACAATTCTAACCTCTTCGAAGTGTCTTTGCAGGAAATGCTGCAAATCTTTCGCGTAATCCGAGTAAATGAAGCTCGAGGGCAACAACCATCCGAAGCGTCCTCCTTCTGCAAGGAACTGGCTCGAGTGAATCAAAAACAATCCCCACAAGCTCGCCTGCAGATTGAGTTGCGGCAAAACTAACTGCCGAATTTCTCGCGCGCGCTTCTTTTGCGCGGTGCTGAGCTGCTGATGACGGACATAAGGCGGATTGCCTACGATTACGTCGAACTTTTCTACCCCAAAGTGCGAAGGCGCAACTTCGAGAAAGTCTCGCTGAATGAAATTATCTTGACGGCGCAGCCGCGGTCGCAGACTCAAATGTTCAAATGCATCGGAATCGATATCACATCCGAAAATTTGCTTCTCAGGTTGTTCGGAGCCGATCTGCTCAAGACGACGAATCGTGCAGTCGAGAAATTCGCAGCCGCCGAAGCTTGGCTCTAAGACGGTATTATTTGGATTTGTAATGGTCCAAGCGCATAGAATTTCCGCAACCGATGACGGAGTATAGTATGCGCCAAGTAGCCTGCGATCGATTAGTCTTTTCAGCACTTTGCGCCGCCAGTTCTGAGGTTGCTTGTGCATAACGCATTGCGGCGCCAATTAACAGACAGGCCGACAGCTCATTTGCGGCAAACACCCTCACCCCACGCTCGCCGTCACCACCGCCATCACCGACAGCAGCAGCACGATCGTCACGAGGTGCAGCGAGGCGATCGGCTGGGTACGCCAGGCCCTGATCTTATCGGACAGCGACAGATGGGCCTCGAAGAATTTCGGCTCGTAGACGGTCTTGAACGGTGCGGGAAGCTCGGCCGGCTCTGAAGCAATCTGGAATCCCTCCCGACGCCGTCTGGATTGCTTCGTCGCAAGGGCTCCTCGCAATGACGGCGCGGCGCGATCCCACGCACTGTTTTGCCCGACGCGTCAACACCTCCACGCAAAAATATTCCACTTTACCGAAATTCGGAATTGTCGTATGCCTCGGTCACTCCGGCCCGACGGAGAGGGCGTATCGCGATCGTCACGACATGGGGCCGGACGGCGGTGGACGCGGGTCCCATCAGCGCGAGAGGTTTTGCAGGGCGGGCAACCGTGAGCAGGACGGCGCGCTTTCGACAGGTGGGATGCGTGTACGGCAAAATCGTGTGGTCCTGGCGCCCGAGGTTCTGGCGCCAAGCCTTGCGGTGACGCGAGCGGCCCGACCGGGCCGGCGTGTCGGTGAGCTGCGAGGTGACGGGGGCAATAGTGCAACGCTCCCCGGGGAGAGCGCGACATAAGCCGTTCCAACCATCGCGCAGGGAAGGCCGGGATGTCCCGGTTGCCCTGTGGTCTTCCGCCTGTGCCTGCACACGCAGACTACCATCTGCACAGGCGGCCACGGGAGCCAATCGGCTCCCGGCCTTCCCTGCGCCCTCTCTTCCAACCGGGGCGCGCGACCAGGCAAAGCTCGGGCGAAATGCGCCGCGAGATTGCGGAGGTGTGTGCAATGCGCAATGGAAGCGACGAAGTGATGCGGATATCACCTGCCCGATCGTTGCGAGCGTGGAATCGACGGACAGCCCCTCACCCCACGCTCGCCGTCACCACCGCCATCACCGACAGCAGCAGCACGATGGTGACGAGCTGGAGCGAGGCGACGGGGTGGGTGCGCCAGGCCGTAATCTTGTCGGACAGCGACAGATGGGCCTCGAAGAATTTCGGCTCGTAGATTGTCTTGAAGAACGCCGGGAAGCTCGGGCCGAAGGTCACGGCGAGCATCGCGTGGGCGAGCGAGGCGATGGCGACGAAGATGGCGACGCCGGGGTCACCGGAGAGATCGTGGTTGCCGGCGAGCTTGAGCAGGAACGCGGCGGCGGCGAAGGTCGGGAAGCTCTGCAGGATCGCGGTCAGCGCGAGGCCTTCGATCGCGTTGTGCAGGCGGGACTTTCTGGCAGTGGCGATGGCAGCCATGGCACGTCTCCCTGATGACATTGGGGTGACGATAGCCGCAGGGTGAGGCCCGGGATGTGAGTTGGCTCACGCATTGGCCCCTCTCCGCGGGGGGCTGCGTCAGAGCTGGCGGAAGAACACGAGGTAGATGGCAAGGCCGATCGTCGAGAACGACAGCAGGACGCCGAGCCAATTGTATTTGACGCCCTGCGCGTGGGACGCCTTTCTGATGAAAGCGCTGAAGAAGCACAGGAATAGGATTGCGAGGACGACACCCCACGAGAGCTTCCCGACGTCCATTGTCCCCTCGCCTGGCTCAACTCCAGCGCTAGCGACTGGAATTTACCATCAGGGCATGCCGGGTCAAAGAGGGATCGGGCGAGGTTTTCCGCGGTGTTACAGCTTCCCCTGGCCGTTCATCTGGCTCTGCTGCTGCCGCTGCTTCTCCTGCTCCTTGGCATGGTGGCGGCCGTAGAGGCAGCCGGCGGCGGCGCCCAGCATGCCGTGGTGGCCGGCATAGTGGCCGGCGACCCCGCCGACGATGGCGCCCTTGATGCAGCCCTTGGCATTGGCAGCGGAGGTCGCGCCGAGCATGAGCAGGGCGGCGGTCACGGTGAGAAGCGTGGATTTCATGGGTCGATGTCTCCGGATACGACGTTGGACCCTCAACGAGCGCGGACGGGTGCAGGTTCCCGCAGCTGGGCGAGGTGCGCCCCGCCGATAGGGATGCGGCGTCACCGCCAAGTGCAAAAGCTCGCAGGCGGATGAGGGCGCAACCCGCAATTGCACCCCATGAACGCGGCATGGCGTTCGCGCGTCATAAGCTGCAAGCACCCTGTGTTTTTGCGGATTGATGGATCCGCGAGGCCGGCGGTAGCGTTCACCATCACGGCCGATGAGGGCGGGAGCAGCATGACGGTTGAATCGCTGAACAGGCAACGCGTGCTGCATCTGCTCGATACCTTTGCGCGCGGCGACATCGAGGCCGCGCTGGCCTGCTGCACCGACGACGTCGACTTCCTCACCCATGCGCCGATCGACGTGCTGCCGCACATGGTGCCGCGCCACGGCAAGGCCGAGCTGCGCGAGCTCTGGCAGACGATCTGGTCGCGCTATTCGGAGGTCCGCTACAAGGCGCCGCATATCGTCGCCGAGGGCGACGCGGTGGCGACCTACATGCACACCTATTTCACCAAGCGCAGCAACGACCGCATCGTGCAATTCGACATGGCGGTGTTCTACACCTTCCGCGGCGGACTGGTGGCAGAGATCCGCGAGATCATCGATTCCTACGATCTGGTGCAGCAGGTGCTCGAGCGCGAGATCGGGCCGTTGATCACCAGCGCGCGGGCGGATTGATTCTTCCCGTCCTTCCTGGAACCCGCCCTGGACCCGGGAGATTACGGGGTTCTATTGCGAATCTCACATTTCGCCATCAATTGTGCATTGCGAAAACGTGAATTGCGTTTTGGCCGAAATCCCCTACTTTGTTCGTATACAAACGAGTTGAGCCTCGGCACCTGACTGTGCATGGGGTTGTTTTCCGTTTCTTTCGCAAGTCAGCTTCAGGATTGCCAAAAATGACAGAGCACAGCCTCTGGCGTTTCTCGCGCGCGTTGCACCGCGCGATCAACGACCGGCATTTCGCGGATATCGAGGCCCTGATCGACGAGGACGTCGAATGGGCACTCTACGGCCCGATCGACATGTTTCCGTTTCTCGGCGCGCGCCAGGGCAAGGACGCCGTGCTCGACGTCATCCGCCAGCTCGCCGACAATTTCCAGGTCCGCCGCTTCGACCGCGAGAGCATCATGCTCGGCGTCGATTCCGCCGCCTCGATGGTGCGCTATTCGCTGACGGCACTGGATTCCCACAAGCCGATCAGCCTGCGGGTCGCGCAGTTCGCCCAGTTCAGGGCAGGCAAGCTCGTCAGCATGCGCGTCCTGATCGACACCTTCGATCTGGTCGAGCAGGCACTCGGCCGCGCCATTCATCTGCCGAAGATGACCAGCGTCGGCTGACGGAATACCAACGGGCCCCAATCCGGGACCGATGACGATGCCGGCTGCGACGTCCTGGCCTCCAGCCCCGCCGGATGCCGTCGCAGCAAGTCGCTCGTGATCGGGCGCGCGCCTTTCGCGCGGCCCGTTGGTTCGTTGCCCTGAAGGCGCCGCCACAATTTCGCAACGATGGACCAGCATTTTCAGCGCGGAATGGCGCATGGTCTTTGCCGACCGCCGATATATATTATCGGACGGCATGCGCTGGGGTTCGCGGGCAGGACGATGGAATTCTCGAGGGGTTTTGGCTGGACCAGGCTGCCGGTGCTGGCGGCCGCATTCATTTTGGGCTCGGTGCTGACGGTCTCGGCGCAGATCATTCCACCCTTCTCCCCTCCAGCGGCCCCCGCTGACGACGAGGCCGAGACAGAGGCCGTTGCGGAGGCTCCCGACGTCAACGACCCCGACGTGATGAAGGGCATCGACGTCGACAAGCTCGACTGGAGCCAGCTCGCGGTCGATGCCGGCACCGGCATTGACCCCATGGCCGCCAAAAAGCGCGCCCAGGCCGCCGGCAGGGACGGACTGGACTGGTCGTCGAACCAGAATGCGAACGGCTCCTCGGCGGTGACGGTGAAGCAGTCGGTATTCGAATTCTGGGATACGCGGGTCGGCGCCGACCTGACGGTGGCGAGCGAGCCGAGGACGATGTCCGAGCTGCTGGCGCAGAAGGCCAGCAATGGCGGCAACCTGCCGCAATCCTCCGGCAGCGCCTGGGCGACGGCAACCGCGCCCGGCGCGGGCGTGATCTGGGACAAGACCGCGGTGGAAGCCCGCGTCGATCCCGGCTCGGAACAGAGCAAGCTCGGGGCCTCGCTGACCAAATCGGTGCCGCTGTCGGGCGATACCTCGCTGACGCTGCAGAACGGCTACAGCGTCAACCAGCAGGGCACCAGTGCAGTCCCCGGCATCGGCGGCCACATCACCACCCGCAATTACGAGACAGACCAGTCCGCCAAGGTCACGCTCAGCGACACCGGCACCAGCATCAGCGCCGGCCAGAGGCTGTCGACCACCGACGACAAATGGCTGCGCAAGGTCGGTGCCGAGCAAAAGCTGTTCGACAACGTCACCGTCTCCGGCTCGGTCGGCGAGACCTCGCAGGGCGCGATCAACAAGAGCGTGACGGCCGGCTTCAAGAAGAGCTGGTAGCGACCTCGGCGCCTTCCCTCATCCCGAAGGCGCATTGCGGCGTTCACACTCTCCTAACCATACGCCACGGCAAAGCCCCCGAATCGTCCGCCCTTGCCGTATCTCGGCCAAGTTGCGGTCAAATTCCGACGCCCTAGTCGGGCTGACCGAATTCGTCGTGCGGGGGACACTCGCGCTGCGCTCAACGCGAACAGGGGAACAACGATGAACGCCATGCGTCCGGAAAAGATCGAAGGCACCGAGACCGAGACGGTCGACACCAACCTCGCCGCCGTGACGGAAGTCGAGGCCGGCATCCGCGACTTCGTCCGCAACGACATCGCCTATCTGCGCCGCCCGGCGGCGACCACCACCAGCGACGCGCCGCCGCTCGACCCGAGCGCGGAAGCCACCGTCAACAACGTCAACTCGCTGATCCAGCGCGTTGCCGGCACCTCGCTCGCCGAGATCGAGAACCTGATCTCCGAGCTCGAGAGCCTGCGCGACCTGCTGCACGCCGAAGGCCAGCGCGTCCAGCGCGAGATCTCCGGCTACGCCCAGCTCAGCCAGGCCGCGATGAAGTCGACCCGGATGATCTCCGACAACGTCGCGCAGTGGAAGCGCGCCGCCGACGGTCTTCGGAACAGCTGATCGCTCGACTAGGCATCACCGAACCGCCGCGTTCCGAAAGGAGCGCGGCGGTTTTGATTCCGGCGGTCTCGTGCCCCGGACGCGGTGCGGCACGCAGTGACGCGCCGCAGAGCCGGGGCCCATGCCTCAGTCGAAATGGCTTCGAGATGGGCCCCGGCTCTGCGCAGCAGCGCAAGAGCGCTGCAGCGCGTCCGGGACACGAGAGTATGGCTTGAACCCGCCGCCCCTGCCCGGCGACCAATGCCAAGCGCCCGTGCAGCCACGGCCGGGCCTTGGGGGACATGTCACATGGAAAGCATTCGGCCCGACACCACGGACCCGATCCCGTTGCGGCCCGCGCCGAATCAATTCGGCACGATCATGCTGCGCTTTGTCGGGTTGCTGGCGGTTGCGATCGCCGTCCTGGCGTTCGTCTATAGCCGCTGAGCTGCGGCGGCCGGATACCGGCCGCGAAAGATGAACGAACTCTTACCGGCTCGCGTCGACGGCCGAGGCTTCCAGGGTGTAGGCGCCATCGGCATAGCCCTTCACCACCATGCCGGCGACCAGCATCACCGCCAGCGTCGCGGTCGCGAAGATGAATCCAACAAACTTGAGTGCGCCGCGATCAGCCATGGTCCTCGTCCCCTGTCGTCTGCCCAATTCGTTTCAAATAGACAGCGACAGGTTCATAATTAGTTAGCAACTGACTGGTTCCGCCAAACTGCTTCACGGTAACCATGTCGCGCAGGCTTATGGCAGCGGTCCCGAAACGCGTCCATAGCGCGCGGGCAACACTCGCGCACTGATTTGGACCGTTCATCTTGGAACGAATCTAACCGCCCTTGCGCGTCGGCACGAAGGCTGAAGCCGTGATGGAGTAGACCTCCTCGCCGCGCTGGTTGGTGCCGGTGGTGCGAGCGGTCAGGATGCCCCAGCCGGGGCGCGAGGCTGAGCTGCGCTTGTCGATGACGACATTGACGTAAGCGACGGTGTCGCCGGCCAGCACCGGCCGGATCCAGCGCAGGTCGCGAAAGCCCGGCGACGGGCCCCATACCGCAATCTCGTCGCCGCGCGCTGCGGCTTCGCGCGCCAGGCGCTGGCCGTCGGCGACAAGCAGGCTCATGCAGGCCGAGCCGACATGCCAGCCGGAGGCCGCGAGTCCGCCGAACAGCGAGTTCTTGCCCTCCTCCTCGTCGAGATGAAATCGCTGCGGATCGAACTTGGCGGCGAACGTCTTGATGGCCTCCGCCGTGAACGTATAGGCGCCGATCTCGCGGCGCTGGCCGATCTCGATGTCGTCGAAGAACCGCATCAGACCGTCCCCTCGCGCCGCTTGATCAGGATCGGCGAGGTCATCTCGGCGAGCGCCTGCCCAGCCGCGTTGCGCGCGGTGCATTTGAACTTGACGATGCCAAGCTCGGGCCGGCTCTTCGAGGTGCGAGCTTCCAGCACGTCGACATCGAGTGTGAGGTCGTCACCGGGCCGCAAGGGCGACAGCCATCGCACTTCGTCGACACCGGGAGATCCCAGCGAAGCGGCGCGGGTGATGAAACCGTCGGCCATCATCCTCATCATCAGCGAGCAGAGGTGCCAGCCCGAGCCGGACAGGCCGCGCAGCATGCTCTTGGCTGCGGCCTCCTCGTCCAGATGCATGGGCTGCGGATCGAACTCGGCGGCAAAGGCCAGAATCTCGTCGCGGGTGACATGGCGCGGGCCGAACGTGCCGAACCGGCCGGGCGGAAAATCTTCGAAGGTCAGGGTCATCTTGGGAGCGGTTTGCGGGAATGACAGATTGTGGCCGCACTTTGCGGCAATCTCAACCCGCCGGCTCGCATGGCTCGTGCTACATACGGGGCGGCGGCGGCCTTGAGTCGGACCCATCGAGGGCCGGGACCTGAGTGCCAAGGCCGGTTTGCGGGCCGATTTGTCCTGGGGAGAGCAATGTTTTCATTCAGCGACCTTTTCCAATGGGACCGCTTCATCACGCCGACGATCATCAAGACCTTCTATTGGCTGGTGATCGCGCTGATCTGCCTGTTCGGCCTCTCCGGCATCTTCTCAGGGCTCGCGGCAATGGCGATCAGCCCGTTCGGCGGCTTCCTGGTGCTGCTGTCGTCGATCGCCAGCGTCGTCGTCGGCATCGTGTTCTCGCGCATCGTCGCCGAGCTGATCCTGATCGTGTTCCGCATCAACGAGCATCTCGGTGCGATCCGGGACCAGGGCGGCGGGATGCGGTGAGGCTCTCGTGTCCCGGACGCGGCGCGGCATGAAATGACGCGACGCAGAGCCGGGACCCATGCATCCGCAATCAAGACTCCTGGGCCCCGGCTCTGCAGCGCACCGCTGAAGAAGCGCTGCGCCGCGTCCGGGGCACGAGAGCGCCTGTTACGTATTGAACCTGAAATGCATCACGTCGCCATCGGCGACGACGTATTCCTTGCCTTCGAGCCGAAGCTTGCCGGCATCGCGCGCGCCGGCTTCGCCGCCGAGCGCGACGTAATCCTCATAGGCAATGGTCTCGGCGCGGATGAAGCCCTTCTCGAAATCGGTGTGGATCACGCCGGCAGCCCCGGGCGCCTTGGTGCCGCGATGGATGGTCCATGCGCGCGCTTCCTTCGGGCCTACGGTGAAGTAGGTGATGAGGTCGAGCAACGTGTAGCCGGCGCGGATCAGGCGATCGAGGCCGGCTTCTTCGAGACCCAGCGTCTCCAGGAAATCGGCGCGCTCCTCGCGCGAGATGGTGGCGATCTCGGATTCGATCTTGGCGGAGATGACGACGGCGACGGCGCCTTCCTTGGCGGCCTGGTCCTGCACGGCTTTCGAGAACGCATTGCCCGTCGCGGCCGAGCCTTCCTCGACGTTGCAGACATAGAGCACCGGCTTGGACGACAGCAGGCCGAGCATGCCGAAAGCACGCTCCTCCTCCGCCTTGCGCTCGACGAGACGCGCCGGCTTGCCCTCGCGCAGCAGCACCAGGGTGCGGTTGACGAGGTCGAGCTGCTCCTTGGCGTCCTTGTCGTTGCCCTTGGCCTTCTTGGTGAGGTTGTCGACGCGCTTCTCGAGGCTGTCGAGATCGGCGAGCATCAGCTCGGTCTCGATGGTCTCGATGTCGGCGAGCGGGGCGATCTTGCCCTCGACATGGGTGATGTCGGAATCCTCGAAGCAGCGCACCACATGTGCGATGGCGTCGACCTCGCGAATGTTGGCCAGAAACTGGTTGCCGAGGCCTTCACCCTTGGAAGCGCCGCGGACGAGGCCCGCGATGTCGACGAAGGTCAGCCGGGTCGGAATGATCTGGCCGGACTTGGCGATCGCCGCGAGCTTGTCGAGCCTGGGATCAGGCACGGCGACCTCGCCGACGTTCGGCTCGATGGTGCAGAACGGATAGTTCGCGGCCTGCGCCGCGGCCGTCTCGGTCAGCGCATTGAACAAGGTCGACTTGCCGACATTGGGCAACCCGACGATTCCGCATTTGAAACCCATGATGGTCCTGGCCTCCGCGCTACGCGCGCAAATGTCTTCCGAACTCGTCATGCGCGGGCTTGACCCGCGCATCCATCGTCTTCGCAGGATGGATCGCCGGATCAAGTCCGGCGATGACCGGTGTTATTCCCTGCCGTTCTCGTCCTTGGTCAAAAATCCCTTCGCCTGCATGGCGAGATGCACCCTGTTGGCGAAAGTCGCGTCCGTGCCCTTGGCCACCAGGCCTGCGTGCTCGGCCACCGCCTCGCACAACGTCGCCACCCAGTCGTTGTCGGCCTTGGCGAAGTCCGACAGCACGTGGCCGTGCACCAGCTCCTTGACGCCGGGATGACCGATGCCGAGACGCACGCGGCGATAGTCGTTGCCGATATGCGCCGAGATCGAACGCAGGCCGTTATGGCCGGCGATGCCGCCGCCGATCTTCACCCGCACCTTGCCCGGCGGCAGTTCGAGCTCGTCATGGAACACGGTGACGTCGCCAGGGGCGATCTTGAAGAAGCCCGCCGCTTCCTGAACGCTGCGACCGGAATCGTTCATGTAGGTCGTCGGCTTCAGCAGGATCACGCGCTCAGTGCCGAGCGTGCCTTCCGAGGTCTCGCCCTGGAAACGGCGGCGCCATGGTGCGAAACCATGACGCCGCGCGATTTCGTCGACGGCCATGAAGCCGATATTGTGCCGGTTGCGTGCGTATTTCGCGCCGGGATTGCCGAGCCCAACAAAGAGTCGCATGACGCGGCGCGCCCTCGCTCGGCGCGCGATCGAGGACCGCGCGCCAGCCTTGAGAGATTACTTCTTCTTGTCGCCGCCGGCAGGAGCCTTGGCAGCAGCCGCCGGAGCCGCAGCACCCGCGGCAGGAGCCGCACCAGCCGCCGGAGCAGCCGCAGCAGCGCCGGGAGCTGCAGCCGCAGCCGCGGCCTTCTGCTCTTCGGCATAGCCGGACGGCGGCACGATGGTGACGAGGGTCGCATCCTCGCGGGTCAGCGCCTTCACGCCGTTCGGCAGCTTGACGTCGGACAGATGCAGCGAGTGACCGATTTCCAGCGAGCCGACATCGGCCTCGATGTACTGCGGAATGCTCTCGACGCCGCATTCGAGCTCGATCGCGTGGGCGACGATGTTGACGGTGCCGCCGCGCTTCACGCCCGGGGACGCTTCCGACTTCACAACATGCAGGGGCACGCTGATACGGATGGTAGCGCCTTCGCCGAGCCGCATGAAATCGACATGGATCGGGAAGTCCTTGACCGGATCGAGGTGATAGTCGCGCGGAATCACGCGGTGCTTCTTGCCCTCGAGATCGATGTCCACCAGCGTGGTCAGGAACCGGCCGGCGAGGATGCGCTGGCGCAGTTCGCGATCTTCGATCGAGATCGTGACGGGGGGCTGGTTGTTGCCATAGATCACTCCGGGCACGCGCCCGGCGCGACGCTCAGCCCGGGCGGCCCCCTTGCCGCTCTTCGGACGTGCGGTCGCCTTCAATTCCTTGACGGTCGTCGCCATGTCGTTAAGTCCTTGTTTTTGCAAAAGTTAATGGGCCGCAGCGCGGCCCATGGCATAGCTCGCAGCAAGCCTCCAGGGGTGCGGGGGCCACGAACTTGGCGGGCTTTTACCCGGAAGACGCGGAAATGACAAGGAGAATGGGTCGGTAATGGCATCCCTTGTAGCCCGGATGGAGCGCAGCGAAATCCGGGACCGGCCCACCGTTGGAACTGACCCGGATTGCGCTGCGCTCCATCCGGGCTACGAGACCGAGGTTATCCCCCGAGCTTGGCCTCCAGCGCCGCGATGCGCGCCTTCAGCGCCTCGTTCTCTTCGCGCGCCAGGCGGGCCATGTCCTTGACCGCCTCGAACTCCTCGCGCTTGACCAGATCCATGTCGCGCAGGAATTTCTCGGCCTGGGTGCGCATCACGGTGTCGAACTCGCGCTTGACGCCCTGGGCGGCACCGGCGGCATCGTTCATCAGGCGGCCGATCTCGTCGAAAAACCGGTTGTTGGTCTGGGTCATGTCGGTCTCCGATAAACTTTGCGCGAACTCTCCGAAACACAATGGCAATCCAAAGGGAGCGGTTCAAGGGCCGCGAGGTGGTATCCTTGTCATGCTCCGGTTTCCTTGCAATCGTACTCAACGTCCCTGCATAAGAAGAATCCCGGGGCGTCTGCCGGCGCTCGACCGCCGCGATCTCGCTTGGAAATAGAAGGCGCGATGCCCTTTCTGCTCATCGACTTCCCTGCCTTCAAGCCGATCGCGCTCGAGATCGGCCCGTTCGCGATCCGCTGGTATGCGCTGGCCTATATCTGCGGCATCGTGTTCGGCTGGCTCTATGCGCGCTCGCTGCTGAAGAAAGAGCGCCTGTGGGGCGGCCCGGCACCGATGTCGCTGGTGCAGATCGACGACTTCATCCTCTGGGTCACGCTCGGCATCATCCTCGGCGGCCGCACCGGCTACGTGCTGTTCTACAATCTGCCCTTCTTCATCGATCATCCCGCCGCGATCTTCAGATTGTGGGAGGGCGGCATGTCTTTTCACGGCGGCTTCCTCGGCTGCGTCGTCGCGGTGATGTGGTTTGCCTATCGCAACAACATCCCGATCCTGTCGCTCGGCGACATCACGACCGCCGTCGCCCCGGTCGGCCTGCTGCTCGGGCGCATCGCCAATTTCATCAACGGCGAATTGTGGGGCCGCCCCACCGATGCCAGCCTGCCCTGGGCGATGATCTTCCCCAACGATCCCACGCAGCTGCCGCGTCATCCGAGCCAGCTCTACCAGGCCGGCATGGAGGGCATCCTGCTGTTCGCGGTGCTCGCGATCATGATCCGCTTCGGCGCCCTGAAGCGGCCCGGCATGATCCTCGGCGCCTTCATCCTGGTCTATGGCCTGGCCCGGATCGCCGGAGAGCATTTCCGCGAACCGGATCCGCAACTCGGCTTCCTCTGGGGCGGATTAACCATGGGCATGCTGTTGTCGATCCCGATGCTTATCGTCGGCGGTGTACTTATTGTATTGGCGGTCAGGCGCGGTGCGCCGAAGCCCCTCGAAGCCAACAGTTAATTCCTTTCGAGAAGATAGCCGTGACCGAACAGCCGCTGCTCAACGAGATCAAGGCGCTGATCAAATCCTCAGGCCCGATGCCGGTCTGGCGCTACATGGAACTGTGCCTGATGCATCCGCGTCATGGCTACTACGTCTCGCGCGATCCACTCGGGCGTGAGGGCGACTTCACCACCGCGCCCGAAGTCAGCCAGATGTTCGGCGAGCTCCTGGGGTTGTGGACCGCCTCGGTGTGGAAGCAGATGGGCTCGCCGCAGTTTTTGCGGCTGATCGAGCTCGGGCCCGGCCGCGGCACAATGATGGCGGACGCGCTGCGCGCGCTCCGCGTGCTGCCGCCGCTGTACCAGGCACTCCACATCCACATGGTCGAGGTCAATCCCGTGCTGCGCGAGCGGCAGGGTGCGACGCTGTCCGCCGTACGCAACATCTCCTGGCACGACAGCATCGACGACGTGCCGGAGGGGCCGAGCATCATCCTCGCCAACGAATATTTCGACGTGCTGCCGATCCACCAGATGGTCCGCCACGAGAACGGCTGGCACGAGCGCGTGATCGAGATCGACGGCAACGGAAAGCTCCAATTCGGCGTGGCGCCGGAGCCGACGCCGCGCTTCGACGTGCTGCTGCCGCCCTTGGTGCGCGCCGCGCCCGTCGGCGCCGTGTTCGAATGGCGTCCGGACGGCGAGATGATGAAGCTCGCCACGCGCGTGCGCGACCAGGACGGTGCGGCGCTGATCATCGATTACGGCCATTTGCGCAGCGATGCCGGCGACACCTTCCAGGCGATCGCGCGCCACACCTTCACCGATCCCTTGAAGGCGCCGGGCCAGGCCGACGTCACCGCCCATGTCGATTTCCAGGCGCTGGCGCGCGCGGCTGAGGATGTCGGCGCCCGCGTGCACGGGCCGGTGACGCAGGGCGATTTCCTCAAGCGCGTCGGCATCGACACCCGCGCGGCCGCCTTGATGCAGAAGGCGGCGCCTGAGGTCGCCACCGACATTTCCGTGGCGCTGAAGCGCCTGACCGACACCGGGCGCAGCGGCATGGGCTCGATGTTCAAGGTGCTCGGCATCTCCGAGCCGCGGCTGTCAGGCCTTGCCGGCCTCAGCGATCTCGAACAGGCCGGAGGGAACTGATGACTCTCGCTTCGTCGCTGCTGTCGGCGGTGCCAGGCCTGCGCCATTCCTTTTTCACCCGCGAAGGCGGTGTCTCCGGCGGCATCTATGCCGCGCTGAATGGCGGGCTCGGCTCCAACGACGATCAGGCCCTCGTCGCGGAGAATCGCCGCCGCATGGCCGAGCATGTCGGCGTGGCGCCCGAACGTTTCCTCAGCCTGCACCAGATCCATTCGCCCGACGTGCTGGTTGCCGAGACGCCGTGGCCGAGCGGGCCGCGGCCGAGGGGCGACGCGCTGGTGACCAAGACGCCCGGCATCGCGCTCGGCGTCTCCACCGCCGATTGCGGGCCGGTGCTGTTCGTCGATCCCAATGCGCGCGTGATCGGCGGTGCCCATGCCGGCTGGAAGGGCGCGCTGACCGGCGTGCTGGAGTCCACGATTCTAGCGATGGAAAAGCTCGGCGCGACGCGCGGCGGCATCATCGCCGCGATCGGCCCGCTGATCCGGCAGGAGAGCTACGAGGTCGGCAACGAGTTCGTGGCGCGCTTCATGGAGGCAGATGCAGACAATGCGATGTTCTTCATCCCGTCGGTGCGAGAGGGCCACGCGATGTTCGATCTCGCCGGCTTCATCCGCAAGCGGCTCGAAGCCGCCGGCATCCTGATGATCGACGACCTTGGTCTCGACACCTACGCCGACGAACGCTTCTTCAGCTATCGCCGCTCGGTGCATCGCAAGGAGCCGGATTACGGCCGGCACGTTCACGCGATTGCGCTGGAGGCGTGAACACACCGGCGCCCGCCAACGCTCCAAAACGATCTTGACTCTCCACCTGCTGGAGACCGCAGAACGGCGGAATGAAGCAACGCACCTGCATCGGCGAAGCGGCACGGCTCTGCGGAATCTTGGTCCGCAAGCTTTGCTTCTATTCTGACGAGGGATTGTTGCCCCCGGCAGACCGAACTGCAAGCGGCTACCGCGTCTTCACGGACGGCGAGCTTGTCCGGCTCGAGCTCATCCGCTGTCTCCGTGACGCCGGCCTTGGCCTGGATGCCATCCGGGAGGTCCTGTCCCAGGAGCTGTCGCTGGCCGAAGCTCTGAAGCTGCGGCTGGAAGCCCTGGAGTCTGAGATCGCGGCTCAGCGCCGCGTCGCTGCCGCACTGCGGGCTGCGTTGCGTTCACCGCAGCTCACCGAAGCCGATCTCAGGAGATTTTGGAGCATGACGCAACTGTCCCGCGTGGAACGACGCAACGTGGTTGAACGCTTTTTCGAA
>Ga0102591_1001807_pt1 | contig 26569 bp, 25 predicted proteins | sample AraplaCol_mCL_r2_2_FD_76860 | JGI IMG/M metagenome (GOLD analysis project Ga0102591, IMG submission 76860) | Arabidopsis root microbial communities from North Carolina, USA - plate scrape MF_Col_mCL_r2 (SPADES assembly) (version 2) | ecosystem: Host-associated > Plants > Roots > Endosphere... | reverse complement strand
GAATCCATGTCCCGGTCCTTGGGGCTGCGCCAGGCGGCGCCCATGCAATAGCGCGTTGCACCCCCTTCCCTCGCCTTTCGCGCTTCGGAAAGTACGCGGTCGACCTCCATCAGTTTTGAAGCCTTGAGGCCGGTCGGATAATGGGCCGACTGGCTGCAATAGCCGCAGTCTTCGGCGCATCCGCCGGTCTTGACGGACAGGAGACGGCTCATCTGTACGGCATTGGGATCAAAATTGGCTCGATGGATGCCGTGGGCGCGAAAGAGAAGGTCGTTGAAAGGCAAATTATAGATAATTGTGGCGTCGGATGCGGTTATATGCCCCCTATTGCCGTTCGCCGCGTTTGGACAGTCGGTATGTGGCTGCATTTGACTAAAACCTTTGCGCTGCGGGATGTCGAGTCGTAGATAGAAATCAAAATTATCTATAATAATTTCCTGCGACACTAGGCAAGTGCGTTTTTCAGTTTGTTCGCCTGAGGAAGATTGGCGATCCGACTCAGGTGCTCCAGTGTCGGCTAGCGCCTGATTGGCTGACAGGCTTCGCGTTTTCGATGCCACTCTCAGAAATCAGGCTGCATTCCAGCGCGCAACAGGGATTGCGATCGCTCGGCCGACGCGCGTCGCTATTGCCCGAGCTCGGAGCGCAGGCTACCGCTGAGCAGGAAATGCGCGCGGAGCAAGTGGGAACGGATGCTAGCCGACGATTGCAAATCGCTCGCGAACGGCATGCTGCATTCGCCGCGACGGGCCGCCGATCCATTGCACATGCCGCTCCAGCGCGGTCACGGCATTCTCGACCTTGCCGGCGCGAAGGAATGCGAGAATGCTGCGGTGGTCGGTATCGATTCGTGGTTCCCAGTCGGTGAGCCAGGTGGCGAACAAGAATCGGGCGCTCGCCGCATGCAGGTCGTCAATGGCAGAAAGCAGACGCGGCATTTCGCAGGGTTCGAGGATGAGCTTGTGAAACCTGCGATTGGCCTCTTCCCAGGTGCGAACGTCGCGCGCATTGTCACCGTCGATCGTTGCTTGTTCGGCCTGGTCGAGACGCGAAGGCGTCAGGTGCTCTGCCGAGTGGCGCAGCGCAAGGCCCTCAAGGGCGGCGCGCATCTTCGCGACCTCCTGCACCTCCTTTAGATCGAAGGAAGCAACACGAACACCACGGCGCGGTTCGCTGACGGCAAGGCCTTGCGCCTCCAGACGGCGCAGGGCTTCGCGCACGGGAACGTGCGAGGATCCGAATTCCTCGGCTATGTGGTCCTGCTTCAGTTTCGAGCCGGGCGGCAAGGCGCCTGTCACGATGCGCTCCGCGAGCGCGCGACTTATGCGGCCGGCTATCGTGTCGTCGTTATGAATAGTCATATTTTAGAGATAGTTCCTGCGCTCGATGCTGTCGAGATGCGTATCACCGACTGCTGTGGATTGGTAGGTTGGCCCTACAGCGGTTCCTAGCGGTTTTGACGGCCATGCGGCATTGGTTGCAAGGTTCCGGCACGAAGATCGGTAATGCGGGGCCCTGATTGTTTGTCCGTTCGACGCCAAGGCGGGGTCACACCGCGTTGGTTGTCTGACCATGACGGGGGACAATCTCTTATTCGTCCAAAGCCATCTTGCAATGATTGTGTTGGATGCAGGGAGGCGCGGGAAGGCGGAAGGGCTCCTTGTCGGATCTCTATGTCACGGCTGGCGCTGTCGTTAGGTCCGTTTCGCACTGCGCGGTGCGAGCTTCCTCGTCGTTGGCGGTAACAGCCGCCGGCGCAAGCTGTGCGGCCTTTGCTTGTAGTCGGGGGACTCCGCGCTCCTTCGGCGGGCCGTGCCGGGCGGTGACAACATATCGTGCTGGAAATAATGACTTGGGCACGCCAGATGACGCGCTCATGCGTATGATGGTGGCTTCACCGTTGCGTTTGCGGTGGTTTTTTGCCGATGAGCAGCGCGGGGGGCCGCGTCATCTGAACGCCGCGCCAAGGCGGACTGACCTTCTGTGGCGAAGTCGTCACTGTGATTTGCACGTGGTTGGTGTTGCACCTGCTTCCGCTTGTGTGCGGGCGTTGCACTTGGCACTTGGCACTTCGCAGGTGCGCGGGCCAGGCGTGAAGGCGGCGGCGTTACCTACAGGCCTTCGCGCGCCGGGCAAGCATGAGGGGCTTTTCGCGAAGAGCCGAGGTGGCCGGCGGCGATACGGTCGGCGCCTTCGGTGACGGGGGTTGGTGCATGCGGGATGATTGAGCGTTGTCGCATGACTTGGCTCGGAGATGAGGGGATCAGCGACTGGACCTGCCAAGTCTCTCGGCGCTGCCTGTCTTCATGGCGCTCGCATTGGCCGGAAGACCGTCGGGGTGCAGCATCAGGAGGTGCGCTGGCCATCGGTTGCGGCCACCCTCGCAAAGTTCGGATCAAGTGGAGTTCCCCGCGGGGAACAATGGGCCAGATGACTTGTCGTGCCGCTATCCACCAGCGCGGCGTGACGTATCAGTTCGAAAGGTATCGTTGGGTGGCATCGCAGGGCTTGGCTCGGACATGAAGGGGTCTGTGATCGGCGTTGCCAAGGTGCTCGGCGCTGCCTGCCTGTCCTGCGCTCGCATTGGCCGGAACACCGTCGGGGGTGCAGCGTCAGGAGGTGCCCTGACCAGCGGTTGCTGCCAGCCTCGCAAGGTCCCGATCAAGCGGAGTTCCCCGCGGGGAACGATGGGTCAGATGACTTGTCGTGCCGCTATCCACCGGCGCGAGGGGAAGTATCTGTTCGAAACGAACCGTTGGGCGTCGTTGTTAGGCTTGGCTCGAACATGAAGGGACCTGCGAGCGGCTTTGCCAAGGTGCTTGGCGTGGCCTGCCTGTCTCGCGCTCGCAACGGCCGGAAGATCGTCCGGACGTAGCATCAGGAGGCGCCCTGACCACCGGGTTGCTGAAAGCCTCGCAGGGTCCCGACCATACGGAGTTCCCCGCGGGGAACGGTGGGACCAAATCATTTGCCGTGCCGCTGATCCACCGGCATGAGGCGCAGGATCATTTCAGAATAGCTGCGGGGATGATTGGTGTGCCTTGGTGACAATTCCCCGTTGACCGGGCAATTGTTGTTGACAAAGCACGGTCTTGTCCGAGATTCTGTGGGCAGGTTTCAGCATTCGCGCCGCTCGCAGGAAGCGGCGCAAGGACGTTCTCTGGATGCAGCAGCCGTCATTGAGGCAATTTCAGCAGCATCCTTCGGCTTTGACTTCCTGCCCTGCAAGTAGCACCTAGCGGAACCAAACGGCTCGTTGGCTGCCGTAAGGGAGAATATGTACGGTCGGGTCAATGATTTAGTGGTGGCGCAACGACGGTGTCAGCAGACGCTGTGGAAGCGATCAACGCAGGTGGAGAGCACCTTTTCCCCCGGTCGTTTCCACCAGTTCGCTGCCGAGAAGATTTCGACTTCCTGTGCCCCATGATAACCGGCAGCCTCGATGGAGCGTCGGATCCCCTTGAGATCGATCACGCCGTCTCCCATCATGCCGCGGTCCAGCAACAGGTCCGTGGTCGGAACCAGCCAGTCGCAGATGTGGTGTGCCAGGATCCGGCCCGACGCCCCGGCTCGGGCGATTTGCTGCTCGAGTTTCGGGTCCCACCAGACGTGATAAACGTCGATGGCCACACCGACGCCGTTGCCGAGCAGGTCACAGATATCGAGCGCCTGCTCAAGTGTGTTCACGCAGGCGCGGTCGGCGGCATACATCGGATGCAGCGGTTCGATCGCAAGTGGTATGCCGGATGCGCGTGCGTGCGGAAGGATCGCGCCGATCCCGTCTGCGACCATATCGCGCGCGTGGGCGATATCCCTGGACCCCGCAGGCAGGCCGCCGACGACGAGAACGAGGCAATCGGCGTTGAGAGCAGCTGCCTCATCGATCGCCCTCTTGTTGTCGTCGATTGCTGCAGCTCGCCCCGCAGCATCCGCGGCGGGGAACATGCCCCCGCGGCAAAGCCCGGTCACCTGCAGTTGGTTGTCGGCGACGATCCGGGCAGCTTCGGACAAGCCGATCGCATGCACCTGATCACGCCAGGGAGCGATCGCAACAATATCCTGCTTGAGGCAGGCCTCGACCGCCTGCTTCATGTCGTACTGCTCTCGCACCGTCGCGAGGTTGATGGAAAGGCCATTGACTGCCATTTTTGATATTCCTCCCTCACCTCGCGATGCGAAGTGCATGCCGTGATTTTCAGATGCCTGCAGTCGCCAGGATCGTCTTCATCCGGCTGACCGCGAGATCCGGATCCCGCAGGACGCGGGCCTCGTCGGCAAGCCGGAACAGTTCCGCCAGATGCACCATCGAGCGCGTGCTTTGCTGGCCACCCAGCATCTGGAAGTGATTCTGGAAACCATTGAGATAGGCCAGGAAGACAACGCCCGTCTTGTAGAACCGCGTCGGCGCCTTGAAGATATGCCGTGAAAGCGGCACGGTCGGCGCCAGGATCTCGTGGAATCCGGCGAGATCGTCTGCGCCAAGCTTCTGCAGGGCAGCGCTGGCCGCGGGCGCGATGGCATCAAAAATGCCGAGCAGGGCGTGTGAGTATCCTTTCTCGTCGCCGGCGATAAGCTCCGCGTAGTTGAAGTCATCGCCGGTATACATCTTGACCGCCGGATCAAGCTTTCGACGCATGACGATCTCTTTCTCCGCGGAGAGGAGGGAGATCTTCACGCCGTCCACCTTGGTTGCGTGGTCATTGATGATGGCGACGGCCGTTTCCATGGCCTGCATATCATCACGCGAACCCCAATAGCCGGCGAGCGCAGGATCAAACATATCGCCAAGCCAATGGATGATCACCGGCTGCCGGACCTGCCGCAAGATGCGATCATAGACACGCACGTAATCCTCGGGGCTCTTGGCGGCGGCCGCAAGCGCGCGGCTTGCCATGAGGATGATCCGGCCGCCCTGCCCTTCGACGTAGGCGACCTGCTCCTCATAAGCCTGGATGACATCATCGATGCTAACGCCAGGGCCTGGTGGCAGATGGTCGGTGCCGGCGCCATAGGCGATGAGGGCATCCGGGCGCCTGCGCGCTGCCGATTGGACATTGGCGATGAGTTCCTTGGCGCCAGCCCAGTCGAGCCCCATGCCGCGTTGGGCGGTGTCCATCGCCTCGGCAACGCCGAGGCCGAGATCCCAAAGATACTCGCGGAATGCAACGGTACTCTCCCAGTCGATGTTGCGGTCGAGCCATGGATCGTTGTCTGCCAATGGATCGACGACCACATGAGCGGCCGCGTAGGCGACACGGTTGAAGGCATGGCCGCCGGCCGGGCGTTCCGGCGCGGCAAGCGGTGCGTTGGCGATGGCATAATCCTCCAGCGTGCCGCCGGAGACGGGAAGACGAAGTGACTTTGCCATGGCCGTCAGGCAACCTTGCGCACGGAGGTGTCGGCGAGCGAGGGAACATCCACCCAGCGGCGTTCCTTCCAGCTCTGGTGCGCCAGTTCCGCAAGCTGAACACCCTTGGCGCCCTCGCGCAGCGTGAACCTCCACGGCGCGTCTTCGACGACGTAGCGCAGGTAGTCTTCCCACTGCGCCTTGAAGCCGTTGTCGAAAACCTGGGTTTCCGGAACCTCGTCCCATGTCCTGTAGAAGTCGATCGTCTGCGGCTGATCGGGATTCCAGACAGGCTTCGGTGTGTTGACCCGATGCTGCGTCCAGCATTTGGTCAGACCGCAGACGGCCGAACCATGTGTTCCGTCGACCTGGAAGGTCACGAGGTCGTCACGACGCACGCGAACCGCCCAGGAGGAGTTGATGTGGGCGACGATGCCGCCCTCGAGTTCAAAAGTCGAATAGGCTGCGTCGTCGGCATCTGCCCTGTAGGTCTTGCCGTTCTCGTCGACGCGGCTCGGGATATGGGTGGACGCGTAGCAGCTGACGGCCTTGACCTCGCCGAAGAGGTTGTCCAGCACGTAGCGCCAGTGCGGCAGCATGTCGAGGATCATGCCGCCACCATCGGCCGCGCGATAGTTCCAGGATGGACGCTGAGCCTTCACGCCCCAGTCACCCTCGAATACCCAGTAGCCGAACTCGCCGCGTACCGAGAGTATCTTGCCGAAGAAGCCGCTGTCCTTGAGCAGCGCGATCTTGCGCAGTCCCGGCAGGTAGAGCTTGTCCTGCACGACACCATTTTTGACGCCGCGCTGTTCGGCAAGCGTCGCAACGGAAAGCGCCTCCTCGAGCGTCTCCGAGATCGGCTTTTCGCAATAGACATGCTTGCCGGCCTCGATTGCCTTTTTCAGGAGCGAGACGCGCATTTGCGTCGAGCCTGCGTCAAAAAAGATCCTGTTGTTCGGATCCGCAAGGGCGCTGTCGAGATCAGTGGTCGTGCGCGTCAGGCCGTGCTTGCGGGCAATGGCCTCGATCTTGTCGGCGTTGCGTCCGACGAGGATCGGATCGGGCATCAGGCGGTCGCCGTTGGAAAGCTCAAGGCCCCCCTGCTCGCGGATCGCGAGAATGGAGCGCACCAGATGCTGGTTATAGCCCATGCGGCCGGTGATCCCATGCATGATAATGCCAAGCGAAATCGTCGCCATCTGCGTCTTCCTCCCAATAAATAACTATTTAGTTACATAAGTGCCATGTGCTGCCCATGCTGTCAACCCGGCCCGTTGCCGGCGACCAGGAAACGGCGCAGGCGCCAGCGCCCGCCAAGTTCCTGAAGCTCGCTCTTGCTCGTTGCAACGCCCTGCGCACAATCACGCGGATGGGTCCGATCGGCGGGATGCAATCTGCTGGATATAAATGACGGAACCGCTTATGCGGTAAGCAAGGTGATTGTTCAGAACCCTCGCAAGTCAGGCCAATGAAGGCAATTTCAGGCACCAATCTCGAACAGGCAAAATCGCACAACCGACGCGTCGTGATCGAAGCGATCCGGACGAATGGACCGTTGTCGCGGGCAGCCCTCTCCCGGTTGACGGCGCTCAGCACGCAGACGGTATCGAACATTGTCGAAGAACTCGAACGGTCCGAGTTGCTGAAGGCCGAAGCCCCGAAAAAGGCGGCGCGTGGACAGCCGATCACGCCCTACTCGATCAATCCGGACGGTGCCTACTCCATTGGCCTGGAGCTTGAGCGGGATCGTGCGGTTGGCGTGCTGACCGATCTTTCGGGACGTGTCCGTGCCAGGATCGACAAGCCCGTCGACAGGCCGACGCCGACCGAGGCGATGCCGATCCTCGGCGGTATCGCTGACGAACTGCAACGGGACTTTCGCCTCGATCGCGCCCGCCTGCTGGGTGTCGGCATCGCAATGCCGGGGCGGTATGCGGCCGAAGGTGTGACATCGCTGAGCCCAGTGACGCTTCCCGGCTGGCAGGGTTTCCCCGTGGCCCCGGAACTTGCCCGACTTGTTGGCGTCCCGGTTCTCGTCGAGAACGACGCCACCTCTGCTGCGATCGGCGAGCGGCTCCACGGCGTCGCTCGGGGCTTGAGCAGCTTTGTCTATCTGTTTCTCGGCGGGGGTATAGGGGCCGGCATGTTTCTCGACGGCCATCTCTACAAGGGAAGCCGCAACAATGCTGGCGAAATCGGCCATATGATCGTGGTGCCGGATGGGCTGGCCTGCGTGTGTGGCAAGCGTGGTTGCCTCGACCGCTATGTCTCGCTCGGCGCAGTCTACGAATATCTCGACATTGGCGACCCCAGACAGCACGATCCTGAAACTCTTGCCGCCTTGATCGCGCAAGGGGACAGTCGGATTGATGCCTGGGCCGAGGCTGCCGCGAAGCCCATGCGTCAGACAATCGATGTTCTGGAATTGGCCTTCGATCCGCAGACGATCGTGCTTGGCGGTTCGATGCCCCCGTCACTGCTGCAGCGCCTCGCTCGAAAGCTGGATCCGTTGCATAGCCCGGTCAATCCCGGGGAGGAACGAAACCTGCCGCGCATCATGATCGGTGCGACCGGCAGGGACACGGCGCTTCTGGGCGCCGCGGCACTGCCGATCTTCTCGGAAACGAACCCGCAGTTCGATGTCCTTCAAAAACCTCTGGGCTGACAACCTCACGGATAGGCGTACAGGACCGGCATCAATCCCGCGACTGCCTTGAAGCGCTCCCAGGACTTGTCCGCGGGCTTCGTCCAGGCGCTCTCGGCAAGTGCCGAGATCCGCGGAAACACCAGGCGGTCAAAGACCGCGCGATCGGTCATCGGCTCCGACCAGATGCAGGCCTGGATGCCACGCAGCTTCTTTTTCTGCTCGTCGCTCCAGCCTTCGACCGGGTCGAAATTGTAGAGCTTCTCCGGCTCCGACCACCCGGCCCAGCTGGCGCCCGGCTCGTCCCAATCGGGGCTGTTTGCCATGTCGAGATAGTAGACCTGCCCAGGGCAGACGACCATTTCGTAGCCCTGACCGGCCAGCGCCGCCGAAACTTCGACACTGCGCCAGCCGCAGAGATAGCTCTTTGCCTTGTCGATGACATTGCCATGCGCTGCCTCTTCCCACCCGCCGGTGATGCAGCCCTGCTCGGCGAGGAACTTCTGGATCCGGGCGAGGAAAATCGACTGCAGAACCGCGGCTCCCGATCCGTCTATGTCGTCGGCGCCGTGAGTATTGGTGATGACGTTGAGCCGCTTGGCATGTGCTTTAGCCACTGCATCTCCGCCAATCTCGCGCAGACGCGCCAAGGCCTCCGGCGAACCCGACCAGGCGCCGAGGGGCACTTCATCGGCGCCGATATGGATCGTCTTGAAGGGAAAGAGCTCGATCAATTCGCGGAAGATCGTCTCCAGAACCTCGTAGGTCTTCTCGCGTGCCGGGTTCAGGCAGTTGTCGGGGAAGCCCTGAACCGAATGGTAGCTCCCGGCTTCTTGCGGGTCGCGAAGTTCCGGGATTGCCTGTTGCATGGCATAGCAATGTCCAGGGACATCGATCTCCGGCACGACCTCGATGCCGAGCTCCTTGGCGTGCGCGACAATCTCGCGTACCGCCGCCTTGGTGTAGTAACCGCCGGTGCGGGCCGCGCCAGAGCCGAGAAGCGGCGGAATGGGAAGGCCATGTCCCCGCCAGGCGCCGACTTCGGTCAGGGCAGGATAGGCGTCGATCTCGATCCGCCACGCCTCGTCGTCCGAGAGGTGCCAATGGAAGCGGTTGACCTTGTTCCAGGCGAGAATGCTGAGCAGCTTCTTGATTTCAGCCTTGCCGTAGAACTGACGGGCAACATCGAGATGAAGGCCGCGCCATCCCATGGATGGCTCGTCGCGGATCTCGCCTTCGACCGGAAAACGGAAGGCGTGCGGATAAAGGTGCGCACCACGCCAGACCTGGCCAAGCGTGATCAGGCCATAGAGCAGGCCGGTCTGTGTGCCGGATGAAATGTGTACGATCTCGCTCGAGAAGGACACGCGATAGGCTTCTGGCGCCAGGCCCTCGACGACGTCAAGCATCACGGGCATTCCGCCTTCCGAGGCAGGACGAACGATCCCTTCGACCGCAAAGAGCTGTTCGACGAGGCCGGTAAAGGCAGCTGCCGCCGCAATGGCCGGGGGATTGCCGGCGTTGAGCGCAAAGCCGGTAGGAACCGAGCGCTTGCCGGATACCGACACCACGTCAGGCCACGGGACGATCGCGACAGGCACAGGTGGACTGACCGGCACGGGATAGATTTCTGCGCCACGCTTCAATGGGGCATTGTTGGCAAGCGAGCGGGTCGGCTCGACAGAAAGTGCAAGCGTGCCGCCGTCGGCGAACGCCACATAGGCGCCGGTTGCCCCATCCGTCCAATGCTGGAACGGCCAGCTGAGAGCGGAGATGGTCAGCGTCCAGGTCTTGCCCGCCTCAAGCTCGAAATTCTCGGGCGGAAGAAATTCGGTGAAATTTGATAGCCGGCGGCCGATCGTGCCACCCTCGATGTGAACAGCCGGATCCACCCGTCCCGGACCGCTGATGCAGAGGGTGAAGTTGGCAAGGGAATTCGATGAAAGGTTCTTGAGGTTGAGCGTGTAGGCCTGGTCTCGTTCTTCCGAAGCGGGCAGCCATGAGGTTTCGAGCCGCAGGGCGGGTTGGCGCTGTATCGACATCATCATCTCTTGATAGGGTTAGGGACTGTGTTGTTCCGATTTGATCAATCAATTTGATTTAATCAGCTTGCGTTGGCGATCGTCAATCGGAAGAAGGAATTATTGCAGGTCCCGGCAACGGCCTGTGCCGGGCGCCACGAAGGGATCGTCACCCGCTGCAAGTGGTGAAATACAACCTGCGGTGTGTATTGTGATATCGGTTAGATCGGCTTTGCCGCGTCCGGATGGGCAGCCTTGAACGCCGGCAGTGCGTTGCACGCGTCGACAATGCGTGCGACGCGAGGAAACGCCGACATTTCGATACCCCAGCGACGGGCGTTGTAGACCTGCGGCACCAGGCAGAAATCGGCCATCGTCAGTGTGTCTCCAAATGTGTAGCGACCGGTCGTCGGCTCATCGAGCATCTGTTCCACCGCGTGCAGTCCGCTGCCGATGAACTTGGTCATCCACTCGGCTCGGGCGCCCTCCTCGCCAGTCAGGTGAGCGACGTGCGAGACGACATTAAGGTTGCAGACCGGATGAATATCCATGGCAACGGCATAAGACAGCGCCCTCACCCGCTGCCGCCCCAAGGCGGTGTCGGGCAGGAACCCGCTTTCGGGATAGGTCTCGGCAAGGTATTCGATGATGGCCAGGGATTGGGTGAGGATGCGTCCGCCGATGCGCAAGGTGGGGACCAGACCCTGGGGATTGATTTTCAGGTAGTCAGGATCCTTGTGGGCCAAGGCAAGCAGGTCGATCGGGACGGTCTCGAAGGCAAGCCCCAGCACATGAAGCGCGATGCGGACCCGGTAGCTGGCCGAGGAGCGCCAGTAGTCGTAAAGCACGATCCCGGTCATTGCCGCTCGTCCCCGGCGTAGCGTCGTACGGTCTGCTCGATCGCGCCGAAAATCGATGCACCGTGCTTGTCCTTCATCTCGATGCGAACCCTGTCGCCGAAGTGCAGGTAAGGCGTTTTGGGGCCTCCGTGCTCAATGGTCTCGATCATTCTGATCTCGGCGATGCAGGAATAGCCGTCTCCGCCTTCAACGATCGGCTTGCCGGGGCCGCCGTCACGCTTGTTGGAAACCGTGCCTGAACCGATGATCGAGCCTGCCGCCAGCGCGCGTGTTTTCGCCGCGTGCGAAACGAGCTGTCCGAAGTCGAACGTCATGTCTCTGCCGGCGTTGGCGCGGCCAAACGGAATGCCGTTCAAGCTGACGAGCAATGGAAGATGGACCCTGCCGTCCTTCCAGGCGTCGCCGAGTTCGTCCACTGTTACGGCGACGGGCGAGAAAGACGACGAGGGTTTCGACTGGAAGAAGCCGAATCCCTTGGCGAGCTCATCGGGAATGAGAGCGCGCAGCGACACGTCGTTCACGAGCATCACGAGCCGGATTGCTTCATGTGCCTGCCGCGACGTTGCGCCCATCGCAACGTCATCGACGATGACGGCAACCTCGCCTTCCATATCGATGCCGAAGCGTTCATCGGCGGCAAGGATCGGGTCGCAAGGGGCGAGAAAGTTGTCGGAGCCCCCCTGGTACATCAGGGGATCGGTCCAGAATGTCGTTGGCATGTCGGCATTCCGGGCCTTTCGCACCAGCTCGACATGATTGACATAGGCCGATCCGTCCGCCCACTGGTAGGCGCGTGGCAGTGGGGAATGCACATGGCGCGGATCAAAGGGCTCGGATGGCACTGAGCCGGCTTCGAGGCTTTCGGCGAGGCGGGTAAGTTTTGGCGCGGTTGCCGGCCAGTCGTCCAGCGCGGCCTGCAGGGTGCGGGCGACCTCGCCCGCATCGGCAAACTGCGTCAGGTCACGGGTGACGACGATCAGCCGGCCGTCGCGCGAACCGTCTTTGAGCGTGGCAAGTTTCATGTGATCCTCCGCGTTCGCGCCTACTTGATGCCAGGCGTCCCATCGAAACGGCGCTCCAGACCATCCCAGCAATCAATATAGTCATCCTGCAGCGTCTCCAGTTCCGCGGCGTATCTTGTCAGCTGCTGCGGGAAGCGCGTCTCGAACATGAACGCCATCGTGTGATCGAGCTTGACCGGCTTCAGCTCGGCGTTGGACGCTTTCTCAAAGCCGGAGGCATCCGGCCCATGTGGCAGCATCATGTTGTGCAGGCTCATCCCGCCTGGGACGAAGCCCTTTTCCTTGGCGTCGTATTGTCCATGGATCAGCCCCATGAACTCGCTCATGATGTTGCGGTGATACCAGGGCGGTCGGAATGTGTGCTCGGCAACGAGCCAGCGGGGCGGAAAGATCACGAAGTCGACATTTGCCGTCCCTTCTTCGCCACTCGGCGCTGTCAGGACCGTGAAAATCGACGGGTCCGGGTGATCGAAGAGAATGGCCCCGACCGGGGAGAAAGTCCTTAGGTCATATTTGAACGGGATGTAGTTTCCGTGCCAGGCGACGACGTCGAGCGGCGAGTGATCGATCTCGGTCACATAGAACTTGCCGCACCATTTCACATGCACGCGGCACGCTGTCTCCTTGTCCTCGAAGGCGGCGACCGGCGTCTTGAAGTCGCGGGCGTTCGCCAGGCAGTTGGCGCCGATCGGTCCACGATCCGGCATGGTGAACTTCGCTCCGTAGTTTTCGCAGATGTAGCCGCGCCACTCGGGCCCGTCGCCGAGACGTGAAACCTTGAACATCATCCCACGGGGGATGAGGCAGATTTCCGCCGGTTCGAGCTCCATGACGCCCATCTCGGTGAAGACGCTGATGGCGCCAAGTTGCGGAACAATGAGCAGTTCCCCGTCGGCATTGAAGAAATAGTCATCCACCATGTCCGCATTGAAGGCATAGGCATGCGCGGCCATCCCGACCTGGGTCATGACGTCGCCGGCTGCCGTCATCGTTCGGATTCCGGCAAGAAAGTCGGCGCTTACCAATGGAGCCGGGATCGGATCCCAGCGCAATTGACCAAGTGGCAGGGAGTGATCGTCGAGACATGGCGCCGATTTCCAGAAGGGGTAGCTCGCATTGGCGAAGCGGCGCGTGTGGCGAACGCTTGGCCTGATGCGATAGAGCCAGGAACGCTCGTTTGTTCCTCTCGGAGCCGTGAATGGCGAGCCGGACAGCTGCTCGGCATAAAGGCCATAGCTGCATTTTTGCGGGCTGTTCTGGCCCTGCGGCAATGCCCCTGGCAGCGCCTCCGTCTCGAAGTCGTTGCCGAACCCCGGCATGTAGGCCAGCTTGCTGGTCCCCGCCCGCGCACGGGAACCTGGTGCTTCGGTGGTGTCCATGCTTGCATCTCCTCCATCTATATAGTTACAAACGTAACCGTCGATTTTGTAACTATCAAGGAGCAGCCATGGAGAGTGGATTTGAGCTCGACGGCTTCATTCCCTACCGGCTCAATCGGGCGTCGGAACTCATCAGCCTGTCATTCGCGCGCCAGTACAAGCAGGAGTTCGATCTGACCCGGCCCGAATGGCGCACGCTTGCCGCACTCGGCAGTGTCGGCGTGATGACGGCAAAGGACATCGGCGCCCATTCACACATGCACAAGACCAAGGTGAGCCGGGCCGTCCATGCGCTTGAGCAGCGCCACTGGCTGAAGAGAATTCCGAGCTATACAGACCGACGTTTTGAGCAGATCGAACTGACGGCGCTCGGGCGCGAATACTACCGCAGGATCACAGTCCTTGCGCACAAGTATCAGGAGACGGTGTGCCTGAAGCTTGGCGAAGAGGCGATCCGCCACCTCGACCTCGCGCTTTCGGCGATCGAGGCTTCCGCAGGGCTGCGGCGCAAATCGAAATGAACCTATGAGCCGCTGAGCGGGTAGCCTTCGAAGTGCTTCAACGTGTTGAGCACGATCGAGGTCTTCACGTGCTGGACGGATTCGTGCGGCAACAGAACGTCGTTGACGAACCGTGAAAGGCCCGACAGGCCGCGCGTCGCCACTTTCAGGTGATAGTCCATCTCGCCCGTCAGCGCATAGGCCTCCAGGACCTCTGGCAGGCCGTTGACCAATTGCTGGAAGCGGCGGGCATTGTCGCGATTGTGGGTTGCCAGTGTGACCGAGATGACCACCAGCAGATTGAGCCCTAGCCTGTCCGGATCGAGATTTGCCTGATAGCCGCGAATGAAGCCCTCTGCCTCCAACCGCGTTCGCCGTCGCGAGCATTGGGAGGCCGAGAGGCTGATGCGTTCGGACAGTTCGATATTGGTCAACCGTCCGTCTCTTTGAAGTTCGGCGAGGATCTTCAGGTCGAAACCATCCAGCTGCTCAGACATTGTACGATTATCTCGTCCTATGCACATTCCGTGCGGATATTTGGCCATGAGTCGCCATAATGCAAGCACATTGCGCAAGAACAGGTCCATAATTTGCATCCAACTGGCTACTGCCTGAGGAGGAGAAAATGGGCCCCTATCCGCACGACGCACCGCCGTCTCAGATCACCCTTGACAATCCTGCCGGCACGGACGGGTTCGAGTTTGTCGAATTCGCACATCCTGCGCCCGAGAAGCTGGCGGAACTGTTCGACCGTATGGGATATCGCGCCGTCGCCAGGCACAAGAGCAGGAACATCACGGTCTGGCGTCAGGGCGACATCAACTACATCGTCAATGCCGAGCCGGGCAGCCATGCCACGCGCTTCGTCGAGGATCATGGGCCCTGCGCGCCGTCGATGGCGTGGCGTGTCGTCGATGCCAAGCATGCCTTCGACCATGCCGTTGCCAGGGGCGCGACACCCTACGAGGGCAAGGACAAGACCCTCGACGTGCCAGCCATCGTCGGCATTGGCGGCTCGCTTCTCTACTTCGTGGAGCGCTACGGCGCGAAAGGCTCGGCTTATGATCTCGAGTTCGACTGGCTGGCCGAGCGTGATCCGCGGCCCAAGGGCGTCGGCTTCTTCTATCTCGACCACCTGACCCACAACGTCTATCGCGGCAACATGGACAAGTGGTGGGACTTCTATCGCGAACTCTTCAACTTCAAGCAGATCCACTTCTTCAATATTGACGGCCGGATCACGGGGTTGATGAGCCGTGCAATCACCTCTCCCTGTGGCAAGATCCGTATTCCTCTGAATGAATCGAAGGACGAGACCAGCCAGATCGAGGAGTATCTGAAGAAGTACAGAGGCGAAGGCATCCAGCACATTGCCGTCGGTACCGACGCCATCTACGAGGCGACCGACAAGCTTGCCGAAAACGGCCTGCGCTTCATGCCGGGTCCTCCGGAGACCTACTACGATATGTCACGCGAGCGCGTTCATGGACATGACGAGCCGATCGAAAGAATGGCCAGGCATGGCATCCTGATCGACGGCGAAGGCGTGCTCGACGGCGGCACGACGAAGATCCTGCTGCAGATCTTCTCGAAGACGGTGATTGGTCCGATCTTTTTCGAGTTTATCCAGCGCAAGGGCGACGAAGGTTTCGGCGAAGGCAACTTCCGGGCGCTTTTCGAATCGATCGAAGCCGACCAGATACGCCGCGGTGTCATCAAGCCCGCTGCCGCCTAGCGGAAATGAACTTGTGAATTAGTGGCCGTCTGGGGCAACAGCCTCCGGCGGCACTGTTTCCAGCAGGTTCTTGCGATGGAAGATGAACAGGCCGGCGACGACGATGATCGTGCCACCTGAGATCACATAGAGATCCGGAACGTCGCCGAAGAACAGATATCCGAGCGCAATCGCCCAGATCAGAAGGCTGTATTGCAGCGGCGCCAGCAGGGATGCCGGGGCGAGCTTCAGCGAACGCGTGATCAGAAGGTGCGCACAGGATGCAACGACGCCGAGGGCGAGCATGCCGGTGAGCTCGACCGGGGTTGTCGGCTGCCAGGCGCCGATGGAAAGCACCGCCCCGACGAGGAGTGCGGCGACCATCTGCCAGGTAACAAGGGTCGTGTCACTGGTGTTGCGGAGGTATCGGTTGAGCACCAGGGCCATTGAAAAGGACAGGCTGCCGACAATGCCGAAAAGCGAGGGCAGCGACAGCATCGCCGAGGACGGACGCAGCGCGATCACCACGCCGCAGAAGCCGACGAAGACCGCAAGCCAACGGCGCCAGCCAATCCGTTCGTTGAGGAAGAAATGCGAGAGCGCGGCGACATAGATCGGTCCGGCCATGTAGAAGGTCATGACGTCAGCGAGCGGCAGGTAGGCGACGGCGGCGTAAAACAGGCCGACATCGACTGTTGTAAAGAGCACGCGAAGAAATTGCAGCCCCTTCTGCTCTACTCTGAACAGTTGGGCTGGGCCCTGCCTGGCAATCAGGGGTCCCAGGACGATGAAGCATCCGAACGAGCGGATCAGCAACACCTGACCGACAGAGAAGCTTGTCACGAGCCACTTGCCCATCGCGTCATTGAGCGCGAAGAGAAAGTCCCCGAGAAGCATCAGAACAACGCCCAGTAGCACGAAGTTCTTGAGGCCCGTCGCGGTAGGCTGCGGTTGCATGTCGGAATTCCTGTTGCCGGTCGCCGCATCGCGGCAGCCGGGGGCGTCGCGCATATCAGCGGGAGTGTCAAGCCACGGCAGAGGGCTATTCGGTCTTGCCCCGCAGCATTTCGATGATTGCAGAGAAATCGCGCGCGCCATTCCCCTGCTTCTCAAAAAGCGCATAGAGCTGGGAAGCTTCGGCGCCGAGCGGCGTCGAGGCGCCGGTCGACAGTGCCGCCTCCTGCGACAGGCGCAGGTCCTTCAGCATCAGCGCGGCCGCAAAACCAGGCTTGTAGTCATTGTTCGCGGGCGATGTCGGAACCGGTCCCGGGACAGGGCAATAGGTGCTGATCGACCAGCATTGCCCCGATGAGGTCGAGGCGACGTCGAACAGCGCCTGATGCGAAAGACCGAGCTTTTCGCCAAGCGCGAAAGCTTCGCAGACGCCGATCATCGAGATGCCAAGGATCATGTTGTTGCAGATCTTCGCTGCCTGCCCTGCGCCCGCGTCCCCGCAATGGACGATTTTCCTGCCCATGGCTTCCAGGACCGGCTTTGCCTTCGCGAACGCCTCGTCCGATCCGCCGGCCATGAAGGTCAGTGTGCCGGAAGCTGCCCCGCCCGTGCCGCCGGAAACAGGAGCATCGAGGGAAAGGCAACCGGCATTGCTTGCCATGGCGTGCGCCTGGCGGGCGCTGTCGACGTCAATCGTGGAACTATCGATGACAAGCGTCCCGGCGGCGATGGAGCGAAGAATGTCCGTCCAGGCACTGAGCACATGCTTGCCCTGCGGCAGCATCGTCACGACGATTTCGGCGTTTGAAACCGCCTGGCTGATATGGCTTGCCGCCTTCACCCCGTGCTCTTCGGCAGCCTGCAGGACGGGGGCGGCGAGGTCAAAGCCGGTGACGTCATGACCAGCCTTGACGAGGTTGGCGGCCATCGGCCCGCCCATGTTGCCAAGCCCGATAAATGCAATCCGTGCCATGCCGTTCTCCTATCTGTTGTCCGCCAGGATCATCGCAGCTGCCTTTTCGGCAATCATGATCGTCGGCGAATTGGTATTGCCCGACGTGATGGCCGGCATCACGGAGGCGTCTGCAATCCGCAGCTTCGCCAACGCCCGGAACCTTAGGCGAGGATCGACGACGCTTTCGCGATCGGAACCCATCCGGCATGTTCCGACAGGGTGGAAAATCGTCGTGCCAATATCCCCGGCTGCCTGCGCCAGTTCCGCGTCCCTTTGGTAATTCGGGCCAGGCCTGAACTCCTCGGGCCGGAACCGCGCAAAGGACGGCTGCGCGACGATCTTGCGTGTCATGCGTATCGCGCGAATAGCTATGTCGCGATCTCTTTCGGTCGAGAGATAGTTCGGACTGATCGTCGGCTGGAGAGCAAAATCCGGGCTCGCCACATGGACCGAACCGCGGCTTTCGGGTCTGAGGTTACAGACGCTCGCGGTGATGGCAGGGAATGGGTGAACTGGATCGCCGAACTTGTCGAGCGACACCGGCTGCACATGGTATTGAAGGTCCGGTGTCTCCTTGTCGGGGCCGGAGCGGGTGAAGATGCCAAGCTGGCTTGGCGCCATTGCCATCGGCCCGGAACGTCTGATCAGATATTCCAGCCCGATCTGAGCCTTGCCGATGAACCTTGTTGCCTTCTCGTTCAGCGTCGCAACGCCGGTGACCTTGTAGACCATACGAAGCTGCAGGTGGTCCTGAAGGTTCTCGCCGATGCCTTTTACCTCGGCAATGACCGCCACGCCCGCGCTTTTCAGCACCTCGCCTTGGCCCAGACCGGACAACTCCAGGATGTGTGGAGAACCGATCGCGCCCGCCGCGAGGATCGTTTCCCTCGTCGCGTAGGCGCGCTTGGTAGTGCCCGCATGCTGATAATCGACGCCCGTGACAGCGCCCTCCTCGATCAGCAGCCGGCGCGCCTGCGCCTTCGTCAGAACCGTCAGATTGCCTCGCCGCATGGCCGGACGCAGGAAGGCCTTCGTCGTATTCCAGCGGATGCCGGACCGCTGGTTGACGTCGAAGTAGCCTGATCCCTCGTTGTCTCCGGTGTTGAAGTCGGGCGTTTCCGGAATGCCGGCCTCCCGGGCGGCGGCCTGGAACGCATCGAGTACCGCCCAGCGAACGCGGGCTTTTTCCACCCGCCACTCGCCGCCTGTTCCATGCATCGCGGTTTCGCCGCGATAGTAGTCCTCCGATTTGCGGAAGAACGGAAGCACGTCGTCCCAGCTCCAGCCCGAGCATCCCATCTGCCGCCAGAGATCATAGTCGCGTGCCTGGCCGCGCATGTAGATCATGCCGTTTATCGAGGATGAGCCGCCGAGCACCTTGCCGCGCGGATAATTGAGGGCGCGCCCGTTCAATCCCTGCTGCGGAACCGTCGTGAAGCACCAATCGGTGCGGGGGTTGTTGATGCAATAGAGATAGCCGACGGGAATATGGATCCAGTGGTAATTGTCGTTGCCACCGGCCTCCAGCAGCAGAACGCGCGTGTTGTGATCTTCGGACAGCCGGTTGGCGAGAACGCAGCCGGCGCTGCCGGCACCAATGATGATGTAGTCGAAGCGATCCATGCAAATACCACCCGCAGGTTAGCGGCGGTAGACGAAGCCGAGCTTCCGACCGAGACGCGACGCATAAAACTCGCCGATGATGCCGCGGCGGAAGATCAGCACGCATACCATGAACACGATGCCCGTGATGATCGTCACCGGGAATTCCGATGTTGCAAGGTAGTTTTCCAGCGTGACGACAAGGCCCGCGCCAAACAGCGGACCGATCAAGGTACCGATACCGCCAAGCAGGGTCATCAGGATCACCTCGCCCGACATCTGCCAGGCGACATCGGTCAAGGTCGCGAACTGGAAGACGAGGGATTTTACTGCCCCGGCCAGGCCCGCGAGTGCCGCCGACATCACGAAGGCGCCCAGCTTGTAACGGGCGACGGAATAACCGAGCGATATCGCCCGCTGTTCGTTCTCGCGGATCGATTTCAGGATCATGCCGAACGGCGAATTGATGAAGCGCCAGATAATCAGGATGCCGACGACGAAGACGGCCAGCACGAAATAATACATGTTGGTCGAACTATTGAGATCGAGGACGCCGAACAGCTGACCGCGCGGCACGGACTGGATACCGTCCTCGCCATGCGTGAACGCCGCTTGCAGGCAGAAGAAGAAGAACATTTGCGAGAGGGCAAGCGTAATCATCGCGAAATAAATACCCTGACGGCGGATCGCGAAGAAACCCATGACGAGGCCGAGGATGGCAGCACCTGCCACGCCGACCAGGATGCCGAGTTCCGGCGAAAACCCCCATTCCTTCACAGCATGGGCGGTAAAATAGGCAGCCCCGCCGAAGAAGGTCGCATGACCGAACGACAGCAGGCCGGTATAACCGAGCAGCAGGTTGAAGGCGCAGGCAAACAGCGCAAAGCACAAGAGCTTCATCAGGAAAATCGGGTAGAAGAAGAACGGCGCCAATAGCAGGAGCAGCAGGCCGATGATCAGGAATGCCGCCTGTACCGATAGCGCGGTGCGGCTTTTTTCCGGACGGATGGTTTCGGTGATCTCTGTCATCGTCAGGCATCCCGGCCGAAGAGGCCCGCGGGCCTGATGAGAAGAACAATTGCCATGATGACGAAGATCACGATGTTGGACGCCTCCGGATAGAAGACCTTGGTCAGGCCTTCCGCGATGCCGAGTACATAACCGGTGATGATCGCGCCCATGATCGAGCCCATGCCACCAACCACGACGACGGCGAACACGACGATGATCATGCTGGAGCCCATCAACGGCGACACCTGATAGATCGGCGCGGCCAGTACACCCGCAAAGGCTGCAAGACCGGCTCCAAGTGCGTAGGTCAATGTCAGGAGAACCGGCACGTTGACGCCGAATGCCTGGACGAGCGTTGCATTCTCGGTGGCGGCCCTGAGATAGGCGCCGAGCTTTGTCTTCTCGATCAGGAGCCAGGTGCCGAGGCAGACCACAAGCGACACGACGACCACCCAGCCGCGATAGATCGGCAGGAACATGAAGCCGAGATTGACGGCGCCGGCGAGGGCAGCGGGTTGCGCGTAGGGTTGGCCGGATGAGCCGTAGAGGTAACGGAAGGTGCCTTCGACCGTCAGGGCAAGACCGAATGTGAAGAGCAGCCCGTAGAGTGGGTCCAGATCATAGAGCCGACGGAGGAACAAGCGTTCGATCACCGCGCCGGCCAATCCGACGATCACGGGGGCAAGGATCAGCGATGGCCAGTAACCTATGCCGGCATAGGCAAGCAGAAGGTAGGCGGCGAAGGCGCCGAGCATGTATTGCGCGCCGTGCGCGAAATTGATGACGCGCAACAGGCCGAAGATGATGGCGAGCCCGAGGCTCAAGAGCGCGTAGAACGAGCCGTTGATCAGACCGATCAGCAACTGGCCCATGAACGCCTGCAGGGGAATGCCGAAGATCATTGTCATTCAGATCACACTCCCAGAACCTTGTGCAGCGTATCCATCCGCTGGGGCAACTCGCCCACCGGGAACTCCGAAACCATCTGCCCGTGATCCATAAGATAGAAGCGATCGGCGATCCGGCTAGCGAAACGGAAATTCTGCTCGACAAGCAGGATCGTCATGCCCCGCTCCTTCAATTGCCTCAGCACTTCGCCGATGCGCTGGACGATGACGGGCGCCAGCCCCTCCGTGGGTTCGTCGAGCAGGAGCATGCGAACACCAGTGCGCAAGATGCGGGCGATTGCCAGCATTTGCTGCTCACCGCCCGACAGCTTCGTGCCCGCACTGTTGCGTCGCTCGTAAAGGTTTGGAAACAGCTCGTAGATCTCCTCGACCGTCATGCCGCCCGAGGCAACGACTGGTGGCAGCATCAGATTCTCGGACACCGTCAACGTCGAGAATATGCCGCGCTCCTCCGGCACGAAGCCGATACCGCGATGCGCCGTCTTGTGTAACGGCACCTGCATCATGTCCTTACCTGCGAATGTCAGCTTGCCTTTGCGGGTGCGGACGATGCCGGTGATGGTGCGCAGCGTCGTCGTCTTTCCAACGCCGTTGCGGCCAAGAATGGTGACTGTCTCACCCTCGCCGACCCGCATGTCGACACCGTGCAGGATGTGGCTTTCGCCGTACCAGGCGTTGAGCCCCTGGACGTCCAGAAGTGTCGCCATCAGCCCTCCTCCGAGCCCATGTAGGCCTGGCGAACCCGCTCATCGGCGCTGACGGTCGCATAGTCGCCTTCGGCAAGGATTTCGCCACGCTGCAGCACGGTCACATGCTGGCAGATGTTGGCGACGACGGACAGATTGTGCTCGACCATCAGGACGGCGCGGTCGCGCGCCACCTCGCGGATCAGAGCGGAGACGACGCCGACATCCTCGTGCCCCATGCCGGCCATCGGTTCGTCGAGAAGGAGCACTCTTGGATCAAGTGCCAGGGTCGTTGCGATCTCAAGGACACGCTTGCGGCCATAGGAAAGATCGGCCGCGATGGCGTCGCGCTCCTTGAAGAGGCCGACCTTCGCAAGCAGCTGTTCGGCGCGATCGTTCAATGCGTCGAGTGCTGATAGTGGGCGCCAGAATTGCGTTGACAGCTTGTTGGGCCGTTGCAGCGCCACCCGCACATTGTCGAGAACGCTGAGATGTGGAAACACGGCCGAGATCTGGAATGATCGCACCAACCCCATGCGCGCCACCTTGTCGGGTGCCGTTCTGGTGATATCCGTACCCATCAGCGTGATGGTGCCCGATGTCGGCTGCAGGAACTTCGTCAGCAGGTTGAATACCGTCGTCTTTCCCGCGCCGTTGGGGCCGATCAGGGCATGCACGCTCGCGTCATGGACGTCGAGATCAACATTCTTGACGGCAGTGAAGCCGCCGAAGTCACGACGCAGGCCGCGAGCGGAAAGGACCACCCGCGGCATAGCGTTCGATTGGGTCGCGGAAACCGCCATCGCCTAGTTCACCAGGGCGCAGCCGCTCTTGGCGGGATCGATATAGGCTTCCTTGCCCGGAATGGTCGCGAGAACGTTGAAGTAGTCCCACGGTTCCTTGCTGTCGGCCGGCTTCTTGACCTGCAGCAGGTACATGTCGTGGATCATGCGGCCATTCGGGCCGACGGTGCCACCGCGAGCGAAGACGTCGTCGACGGGCAGTTCGTGCAGCTGCTTGGCAACTGCCTCGGTGTCGTCGGTGCCCGCCTTGTCGATCGCCTTGAGATACTGGAGCACGGCCGAATAGGTACCGGCGTGGATCATGTTCGGCATCTTGCCGGTGCGGGCGAAGAACTTCTTGCCGAATTCGCGGCTCTTGTCGTCGAGGTTCCAGTAATAGCCTTCCGTCAGCGTCAGGCCTTGCGCTGCCTCGAGCCCCAGGCCGTGAACTTCGGCCAGCGTGAAGAGCAGTGCCGCCAGATGCTGGCCACCCTGAGTGATGCCGAACTCGGCAGCCTGCTTGATGGCGTTGGACGTATCAAGGCCGGCATTGGCAAGGCCGATCACCTTGGCGCCGGAGGATTGTGCCTGCAGCAGGAAGGACGAGAAATCCTGGTTCGACAGGGGATGGCGGACAGAACCGACGACCTTGCCGCCGGCGGACTTGACGAAATCGCTCGTCTGCTGCTCCAGGGAGTAGCCGAATGCGTAGTCGGCCGTCAGGAAGAACCAGCTGTCGCCGCCTTGCTTGACGAGCGCACCGCCGGTGCCGACGGCAAGCGCATGCGTGTCATAGGCCCAGTGGAAGCCGTAGGGCGAACAGGCCTTTCCGGTGAGATCCGTGGTCGCGGCCCCGGTGACGATGTTGATCTTCTTCTTTTCCTTCGCGATCGCCTGAACCGCGAGCGCCACCGACGAGGTGGTCAATTCCATGATCGCGTCCACTTGCTCCGTGTCGTACCACTGGCGGGCAATGTTGGAGGCGATGTCAGGCTTGTTCTGGTGGTCGGCGTCGACAATCTCCACCGGCACGCCAAGCACCTTGCCGCCGAAATCCTCGACCGCCATCTTGGCCGCCTCGACGGAGGACTTGCCGCCGAAATCAGCGTAGACGCCGGACTGGTCGTTCAGGATGCCGATCTTCACCTTGCCGTCGGATGCACCATCGGCAAGCACGGCAGTGCTGCTTGCAAGCAGGAATGCCAGCGACGCAATGAGATTCTTTCGCATATGTCTCTCCTCCCAGAGATTGGCCAGAATGCGGATCTGTTCAAATTTGGCCAGCCGCCCTCCTCAAGGCCGCCAGCGCATGCCCCACGATCATGGAATTGCACCAATCAGGCAAGGCCGCTTTACAACTAATTCCAAACAGTATCTGTTCGTTTTTGAACAGAACTATTGGTCTGTCGCGGTTCCCCAATGAATGCAGATCGTTAGGGCGCTTTCGTTGGAACCTAGGGCGGAAGACGACGAGGTGCAGGCCGGGGTGCATTAGACGAAAGACCAATATCGAACGGCTGGATGATGCAAGCGCCGATTTGGGGGATCCGAATGAACAATCCGCCGCAATTTACCTGGGATGACCTGCAGTTCTTTCTCGCGGTTGCCCGCACCGGACAGCTGTCGACTGCGGCGCGGCAATTGCGCACCAGCCACGCCACCGTGTCGCGCCGCATCGACCGGCTGGAGTTTGCGCTCAAGGTCAAGCTTTTCGAACGCAACCCTCGCGGCTATGTGATGACGGCGATGGGCGCCCGCTTCGTCGAGACAGCCGAGAAGATGGAGCAGGAGACCGAGCGGTTGCGCGCCGACCTCACCGACGGCGCAACGGCCCAACGCGGCGTGGTGCGCCTCAGTGCGCCCGAGGGCTTCTCCAATTTCTTCTTCGCGCGTGTGTTGCCGCAGTTCGTCGCAAGGCATCCGAATTTGTCGCTCGAACTTGTGACGATCCAGCAGATCATGTCGCTGTCGCGCAAGGAGGCCGATATCACCGTCGTTCTCGATGAGCCGAAGGGCGGACCGTATTTCTCCGACAAGCTCACCGACTACCACCTTCAGGTCTATGGCTCGCGGGACTATCTGCACCGAAGCGCGCCCATCACCTGCCGCGACGACCTCCTGGGGCACCCGTTCATCAGCTACATAGAGGAAATGATCTTCGCCCCTGGCCTCGACTATCTTGGCGACGTGCATCCGCGCATCAAGCCGCAGTTCCAGAGCTCGAGCATCTTTGCGCAGCTGACGGCGACCAGAAACGGTCTTGGGCTTTGCGTGCTTCCCTATTTCTTCGCAAGTCGCTACCCCGAACTCGAGCGGGTTCTGCCTGAAGAGGTCGATCTCAGGCGGCACTACTGGATCACCTGCCATCGCGATCTTCGCCAGTCGCCGCGAGTGCGTGCGGTCATCGATTTCCTGCGCGAGGCGGTGACCGGCGAGGATGTCAGGTTCATCCCGCCCTGGGTGAAGCGATAAGGCGCCATAGAGCAGTGTTCTTGGCGAGTTGACCCATTCGACGGCCGGGTCTATGCCCGAAGGATGTTGGTGCCAGCAGGTAAATGAGGAGAAGTGACCATGCAGCATACCCGCGAGATCTTTGATTGGGCCGATCCGTTTCGCCTTGTCGAGCAGCTGACCGACGAGGAGCGCATGGTGCAGGAGACGGCGCAGGCTTATGCACAGGACAAGCTGGCGCCGCGCGTGCTCGAAGCCTTCCGTCACGAGAAGACCGATCCGGAGATCTTTCGCGAAATGGGCGAACTCGGACTGCTCGGGCCGACGATCGCGCCGGAATATGGTGGCGCCGGCCTGGGCTACGTCGCTTACGGTCTGATTGCCCGCGAGGTCGAGCGCGTCGACAGCGGCTACCGCTCGATGATGAGCGTGCAGTCGTCCCTCGTCATGGTGCCGATCGACGCCTTCGGCTCCGAGGCGCAGAAGCAGAAGTACCTGCCGAAGCTTGCGACCGGCGAGTGGATCGGCTGCTTTGGCCTCACCGAACCCAACCACGGCTCAGATCCGGGCTCGATGGTGACGCGGGCGAAAAAGGTTGATGGCGGCTACAGCCTGACCGGCGCCAAGACCTGGATTTCCAATGCCCCGATCGCCGACGTATTTGTCGTCTGGGCCAAGACCGAAGACGGCGTCATACGCGGCTTCATCCTCGAGAAGGGCTGGAAGGGCCTGTCGGCGCCGGCGATCCACGGCAAGGTCGGCCTGCGCGCCTCGATCACCGGTGAGGTGGTCATGGATGAGGTGTTCGTACCGGAGGAGAACCTGCTGCCCAACGTCTCGGGCCTCAAGGGTCCGTTCACCTGCCTGAACTCGGCCCGCTTTGGCATTGCCTGGGGGGCGCTCGGCGCTGCCGAGGACTGCTATGCCAGGGCACGTCAATATGTGCTCGACCGCAAGCAGTTCGGCCGGCCGCTGGCTGCCAACCAGCTCATCCAGAAGAAGCTCGCCGACATGGTGACCGAAATCGCGCTCGGCCTGCAGGGCTGCATCCGGCTCGGCCGCATGAAGGAGGACGGGCACCCGCCCGTGGAACTGACCTCCATCGTCAAGCGCAATTCCTGTGGCAAGGCCCTCGACATCGCAAGGCTGGCGCGCGACATGCTCGGCGGCAATGGCATTTCCGACGAGTTCGGCATTGCCCGCCATCTCGTCAACCTCGAGGTGGTCAACACCTATGAGGGGACCCACGACGTCCACGCCCTTATCCTCGGCCGCGCCGTCACGGGCATCGCCGCCTTCGCCAATTGAAACACGTGAACCATCGCGCAAATTGAAACCTGCGCGACAATGTGCAAGCTTCCCATGACCGCGCTTAGATTGTGCGCGGCATGGGGGATTGCACATGCTTTTGCTTCTTGCATTTCTGATTGGAATTATCGCGGGTCTCAGGGCCATGACGGCGCCTGCCGCCGTTGCCTGGGCGGCTGCTCTCGGCTGGCTTGACGTTTCGCAGACGCCGCTTGCCTTCATGGGATACCGTTGGGCCCCATGGGTATTCACCCTGCTCGCTGTGGTCGAGCTGATCACCGACCAGCTGCCCTCGACCCCGTCCCGCAAGGTTCCGATGCAATTTGCCGCCCGCTTGATCATGGGCGGGCTGGCGGGCGCCACGATCGGTGTTACCGGCGTCTCACTCATTGGCGGACTGATTGCGGGCGTCGTTGGCGCAG
>Ga0102591_1001805_pt1 | contig 26571 bp, 35 predicted proteins | sample AraplaCol_mCL_r2_2_FD_76860 | JGI IMG/M metagenome (GOLD analysis project Ga0102591, IMG submission 76860) | Arabidopsis root microbial communities from North Carolina, USA - plate scrape MF_Col_mCL_r2 (SPADES assembly) (version 2) | ecosystem: Host-associated > Plants > Roots > Endosphere... | reverse complement strand
ATGGCAAGATTTTCGTCGGCGTCAGCCGCAATCCGGATGACAGCATCAACAAGCCGGAATATCTCGACCTGAAATTCGGAAACCGCCACGGCCTGGTAACGGGCGCAACCGGCACCGGCAAGACGGTAACGCTGCAGGTGCTGGCCGAGGGCTTCTCGAGGGCCGGCGTGCCCGTCTTCTGCTCCGACATCAAGGGTGATCTTTCCGGTATCGCCGCCAAGGGCGAACCGAAGGATTTTCTCACCAAGCGCGCCGAGCAGATCGGCTTCGACGATTACGAATTCGACCAGTTCCCGGTCATCTTCTGGGATCTCTTCGGTGAGAAGGGCCACCGCGTCCGCACCACCATTGCCGAAATGGGGCCGCTGCTTCTCGCGCGGCTGATGGACGCCTCCGAGCCGCAGGAGGGCGTCATCAATATCGCCTTCAAGCTCGCCGACCAGGGCGGGCTCCCCCTGCTCGACCTCAAGGACTTTTCCTCGCTGCTGAATTACATGGCGGAGAACGCAACCGAGCTTTCCAGCCAGTTCGGTCTGATCTCGAAGGCGTCGGTCGCCTCGATCCAGCGTGGCCTCCTTGTGCTGGAACAGCAGGGCGCCGAACACTTCTTCGGCGAACCGGCGCTGAAGATCACCGACATCATGCGGACCAACAACCGCGGCTATGGCCAGATTTCCGTGCTCGCCGCCGACAAGCTGATGATGAACCCGCGGCTCTACGCGACCTTCCTGCTGTGGCTGCTGTCCGAGCTCTTCGAGGAACTGCCGGAAGTCGGCGATCCCGAGAAGCCGAACCTCGTGTTCTTCTTCGACGAGGCACACCTGCTCTTTAACGACGCGCCGAAGGTGCTGATCGAGCGCGTCGAACAAGTCGTGCGCCTTATCCGCTCGAAGGGGGTCGGCGTCTATTTCGTGACGCAGAACCCGCTCGATGTGCCGGAAACCGTCCTCGCGCAGCTCGGCAACCGGGTGCAACATGCGCTGCGCGCCTATTCGCCGCGCGAGCAGAAGGCTGTGAGAACAGCGGCGGACACCTTCCGTCCCAACCCTGCCTTCGACTGCGCCACCGTCATCACCACGCTCGGCACTGGCGAAGCGCTGGTGTCGACACTGGAGGCGAAAGGCTCGCCATCGATCGTCGAGCGGACGCTGATCCGCCCGCCGTCCGGACGCGTCGGCCCGTTAACCGATCCGGAGCGCCAGCAGGTCATGGACAAGAGCCCGGTGCTCGGGGTCTACGACGAAGATCTCGATCGTGAATCCGCCTTCGAGATTCTGGCGGCGCGCGCCAAGAAGGCATCCGACTCCGATGCAGCCAAGCAAGCGCAACCGACAGAGCCGACCGAGGGAAACGCCTCGGGCCGCTGGACGCTGCCAGGCTTCGGCGATGATGACACCGAACCGCAGGCCAAGAGCCAGGGCCGCGCCCGCTCCTCCGGCTACCAGCGCGAAACGGTCGTGGAAGCGGCGATGAAGAGCGTGGCCCGTACGGTGGCGACACAGGTCGGCCGGGCCCTGGTGCGCGGCATCCTCGGAAGTTTGAAGCGCTGAGCGGAAGGGGCTTATCGCCCGCGTTCCCCCCGCGAAATCCTCTGCGCGTCACGCGCTCAACGCTTGCGGACGAACTCCGTGCGCAAGACAAGGCCCTTGATGGTGTCGTGGCGGCAGTCGATCTCTTCCGGGTTATCTGTCAGCCGGATCGAGCGGATGACCGTGCCCTGCTTTAGGGTCTGATTGGCGCCCTTCACCTTCAGATCCTTGATGAGGGTGACGGAATCGCCGTCCTTGAGGACGTTTCCGGCAGCATCCCGGACCTCAGCGGCCTGCGCGGCCGCGGCAGCCATTTCCGAAGCCGGACGCCATTCGCCCGTCACTTCATCATAAACGTAATCGTCGTCACCGCCTGCCATGGCGTCTCTCCTGGAAATTTAAGAATACCTGTCGAGCCGCTTACAGCAACCACGCTGCCCAATGCAAGTTCGGGAGCGCGACCGCGCAGCACAAGCGCTTCGGTTGCATTCCTGGGTCCGCAATGCTATTTCTCCTATGCACTCAAAGAGAAAGGAGGGTCGCGTGCAAAATTTCTATTTCCGGTTCAACCGGCAACGTGGCCCCGTCAACGCCCTGCAAATGCGTTTGCAATGGACTTATTTTTGTTTTTTTCAAGAACTTAGTGCCAAGTGCCCAAATTTAGTGTCCAAATTTGCCGACGACCGAGGGCGAATGCTGGTAAACGTTGATGAACGTTTCTAGGCAACCGCCAGCCCCCGCGTTACGCTCTTGCATTACCGCCTCGCGGCCCGACGACCCGCGCTCGCTGACGATGCAAGATAGAGGGGACCAAGCATTGAGTAGCCGAACCAATTCGGCACCCGGATCGCCCTCAAGAACGAGCATTAGCCACTTTTGCTGACAGCGCCGCGTTTCAAGACCTCACCGTCCACCTTGGGATAATTTTTCAACCGGGCTATCTTTTTCAATGCGCCCCCACGAAGATGCTCTTTGTCGCTGCCGTAATGAAGGCGTCGATGGCATGTTGGACAAACGGCTATAGCATTGTCCGCGCTATCCGGCCCCCCTTCTGCGAGAGGGCGGACGTGGTGGACCTCAAGATAAGGCTCGCCATCATCACGAACAAATGGCGCCGGTTCGTCGCATGCTTCGCAAACACCGGCGGCCATCACCAAAACCCACGCGATCACGTTTGGATCACGTATGAACCGTGCCGTTGTACTTTGAATTCGGGTGCCGCTTAAAAGATTAGTCGGCGGCGGAGTGGCTGTATTACCCTTGATCTTCTGGCGAGCCGAAAGAACCCGTGTCTCCAGATCCTCACGGTCGGCAGTTGGCAATTCCGGTGAATTCTGGCGTTGCCAAACCAAGTTGATCATGGGGATTATTTTGGCGACTACCTTTGCACCGACATTTCCTCTGGGCAGGTAGCCGTCTAGCGTCGGCAAGCCCAATTCTTGTAATACAGCGGAGATATTGGCCATGCGAAATTCGTATGCAGCTGCTGACCGCGATGACAGGGCATCCCTAAGGACCGCGTTCCTTTTTTCAGTCTTATTGCGCCTCACTCCCCCCTGTTCCTCCATCTGCAGATCGCGATAAGCAACCACGCAAGCAAAGAGCTCCGCATCCGTCCAGTCACGATTATTTTCCGGCTTTGTCGCCAAAACTATCCCTCGATAAGCGTGCAACCATCGGCTCAGTGCACCGGAATTGCTGTCTCCAAAGTTTTAAGGTGTCCATTCCATCGTCGGAACGCTGCCTCTTCAGCAATTGAAGGATCGCTGATCGCAATACGATCAATCAACGCACGCATGTCTTTGATACGCCAACCGAAAGCTTGAGGCTTAAACATCTTTTCAATCAAAGAAAACGTGGGCCGTGGACGCACTTCGGGATGGGTCGACCGTAAAAGTTCGCGAAGGACCAACATCCCATCGGCAGGCACCAAGTACGGCAAAATCAACGCTACCGCCTCTTCGAAGGCTCTGTTCGTTGCTATTGCTGCCAACGCAAATTGCTCCGAAATTCCGGCTGATCGGATGGATGGATCAGAGGGCCAAACGCGCTTAAGCCAAGGCCCCACCCGCTCTCGCCATACTGCATCGACGCCGCTCTCTTCCATCGCATCGGCCGCAGCGGCTGCATGCTGCTGAACGTAGCTTGCTATCCAAGATGCGGCATCCATCTGCATTTCTTTCGTCATCGCCCGAATTGCATCACGCACCCGATCGCGAGGCATCTCGTCTACTCCGACTTCAATCCCAGCAAGCATCAGAAGCTGAGCAAGATTGCGGCCATATCGGCTCAGGCGCTGTATGCGCGCGGGAGTGAATATCTCAAAGAAGCTCGCTTTGATTGCCGACCAGAGTTGAGGATCAAACCGCGCCTGCCAACTAATACCTTGCCATAGGGCTACTGCTTCCTCCTCGTTGGTCCAGTCGAGGCCGGGCAGTAAGGTCCGCTCCACCCAGGACGGATCTACAGCGTACAAGTAGGGGAGCCTCGACGCTGCGATGACCCTTGCTGGACGATGTGGGATGAGATCGGCTCCGATTAACGCATCTAGTCGCGGTGCTAAATCACTGGGAATACCCGCGCCCACCCTCAGATTACGACGAAATAGTTCGTTAAAGAATGCCTGCGCGAGATAGCCCATGGATCGGTTAATTGCGAAGAAAACCCAATCCGCATCTTCCACATTGATGTTTGATGGATCTGTCGCGGCGGCCGCCAGCGTACGGTCGAACAGCGACCAGAAGGGCGACATCAAATCAGAGGAAAGTTCAGTTTTACTGGCCGCTTGCACAATTTGAGCAGCGGCCTGCGAGAACTGCGGTTGCGAAAATAGGTCATCGGGCACCCGGCTCAGCAGCGAGAAAAGGCGTCCCGCGATACCGCTCGCTATGCTATCGCGCAGCCCCCACAGCCCATTTCTCCATACTTCCGCGCCTCCACTATTTGGACGCAGAGATAACATCTCAAGCGCCGATACCGCTCGGTCGCCATAAGCAGCCGCAAACTGCCGCCAGGTTTCGACGAAACCCTCCCCAGAGCTTTCATCTTTGCTCAGAAGGTCTACTAGATCCTCTTGCTCCAGCACACCCAGGTCATCGACGTCAAATTCCGTATCCGGCCCAAAGCGACTTTCCACCCAAACAGAGAAATGTGCTTGCTCTCCCTCAGCGGCACGCCACTTAGGATAAAGTGAACGCAGTCGTGCTAATTCGTTTTCGAGTATCGGAGTAAGCGGCGGGTTTTCGACGCGATGAATTGCAACTATTCGATCGAATATCCGCCTATCGCGGGAACTGGCACGCTCGTGCTCTTCAATCCCAGACATCAACTCTTCGGGGGGGCCGTTGACGATCTCCGATGAAAGTTTGCTACGCCCCGCATCGTCGAGGTCAGGCCAGATTTTTGCAAGAAGATCCATTGCCTCCTTCCGCAGTGAGGATCGCCAAAGCGGCGGCATCTTACCCATTTAAGAGCGCCTCCAATTTCTCTTCAATTGTCACGTGAGCACTCTGTCCGGCGGCAGCCAAGGCTAATCTTTGGAAGCCAAGGTATGGGATCCTCCTCCACCGAGCGACAAATTCACGGCTCAGCGCGGCATCCGTTGCCTCAAGACGCTGCCATCCGCGCCAGATCAAATCAAACAATTTTGCCCATGGCCTATGGTTGAAATTTTGGACATGAGGCTCGATCGAGGGTCTGCTGGCAAAGCTTGCATCATATGTGGCGTCTGCCTCTCCAGCCACCGCATATAGCTCCAAAACTCCGCGAAGAAGGCTCGTCAACAGGTCAACTCTTGCCGCCCAGAACGCGTCCGGGTCAGGAAGGGCATCGATTGTATCGAGGATTTCTTGCAGCCGATCCTCGTTTTGAAATTCCACTTCGGCGCTTGCAACATGCGAAAGACGAGAGCCATCAGGCTTAGGGTCAATCGTTTCAACATCCCCCATATATCTCAGGAACGACCGGTCCAGCGTCAACACGGGGCGTAGTGCTGCCTCTAATTCTCGCTCGGCAATCGGCGCCTCGGGATCGGCACTCAACTGCGTGTACGGATCCCATAGTGGTTGCTCCGATGGTCTTTTGAATGCCCAGTCGCCTTCTGCCGATACAATTTTCCAAAACAATGCATATCCTGCCGCCAAACTATCCAATCCAACCAACCGGTCACGGATATAGATCCGCAGGTCGGGATGGGCTCGCTTGCCACTGCGAAGCTTTTCGATCACCCAATCCACAAGCTCAATTGATCCGAGATGGGATCCAAGCCACGCAATCAGTGCTTCAGCCGTTGAACTCAGTTGCTTAGGTTCACCTCGAACGAATGGAAACAATTCTCTAAGGTGCAGTGTCGGAGAAGGAGGATCGTCGCGACCTTCGCTTCGCGCAGCGGCGAGCGACTTGAGGTGATCGTCGGCGATGACGTTCTCACGCTGTTCCAATACCTTGAGCCATTCGATTGGCGGTGGGGGATTGAGTGATGCAAAAATACGGGCCCCATGACCGTTATCATCTGGCCTCCGCACTACTGCCCATAATAAATTCTCAACATCGCTGGGATGTTGGGTGGCCGGGAGACCCGGTGCGATGCGTTGGATCATCAACTTAGTATTTTTCAGATAGTCTTGTCGCGCCTCGGCCCACGCAACTAGCGTCTTCTTAAGAAGCGTATGCCTGCGCCCTTGGTTATAGAAGATCGGCTCAAGTTTGCGATCAATCCACGGCTGCCTATCGGGTTGAGTTCTTCCGGAGTAAGGGAGAAAAATGTAAGCTGGCTCACGGGGTGCCCGACCACGCACGGCAGTCTCCTCAGCGGCGAACGCATCGGTCATATAGCGGAGGACGGGGTCATTTAGACTGTAACCAATGAACAAGACAGTGAAGTCTGAGAACAAGCGGGCGACGAAACGCGCTGCCCACGCCTCTGTCAGATAGGCACGACCGAAGTCGCCGCTGGTGAGTACGAGGTGGTCGTTGCCCTCGTTTGCGGGCGCGAGCCTACCATGCAGATATACGATGCTCCTCCAGCTCGCGATCCGATCATTGCGTGGAATAGGCAATACCGGTCCAGAGTGGAGGTCCCGTCCGAGTGACATTCCGGCTTGTGCGTGCTCGAAGAAAGTATCGAAGTTCGTAGTTACAAGTCTCAGTCCATTGCCCTGTCGCATACTCGCGAGCCGAAGAATTGCCCGGTGCATATCTAAATCTGTCGGCTGCCGATCGAGGCGTTCGGCCACCTTGCGACGAACTTCAACAGAGGAAAACTTGCTCTCGATGACACCGAGCATGCGGTCGGGCCAGGCCCATTCAGCGCTCTTGCTGGGTGGCAAGGCTAGTCCGAGTTCGTCATAGCAATACTCGACAAGCCCTGCATAACTGGGAAGCCCGGCACCCATTGAAATGCCAGCTCCGCAGAAGATCACTACCCTGTCATCTTCCAGCTGCTGTACTAGTCGGTCAGGTACGAAGGGGCCCTTGGAAACAAAGGTCGGCATCTATAGCATCTTAAAAATAGTGGAATATCCGGCAATAAGCGGCACTTCCGTGACAAACACAAGCCTCCTCTCGATCATCCACTAATTATGCCAGGTCCTATCCACTAAAATACTGGTTGCGTGTGGGAGCCATCGTTCAACCGGGTCGAAGAGCGATGTTCTTAGCCGTGTCGATGCCCGCTCTTGCACCTTTGAACCATGGAGGAACGCCAAGGGGCCTCTACTCGCCGAGCAGCTCAGATCGAGCAAGCGTCAACAGTAATCGTCGACCGTGTCGCCGCCTTCCCATGGCAAGCCCTGCGCTATCACGAACTCCTTCTCCGCCCCTTCCCGTGTGAAAAACGTGCCACGGCTCTCGTGCACGAACATGTCGTTCTCGAACGTTACTTGCGCAAGCGACCAAGGTTTGATTGCTTCCTCGCCATGCTCACCAAGAATGAATAGAGCGGTGCCGTCTGCGGACCAGGCCGCTTTGCCGACCTTGGTATTACCGAACGGTGACACGACTGCTATCGCACCCTCTTTCAACCGGTCGTAGTAGCTTGTCAGCGGTTTCTCTTCAGTCGTTTTGGGGCAGAGCGGAAACTCTGCCGGGACTTTCCACTTCCGCTGGACGGCGCCCGGGGTTTGTGAGACGACGATTTCTGGAGGCGGTGGTTCTACTGGAGCGGCGGAGCGTCCGAATACCCAATCGCCGAGAGTAACGCCACTTGAAGGACGATCGGATCGCGCCCAAGCCAGCATTCTTTCGCGGCTGTACTCAGCCTCGGAACGCGAGACGGTCCTCATCCAATCGAAGTCCGTGGTCAGCGGGCCGTTCTTCGGGTTACTAGGATCAGCAAGGAACTCCTCGATACTGCCGTAAAGAAATACCACGCGCTTCGCGGTGATCGGATTGAGTAGGATGTTTTCAAGTCGAGTGACCCATCGGAGGTTATTGGGCCGGTTGTTGCAACGGTTGGTGTCGATGTGGTCAACCACGTGGCTTGCGCTCGGCTGATCGCCGTGGAAGGCGGCTGCAACGATCCGGTGGACTTTATGCTCGGAAACGCTCAAATAGCCATCGCTCGCGCCCTGCGTGCCGAAGGTCCAGACTTCATCGAGGGGTCGCCGTCGCTTGCCCGCCACCCCCCGCCGAAGAACAGCGCCGTTGTCTCGGACGGAGTACTCTTCCCCACGATAGGCGCAAGTGACTTCCCTTTCGAAGTTTTGAAGATCAGCTTTGTTTGACATAACGTGTCTTTCAGCGTGCAATGGCGTTGACAGTTTCTCATTTAGTAAAGGTGCTATCGACGACAGCAAGGCATATCACCGTTCTTTATGCGCCACGTTCGTTGTCGTATTCCTCAAGCTTGGCCATCGCGCGCCTCCTCCATCATGCCCTCAAGGTTGATGATCAGCTTGACCAGCAGCGCCGGATAGCGAAACTCCCGGCCTTGCTCGATGCCTTCAAGCGTGCGCGCCGGAACACCCAAGAGGTAACCGGCTTCCGCGACGTTGATGCCAAGCTGCTTACGGAAGTGGCGCAGGGTGTCGGTGACAAATTGCGGATTGCCGCATTGCGCATGTAGTTTGTCGAATTCTGGTGTCTTAACGGACATGGTGTTCCCTTTCAGAACTGTTCACGCCACATCTGTAATACGCCACACGCGTATACGCAAGCGGCGTATGTTCGGCCCCACCACCGGAAAAGCCCCTGGGTGGGGCATTCGGCTGATTGCTGCTCTTGTGAGCGCGTCCCCGCGCCCGACAAATACCCGACCTCCGCCAGCGAAATCTCGCCCGAACGACCGTGAAGCGGGCAACCTTCATTTCGAAAATGATGGCTCTCGTCCTAAACCGGAGCCTATTTTAGCTTCACCAAGTCATCCGGTTTCCAGGTTTGGTCGAAGAACTCCATCCCGGTGCCATATAGACGCACAGCCGCGATGAAATCTCGGCCCTCAACAGTCTGTCCAGTTGGTATCGGGAGCCTCTGCTGGCTTGGTTGCCCCGAAATAAAGATCGACCGATCCGTCGTCATTGGTCTTTACCATGTAGAAGGCGTTTATGGACGGCAGGAGTTGTTTAGTTTCCGGCATCGATCCATCCGTGACATTGTAGGCAGTCACCGCCCAGAAGAGCGCCGCATGCAGCCGTTTATCACGGGAGAAGTTCAATGAACCGTTATCTCGCCTTCATAGCAGTAGGAGCGCTGGTCACTCTCGCCACGATCACCTCGGCTTGCACGTCGACAACCTATCAAAATGATAGAAATCGGCCGCTGAACTTGCCCTGCGAGCATGGGTTCGGCGGCGGGGATCGCCCCTGTAGCTACTAAAGCAGACTGAAGCCTCGAGCGAAGTTGTCGTCAGATCGGCAATCAGGACATATAGCGCAGCCCTTATCCCCCTGGCTTCTCGAGTAAGCCTTCCATCGATGCTGTGTGCGGGCACCTGTCCGCCGGAACCTTATCGGTGTGTCGTTGGGGTTTCGCCATCTCTGAAGGGGGCTGCAACCGCTGCCGCGATTGATTGCCCAATGGCCGTCTGGACATCCAGAATGCTCCGACCCTTGAGATCGACGTTGTAGTCGCTCGACCACACGACCGCACCGTCCGCACGCCGAACCAGTCGCGCGATTGCACGCAGAGCATCTCCCTCCAGACGAACGCTTCCATGGAGACTGTAGGTCGCAGTCGCTTCAGTTTCGACTGGTTTTCCATCGTCGGCGATTACGACCAGCAGCTCTTTGAACTTTACAAGATCGACAACAGTTTCATTTGTCAGCCCGCTCAGGACCTCGTCGGAGACCTTTGTTTCTTCATCGGTCGTAAAGCGCTCGACCAAAATCGTTGGCGTGTCGCTGTTCGCTTCTTGTTTCAGAGCAGGCTCATCCCTTTTGGCAAAAGACGCCATCGCCACGGCAGCCAGTATGATCAGTCCGGCGCCCAACATCATCCAACGCAGCAACTTGACGTCGCGCTTTGGCAGCGCCGTCGTCGGCTGCTCGGTCGACGAGGCGTTTGCGACAACGACCGTTTGCGCTTCATCTTCAATCCCGGCGCGTCCATTATTAACCCGTTTCGCGAACATTGGAACGTAACCGCCGGTTGGAATGGTTATCAGCACGTCGTCCGTGGACCCACCCTTCAGGTAGTACCGCTCAAGGGCACGGCGAAGTTGCTGTGCTGCTATTCGCACGCAAGGATCATTCAATGCATCGAATGACTGGTCGCGTCCGAAAACGCAGGTGGCGATGGTGAATGCCTTCAGATATGCGGCGTGTCCTTCAAGGGTCTCGGTCACGACAAACTCTAAGAACCTGCGCCCGCGATCAGGCAGAACGAAGTCCGGGCTCGACAGGATGCGGTCCAACTGTTCTCGGGACTGGGCCGCAGAGGGTTGTGAATGCTCGCTTTCAAATTGACTTCTCATCGGGTCCTTCCGACAAGTACACAACTACAGGTGACAAGCTTTTCCAGCTTATCGGCGTGCAATGACGTGACAATTAACTTTCTTAATTGCACCCGAAAAAGGTCCGCAAATTTCCGTGAGCGGCACGAGCGGCAGGAAACAGAGCATACCGTAAATTACTTCCGCCCCTGCGCGCGGCTGCTACGCTGGTATCGTGTAGAGACCGCCATTGGGGAGTGAGGGATGGAAATGGGCGGCGGCAGCGGGACCGCGCGATGTGGCTTACGTCGGCTGATGCTCAAGCTGCCAGCGCAACGCCAACTCCTTGAAAGACTGCCCGCGTCTACCTCATGGCCGTTCTTTTGCGAACTTCTGGAGGCATACGAGGAGGTTTGCGTTGCTTTGGAAACCTTCCGGCATGATGGCGCTGACCGATTTTTAATCGTGGAGTACGAGACGATGATCGCTGAATTGGAGGCTGACGTTATCCGCGACCTCGAGCGGGTCATCGAGTGGCCGGACCACTGCTAACTCACATCTATCGGCAGGTCGGTTTCGTCGCAGAAAGAGGTGTGCCGTTGAGGGAATTCAGTGATCAATTTATGCGATAGGGGGATGGATGCTGGTCATATCGATATGTGACGAGGGTAGTGAGCGCAACTTTGCTTGTACCGCAGTAAATTTCGAAGACGATTTTGTGGTCATAATTTCTGAAGGAATAACGTATCGGTTCCGGACCGCCGAGATCATGGAGATTGCTCCGGTTTATAACTCGGAGGTTCGTCGGGGTCTCCATGCCGGATGTTGCTGTTGAAGTAGCGATTGGAAGGGAGGAGGCCCGTAAAATGGCCGGGAGAACATCAATTCGCCGCCCGTTGCTGCTGGCCCGTTATGCTGCCGTGGCTGTGCTAGGTATCGCCCAAATAGCAGTCTCAACGATGATCTATCTTGATGTGTGGCCGTGGTGAGAGGGGCCGTTGAGACTGATAAAAATGGTAGTTCCGCGCCCAATGGTTTTTCTTTTGCGAAAATGGCCCCTAGGGGGAAACCTGTAGGGGCCAAGTTGCACGCGGGCTTTTGGGCGACGACAAAGAAACCCAAAAGCACGGCCCACATTTTACGATAGATTTATAGTCCCGCTAATTACCTCTTTCGGCCGACCCCCAGCCGGTTGACCGGGGGCTTTAAGGGGAATGGCCTCTCGCGCTACCGCGCCCGCTCTGCCGCGATTAGTTCCAGGCGGCATCGGCGCTGAGCGGGCATTTGTGCTCGATGCTCCAGGCGAGCTTTGGTGGCCCTTACGGCGGATATCCATCGCCGCTCGCCTCTGCCAATCGGCCAGCCTCCTGAGATCGGCGAGCACGGCCTCGCGAGTGACCGGGCTTGTTGCTGTCTTCCCGCCTTCCACCAAATGCCATAATTGCTTCCGTTGTAAGTTGCAGGTTCCCAGTTTAAAAATTGGAGCCATGACCACGCCTGTTGAAGTCGCCGAAGCGAGAGCCGCCGCACACCGTGCCGACACCATCTCCGACCTCCTCTTCTGGGAGGGCGACGATCTGATGCGGAAACTCGGCATGAAGCGCGACCCGGAGGGCAGGTGGTCCGACGAAGATCTCGATTGGGTCTTTGCTATCGCCATGGAGCGCGGCATGAACTGGCTGCGCGAAGAGGCCGCAAAATGAGTAGCAAGAAGAACCCAAAGCAAAAGATCATCCACGCCCTGGCCACGCGCTACGCCGACCGCAGGTACGGAACGTGTAGTGGCAATTACGCGATGATGAAGGCTGCGCGGCGTATAGCCATCGAGCAGTACGCCACCAACTGGCTCGCCCAGCATGGCAGCCTGCCCGAAGGCGTCCACACCTGCACCGGCCGATCCAACTGGATGAGCACCCCGATCAAGGTCGAGGTCGACTTCACACGGCTGATGAATGACCCCGGTTATCCTGAGAAGCCCGTTCGATCCGTCACACCGGCCGATGGTTCTCTTCTTGCTGCGTTGCGCGAGTGTCATCATGTGCTTTCCTCCCGCGCTGTTTAAGGTTGCGCCCATGAACAACAACATTTTCGAAGCAGCCGATACCGAAATGGACGCCCAAGATCTCTCCGATATGCTCTTCATCGAGGGCGACGAGATCATGGAAAAAAACTCGGCATGCGCCGCGACGACCAGCTGAACTGGTCGGAGGCAGACCTCGACTGGGTCTGGGAGAACGGCAAGGCGCGGGGCATCCAGTGGCTGCGCGACGAAGCCGAGCGTCGGTCACTTTCCAAGCGGTCGGAAGATCCTGCGTGCGTTGCAGTCATCACGGATCGGCTGCCCAGTCTACGCCGCCACGGTAGCTGTTGAGTTTCCGCTTCTCAACCGCTTGGCACCCTCGACCAATGCGGGCCTTGGGCCGGGTCCAGAGCCAAATTGTGCCGTCCATTCCGCTTAACAATTCGAGCCTTTGGTCGGCAAAGGTGCGGGGCTCCTGGGCTGCGCCGAAGGAACCGGTCGCCGCTGGCGATTGGGCCAGGCCTACGTCGGAGGCAACTGCCCTAAAGGCCTGAATTTCGCAGAAACTCGAACTTCATGCGGAGGTTTTGCCTTCATTTTTATTCTCAACGCAAGCGAAACCGAACCGAAATTGTGATCAGCTTCCGTTCACTTGGCGTTCGCAAAAACCGTCCTCAGCGACCGCGAACCGAGCGTGAACGGATGAAGAACCAAACGAAAGCCGGTTCAGCCTCACCGGGCGAGCGGCGCCGCTTCGCTTCGCAGACCTTAGTTCTGATCCGTTTTTCGCCTGCGGTGGCCTCGTGCAGGAGCCGCGATCAGCGCCGTGGCAGTCGCCAGCAAATGATTGGCAGCCAGAAACAAACGGCGCGTCCATTGGGTAGCTATTTGTCTCTCATCGAAGACAAACCCAAGGACTACCAGAATATGAAACGCCTACTCAAAACTACTGCCAAAACTGTTGCTTCTGTTCTGGCAGCTGTCGCGTTGCTTTCCTCTGCCTCCTATGCAGGCCAGACAACGCGCCACCATGAATACACCGCCACCGCGCTGAAGAAGGAATGCCGATGGGTTTTCCTATTCTGGAGAAGCTGCACCTACAGCTATGTTGGCGCCAATCAGGTCTCTAAAACCCGCGCGAAACTTCCAAATTCGGAGATTGACGTGGGCTTCTATACGGGGAGCATTTTCGCTCGCACCGGACGACCCGCCAGCATAAGCTCCTCTGCTCTCTGGGGTAACACCTCCACCGATGTCGGGTTCTCCGGTGGCAGAACCTCCGGATCCTCGCCTGGCAGCGCCTTGGGCGGCTCGACGGGTGGCTCTCTCTCAGGGAACAATAGCCAGCAGGGTAGCGGCGCCAGCAATCAGGGTGGAGGCCAAGGTGGCCAGAATGGAACCGGAAGCGGTGGGGGCAAAACAAGCCCCGATCCCGTGGCCAGTGACAATGGCGACACCCTCTCCACGGATGAGAGCAACCAGAACGGGAAAAGCAAATCCGAACACAGTGACAACGGTCATGGCAACGATCCCAACCATACCGATCCGTCCAACCCTGGCAAGGGCGGCGGCAACCATGGCACCGGCAACAAGGGCAAGTGATGCCGAACAGCCTCGGTGGATAGCCGCCCCATGAGGAGCGACCGAGACTGACGAACGGTCTGGGCGCACGCCGCGTTGGGCAACTCTGGCGATAGCAGAAGCCAACAATACCAATGATAGGGAGGGGTTCCGCCCCTCCCGTTCCAAAAGGTTTGGCGTCTGGCGCCGATTGGATAATTGTGCGACCGCCCCACGGCCGCCCGGGCGGCATCCGTCTCGTGCTCGTGTCGCGGGTGGATTGATACGAGCATCTTAGAAACCGGTAACTTCGGACGGGGGGATGGTCGTCGTCGGGAATGCCGCCGCCGCTCGCGTCGTGATCGCCGCGTCCTCGGCGATGCGTTTTGGGAGGAACGCAGACCGAATGGTGGCGGCACCTTCAACTTGGAGCGGCGCCGCCGCCCTCATCAGCCCCTCCTAGGTCGAGGGAAACCTAAGCCGAAACCGAGTTCACCGGTCATGCGCCTGAGCATGGCGCATCCGAAGATGGCTGCTCGAACAACAGGAAACCGCCAATTGAAACGCATTACTGCAACTGCAATCGTAATCGCTCTTGTCGCGTCGAACGCGTCGGCTGGGGAGTGGCAACGCATCGGACCGGGGCTCGGTTATGAACAGGCCGATGCCTATTGCGAACTCTACGCCATGAACGGTGGCCGGGGCATGGTCGCTTTTGGTAACCCCAATTTCGTGGCCGGTGCCATGATTGGTGGGGCTATCGGTGGGCTCATCCGTCGCGCTCGGCTGAAATCCAACTGTATGGTGCTGCAGGGTTGGAAGTATTCAAACGTGGTCGCACGGGCCAAACCATTGCCTGTACCGGTGAAGCCAAGGGCCAAGAAGGGTAACAGATGACCGGCGACGAGCAGGTTGCCTCCTATTACAAGGAGGCGGCCCGCATCGAGTGTAAGCTTGCTTCACTCCACGGAGGATTATTTCGACGAGACCACGATGACGTGGGTACAGGCTTCAAAGCCAACCGTCTGACACAGATACCTCAAATGGCGTTATGGGAAATGGTGTGGGCCCCTTTTGCCACCTCACCCCCGCCTGCCGAAAGGCTCCCCGGGGCGGGAGGCCTGGCACCCTCCTATGGCCCTGTCTGCCTGGCCGCTCTAGGCTTGCTGTTTCGATGCCATGCTCTCGACACGCTTGACCAAGCGGCTCACAGTGACTGCCTGCCATTTGCCGTCGTTGGGTGTAGCCACGCCCGTGGCATTGAGCCTATCAGCCACCTGCCGAAGCGATAGCCCATGATCCAAGAACGCCTTCACGATTGGATAGGTCTTTTCTGCAAAGGCGTCGGCAACGGTGGCGCGCAGCTTGTTCGCACTGTCCAATGCCCCCGGACGAGTTCCGCCAAGCTTGACGCCACGTGCCTTGGCCTGCGCCAGTGCCGCCTTCGTTCGCTCGCTGATCATCGTCCTCTCATGTTCGGCCATCGCGGCCATGATGTGGATCGTGATCTTGTTGGCGGTCGGCATATCGACCACACGAAAGTCGATCTCGCCCTGTTCCATGATGGTGGCGATCTTGGCGACGGAACGGGAAAGACGGTCGAGCTTGCTGACCAGCAGCGTCGCCTTGTGTTTCTTGGCCAGCCTGACCGCCTTGTCGAATTCCGGCCGCGTCACCCCGCCCTTGCCGGTCTCGATATCGGTGAAGGTGCCGATTACCTCGGCATCCTGTGCAAAGCGCATTGTCGCCTCGCGCTGGGCGTCCAGCCCCAGCCCTGACTTTCCTTGCTCGTCGGTCGAGACACGGAGATAGATCACAAACTTCTTGGCATTCATCGGCGGCCTCTATCGGCTATGTGTAAACAACACGCATAAACCAATATGGCCCTCCGTTACATTTGTCAACGTTCGTTGTGTGTGTAACACCCCTAAGTGGTTGGCGACGGCGATCAGTGAACGGTGGCGGTTTCCCGTTCTGCCACGACCAGTTTGAGGCGGTACGCTCTCAGATCGGCGACGGTGGCTTGGATGCTGGCGACGGCTTCCGGGTTGAACCGGCTGGCGAGCGCGGCGGCGACCTCCCCAACGTCAATGACGGTATCGATGGAAGGTGGCTTCGGATCGATTGGGCAAATGCGCTCGATGTGTCCCGCATATTTCAACGCTTTGACGGCTGAAACCTTGTCGCCCTTAGCCTCCGCCTTGTCCGCGATTAGCCGCAGGTCGGCAATGATGCCATCGCGGGTGACCGGCCTCCGGCTTGTCATCTAATGCCTCCATCAATCGAAGTCGTTCAAATCGATCTCTTCAAGCCTCGAAACAGCAGTATGCTCATTTGTAGGATGCTCAGGCTGACGATGCCCGTTCAATTTCCGTTGCGCCGCCTTCCGTTGCTTGGCCGCGTCGGTCAACGCAGGCAGCGGCCCGGTGCCCCCGCCGAATTGCGCGATCCATTCGGTTTCGCTTAGTTCGACCACGTGGGTCGGTAAGGGTGCCGGTCGATGCTGCACGACGCTCTCTTGCCGGTCGACGACCAAACCATGCAGTTTTGCGATCAAGCCAAGCGACGACGTGACGGCCGCGAATTGCTTCGCCTGCCTTGCCAGCCGGGCGTTTTCGAGCAGTTCGTTGGTTAGGAATTCGATGTCAATCAGCGTCTTTTTGGCTGCCTGTCCCTGCAGTTCAGCAATGCGTTTTTGCACCCCATCATTTCCCATCAACCGCGAGCCGCTATTTTCAGCGGTGCGCCCGCGCACGTGATAGATGGCGGAATAGGCTTTGCTCGCGCTTTCGCCCTTGCTGACGAGGCGGCAAAAACTTTCGTGGCGTGCGTTTTGAAGTGCTCCCATGGCGGCAAGATACGCCATCTCGATAGGCTCGCCAAATGGGCCCGGAAATTGCCTCGCTGTTGTACGGAAAATCGGCCCAACGCGGAGTGTGTTGTACACCCATCCCCCTATAGGGATGGGATGTGTACAATACTACTACGTCCGCCAAGCGTTCGTTGTACGCAACGTTGTACACCCAACAATCATTTTAATGGATTGATATTGTTATATAAAATTCGAGCTGTTGTACACCTATTCCATAGTCTATTTCGGCGTACAATTTTGCCCCCGAATAGGCGTGCAAAAGACTTTCTTTGTTGTACGCCTGTTCCCGTGCCTTTTCAGCGGTTTGGTTGTGCTCATTCGGACGATTGTATTCCAGCCTCGCGCAGCGTCTTCAAGCCCGCTTCAGTGAGCTTCCTTTTGCCGCCACGCCATGTTCTGAACAGCTTTTCCTTGGCCATCGACGCCAACGCGGCTTTGACTTTCCGGCGCGGGAGACTGAGGCCGGTACATAGACCATTTTCGGTTATTGCAGGATTGGCGTCGATAGCGGCCAGTATCTGGATGTCCGCCTTGTCGGCCTCGGCCCGCAGTTCGCTCTCCCGCTGTTCGCCCAGCGGCTTGACGACGACGATAGGCATTATCTCGCCATCAGCATTGGTTAGCCCATCGGGCCGGATCACCGTCGTTTCAAACTTGATTGGATCGAAGGGCACGCCCCGGATTTTACCTTGCCAATGAAATTCACCAATGCCGCTGTCCGCATCCAGCCAAGAGGTAAAATTGCCGTCCAGTTCGTTGGTGAGTGCCCCGCCACCGCGCGGTAGCAGGTTGTCCTTCAAAGCGCGCTTGACCGGATGAGCGACGACCAGGCCGGATGGCTTGTTGGGATGCCCCGCCGTCAAATCACGGAAACCACCCGCTAGGTTCAACATCGCCACGTTGCCGTTGTCGTCGTCGCCGGTGAAGAAAGCCTGCAGACTGTCGAAGACGCAAAGCGCCAAGTCCGGGTAGTTCGCAATATCGGCCTTTACCTTGTCCAGCGTCTCGCCAATCGAGAACACTCCGGCATGCCACGAGATATCCAGTTCGCCGGGATCCACCTCGAGCAGGTGGCACATCGCAAAGAACTGATACCGCACGTTCTCGGGGTTTTCGCCCGCAAAGAACACCACCGTCCCCTTACGGCATCCACGGCCCAGAAACCAGCCGCCACGCGCCACGTTGATTGCCAGCAGCAGCCCGAGCAGCGTCTTGGCGTGCCCGCCGTTGCCGGTGATGGTGTACGTCGCGCCCCGTAAGATGATGCCCTTCACAAGATAGTCCGGTGGCGTCATTTCCGCGAGAAAGGCCCTCGATGACACGAGGCCCTTGTATGGTTTGTGCCGGGAATACTGCTTGGCTTGCGATTTCCCCGGCTCCGTGCCGGGTGGTGGCGGATTGAAATTGCGGTTGCTGTCGCCGTCCCGTGCTGGTTTGAACTCATCTTCTCCCGGCAACGCTCCGTTATCGACCCACTTGTGGCGGTCGTCAGCATCGTCAGCCATCGGACACCTCCGCCGGGAAGCGTGGAGACGCCATGCCCGCCCGCAGGCCGGAGGAAATAGTGCCACCGGCCTCGAAATTCGACAGACCGCATTCGCGCGCGGCGTGCCAAAGGTGCTCGTTGGCCTCGCTTTCGGCCAGCAGGCCCGAACCGACGATTTGGCCGATGGCAAAGGCTGCCCGGTTGAGCTGGTCGTTGCGGGTGCCCTTCGCTGCCCCTGCAACGCCCCTGCATTCGTCGTCGAGCGCGGCGAGTGCCCAAGCCCGGTTCCGATCGCCGTTCGCGCCAGCGGGCCGCTGTGGCGGTTGTCGGGACGGTGGAATGTCCTTCAGCACCCGCAGATAAGTGGCCAGCCATTCCGGGCACGGTGCGACCTCGATGTCGTCGCGCAGTAGCTCGTAGACGCCCTTCGGATTGCGCGACCCCGGCAGGATGATCGAGCCGCCCTGCCCACGCACGTCGATGCCGGGCGCAAGTCGGCCCGCGCTGTTGCGGATTTCCTCGCCTTCGGAGGGGTAGCGGAAATGCAGGTGCCGCCCGCCAGAGGGCGTCAGCGTCATCCGTGTCACCGGCTCACCGACACCAAAACGGACCAGCAATGCATTCCATGAGCGTTCACCGTCCGGCCCATCGGGTTTCATGTCGATGTCGAGGGCCAAGAGCCCGCTTGCCATGCCACAGGGGCAGCCGATTAACGCCTTTGGCCAGCGTTGCCACCATCGTTGGACCTGTCCGGGGTCGTGGCTGGCGTCAAGATAGCCGTGGCGCGTCAGTGGAGACTTGTTCCAACCCACAGGAAAGACCGGCAGGCCGCTTTCGGCATGCGCAAGCGCTGCGGCGGCTGGCGACAGGTCCCCAATCATCCCAGCCGCTCCCGGATCAGATCGCGGGCAACATTCACCAGCCCGATGCGAAGCAGAAAGTGGATGAGAAGCAGGAACCCCGCATGCTCGGCGTGAGCCCGGTCAAGGTCGTGCTCGCGCAGGTCAAGCAGCGCTTGGGTGGTTTCGAATTGTTCTCGCAGAGAGCGCATGGCTCCGGCCCTCCTCTTCGGGCGAGGGCCACGCGTTGCATACACTGGACGAAGACTTTACGCTTCCCGGACACTAGGTGGATAGCCGGATCGCATAGAAACCCGCCATGATGTAGCAAGCATGGCGGGTTACCTATACGTCGATTTCTGTCTGTTCCTCTGAGCCGTTCTCGCCATGGTCACGAACTGTCGGCCCCTTGCCAACAGGCAAGGCAGATAACCAAGCGTGCGCATCGACCATGCGGATCATCGACTTGCGGCCCACTTTGCAAAGTGTCAGACGGCCAGCGTTGATCTCGTCGTAAGTCTTGGTGAGCCCTATACCAGCCCACTCACAGAATTGCTTTACCGTGATTGCACCGTGTTCCATCGAAACCTCCACTCGAAATGAATGGCCGATGATGACAGCGAAAGAAGGAAAAAAGTATCGAACTCCGCAACGATCAAATGGATACTATTTAGTCATCACTAACATACCGACGGGAATGCGCCTTAAATTCCAGCGGCCCCCGGTACTGGTTGAAACAGTCGCTCACGGTCTTGTCGCTGATGTCGAGAAGGGCGGCAACTTCGCCAATGCAGACCTTGATGCGCGTCCGCTCGATCTTCTCGTTAAGCCGTGGCCTGCCAAGACAATCATAGACGGCGCTGGCGATCTCGCGGCGTGATTTCATCTCGCCATTGCGGCAGGCCACAGGCCTTGATCCGGTGACCGTTCGGCCTCGCCTTTTGGCAAATTTGGCCGTCACGCCGGTTTTCGCATTCGGGTCAAAGATGTCGGCGATCTCGCAAAGTTCGGGATCGCCGGAATTCCGTAGTGCGTGGATGATGAGTTCGCGAACGGTTTCAACGTCGCCACCGTCGCTGGCGGCCTTCAGAAAGGCCGCCCGGAGCTTCGCGTTTCGTTTCACGCTCATGCGGCAACGTTCACCAGTGCAGCGGCTACCAAGTCATCGCTGGCATCAACGATAAAGGCGGCATAGTGCTTTTGGATCATCGCAGGCGACGTGTCGTGGAGTGCTGCAACGAGGGTCGCGGGCAGACCAGCTTGAAGTTGCCGGACGATGGAAGAATGGCGGAAGGCATACGGCACGGTGTGTTTCGGAAGGCCAGCACGCTCGACAATCTGACGCCAAGGGCGGGCGATCTCGGAAGCGTGATACCATCCCGCACGTTCACCCCGTTTCCAAACAGTTGGGGAAATTTCGAGGTTCTTCCATCGCTGAAGCAATGGACCGTCCGAAGAGGTGTCCGGCCCCGAGACGAGGAGATCGAAGTCGCTTGCCATGACGATCCGTTTCGTCGGCCTCTCGACTTTTCCAGCTTTCCCCTTTCGGGACGTAGGCACCATGATGACACAATCGGTCGTGTCGACGCCGGTCTTGCGGTTCGCGCGGCGCTGCTTGAATGCGCCTTTTCGCTCGATCCTAGCTACCTGTGAGAACCGTGCGCCCGTGGCGGCAAGGGCGACCATCAAGCGGGTTAGATCGCCGTCCCAACGCCCCTCTTCGTCGATTTCCTTGGCAGCGCGTAGTGCGGCTTTGATTTGGTCATCAGCGAGAATTTGGATGTCCCGGCTATTCGGTTCATCGTTTTGGACCGTCAGCGCGCCCGAAATCTCAGCCTTCCACGTCGCGGGAAGGGACTTGGCATGCGTGTCTGCGGCCGACCGCAGGGCCGCCTTTAGGTCCCCGGCAAGCCGTTTCTTCGTCGGGGCCTTGAGCGGCACCTTGTCGAGCCATTCAAGCAGGCGTTCCCTCGTTATGTGTCGCAGCTTCATGTCGCATAGGGCTTTATCAGACAGGACATGCCTCGACAGGCGGGTATGAGCGTCGCTTCGTATGTCGTCGCGACCTTTTACCTTCCGGTCGCGAGCATCCCGGAAGGCGATGTATGCCCCGACGGCACGGCGCATCGTCAGAGGCAAAGCATCCGTGGTGGTTGGAATGCTCGCAGTCGCGGCAAGCTTTAGCGCCTCGACTGACGCGTGCGTGAAGTCCAATGCTTCTCCACCAAAGCCGACATCGTCCGCATTCGCGAAGACTTGCATCTTGTAGGGATTGCTCGCACCTTTAGGCGCGTCCGGGTCTTGATAACGAACCAGCCACTTTCTTGCTTCCGGCGATTTCCTATACCCAAGATGTATTTTGGGGCCGAGTTTTGTCCAAACCGGCTTTTTGGCGACAGGGAGCTTGTTTCGTTTTGCGGGTGTGTCGATTTTCGATGCCATGGGGTTTCGGATGTCCAATGAGTGTCCAATTAGTGTCCAATATAGGTCAGCGAAGGTTGACGAACAAGAACGAACTAATATGAAGTATCATTTGGAAAAACAGTTGGTTAGATCGAATGACAGCGAATGCTGGCGGGCACTTTTTACGCCCTGCAAATGCGTTTGCAGGGCTGACCAGAGACCGTTTCTCACAAACTCTCTTCTCTGGTCTGCCCCTCGTGGCAGCAGTTTGGGCATTTCGCTCGTCTGCAATACTCATCCACCGAGCTCGAAGCACACGCACGCGATGAAGGCTGCACGCCCTCGCCCGTGTGATCGCTCGGCAAGACCAGAGCAAGATCATGACCCTTATCAATATCCGCAATCTCGGCGTCACCCTCAGCGCACCGCTTTTTGCCAAGCTTGACCTCGTCATCAATGCCGGCGACCGTCTGGGGCTCGTCGCCGCCAACGGCCGCGGCAAGTCCACACTGCTCCGCTGCATTTCAGGAGCGCTCGAGGCAACCCACGGCGACATCACGCGCTCGCGCGGGCTGACGATCGGCTATGTCGAACAGGACGTGCCGGCCAAGCTGCTTGACGTGCCGTTCCACGATGCTGTCCTGCAGGCGCTGCCTGCCGATCAGCAGGCGAACGAAAGCTGGCGCGTGGACATCGTGCTGGATTCGCTGGACGTGCCCGAAGCCTTGCGCAGCCGCCCGGTCGGGCGGCTCAGCGGCGGCTGGCAACGGCTGGCGATGCTGGCGCGCACCTGGGTGATGGAGCCGGACGCGCTGCTGCTCGACGAGCCGACCAACCACCTCGATCTCGGCAAGATCGCGGCGCTTGAGGATTGGTTGAACGCGCTGCCCCGCGATGTGCCTGTGATCATCTCCAGCCACGACCGTGCCTTCCTCGATGCCGTCACCAATCGTACGCTGTTCCTGCGGCCGGAGCAGTCGCAGGTGTTCTCCCTGCCCTACAGCCGGGCGCGGGCAGCGCTTGATGAGGCGGACGCGGCCGACAGGAGACGCTACGAACGCGACATGAAGACTGCCGAGCAATTGCGCAAGCAAGCGGCGAAACTCAACAATATCGGCATCAACTCCGGCAGCGACCTGCTGGTTGTCAAGACAAAGCAGCTGAAGCAACGCGCCGACAAGCTCGAGGATGCGGCCAAGCCCGCCCATCTCGAGCGATCGGCCGGTGCGATCAAGCTCGCCAACCGCGGCACGCATGCCAAGGTGCTTGTGACACTCGACGAAGCGGAGGTCCGTACCCCTGAAGGCACGACACTCTTCCGGACCGGCAAGCAGTTCATCTGCCAGGGTGACCGGATCGTATTGCTCGGGGAGAACGGCGCCGGCAAATCACGGCTGATCGCGATGCTGCGAAAGGCAATCGGCCATCCGGAGACGGCGCAGGACGGCATCAAGGCCACCCCTTCGCTGGTGCTCGGCTATAGTGACCAGGCGCTGGCCGACTTGAAGGACAGCGATACGCCGATGGAGACGATCATCCGCCGCTTCGACGTTGGCGACCAGCGTGCGCGGGCGCTCCTCGCGGGGGCCGGCATGACCATCGACATGCAGTCGCGTCCGGTCGGGCGGCTGTCGGGCGGGCAGAAGGCGCGGCTCGGCATGCTGGTTTTGCGGCTGGCGGAGCCGAACTTCTATCTGCTCGACGAGCCGACCAACCACCTCGATATCGACGGGCAGGAAGCGCTGGAGGGCGAACTCATGGCCCACCAGGCGAGCTGCCTTGTTGTTTCCCACGACCGCAGCTTCGTGCGCGCCATCGGCAACCGGTTCTGGCAGATCGAGCGCCGGCGGCTGATCGAAGTGGAGAGTCCGGAGCCCTTCTTCGCGGCTGCACGGCCTTAGGGTCCGGACTCATGCAAGTCGGCGGCGTCGCGGACGGCGCTCCCTGGACCAAGCAGCGAATTGCGAGGAGAGGCGATAGAGAGTAGAGTTCTCGACACCATTCGACTGGGGGACTAGGCAATGAGCAGATTGTTGATCCTGTCGGCTGGTGCCATCCTGGTACTAGCGTCCGTGGCGCATGCGGCGCCCTCTATGCAACCACTCAAGATCTCTAAGGAATGTAGCCAGTACACCGGCGAGACTCCAAGCTTCTGCACGATTACGGAATCGAACCTGGCGGCGATCCCGGCGGGTACCAAGATCTTGTACTATGGGCCGGTGACCGGCAGTCCCCTTTTCGGCAGTAGCACGGCTGTTATTGCCGTCGGAAACGGAGACACGGCGGTCGGGTACTGCGTCACCTACGACACCGCCAGCCCGATGCAGGGAACCTGTGCATTTCATGCCGGCAGCGGGACGCTCGCCGGTTTCCAGGCGGTCGTCAAGGTCACGGTCGACGACAAGCAGATCTATCACTGGGACGGAGGCTACCTACTTGGCACCGACAAGGCCGCCAAGTGAGAGCAAAGGATATGCTGCCTGGCCGTTTGACGTGAATTCGTGCCCTGACTCCTGATTGGCAGGAGACAATGGCAGCGCGGCAACTACCCCTCCGTTTGCCGGGCGAAGCACCTGCCGGCCAGGTCTCTAAGCGCTTCGCACGGCGCTTGGTGAAGGCGGACGCATACGGTCCGATGTCCAAGTGTGTGGGGTATCAGAACGAGGCCGGCGTGGCACCGAGCAGGCTGAGCTTGCCGCCGTTAAGGGAATAAAGGCTCATCTTGCGCTCCACGGTACCCGCCGGCGTCAGCCTGAAGAGGCCGGTCACGCCGCGGAAGCCGACCTTGCTGGTCAGGTTCTGTGCGTTCATTCCCTCCGGTCCCTTTGTCCGGACAATGCCAGAGACAACGGCAACAGCGTCGTAGCTGTAAGCCGCGTAGGTGGAGAGCGTGCGCTTGTAGTGCCGCTGGTAGCGGTCGGCGATCATCGTCGCGCCCTCGGGCTCGACCATGGCAATCACCGTGCCTGCCACCGAGGGATACGTATACGTCTGCGGCGGCCAAGCGCTGGTGCCGACGAAGGTGACGTTCGTCTTACCGCTGGCTTTTACGGCGCCGGCGATCGTCGTGGTGATCACCGTTTTCCCGAGCACGAGCACGGTGTCGGCATTCTGCAGATTGGCGCCCGCCCTCTTGACCGCATCAGCGGCGGCGGCGTCCGTCAGATCGTAGCGGGCAAGGCCGAGATACGTGCCGCCGCCGGCCTGGATGGCGCTTGCCAACCGGGCCTCGTCAGCAGCCGGAAAGTCGCTTTGGGCGAAAACCAGCACCTTCTTGTGGCCGCTGGCAGCGGCTGCCTGCACGCCTTCGATGGCGCTGTCGATCTCATCGGAAACGAAGTTGTAGACATTGCCCGATGTGGGCGGCACAGGGGCGCCCAGATTGAGCAAAGCCGGCCGCTGGTCAGCCGGGACTGCGGCGATGGCCGATGTGACGGCAGGCGATGCGTAGCTGACGAGGAGGACGGAACCGCGCGCCCTCGCCTCGCTGACGGCGGTCGCGGCGGCTGGAGCGCCGGAGGCCACGTCGACAACCTTCACGAAGACCTGGTTGCCGCCAAGTTCGCCGACGCCGAGGCCGGCGCCGTCGCGCACGTCACGCGCAGCACCCTCATAGATCCCCGTCGCGCCCTTGGGCAGCAGCAGCGTGATCTCCGCTCCGGTTTCTCCGAAGCTTTCCTCGACCTCGCTCGACGGTGCCTTGATGTCGTTGGTTTTCACATTCTTGGCGATGCCATCGACGTCGGATTGGCAGCCCGCGAGCGCACCGCAGGCGACGACGATCGACATTGCGAGAACGGATTTGATGAGTTTGAGGGGACCGGCACCTTCCAAAGGCGACACTTGCCGTGTCGAGCGTAAACCATGCGAGCCTTGCACCGGCTCGATTGACTGCACTGTCACCTGTTCCCCCACTGCTCGCAATCGCGGCCTTTTCCGGCCCTTTGACAGGATTTCATATCTGCACAGGCAACACCGGAAAGCAAACCCTTCGCCCAATCTTGGTTGACGGGCACACTAAACTTTTATGTTCTTTTGAAGAGATATTTTATACCAACCTTATCCACGCTTAAATACCTGATTTTTATAGATGTTTTGTACGTTTCTCGCAGCCAACGAGAGACGACCATCGATGAAGCGCAGTATAAAAACAAGCAATATCGCTGCTTTTACTTTGTCTGCATTTTCAGCCGCATTTGCACCGAATATTTCGGCGGCATCCGTATTGCCGTCTTCGCAAATGTCGGGCGGGATCTACTCCGTTAACCTGGCGGCTGAAACGGCCCGCGCCCTGACGCTCGGCGGCGTCGCCAACCTCCTCAGCCTGGCGACGAAAAGCATCGGCACCATCGACGTCGCCGCGCTGACGCGCTCGCTACAGCCCGAGCCGGCCGGCTGGGTGAACGAGAGCGTGGCTCCAGCCCAACCGGTTGCGCGCCCGGCGATCGCCGCGCCGGCAGGTGGCGCCGCTTTCGGGACCGTCGCCATTCCTTTCAAGCGACTGGCTGCCCTGAAGAAGTTCGAACCGTCCCTGTCGGAAATGACCGATGGAACAGCCATTGACTGCAGCGCAGGCAAGTGCTCGGAGGCCGCGACCGCGATCAAGGTTGCCTTCAGCAAGACGTCGCAGTCCTCGATCCGCGACAAGCTGAACGCGGTCAACATCACGATCAATCACACGATCCGCTATAGCCGCGACATCGACACCTACAAGGTGGCCGACTACTGGGCGACGCCCGCCGAAACGCTCTCGCGCCAGCAGGGCGATTGCGAGGACTTCGCGATCCTGAAGATGGCCGCACTGCACGCCGAAGGCGTCGAACTCAAGGACATGTCCGTCATTGTCCTGTTCGATCAGAAGCGCCATTTCTACCACGCGGTGCTTTCTGTCGCGGTGAACGGCAACCGCTTCATTCTCGACAACATGCGTGACGAAGTCCTGCCGGATACCAGGCTGCCCGACTATGTGCCGCTCTACTCGATCGCGGACGGCAAG
>Ga0102591_1001803_pt1 | contig 26629 bp, 27 predicted proteins | sample AraplaCol_mCL_r2_2_FD_76860 | JGI IMG/M metagenome (GOLD analysis project Ga0102591, IMG submission 76860) | Arabidopsis root microbial communities from North Carolina, USA - plate scrape MF_Col_mCL_r2 (SPADES assembly) (version 2) | ecosystem: Host-associated > Plants > Roots > Endosphere... | reverse complement strand
TATGAAGTCAATCCGTAGGTCCACTGCACAGCTCTCTCGCCAAGGCATCGACTGATCCTCCCAGCCGATAGAGAACTGTTACCCATCCATCCGGTCTACTGTGTTACCTATCTATCCGGTCTGGACACTGCCTTCCCTTCTCCCCTTGTGGGAGAAGGTGGCGCGAAGCGCCGGATGAGGGGTATCTATCCGCACGGAAAATGCCGAGAGAAACCCCTCACCCGAACGTCTTTGTATCGACCAGCGGAGATGCCCTCTCCCACAAGGGGAGAGGGCGCAATAATGAGCAGCGCGATACTCTGCCGCTCCCGGCCTCAGTTCACCACATATACGTCCGGGTCTGCGCTCCAGCTCGGCTTCTTGAAGGCGTTGCGCAAGGCGGGCGACATCGGGACGTTGTAGTTGAGGTCGTTCGGCGGCGTCGGCGACTGCAGCCATTTCTTGTAGAGCGCCTCGATCTCAGGGCTGGCGTAGAGCTCCGCCGTGGCACGATCGGCGAGCGCCTTGAAGGGCGCGTCCTCCCGCCGCAGCATGATGCCGTAGGGCTCCGGCTTGGAGAACGCCTCCTCGCTGATCATGAAGGCCTGCGGCTCCTTGGAGCGCGCGATCGCGACCGCGAGCTGCACGTCATCGAGCGCGTAGGCCTGGGCGCGGTCGGTTTCAAGCAACAGGAAGGCCTCGGCCTGGTCCTTCGCCGGCATCACATTGATGCCGAGATTGCGCTCCGTATTGACCTTGGCGAGCTGCGTCAGGTTGACCGAACCGGCCACGGCCGTAACCGCCTTGCCCTTGAGATCGTCGATGGTGTTGATCTTTGCGGCCTTCTTGGCGGCAAACCGCGTCGCACTGAGGAAATGGGTGTTGGTGAAGGCGACCTGCTTCTGGCGGTCGGCGTTGTTCGTGGTCGCCGAGCAGTGCAGATCGAGCGTGCCATTGACCATCAACGGGATCCGGTTCGACGAGGTCACGGCGAGCGTGTCGACGGCGATGTCGGGCATGCCCAGCTGCTTCTTCACGGCATCCACGATCTTGAGGCAGATGTCCATGGCGAAGCCGACGGGCTTCTGGTTGCCGTCGAGATAGCTGAACGGCACGGACGCTTCCTGATAGCCGAGCGTGATCTTCTTGGTCTCCTTGATCTTCTGGAGCGTACCCGTGAGCTCCTCGGCCGAGGCGGCACTCGCAAGGCACGAGACGGCCAGAAAAATGGTAGGAAGACGCATCGGGGGCTCCTGAAGGGGACTCGCGCCGCCATGCCGGGCGCAAACGCGGAACTTGATAGCGCAGGCGCGCGCCAGCCGCCACACGTGCTTGCGCCTAGCAGCTATCGCAGCTTTCGATACGACGAGACGCGCTTACGCGTCGATGCCGCGCTGGACCAGGATGCGCTCGGCGCTGTCGTTCCAGACATCCATCTTGGTGATCTTGCCATTACGGACCACGAAGCGGTCGACATAACGGTTGCCCTCGAACGGGGTCCCGTCCTTCCACTCGCCGTAGAGCGTGCCGATGCTGTAGACCACGGTCTCGCCGTCGCCGGGGCAGACGTCGAACCGGTCCATCTTCTTCTTGACCCAGCGGTAGCGCTTGGCGTTGAAGGCGGTCGGGCCGCGCGGGTGATCGAACTCGCGTCCGCCGGTGAAGGTGATCACAGTGCCCGGCGCCATATAGGCCGCCGCAGCATCGGGATCGGGGATCATCGATGCCGTGAGATAGGCCTCCACGATCGCGGCGTCGGACAAATGAGCAGCTTCGGTTCTGACGGCAACGGACATGGCTGGTTCTCCCGGGATTGATGGAATACTACCGCCACACGCGCGAAATCCATGCATATATTTTGAACATTTGCCTCGCTACACTGCCGACAATCTGGAGCCGCCGATCCCGGTTGATGGCTCTAAAATCCTTCGCAAGAGCCATGACCACCCAGCCCGCCTTCGACCTCATCTTCCGTAACGCGCTGCTGCGCTCATCCGCCGCGCCCGTCGATATCGGCGTGAAAGCCGGCCGGATCGCCGCGATCGCGCCAAAGCTCGCCTGTGAAGCGGTCGAGGTCGATATCGGCGGGTGCCTCGCCCTGCCCGGCTTTGTCGACACCCACATCCATCTCGACAAGGCCTGCCTGCTCGACCGCTGCGGGCACGATCACGGCAGTCTCGGTGACGCCATCCGGGCCGTGTCGGCGATGAAACGCGACTTCACCGTCGAGGATGTCTACGCCCGCGGCGCCAGGGTGCTCGAGCGCGCGATCGTGCTCGGCACGACGCGCATGCGCACGCATGTGGAAATCGATCCACGGATCGGCCTGCGCAGCTTCGAGGCGGTGAAGGCCTTGAGGCACGACTACGCCTGGGCGATCGATCTGTCGCTCTGCGTGTTCCCGCAGGAAGGCCTGACCAACGACCCCGGCGCCGAGGACCTGCTGATCCAGGCCTTGCGCGACGGCGGCGAGGTCATCGGTGGCTGTCCGTATACCGACACCGACCCCAATGCCCACCTCGAACGCATCTTCGATCTCGCGCGGGAGTTCGACGTCGACGTCGATCTCCATCTCGACTTCGATCTCGATCCCTCCTGGTCGCATCTCGACGAGGTCTGCCGGCAGACCGAGCGGCGCAATTACGGCGGACGCGTCGCGATCGGCCATGCGACGAAACTCTCGGCCCTGCCGCCGGAGCGGATGAAGGCTGCCACCGCGCAACTCGCAAGAGCCGGCATTGCCGTCACCGTGCTGCCCGCGACCGATCTCTATCTGATGGGGCGCGAGGCCACCCACAACGCGCCGCGCGGGCTGACGCTCGCCCACAAGCTCGCGGGCGACGGCGTCGTTTGCTCGGTTGCGACCAACAATGTGCTCAACCCTTTCACGCCGTTCGGCGACGCCTCGCTGCTGCGCATGGCGAACTTCTACGCCAACGTCGCGCACGCCTCGGTGAACGATTTCGACACCTGCCTCGATCTCGTGACCGAACTGCCGGCGCTGCTGATGAACCTCGACGATTACGGCTTCAAGGTCGGCAATCCCGCCGATCTCATCGTGCTCGATACGAGGGATTGCCGCTTTGCCGTGGCCGAGCTGCCGGACATCCTGATGGGCTTCAAGAGCGGCCGGCAGACATTTGAGCGGCAACGGCCCGCTCTGTTCCGGCCAGGGAACTGAGCCTGTTTCCGGTGGAATTTCCAGCGGTAAAATCGTCGGGACCACGGCCGACCCTCGACGATTTCGTGGCAGTTCCAACGCCGATTCCGTTCCCCTATCGAGTCCGGTAGAATCCCGGACCGTAGCCAAGCGCAGTGCACAAGACGCGGACTGGATTGTACTAAGGGGCGCACTGAACCATCTGGGTTCAGTTGGAAAGTACGTCTATGTTCAGCGCATTCAGTAGCATCGATTACCGCTCCATTCGGGCCAACACGCCCGCCGAAACAGCCGTCAAGCGATTGAATGGAATCGGCGAAGTCCTCTCGGACATCGATATCTCGGCCATCCACACGCAAGACGACATGACGCGCGCGCTGTGGACGCTCGATACCGCCGACAAGTGCATCCGCATGATCCTCGCGGAGTTCCGCACCCTGCCCGCCAAGGAGCAGGTCGTCCGCAAGGCGGAGAGCCTGGTCGACTTGATCGAACTCGCCCGCGACGAGATCTCGAATTATCGCGATGACGGCAGGGTCCTGAGCTGAGCCTGCGCGTTCGGCCTCAGCGCTTGATCTTTGCCAGGATCCGGTCTGCCTCGGTACGCCAATCAGCGCTGCGGGCGAACTCCTCGGTGCCCCTGGTGCCGAACAGCCCGTCATCGGCGAGATCGGCGACCCAAGCCTGACGCTCGGCCGTGCCCTGCGCGGACCAGGGTGTCAGCCCTGCTTCGCGCACTGTCTCGGCGACCTCACGCACTTCTTCGGCGCGGCGGCGGCCGTGCTCGATCACGCGCTGAAAGCAATAGGCGCCCTGCTCCTCCCAATCGATGCCGGGGAACGTCTCCGCGAGCGAGGCCAGCACCGCGTCCTCGACGCCATAGGCCCGCGCACTGGTGAAGCTTTCGATGACCATGGCCTCGAGGCCCTTGATCATGATGCTGCGGCACATCTTCACCGCTGAGGCCACACCTAACTTGTCGCTCGCAACCTTCGCGGCAAAGCCGATCGCGTTCAACAGCGCCTCCAGCTCCCGTGCGCCGGGACCGCCGAGCAACAGCGGCACCTTGATGCGATAAGGCGGCACCGAGGTCATCACCGCGCCCTCGACGTAGCGGCCGGCCGCGCCGTCGATCAGCGCAGCGGCGCGCTGCTTGGCGCCGGGCGAGGCCGAGTTGAAATCGAGGAACCAGGTGCCCTGGTTGATCGCGGCGGCACAGGCCTTGGCCACAGGAACAGCCTGACTGGCGGTGACGGCGGAGATGATGAAATCGCATTTCGCAGCCAACTCAGCGTGAGAGGCTGCAAGCGTTACGCCGAATTTCGTCGCATGCTCCTTCAGCGAAGCGCCCTGCTCGCCTCCGAGCTTGATGTCGTAAGCGACAACCTTGATGTCCTGCTGGCGCAGATCCTCGGCCAGGATGCGGCCGACCTCGCCATACCCGACCAGCCCGATCTGCCAGCGCTTCGGATCCACCATCAATTCAATCCTCGTGTCGTTTCGTCGAACAGCTCCTCGACAGCATAGCGGCGCGGGATCAGCGACTGCTGGAATGCATAGTCGACGATCAGTTCGAGTGGCTTCCTGTTGGCCGCGATCCCGAACGGAAGAAGATCGGGCGATCGCGCAGGCCCCATCTGCTCCTTGTTCCGCTTGAGCAGATCATAGACCCCAGCAACCACGTCGGGGCGCGATTTCGCCAGCTGCTCGGTCACGACGACGAGATGATTGACCGGCACGACGGCGCGCCGGGCGTACCACTTTGCGGCTTCGGCGGCGGGATCGAGAAAGAGCGGCTTCAGGTTCGGATCACTGGAGGTCTCGCCGAGCACGGCATCGAGCTCGCCGTCGAGCAGCATCTGCAGGATCTTCTTGTCCTTCGGCGCGCGCTCGGTGGTGTCGACATATTCGGCGACATGCGGATCCTCGAAGGTGACCCAATTGATCCTGTCGAGGTTGACGCCGTAGTCGTTGGCGAGGATGCCCCTGATCCAGGCGCCGGTCGTCGTCGTGAAGGACCGAATGCCGACGCGCTTGCCTTCGAGATCGGTGGGGCCGAGCGATCCCCGTGCGGGATTATAGAGCGCATAAGAATGCTGGAAGCGGCCCAGCATGGTCGCCGGCAGCAGCACCAGCGGCTTGCCATGCGCCTTGGCCATCAGATAGGTGACGATCGCCATCTCACAGACGTCGAAGGCCTGTTCGCGCACCATCGGCTTGAACGCGGCGTTGGTCGGCGTGTAGTCGATGAAGTCGAGATCGAAGAGATCGGAGCGGAGCTCACCGCTCTTCACCGCCTTGACATGAGGATGGCTCCCCAGCACGGCCTTCAACTTGAGACGATCCATCCGCCCGCTCCTCGTCGCTCTCAGACGTCCTCGGGATTGTCGACATAGACGAGCCCGGCCTTCGCCAGTGCCTCGCGCATGCCGTACATGTCGAGACCGAGCTCGCCAGAGGCGAGACGCTTACGCTTGCCGCCCTCGTCCGCGTTGCGCTTCTTCGCCTTTTCGGCGACCTCGGCCGCATGGCGCTTCGGAACCACCACGACACCGTCGTCATCGGCGACGACGATGTCGCCGGGCTCGACGTTGATGCCGGCACAGACCACGGGGATGTTGACCGAGCCGAGCGTCGCCTTGACCGTACCCTTGGCCGAGACCGCGCGCGACCACACCGGAAACCTCATCTCGTGCAACGCTTTGACGTCGCGGCAACCGGCATCGATGATCAGCCCCCGTACGCCGCGCGCTTGCAGCGAGGTTGCGAGCAGCTCGCCGAACATACCGTCGGTATTGTCGGTGGTGCAGCCGACCACGAGGATGTCGCCCTTCCTGCACTGCTCGACGGCGACATGGATCATCCAATTGTCGCCGGGCTGCGCCAGCACGGTGACGGCAGGGCCTGCAATCGATGCGCCTGCCCAGACCGGGCGCAAGTAGGGCTTCATCAGGCCGAGGCGGCCATAGGCCTCGTGCACGGTCGAGACGCCGTACTCCGCCATCCCGGCGGGATCGGCACGCCCGATGTTGCGAACGACGACTGGCTTCATGCCAATTCCTCCGCGACCGTTGGGAACAGGCGCTGATAGGCCTCGCCATAGGTCATGGGCACGCCGGTGTTGCGGCTGCCCTGGATGCCGCGGTTGAGCGCGACGCGCTCGTAATAGCCCCAGAGATGTTTTTGCGCGGCGAGAATCTGGAACGCCTCGTATTTCTCCTTCCAAACCTCGTCGATCTTGAGGATCGTGTCGGGCTTGTAGTTGCACTGCTCCGGCTGGTGCGGCTCGAACAGGAACACCGGCGGCGCCGAATATTTGTACTGCGCGCCGGGCTTGTGGCCCATGGCCTGCGCCACGACGCGGGTCTCCTGCGCGAAATGCGCCGCGTTCGGATGGTCGAAATTATAGGGATCTTCCAGTGCGTGCGTCAGCACGAAGCTCGGATTGAGCTCGCGGTAGATGTCGACCATGCGGTCGAAATGCGCCTCGTTGAGCTTCAGCGGGTAATCGCCGCAGTCGAAGAACTCGATCTCGGCGCCCAATAGCTTCGCCGCCCGCTCCGCCTCGTCCTTGCGCCCGGCCTTGACCGATTCCAGCGTCGCACCCTTCTCCTTCCAGGCGAACTGGCTCTCGCCGCGCTCACCGAAGGACAGGCAAACGATCTTCATGCGATAGCCCTTCTTCGCATGCAGCGCGATGGCGCCGCCGGCGCGCCAGACGAAATCGCCGGGATGAGCGGTGACGACGAGACCTGTCTTCATGGAACACTCCTTTCGTTCGTATGCATCCCGCACGGCTTGTCGATCGCGAGCGCCGTCATCGGTCGAACTCGAACAGGCGCGCGGGGTTGTCGACCAGGATCTTCTGCTGGAGCTCCGGCTCCGGCGCGAACAGCGGAATGAGATCGACGAGGTCACCGTCGTTCGGCATCACCTTGACATTGGGATGCGGCCAGTCCGTGCCCCAGATGACACGGTCGGACGCGGTCTCCACGATCTTTCGTGCGAACGGCACGGCATCCGTGAAAGGCGGACCGGCCGAGGAGACACGCTCGGAGCCGCAGATCTTGACCCAGCACTTCTCGTCGCGCTGCATCAGCTCGATCAGGATCTTGAACGGCAGCTGGTCGAGCCCTTCTGACGCCTTCACCCGGCCCATATGGTCGATCGTGTAGCTCAGCGGCAGCCTGGTCAACATGTCCGCATAGTCAGGCAGGTCGATCGCATCGAAATGCAGATCGATGTGCCAACCGAGCGGCGTGACCATCGCGACGATGCGGTCGAACACACGCTTGTCGGGCACGCCGCCGAGATGGCGGACAAAATTGAAGCGACAGCCCCGGAAGCCGCCTTCGTGCAATACGCGCAACTCGCGCTCGGTGATGCTGTCGTCGATATTGGCGACCGCGCGGTAGGCGCCATTGCTCTGCGCAATGGCATCGAGCGCGACAGTATTGTCGGTGCCGTGCACGCTGGCATTGACGATGACGGCGCGCTCCACGCCGAGCTTGGCGTGCAGCGCCCTGAAATCTTCGAGCGGCGCGTCGGGCGGCGTATAGGACCGGTCGGGCGCGTAAGGGTATTTCGCGCCCGGCCCGAAGATGTGGCAATGCGCATCGCAGGACAGTTTTGGCAGCTTGAAATTCGGTGTGCGCGTGTTCGGATCGGGCGGCGGAATGGTCGGCGTGTACATGATGGTCACCAGCTGAGCCGCCGAAAGCGATACTTCTTCTTTCAAGTCTTGCTGCTGACGACCGGTCGTCGCCGCGCCGGCTGGTCCAGCGCCGGCGCCTGGAACGAGGCAACCGTCGCCTGCACCAGCTGCTCGATGGCATTGGCGGGATCACTGCCGTCGGCCTCACCGCGCGACAGGCGCGAGACGCGGTCCGGCGTCACCAGCGAATAATACAGCGCGCCAAGCAGGAAGTGGCTGCGCCAGACGATATCCTTGCGCGGAATATGAGGCAGGCTCTCGTGGATCGCGTCGATGAAGGCGTGGCTGGTGTCGTCAAAGGTCTGCGCGATGATCTTTCGCGCGACCTCGTTGCCTTCGGCCGACATCACGGCGCGCAGCCGCGTGAAGCGCGCTCCGCCGCCGGCGAGATCACTGCCCGAGGTGAAGGCCGGCACCACATAGGCGCGCACGATCGCCTCCAGCCTATCCTGGAGATCGCGCACGCGCTTGGCGGCGGCGAGCAGCTCCGAACGGCGCAGGTTCATCGGGCCGCAATGGCGCCGGTAGATCTCCAGCAGCAGGCCGTCCTTGGTCTTGAAATGATAGGTGACGCTGCCGGGATTGGCCCCGGCAGCCTGTGCGATGTCGCGCACCGAGACGGCATTGAAGCCGTTGGTAGCGAACAGCTCCTCGGCCGCGGCGAGGATCGCCTCGCGCATGTTCGGCTTGCGGGCCGATTCCTTGCTGGTGGGCTTGCGTACCATGTGATTTGTACTATCGTACAAAAGATCAGGTCTCGTCAACAAGAACCATGACGGCGTCGGGGACGGCATGGAGACCGCCGCACCGACGCGAACGCCTGCAAGGAGTGCTGGGAAAATGCTGGGTTTGAACAAGACGATCGGCGGCTTGATGCTGGGAGCCGGCCTGTTGCTGGCGGGTGTTGCGCAGGCCGCCGACACTTATCCGAGCAAGCCGGTGCACATTCTGGTCCCCTACGCCGCAGGCGGCGCGGTCGATGTGCTCGCACGCACGCTGGCCCAGGCACTGGCAAAGAATTGGGGCCAGCAGCCGGTGGTCGACAATCGCCCCGGCGCCGGCGGCATCGTGGCCTCGCAGGCGCTGACCCAGGCAGCGCCCCATGGCTACACGCTGATCCTGGTCGCCAGCGGTCATCCGCTCAACCAGTTCATCTATCCGAGCGTGCCTTACGACACGTTCAAGGACTTTACGGCGATCACGGAAGTGGCCTCCTCACCGCTGGCGATCGTCGTGGCGAAGGACAGTCCGTACAAGACGCTCGGCGAGCTCCTCACTGCTGCGAAGAAGGAGCCTGACAAGCTCTCCTATGGCATGTCCGGCAATGGCACGTCCGCGCACCTCGCTGGCGAGCTCTTGAAATACATGTCCGGCACCAAGATCGTCTCGATCCCCTACAAGGGCGGCGCGCCGGCACTGACCGCTGTCATCGCCGGCGAGATCCCGCTCAGTATCAATCCGCTGGCGGAAGCCATCGGCCAGCTCGAAGGCGGGCCGGTGCGTGCGCTCGCGGTCACCTCGGCCGAGCGCTCCAAGGCGTTGCCTGACGTTCCGACCGTCGCGGAAGCCGGCATCGCCGGCTACGACGTCTCGGTCTGGTGGGGCGTCCTCGGCCCGGCCAAGATGCCGCCGGAGATCGTGGCGAAGCTCGAGACCGATCTCAAGGCGGCGCTGCAAGACGCGAACGTGATGTCGACGCTCCGCAAGATCGGCGCAACTCCGGTCGGCTCAACGCCCAAGGAGTTCGACGCCTACATGCACGCCGAGGCGGCGAAATGGGAGCCGGTGCTGAAGGCTGCCAACATCCGTGCGCAGTGAGGCCGCGCTGCACGAAGAACCTCAACGCACTTTAATTCCGGTTGCTGCAAATCAACGCAACAATATGGACAAAGCGTCATTTGTGTTTTGCACGGCTCTGCGCGAGCACGGTCTGGAGAACACCGAGGGACGAATGAGCAAACCATTATTGTTGCGACTGCATCGCTGGATCACTCTGGTCTTCGCGCTTCCACTGTTTGCGATCATCGTCACCGGCCTCATCCTGTCCCTCGAGCCGCTCGTGCAAACGAGTGGCATTGGCGGTCCCGCGATCGACACCGGCCGTGTCGTCGAGCTGGTGAAGCGGTATGACCCCGACGGCAGGGCGCGCGGACTCTCGATCAACGCAGCCGGCCGGCGCATGACCCTGCAGGGCACTAGCGTGCCGGCGATCGACCTTGTTACCGGCGAAGCCGTCTCGACCGGCTCAACTCTGTCGAATGTCTTTCTCTGGGCGCGTTTCACGCACGAGCGTCTCATGGGCCAGGCCTGGCTGGTGACGGCATCCACGCTTGCCATGGTGATTGTCGTGCTGCTCGGCATCGTCATGGGATGGCCGCGGCTGCGCAACACGCTCTCGGGATGGCACAAGGGCACCGCCTGGTTCACGCTGCCGCTGATCCTGCTCAGCCCGTTGACCGGCCTTTGCATGGCGTTCGGCCTCACCTTTCAAACGGCATCTGCCCCGACCCCGGGTGGTCGCCCCCTCACCCTGCCCGACGCGGTCCGCATGGTCGCAGCCTCGCACGAGCTGTCGCATGTGATCTCGATCGGCACACGCGGCGGCCGCATGATGGCGAGACTCTATGACGGCGGAGAGTTGCGGGCCTATGCCGTCACGTCGTCGGAGCTCACGCCGCTGCCGCGCAACTGGCCGCGCCTGATCCATGAGGGAAACTGGTCGGCGCTGATCGCCTCGCCGCTCAATGTCGTGACGTCGATCGCGCTGCTGACGCTGCTGTCGACCGGCCTGCTGATCTGGGCGCGGCGAACATTGCGCAAGCGGCGGCCGCGCGCTGACGGTCCGTCCGAGGCGGCCGTGGTCGGAGCCGGCTGAACGAGCGAAGCGTCAATTGCGCGCGCTGGCCCGCACCTTCTCCGCCGGCATGACGCTCCCGAGGACATCGGCATCAGCGTCGGCCGAGGGGATCAGGATCGCGCGGTCGCGCGGCAACGCCTCCGGCATCTCGTCACGAATGAAGGCCACCAGCTTTTCCCTGATCTCGCAGCGCAGATCCCAGGATTGCGGCGCGTTGCGCGCGCTGACCAGCGCGCGAAGCTCGATGGTGCGCGCATCCGCGTCGATCACCTGAAGATTGACCACCGCGCCGTCCCAGAGTTTTGACTCCTTCACCGCTCCTTCCAGCCAGCGGCGGATGCGCGGCACGTCGGCACGGTAATCGACGTGAAGCGCGATCACGCCGATCAGGGACGCGGTGTCGCGCGTCCAGTTCTGGAACGGCTTTTCGATGAAATAGGACAGCGGCACCACCATGCGGCGCCAGTCCCACAGCCGGATCACCACATAGGTCGAGGCGATGTCCTCGACCCAGCCCCACTCGTTCTCGATGATCACCGCATCCTCGATACGGATCGGCTGGGTGATCGCGATCTGCAAGCCGGCGATCAGGTTGCTGAGCAGCGGCCGCGCGGCAAGACCGACGATGATACCGGCAGCACCGGCCGAAGCGAACAGGCTGACGCCGTATTGCCTCACGGAGTCGAACGTCATCAGCGCGGTCGACACCGTGATGACGACGATGATGGTGTCGGTGACGCGCTTGAACACGCGGACCTGGGTGACGTGCTTGCGCGCGACGAAATTCTCGGTGACATCGCGAAAATTCTGCAAGTACCGCGCCGCGCTCATGTCGACGATCCGGATCGATATCCAGCCGATCAGGGCAATGACGGCCACCACGAACAGGCGCATCAGCGGCATGCGGATCGTGTCGTCGAGTGGTGCGAGCGGAAGGACCAACGCGACGGCGGCCAGGCAAAGAGCCAGCTGAGCAGGACCGGAGGTCCGGTCGATGAACACGCTGAGGAGCGGAAGGCGGGTTCCGAAGGCCCGCGCAAGCAACCATACGGCGACCCGGTAAACCAACAGCGCCAGGAGGATCGCGCCGATCACCAGGCTGAGGCCGACGAACCACGACGGTATCCACCCGAGCATCCCGTCGATGTCGGCCAAGAGGGCCTGCCAATTCATTGCTATCCCCGTCGTTGTATTCGCGTAGCCGGCTCAACGCCTCCCGCCCGGCTTCGCTCCCCCGCTCGGTGCAATGCAGCATTCCGCTGGTGCAAGCGTCGCCAAATTGGGCTAGTTTGCGGCACTCATGACTCGACGTAGCGGCAGCGCCGATCTTCCCTTGCACACCGGACGGGTTCCGCCCTGGCTGGCGAGCCGCATGGCCTCGCTCGGGTCGATCGTCACACAGGCGATCGTGCATCATTATGGCCGCGACGCATTCCTGCAGCGGCTATCGCATCCGTTCTGGTTCCAGTCGTTCGGCGCCGTGATGGGGATGGACTGGCACTCCTCGGGGATAACCACCTCCGTGATCGGCGCGCTGAAGCGCGGGCTCGGCCCGCTTCAGGACGAGCTCGGAATCTATGTCTGCGGCGGCCGGGGCCAGCACTCGCGCAAGACGCCGGACGAGCTGATGCAGCTCGGCGACCGCGTCGGATTCGACGGCGCCAAGCTGACTCGCGCCAGCCGCCTGGTCGCGAAGGTCGACAGCGCGGCCGTGCAGGACGGCTTCGATCTCTACCTGCACGGCTTCTTCGTCACCGCCGACGGCAAATGGACGGTGGTGCAGCAAGGCATGAACGGCGACAAGCGGCAGGCCCGCCGCTATCACTGGCATTCCGAGGCGCTGAAGAGTTTCGTCGATACGCCGCACAGCGCGATCGACGGCCCACAGCAGGGCGAGATCGTCAATCTCACCGACCATCGCGCCGAGATCTCGCGCACCGCTCAGCTCGATCTCTTGGGGGATCTCGGCCCCGATCGCATCGTCTGCGAATTCGAACGGCTCATCGGGACCGCGTCCGAGCCCGCACAGGCCATGCTGCCGCATCTGATCATGCCGGCGCATCACGATGTCAGGCCCAAGGACGTGTTCGCGCGCCGACTACACGGCACGCTCGCCGCCGCAGCCGAGCGCGGCCCGGTCGATTTCCCGGATTTGTTGCTGACGCCCGGCGTCGGCGCGCGCACCGTGCGCTCGCTCGCCATGGTCGCGGAGGTCGTGCACGGCGCGCCCTATCGCTTCACGGACCCCGCGCGTTTCTCGCTCGCCCATGGCGGCAAGGACCGCCATCCCTATCCCGTGCCGATCAAGGTCTATGACGAGACCATCCGCGTGCTGAAGGGCGCGATCCAGAACGCCAAGCTCGGGCGCGAGGAAGAGATGCAGGCGATCAAGCGCCTCGACGACCAGGCGCGGCGGCTGGAACGCACAGCGAGCGGACCGTCGGTCGGGGCCTACATCGCCGGCGAGCGCGCGGCCTCGCCCGATCTCGACGGCCGCTCCGTGTTCGGCTGGGAGCGCGACCTTGTCGCAGCGAAGAAAGCGACAGGCTCCTGAACGCGCCTAATCTTGGACCTCATCGTCGTCCCTCGCCTGCGCCGGCAATCACCGGCAATTGCGCGATCATGCGAATTCCCGGCCGCTTGCGCCAGCGGATCTGCGAGGCCTCGACGGCGAGAACGAGTCGCGGCCATCGCGTGAACAGCGCCTCCAGCGCGCAAGCCGCCTCGATGCGCGCGAGCTGGTGACCGAGACAAAAATGAATTCCCGTTCCGAACGAGAGATGACGGTTCGGCTTGCGCTCGAGATCGAGGCGATCAGGGCGATCATGCATCGCCGGATCCATGTTCGCGGCGGCGAGCATCACCATGACACGATCACCCTTCTTCAGGCGCACGCCTTCGACGTCGACGTCCCGCCGCACATAGCGCGGCTTGGAGAATTGCACCGGCGAGACGAAGCGCAGGAACTCCTCCACCGCGAGCCCGATACGGCTCCAGTCCTGTTTCAGCCAGTCGCGCAAGTCCGGATGTCTGAGGAGCTCGTAGGCGGAACCGCTGATGAGATGCGTCGTGGTCTCGGGGCCGGCCGCAAGCAGCAAAAACACCATCGAGACCATTTCATCCGGCGTGATCTGGCCGCCCTCGCGCTCGACCTGGATCAATTCGGCAATCAGGCCCTCGCCGCCCCGTTCGCGCGCGATCTGCAACTGCTGTTCGAGATAGGCGCGCATCTTGCGGAACGCCCACAACAGGCGGAAGAAGCCGACGACATTGGTCAGCGAGGACATCTCGTTGGCCCAGGCGATGAATCTCGGACGATCCGCCGGCGGCAAGCCAAGCAGCTCGGAGATCACCGCGAGCGGCAGGATGCGCGCGTAGCGCTGGACCAGATCGGCCGGACTTCCATTCGCGAACAGCTCGTCAGCCAGACCGTCGGCGATGGCGCGGATACGCGGCTCCATCGCCACGATCGCGCGGCGGCGAAAGGCCTCGTCCACGATGCCGCGCAGCCTCGTGTGATCAGGCTCATCCATCGTCAGCATGTTGTTGGCGATGGTCCTGATATATCTCGGCATCCACCAGCGCAGACCCGCAACGTCGCCATCCTCCTTGCGCAGCGTGAAGGTCGCGCCGTCCTTCAAGACCTGCGCGGTCGCGTCATGGGTCGTGGTGATCCAGACGTCGCCGATGAGAGGAAAGCGTGTCGCAACCACGGCCCCGGACATGCGCAAGCTCGCAATGGCCTTGGGTGGATCGCGAAAGAAAGCCTCGCTGGTGAAATCGAGGCGCACCGTCATGGGATCACCGGACTGGTTGCTGGCGTGTCACCCAGATGGTGCGCGGCGCCGCCGGTGCAAGGGCTGCGAACGAGATGCGACTATCCGCGCCCCGGCGAGCGCTGGCCGGTCTTGCGCTGCTGCTGGTTGGTATAGGAGTCCCAATGGCTCCAGCTGCCACTGCTGAGGCTCTGCATGTCGGTGCCCAGCGGACGGCGGGTGCGCTTGTCGTGATCGGCGATCACGCGCTCGGACTGCGCGATCTTCCGCTTGAGTTCCGCGATGGTCTTCTGGGTCTGGCCGTTCCGCTTCGACGAGGCGATCTCGCCCATCGTAAAGCGCGCGGTCTCCAGCGCCTTCAACTCGGCGCGATTCTTCTTCAACTGGACCCGGTGCCAGGCGATGTGGCTGTCACTGTCCGCAACCATGTGGGAACTCCGCTGATTCGCTCCCACAGTGTATCAAGCGGCGAATCGGCGCCGCAACGGGCCCCACGCGGCGAAAATACGGTCTTTCTGCGGGCTTACCGCTCGGCGAAGGCCTTTTCGACCACGAATTGGGCGGGCTCGCCGTGATTGCCCTCGACGAAGCCGCGCTCACCCAGCAGCACGCGGGTGTCCGCCACCAGCGCCGGGCTGCCGCAGATCATGACGCGGTCGTGGGCGGCTTCCAGCGCGGGCAGGCCGATATCGGCGAACAGCTTGCCCGAGGTAATGAGATCGGTGATGCGGCCGCGGTTGCGGAAGGGATCGCGCGTCACGGTCGGGTAGTAGATCAGCTGCTCGCGGATGTACGCGCCGATCAGCTCGTCCTTCGGAAGCGTCTCCGTGATCATCTCGCCATAGGCGAGCTCCTTCACATGTCGGCAGCCGTGCAGCAGCACCACTTTCTCGAACCGCTCATAGGTCTCGGGGTCCTTGATCACGCTCAGGAACGGCGCAAGGCCCGTGCCGGTGCCGATGAGGTAGAGGTTTCGCCCCTCCTCCAGATTGTCGATCACCAGCGTGCCGGTAGCCTTTCGGCTGACGATGATTTCGTCGCCTTCCTTGAGGTGCTGGAGGCGGGAGGTCAGCGGGCCGTCAGGCACCTTGATGGAGAAGAACTCCAGCGTGTCCTCGTAATTGGCGCTGGCGACGCTATAGGCCCGCAGCAGCGGCTTCTCGCCGACCTTGAGCCCGATCATGGTGAACTCGCCGTTACGGAAGCGGAAAGTCGGGCTGCGGGTGGTCTTGAAAGAGAACAGCGTGTCGGTCCAATGGTGGACGCTCAAAACGCTTTCCTGATTGAAATTGCTCATCTCACCTATCCGTGTCGCGTCAATGCGGGTCCGAGGCGGGCAGCTATGCGTCGTTTGTACACGATCATTCGTATACTAATGAATAATCCCGCTTGATCCCGCGGTCAAGGCTGCCCAAGATCGGAAGCGTTGCAGTTAGGAATAAGGAGCCCCTTCCATGGCGCATGACGCCCCCCAGGCCACCGGACCTTCGAAGCTCGTGATCCGGAATATCGGCCTGATCCTGTCCGGCGCCCTGGAAAAGCCGATCCTGGACGGCGACACCATCGTCGCCGAGAACGGCAAGATCACCGCGATCGGCCGCTACAAGGACCTCAACACCGAAGGCGCGACCACGATCGTCGAGGCCAACGGCACCACGGTCGCACCGGGCCTGATCGACAGCCACGTCCATCCCGTCGCCGGCGACTGGACGCCCCGCCAGAACCAGATCGGCTGGATCGACAGCAATCTGCACGGCGGCGTCACCACGATGATTTCCGCCGGCGAGGTGCACATGCCCGGCCGCCCGCGCGACGTCGTCGGGCTGAAGGCGATGGCCATCTTCGCCCAGCGCGCCTTCTGGAATTTGCGGCCCGGCGGCGTGAAGGTTCACGCCGGCGCGCCGGTGATCGAATGCGAGATGGTCGAGGAAGATTTCAAGGAGCTCGCCGCCGCCGGCGTCAAGCTGCTCGGCGAAGTCGGCTTGGGCGGCGTTAAGGACGGCCCCACCGCGCGCAAGATGGTCGGCTGGGCCCGCAAATACGGCATCCAGAGCACGATCCACACCGGCGGCCCCTCGATCCCCGGCTCCGGCCTGATCGACAAGGACGTGGTGCTGGAGGCCGACACCGACGTGGTTGGTCATATCAATGGCGGCCACACTGCCCTGCCCGACGACCAGATCCGCTGTATCTGCGAGGGCTGCAAGCGCGGACTCGAGATCGTCCACAACGGCAACGAGCGGTCGGCGCTCTACACGCTACGCATCGCACGCGAGATGAACGAGCTGCATCGCGTGATCCTCGGCACCGACGGACCGGCCGGCTCCGGCGTGCAGCCGCTCGGCATCCTGCGCATGGTCTCGATGCTGTCCTCGATCGGCGAATTGCCGGCCGAGATCGCGTTCTGCCTCGCCACCGGCAACACCGCGCGGATGCGGCAGCTCGATTGCGGCCTGATTGAAGTCGGCCGCGCCGCCGATTTCGTCATCATGGACAAGGCCCAGCACTCGCCGGGCAAGAACATCCTGGAGAGCGTGCAGCTCGGCGACCTCCCCGGAATCGGCATGACCATCATCGACGGCATCGTGCGCACCCAGCGCAGCCGCAATACGCCGCCGGCGGGCAAGGTGCCGGAGGTGGTGGCGAAGTGACGCAGCCGGGGCGGCGCACCGCTCCGCATCGTCTCTCGGAGGCGTTGAACAAGTCTGCAGCCTACTGCGTCTAACGCAGGCAGCCCTCGGCGGCGGCAGTTCATCGCTGGACCATCGAGGGAGACATGAAGAACTCATCACGCTTAGCCATCGGCGTTGTCGCCGCGGTGGCGGGCTATATCACGACCTTCGTGCTGCTCTCCCTGGTCGATTTCGGCAACCGGGCAGACCCGATCACATCGGGCCTGCTGGGACTCTTCGTCTACTCGCCCATGGGCGCGATCGCCGGCGCGGTGCTCGCCAATTGGCTGATGGGCAGTGCGGGCAAGCACACCAGCAATGGCAGCATCGCCAGCAATAGCCTGAAGTCGCTCGGCATCGTCGCCCTGCTCTGCATCACCGGCATCGGCCTCTACATTGCCTATGCGTATGCGACGGCGACGCCCTGGCTCAACCGGAACGGTGCCACCCCCCTCCTCGTGTTCGAAGTCCGTTTCCCAGCAGGGGTCAAGGTCCCGACATCAGCGCAGGGCATCACCATCGAATTGCAGACCGACCTTAACACCATGCCGGGCGAAGTGAACCCGGCCGCGTTCTATCGCGATGGCGACCAGGGTATCATCGCGGGTGAGGTCGAACTGGCGTTTCGCACCTCGCACCGGCAACTCGCGGTCACCATCGAAGGACAGCCGAGCCGAATTTATCCGATCGACTTGTCGGCTCGTGCGCCGCATACGCCGGAGTTCGGAACCTGGCGGCGGCTCGCAGATGGCAGCGAAATCAGGTATCGCGCAAAGTGGCCGGGCAAGACATGAACGTTCAGATCACCGTCGCTACCGTAACTTGTTCAACAGCGCCATTAGTGTGTCGCGCTCTTTGGCGTCCAGCGGCGCCAGCGTTTCACGGGTGATGGCAAGCGCATTCGGCGCAACCTTCTCCGCAAGCTGCTGACCGGCCCGCGTCAGGCTCACCAGCAGCCGCCGTCCGTCCTCGGGATCCTGGCTCGTCTCGGTAAGGCCGCGCGCCGTCAGGCGGTCGATCACGCCCTTGATGGTGGCGACATCCATCGCGGTCAGCCGGCCCAGCTGGTTCTGCGAGCACGGCCCGGTCTCGGCGAGCTTCGACAACGCCGCCCATTGCGTCGGGGTCAGATTGGTGCCGATGTCGCGCGAGAAGATCGAGCTGTGGCGCTGCCAGACCTGGCGCAGGATGAAGCCGACCTGCTCGTCGAGCACGTAAGGCGGTTTTGCCGTTTTGATGCTCTTCTTCGCCGAGACGCTTCTCGCCATCCGCTCGCAGCCCTTCCCTTTGCCGTTACAACGACAGATGCGCGTCGCGGATATCCGGACGCGCGTCGAGCTCAGCCATGGTGCCACCGAAACAAATGCGGCCACGCTCGATGATATAGGCGCGATCGGAGATGAGCCGCGCGAAATGCAGGTTCTGCTCGGACACCACGATGCTGACGCCCTCCTTCTTCATGGTCAGGATGGCATCGACCATCTGCTCCACGATCTTCGGCGACAGGCCTTCCGACGGCTCGTCCAGCAGCACCAGCGACGGATTTCCCATCAGAGTGCGCGCGATGGTGAGCATCTGCTGCTCTCCGCCGCTCATGCGGCCGCCCGGACGGTTCTTCATCTCGCCGAGATTGGGAAACAGCGCGAACAGCTTTTCGCGAGTCCAGTATGGCGCATTCGGACGCTTGGGCTGCTTGCCGACCTCGAGATTCTCCTCCACCGTCAGATCGGTGAAGATGCGCCGCTCCTCCGGCACATAGCCGAGCCCCTCGCGCACGATCTCATGGGTCGGCTTGGCCGAGACGTCCTTGCCCTCGAACATGATGCGGCCGCTTCGTTGCGCGACGAGGCCGACGATCGAGCGGAACGTGGTCGACTTGCCGGCGCCGTTGCGCCCGAGCAGCGCCACCACCTCGCCCTCGCCAACCTCGAAGCCGATGTCGAAAAGGATATGCGCCGGGCCGTAATGGCTGTTGAGCCCCTCGACAGTCAGCTTCATGTCGGGGCTCCCTCGCGGTGGCGGGCATCGTAGACGAGGCCTTCGCCGAGATACACCGCCTGCACCTGCGGATTGCCGCGCACCTCGGCCGGCGTTCCCTCGGCGATCAGCGTGCCGCGGTTGAGCACGATGATGCGGTCGGCGTGCTCGAACACCACGTCCATGTCGTGCTCGGTAAAGAGTACCCCGATCGACTTCTCGCGCGCGATCTGCGCAGTGAGCCGCATCAGGTCGACGCGCTCGCGCGGCGCCATGCCGGCAGTCGGCTCGTCCATCAGGAGCAGTTTTGGCTGGTTGGCGAGCGCCACTGCAAGCTCGAGCCGCTTGAGGTCGCCATAGGCGAGCTCGCCGCAGGGACGATCCGCATAGCCGCCCATGCCGACGAGCTCGAGCAGCCGGCCGGCCTCGCCGCGGTCGAACTTCGGCGCCGAGCCGAACAGATTGAACAGCTGCTTGCCGTGGGAGATCAGCGCGACCTGCACATTCTCGCGCACGGTCATGGTCGCGAAGGTCGCGGTGATCTGGAAGGTGCGGCCCACGCCCATCCGCCAGATCTCGCGCGGCTTCTTGCCGGTGGTCTCCTCACCGAGCAGGCGGACGTGGCCGCTGTCAGGCTTGTTCTGGCCATTGAGCATGTCGAAGCAGGTGCTCTTGCCCGCACCGTTCGGCCCGATCAGCGCCAGGATCTCGCCGCCGCGCAGCGAGAACGACACGCCGCGCACGGCGTGGATGCCGCCATAGGATTTGGTCAGGCCTTCGACGGCGAGAAGTGGGGCTGCATCGCTCATTCGGCAGACTCGATCGGCTTGGCAAGCAGGGAAGATCCCGGCGGCGAGGACTTTCTGCGCCGCTGCGCCAGCATCTCCAGCATGCCGACGATGCCCTTGGGGAAGACGACGACGATCAGCATGATGAAGCCGCCCAGCACCAGCTTCGACAGATCGGTCTGGCTGACCAGCCAGATGTTGAGAGCCTTGTAGACGATGGCGCCGATCACCGCACCCGACACCGTCTCGACGCCGCCGAGCAGCACCATCACCAGCGCATCGACCGAGAGCGAGATGCCGAGATTGTCGGGGAAGACGCTGCCCTTGAGGTAAGCGAACAGCGCGCCGCCGATGCCGGCGGTCGTGCCTGCGATCACGAAGGCGGTCCACTGGATGCGCTTGGCGTTGATGCCGATCGCTTCGCTGCGCAGCAGCGAGTCGCGCGTGGCCCGCAGCGCGTAGCCGAACGGCGAGAACACCATGGCCCGCAGCGCGATGGTCACCAGCGCCGCGACGCCGAGCGCCAGCCAGTAGAAGTTCGACGGGCTCGCCGCCCATTTTTCCGGCCAGACGCCCAATATGCCGTTGTCACCGCCGGTGACGCTGACCCACTGGAACGCGATCGACCAGACGATCTGCGCGAAAGCCAGCGTCAGCATCGCGAAATAGACGCCGGAGAGCTGGACGGCGAAGAAGCCGAACACCGCCGCGCCCATGCAGCCGAGCAGAGGTCCGAGCAAGAGACAGACGATCATCGGCAGCCCCGCCATCTTGGCGAGGAATGCCACGCCATAGGCACCGAGGCCGAAATAGGCGGCATGGCCGAACGATGCGAGCCCGCCGACGGACATCAGGAAGTGCAGGCTGACGGCGAAGATGACGAAGATCGCGATCTCCGAGCCGACCGTGAGCAGATAATTGCCGGCGAACAGCGGCAGCATCGCCGCGATCACGAGCGCCGCAAGCGCCGCAAGCCGCTCATTCGACGTCAACGGCCGCCACGGATTGACGGTGAGACCCGGCGTCTTGCGCGCGGGCGCCTCCGGCTTGCCGAACAGGCCCCAGGGGCGGACGATCAGCACCACCGCCATCACCAGGAAGACCAGGATGATGGAAATCTTCGGGAAGATCAGGATGCCGAAGGCATTGAGCTCGGACACCAGCACCGCCGCGACGAAGGCGCCGACGATGCTGCCGAGGCCGCCGATCACGACCACGACGAAGACCTCGACGATGATTCGCAAATCCATGGCGTGATGCACGGCATCGCGCGGGATCTGGAGCGCGCCGCCGAGCGCAGCCAGGAAGACGCCGACCGCGAACACCGACGTGAACAGCCATTTCTGGTTCACGCCGAGCGCCGCGACCATGTCGCGATCCTGCGTCGCCGCGCGCACCAGGACTCCCCAGCGCGTGCGCTGGAACAACAGCCAGAGGATGCCGAGCACGACCGGCCCGAGCACGATCAGGAACAGGTCGTAGCTTGGGATGTTCTGGCCGAAGAAATCGATCGCGCCCTTGAAGCCCGGCGCGCGGCGACCGACGAGATCGTCAGGTCCCCAGATCAGCACGACGAGGTCCTCGACCATCAGCGTCAGGCCGAAGGTTGCGAGCAGCTGGAACAGCTCGGGCGCATGATAGATGCGCCGGAGCAAGACCATCTCGACCAGCACGCCGATCAGCGCCACGGCCAGCGCCGCGAGCACGATGCTGCCCCAGAAGCCGAACGCGCCGGACAGGCGCTCGGTCAGCGTGAAGGCGATGTAGGCGCCAATCATGTAGAAGGCGCCATGCGCGAAATTCACGATCCGCGTCACGCCGAAGATGATCGACAGACCCGAGGCCACCAGAAACAGCGACGCCGCGCTGGCGAGACCGGTCAGAAACTGTACGACATAAAAGGCCATCGGCGGTCCGGTTAGTGTTGCATGCCGCGGCATGCGAGGCTTGGTTCACCTCTCCCCGCCTGCGGGGAGAGGTCGAATTGCGAAGCAATTCGGGTGAGGGGGAGTCTCCGCGAGTCCTCTGTCACCTCCCTCGCGGAGACTCCCCCTCACCCCAACCCTCTCCCCGCAAGCGGGGCGAGGGAGAAGGAAAAAATCAATCCTTCGGCCGCAGCTTCTCGACCTCGGCATCGCCAGGCAGATAGTCCGCACCCTTCTTGTAGGACGAGTCCACCATCACGCCTTTGCCGTCCTTCAGCGCGGTCTTGCCGACGAAGGCACCGAGCGTCGACTGGTGATCAATCTTGCGGAAGGTGATCTCGCCGAACGGCGACGGCACGGAGAGGCCTTCCGCCGCGGCGATCAGCTTCTCCGGATCGCTCGAGCCGGCCTTGGCCAGGATCGCCGCCGCCGACTTGATGGTCTGGTAGCCGACGATCGAGCCGAGGCGCGGATAGTCGTTGTACTTGGCCTGGTAGGCTTTCAGGAACGCATCGTGCTCGGGCGTCTTGATCGAGTACCAGGGATATCCGGTGACGATCCAGCCCTCGGGCGTCTCGTCCTTGAGCGGATCGAGATATTCGGGCTCGCCGGTCAGGAACGAGACCACCTCGCGTCCCTTGAACAGGCCGCGGGTGTTGCCTTCGCGCACGAGCTTGACGAGGTCGGCGCCGAAGGTGACGTTGAGGATCGCCTCTGGATTGGCGGCGGCAACGGCCTGCACCACCGGGCCGGCGTCGATCTTGCCTTGCGGCGGCCACTGCTCGTCGACCCACTGGATGTCAGGACGCTTCTCCGACATCAGCTTCTTGAAGACGGCGACCGCCGACTGGCCATATTCGTAGTTCGGCGCGATCGTCGCCCAGCGCTTGGCCGGCAGCTTGGCGGCGGCCTCGACCAGCATCGCTGCCTGCATGTAGTTGGAGGGGCGCAGGCGGAAGGTGTACTTGTTGCCCTTCGACCAGGTGATGGCGTCCGTCAGCGGCTCGGCCGCGAGGAAGAACACCTTCTTCTGGTTGGCGAAGTCGCTGACTGCCAGACCAATGTTCGACAGGAACGTGCCGGCGAGCATCGCCACGCCCTCGCTCGACACCAGCTCGTTCGCCGCGGTCTGCGCGTCCGCCGGCTTGCCGCCGTCGTCCTTGGAGATCACGACCAGCTTCTTGCCGTTGATGCCGCCGGCCGCGTTGATCTCTTCGACTGCGAGCTGCCAGCCCTTGCGATAGGGCTCGGTGAACGCCGGCAGCAGCGAGTAACTGTTGATCTCGCCGATCTTGATGTCCTGCGCCAGGGCCGAATGAGCCATGCCGCCCGCCAGAAGCGCGAAGGCCGCGCCGACGAAGTAATTTCTTGCTCGCATCCCAACCTCCAGTTTTGAACTCTTTACGTCTTCTATCTCAGACCGTCTTCGCCCTTCACTTCCGCAACCGTCAGCCCGCCGACGCGCGGCAAGGGACGGCCGCTGTCGGTGACGGCGACCGCGACCATGATCTCGTTGGCGCGCGGCGCGTCGTTGATCTGCACCTCCATGCCGTCGAAATGACTGCGCACGAAGGCAGCGTCCTTGTGCCCGAGCGGAATGTCGAGCGTCGTGCCCGGCCCGCTGCGCTTCTTCGACGACGGGATGAGCGCGGCGCCCTTGCCAAGGACTTTACGCACCGGCGCGCCCATCTTGGGGTGAAGGATCGCGGCGGCATGCTCCAATTCACCGTTCTCGCCGACCGCCGCAGCCTTGCCATAGCTCTGCGCCTTGGCACCATCGATGCCGAGCGCAGCCACCGCGCGCTTCGACAACAGCTCGCCGAGCTCCTCGCCGATCGCGATCAGCGGCGAGAGGTCTTCGACATATTGTCCGGCGAAGGGATTTTCGATGACGGCGATGGCCGCCGCGCGCCGGGTCGGCGGCGAGACCTGGCGGCCCATCTCCATCTGCGTCTCTTCGACGACGGTGACGATCTTGCGGATGATCGCGCTCATGATTGTATCCCTTGGGCACTTCCCTGCTCAGGCATGAACCGCGTTCTCCAGCTGACGCGGGCGCGCTCCCTGCCGTTCAATATCTTTCGGTCCGACGACAACCATATCACCACTGAGCTGCAGTACGGCACCCTCGATCAATCCGCGATCGAACAATTGCCGTGCACGTTCCGCGCCAGATTCCAGCGCGGTCGCGATTTCAGCCCTCGACAATTCGCCGACCTCGCGGGTCACGGGACGCGCACCGAGATCGCTGTCGGGCTGCAGCTCGTTCGCAGGCGTCCGGACGATGGCGGGATGTCCCGGCAGATCCACGGCATTGGCGATGATGGTCGCCGCCGCATCGGCTTGCGATGCCGTTGCAGCCAGCACCGTCACCGCATCGGCGATGCCGAGCGAAAAGCTGCGGCCGTGGCACCCGCTGGTCGCGACGCCCCGTACCGGGTCGTCCGCATCGACCCTCAAAGCCCGCATCACGCCATCACGATCGGGACGATCCACCAGGCCAATCGAAAAATGCTCGCCTTTGCCGAGATGGAGGGCGATGTCGCCCCCATTGTTGACATAGGCCTGATCGAGCCTCGCCGCGCCCAGCATCGCCCCGAGAATCTCCTCCGCCACACTGCCGGCCACAGCGGCCATCGGCGTGATGAAGCCATCAGCGGCAAAGGGCGCGACCGCCGCGTGCATGCGGCGCGCCACCACGCCTTTCAGCGACGTCCGCGCCTCAGCCGCAGCACGCAGCTCCGGCAGCTCCGCGCAGAGCTCGTCGAGCAGCCCCGTGAACCGCCGCGCCGCAGCCTCGTAGGCAGCGCGCACTGCATCCGCACGCCCCCTCGCCTCAATGATCAGATCAATCGGTCCATCCTGCAAATGCAGCCGCCGGCCATCAGACAGCAATGCGATTTGCGGGAGCCGCGTCATGCCCGTGGGCCCGGGATCGGGTTCTGCCAGGGCAACTGCCGGACATCCTCGCCGTTCTGCACCTCGGACAGCGGCTTCACATAATCCATGTGCCCGCCCAGCGCAGCATAGTCCGACAGCTTCATCGTGAACTCGATCGGCGCGACCAGCGCCGGCGTCGGCACGTAGCCGAACGCACCCGCCGGCATCTGCGTCACGTCGACCATGTAGGTGATGCCGCCGCCGGGCCAGACGTAAACGGGCGCGCCGCCGCTGGTGACGCGCGTCAGCGCGTCCTTCACCGAACGCGTCAGCCGCACCGGGTTGTCGGTGACGCCGGCGCGCAATGATCCGCCGGCCCCTGCCATGAACAGCACCGTGCACAGCGCCGGCTCGCAATTCTCCTGGATGCGCTCGACCGAGAATTTCAAATCGGCAGGCATCTCGGTCTCGACCGGCTTCAAGGCCTCGTCGAGCACGTAATAGGACGAATGCTCGCCGGTGGTGGAGACCATCAGCATGGTCAACCCGGCCTTCGCCTCTTTCTTGTCGAAGGGGCCGAGGATCGACAACGGATCGGAAATGTTGGTGCCGCCCCAGCCCGTGCCGGGGTCGGCGACCTGGAAGTAGCGGCCGGGCGTCGAGCGCCGGCCCTTCATCTTGATGCCGGTGTCGGCGATGTCGAGGAGCTTGCCGGCCTGATGCTCACTGAGCACGCCGGTGATGTGGTCGTCGACCACGACCACTTCATCCACCTTGCCGTGCCATTGCTTGGCAAACATGCCGATCGTCGCCGAGCCGCAGCCGACGCGCATGCGCTCTTCTTTCATCCCATTGACGATCGGCGGCTGGCCGGCCTGCACCACCACGCTCGCGCCGCCGTCGATGGTCAGCTCCACCGCCTTGCAATTGGCGAGGTCCATCAGCGTGTCGCAGGTGACGCGGCCCTCTTTCTTGGAGCCGCCGGTGAGATGATGCACGCCGCCGAGCGACAGCATCTGCGAGCCGTATTCGCTGGTGGTGACGTGGCCGACCGCTTCGCCCTGCGCGCGCACGGTCGCGGTTTCGGGCCCGAGATAGCGGTCGGTGTCGATCTTCACCTTGATGCCGCAATAGGAGAAGATGCCCTCGGTGACAACGGTCACCATGTCGACGCCGTCGACCTCCGCGGAAACGATGAACGGCGCCGGCTTGTAGTCGGGATAGGTCGTGCCCGCGCCGATCGCGGTGACGAAGGTCGAAGGTTCGTGGACGATCTTGCCGTCCCAGTCTTCGGTGCGGCTGAACGGCACGAGCTTGCCGCCATGCTCGACGGTGCGCTCCAGAATCACGTGCGGATCGACGCGGACCAGCTTGCCGTCGTGGTTGGCATAGCGGTCGCAGGCGCCCGCCGCGCCCGGCTTGATGTAGCACATCACCGGACAGGCATCGCAGCGGATCTTGTCGGTGGCGCTCGTCGTTTCAGTCACCATGTGCAAGCCAGCGGACACTGCGGTTATCATTCGTATACGAACGATGTTGCGCGCGGTCCCGATAGCTGTCAAGCGGCGGCGCCCGCGAAAAGATGCGCCTGCCGAATAAAAGCTCATTTGCCTCCCGCCTTTGTCCACAAAGCGGGCAGTCGCGCTGCACTGCGGCATGGCCGCTTGCACGTTTGTGTACAAACGGTATCGTCGCAACGTACAATTTTTGCGACCCGATCGTCGCGGGGCTTGGGAACAGGGATGACGCAGACACCGATCCGCCTCACCGTGAACGGCAGGATCCACGAGGTCACTGCAGAGCGCCAGACGCCGTTGCTCTATGTGCTGCGCAACGACTTCGCGCTCAAAGGTCCGAAATATGGCTGCGGCCTCGGCGAATGCGGCACCTGTACTGTCCTG
>Ga0102591_1001802_pt1 | contig 26654 bp, 28 predicted proteins | sample AraplaCol_mCL_r2_2_FD_76860 | JGI IMG/M metagenome (GOLD analysis project Ga0102591, IMG submission 76860) | Arabidopsis root microbial communities from North Carolina, USA - plate scrape MF_Col_mCL_r2 (SPADES assembly) (version 2) | ecosystem: Host-associated > Plants > Roots > Endosphere... | reverse complement strand
CACACGATTTTGCCGTACGCCGATCACACCGGTCGTGTGCGCGAGGCGCCTTGCTCACGGTTGCCCGCCCTGCAAAACCCTTCGCGCCGATGCGATCTGCGTCCACCGCCACCCGGTCCGCGTTCGTGACGATCGCGATACGCCCCTTGTCCTTGGGCCGGGTTGTCGCGATACATACGCGCTTTCCGAATTTCGGTAAAGCGGAATATTTTCGCCCGTGCGCGTTGACCTACCCGTCGCGTGTTTTGCCCGTCGGGCAACACAAGGCCTGGTACCCCGGACGAGCGCCGGGCGGCTTGAATTAACGGATGATCGTCGTCAGCGACGAGTAACGCCTGTTGGGCCTGGCCTCACCTGCCGAGAACTGCGCGAACGCATCGCTGACGCGTGCGGCCGGCGTGGTCCCGTCTGCGAAGCGGAATTCCTTCGGCCGCGGCGCGTAGAAGCTGGCGCGGTAGTAATTGTCGTCGAAGCGTATCTCGCCGACCCCGAACAATGCGTCGCAGGCGAACAGGAGCGCATAAACTCCCGCCATCGCGGCGACGATCTCCTTGAGAACAGACATTTTGATGCCCCAGCCTTTTGCAGGCAGGATGCACGCCGGTTCCAAAGTCCCGGTTTAACGCCGGGCAGTTCTTGTCCGCAGGGTTTGCCGGACTTGAGCGGATTGCGGACAATTTTATCGATCTCGAAAAAGAGCCCGCCTGACCCGACCAGGCGGGCCCAGGCTTGGCGGCTGTCGGACGGCCAGGTTCATGGTCGCGCGCGGCAATCCCAAGCGCATCGCCTCGCTCGACGAGCTCATCAAGCCAAACGTCCTGCTGTTCGACCAGTTGCTCGCCGCGCACGGCATCGACGAGAGCCGGATCAACGGCGCGCAGCAGATCGAGTTCACCCACGCGGCGGTCGCGGCCTATGTCGCGAGCGGCATGGCGGATGCGCGCTTCGGCGTCGAGGCCGCATCCCAGTCTTTCGGCCTCGAAGGCGTTTCTGGAGATGCACGCGGTGCGGTGAAGCCGGACGGCGCACTCGCTTGTCCACCGCGGGCAAGTTTGGCAATCTCGGCTGCAATTGGCACAAGAGAATCCGTCATGTCGCGCGCCAGCGCCAAGCCGCTGCCCCAGCTGAGCCTTCGCATCGACCTCGACGGCGAGGACCGCATCGGCCCCGGCAAGATCGAGTTGCTGGAGCAGATCCGCGAGCAAGGCTCGATCTCGGCAGCCGGCCGCGCGATGGACATGTCCTACAAGCGCGCCTGGGATCTCGTCGACGAGATCAACCGCATCTGCGGACATGCCGTGGTCGAGCCGCAGGCCGGCGGCAAGAACGGCGGCGGCGCGATGCTCACGCCCTTTGGCGAGGGGCTGGTCGCGCGCTACCGCAAGATCGAGCGCGAGGCCGCGCGCGCGGTGCGCAAGGAGCTCGAGGCGCTCAGGAGCGACATCGCCCGTTCGCGGAAATCGTGACGCGGACGGCGCGCGTGGATGAGCCCCTGGCAATCCTACTGAAGTGACGGCCTATTCGCCGATCATCGCCCCCCCTCAGCCGTTGCTCAGTCGTGCTCGGCCTTCTCGCGATGGGCGCTCTCGCTGAGGCGGTCGACCCAGGCGATGCCGACCGCCGAGATGATGAAGGTCAGATGGATCAGCACCTGCCACATCACGCCGGTCTCGGTGAAATTGCTGCGCGTGGTGCCGAGATTGCCGGCCTCGATGAAGGTCCTGAGCAGCGAGATCGAGGAGATGCCGATGATCGCCATCGCAAGCTTGATCTTGAGCACGCTGGCGTTGACGTGGCTGAGCCATTCCGGCTCGTCGGGATGGCCGGTCAGGTTCAGCCGGGAGACGAAGGTCTCATAGCCGCCGACGATCACCATGATCAGAAGGTTCGAGATCATGACGACGTCGATCAGCCCGAGCACGACCAGCATGATCTGCTGCTCGCTGGCGTCGAACGAGTGCACGACCAGATGCCAGAGCTCTTTCAGGAACAAGAGCACATAGACGGCCTGCGCGACGATCAGGCCGATATAGAGCGGAAATTGCAGCCAGCGCGAGCCGAAGATGAGCTGCGCGAACAGGCCGAGGCGCGGCGGCACGGCTTGCGCCGAAGGTGCTTTGGGTTCGGACGTCATGAATCACTCCGGATTGCGGATCAACTTGTCGCCTCAGAGACTCGCGATGACGGGAGCGAGCTCGAGCGAGCCCCGATAGATCATCTCGAAGGCGACGTAAATGATGATGGCGAGACCGACATAGGCGATCCAGCGCTGCTTCTGGAGCACCCGGCCGAGCAGATCGGCGGCGACGCCCATCATCGCGACCGACAGCAACAGGCCGAAGGCGAGGATGTAGGGGTGCTCGCGCGCGGCGCCCGCGACCGCGAGCACGTTGTCGAGCGACATCGAGACGTCGGCGGCGACGATCTGCACCGCGGCCTGGCCGAAGGTCTTTCGCTGCGCCGGCGCAGCATCCGCGCCGCCGCCATGGCTGAAGGCGAGTTGCCCGGCATGCGCCTGCTCGCGCAGCTCGCGCCACATTTTCCAGCATACCCAGAGCAGCAGCACGCCGCCGGCGAGCAGCAGGCCGATCACCTGCAGCAGCTGGGTCGCGACGCCGGCGAACACGATGCGGAGCGCTGTCGCGGCGGCGATGCCGACGATGATGGCGCGGCGGCGCTGCTCGGCCGGCAATCCCGCCGCGGCAAGGCCGATGACGACGGCGTTGTCGCCGGCGAGCACGAGGTCGATCAGGATGACCTGAAACAGCGCGGTCAGGGCATCGGAGGTGATGAATTCAGTCATGATTGATCATTTTTCGGTGCAGACGGCTCGAGCCAATGCGGCTTCTTCCGCTCGACCCAATCCAGGACCTTCGATCGCGAGGAGCGCAGCGCCGGCACGTCCTCGGCAAGCAGCGCTAGACCGAGCGGCAGCATCCAGACGCCGAGAATCGGAAGGAAGGAAAGCACGCCGCCGACGATCAGCAGCGTGCCCGAGGGAATTCTGACCCAGCGGTTCGACGGCTTGAGCAGATAGGTGAAGGTATCGCCCATGCGCGGCGGCAGGCGATGGACGAGCTTGTCGAGGCGCGGGTCTCCGCCGGCCATCTGGCCGGTGGTGCCCTCGGTTTTCGTCGTGCGCTCGTCCGAAACTGTGCTCATGCCTACTCCTTCAAGGCGGCCTGCCGTTCGGCGCCCGCCGCGCTCGACACCACGGGCTTCGCGCGCGGCAAGACCAGCGTCAGCAAGCGCAACAATTTGATCGCCTGCACTTCATGGGGATGGACGTCCTCGTCCGCCGCAGCAACACGCTCCGACAGCTCCATCAGATGGGACGACAGCGGCAGATTCGAAACCGGCCGCAGCGTGTCGATCACGACATTGGCAAAATCCGGCTCCTCGAGCCGTTCGGCGAGTTCATCGAACATCGCATAGAGCCGTTCATCCGGAACGTGCGGCGCCAGCTTGCGATCCCTGATGAAACGGATCACCTCGTCGCGCTCGACCGGCGAAACGCGCCGGTCCGCAACCGCAACCAGCGCGCCCACGATCACCAGCGCCACCGCGGCCTGCTCGTTCAGGCTGGACGGTTCCATGATCTCGATCTCGATCGGATTTGAATGCTTGGCGTCAGTCATCATTGCTCCTCGGTTTGCGAAATGACCGCACGGAGCTGCGATGGGGACGAATGGTCGGAGAGAACGAACGAGGCCCGACGATCGGCCGATCCATCGCATTCGCGCGGGACAGGTCATCCGACATCGCGAGGTTTGCCGACCATCGTCGGCGTCCTCGCCAGAGGGGCCCGGATTCTTGTTCGTGCCAGAGATAAAGATGGGCCTGTCGGAATCAAGGCGAGATGACTGCGACCAGCCGCCGCATCGGTTCCACGTTGCCAAGTTTAGTTACGCAATGGTGTGCCAATCCCGCACATCGTCGCGGCGAAGGCCACCGGCCAACCGACCGCCCAACCTACCCCACCCGCTCAACGAGATTCGAACGGGACGGTCCGGGTTCGAAGCGGTCGCCGAAATATTGCGTTTCGTGTGCCACGAGGCCGTCGCGAAATTCCATGATGCTGACGACGTAGGACGGCACCCCGTCATAACTCAGCACGAACTCGCTCACCCAGAGATCACCGCCGCCGATGATCCGCCGAACCGTGAAGCGCTTCTTGTTCGGCTGCACCGTCCGGCTTTCCTGGATTTTGCCGCGGCCGCGGATCCGCTCTCCCGACTGCGGATAGTCGAGCACGGCGTCGTCGCGATAGATCTCGTGCTCGGCTTCGAAATCATTCGCATCCGAGGCGTCCCAATGGCGCCTGAGCGCTGCCAGCGTCGCTTGATCATCCATTGCGCCTCTCCCGTTTCTCGTCTCAGCCCTTCAGATCGGCGCGCGGAGGGCCGCAGACAAGGCACTCTCGCAACGTCTAACAACCCCTAACGGGCCAAAACCACGCTCTGGGGGCAGATTGTGGGGCGTCGCAATCTGGAATTCGCCAAATTGCGCAGGCACGGTGGTTCTGGCCGAGGAAAGTCCATGGCTCGTCTGCTCTCACTCAATGTCGGCCTGCCGCGCGACGTCGCCTGGCAAGGCAGGACTGTCCATACCGGAATCTGGAAGACTCCCGTCACGGGCCCGCGCCGGGTCCGCCGGCTCAACATCGACGGCGACGGCCAGGGCGACACGGCGGGTCACGGCGGCGAGCAGCGCGCCGTCTTCGTCTACCAGGACGAATCCTATCAATACTGGCAGAAACATCTCGGCCGGTCGGACCTCGTTCATGGTCAATTCGGCGAAAACTTCACCGTCGAGGGCCTCGCCGACGCCGAGGTCTGCATCGGTGATCGCTACAGGATCGGCACCGCCCTGTTCGAGGTCACGCAGCCGCGCGTCACCTGCTACCGGCTCGGCATTCGCATGGACGAGCCTGAGATACCCGCGCTGCTCGTCAAACACGGCCGGCCGGGCTTCTACTTCCGTGTCATCGAGGAGGGCGACGTCGAGGCCGGCGACGAGATCGTGCAGGTCGAAAGCGGTCCGGAAGGCATGAGCATCGCCGAGATCGATGCGCTGCTTTACCTGCCCCCGCATCCGCGCGAGCGCCTCGCGCGCGCGCTGAAAATTCCGGCGCTGAGCCGCGGCTGGAATCACTCCTTTGCAGCGCTGCTGGCACAGCAGGACAGCCCCGTCGCGGGAAATGCCGGGCTCGGCCCTACCGCTGGCCCGGCGCCGGCCTGGCGCGGCTTCCGCCCCTTCCGCGTATCGCGGAAGATCGCCGAAAGCGCCAGCGTGACCTCGCTGGTGCTCGAGCCCGCGGACGGACAGCCGCTGGCGACCGCCCTGCCCGGTCAATTCGTCGTCGTGCGGCTGGGACCGTCCGCGACGACGCGCAGCTATTCGCTGTCGAGCCGCGCCGACACGGCATCCTATCGCATCAGCATCAAGCGCGAGGCGCACGGCGCGGCCAGCGCCTATGTCGCCGAGACGATCCAGGCTGGCGATATCGTGCCGGTCGGTGCGCCGCGTGGCAGCTTCACGCTCCGCCGCGATGCGCGGCCCGTGGTGCTGTTGAGCGCGGGCATCGGCGTGACGCCTGTGCTCGCCATGCTGCACGCTCTCGCCGCGGAAGGCACGACGCGTGACGTCTGGTGGCTGCATGGCACACGCAACGGCCGCGAGCATCCGTTCGCGGCCGAGGCGCGCGGGCTTATTGCCGGATTGGCCCATCATCACAGCCATGTCTGCTTCAGCGCCCCCGATCCGGCCGACCGTCCAGGCGCCGACTTCGACAGCACGGGTCGTCTGGATCGGCAGCGGCTCCAGCTGCTGGACGTGCCCCGGGATGGCGATTTCTATCTCTGCGGACCGACGGCCTTCATGAGCGACATTGCCACCGGCCTCGCCGCGCTGGGTGTCGCGCCCAATCGCATCCACACCGAGCTGTTCGGCAGCAAGCCGTCGCTGACACCGGGTATCGCAGCCGCGCCGAAGACGCCTGTCCACAAGCCGCCGGGAGCACCGGGGCCGGGACCGATGGTGTCGTTTGTGCGCAGCGGCCTCAACGTCTGCTGGGGCCCCTCCTATGCCAGCCTGCTCGAGCTCGCCGAGGCATGCGATGTCCCGGTGCGCTGGTCGTGCCGGACGGGGGTGTGCCACAATTGCGAGAGCGGCCTCGTGGCCGGAGAGGTCAGCTATTCGCCGGATCCGCTCGACCCGCCGGCGGAAGGAAATCTGCTGATCTGCTGCGCACGACCGCAAGGCGACGTCGTGATCGATCTCTAGAGAGAAATCAGGGGAGGATTCGATGCGAACCGACCTCATGCCGGGAGTGACCTTCCCGGATTACGAACTCAGCGATCACACCGCAAAGCACCGCAAGCTTTCCGAGTTGCAGGAGGACGATCCCATGATCGTCGTGCTCGGGCGCGGCGGATTCTGCCCGAAAGATCGTCGCCAGACCGAAGGGCTGGTTCAGCTCCATCGCGAGATGGAGGTCGGCTATTGCCGGCTGGTCACGATCACCACCGACACCATCACCGAGACCAATGAATACCGCAGCGGCGCCGGCGCGCACTGGCCTTTCCTCTCGGACCCCCGGCGGATCGTCCAGAAGGACCTCGACATCGCCGAATACACCGATCCCGTCCACAATCCCATGATCCCGCATGTCGTCGTGCTGGAGCCGCGCCTCGTCGTTCACAAGATTTACAACGGCTATTGGTTCTTCGGACGTCCGACGATCGAGGAATTGCGCCAGGATCTCAGGGCCGTCAGCATGAAGTGCCGCCCGGATTGGGACTCACCGCGCCCGGCTTCAGGGCGTTCTGGGACCAGGGCCGCAAGGAGCATTTCTATCCCTACGGCAAGACCTATCGCGCAACGCTCGGCGGCACGGACTAGCGGCACGCGCGAGCGGATCTCATCGGGAACGCAGCCCCGGCATATTTGTTGACGCTGTCAGGACATATCCCCGACAGGAACCTCATGTGCCGCTGGATCGCATACCGAGGCGAGACCACCTCGTTCGAGCCTTACGTCACCGAGCCCGAGCATTCGCTGGTCGCGCAGAGCATCCGCTCGCTGCAATCCACGGCGGGCTCGAACGGCGACGGCTTCGGCCTCGGCTGGTATGGCGAGCATCCCGAGCCCGGGCTCTATCGCGAGACGCGCCCGGCCTGGTCGGATGAGAACCTGCGCTATCTCTGCCGGCATCTGCGCTCGCATCTGTTCTTTGCCCATGTGCGCGCCGCCACGGGCACGGCGGTGACGCGGCAGAATTGCCATCCCTTTGCCTGCGGCCACTGGATGTTCATGCACAACGGATTCGTCGGCAGCTGGAACCGGCTGCGGCGCAAGGTCGAGGCACTGATTCCCGATGCCTACTACCCGTCGCGCCTCGGCACGACCGATTCGGAAGCGGTGTTCCTGGCGATGATGGGGGCCGGCCTGGACAGCGACCCGCTTGGAGCGACGCAGCGCGTGCTGCAGGCCCTCGTCGGCCTCGTCAATGAAGGCGCTCTGCGCGAACGGCTGCGCTTCACCAGCGCGATCGCCAACGGCAGGGATCTCTACGCCTTCCGCGTCGCGGTCAACGACGCCGCGAACACACTCTATTTCCGTGAGGACGGCGGCGAGGTCATCGTCGTGTCCGAACCCTTCGACAAGGAATCGGATTGGACCGAAGTGCCGCCAAATCACGCGCTGATCGCGCGCGCATCCGAGAGCGTGAAGATTGTTCCCTTCGACGCGACAATTTGCAGTGGTACGGAGGCGGAACCCGCCCCTGCCAGAAGGATTATCGCCCGCAGGTAATGCCTTGCCGGGTGGGATATGACATTTGCTTCGGACGTTATGAAATTGCTGCGCCTCGATTCCTCGCACGACAAGCAGCACCTCGTCATTCGCTCCGCCGGCGGCGGCGGCAAGGCGGCTGAATATTCCTTCGGCATCGAGGAGGAATACTTCCTCGCCGATCGCCGGACCTTCGAAGTCGCGATCGAAACGCCCAACGCGCTGTTCGAATCGGCGAACTGGTCGACCGGCGGTCAGGCCATGCGCGAGATGCTGCAATCCCAGCTCGAGGTCGCCACCAACGTTCACGTCGACGTCAACGACGCCCGCGAAGAGCTTCGCTTCCTGCGGCGCGAAGTCGCGAACGTCGCCGCGCAATATGGCTTCGTGATCATGGCCTGCGGCACGCATCCGACCGCGGTCTGGCGCATGTCGCAGCCGAGCCCGAAGCCGCGCTACGAGGAGATGATCGAGGATCTGCGCAGCATCGGCCACCGCAACATGATGTGCGGCATGCATGTGCATGTGCAGCTGCCCGATCCCGAGAAGCGCATGGCGGTGATGCGGGCGATGCTGCCGCATCTGCCGCTGTTCATCGCGCTGTCGGCGTCCTCCCCGTTCTGGAATTCGCACAAGACCGGATTGAAGGGCTACCGGCTCGCTGCCTATTCCGAGCTGCCGCGCACCGGCCTGCCCGAATTGTTCGAGAGCCGGCAGGACTACGACGAATATATCGGCGCCTTGCAGCGCTCCGGCGTCATTCCCGACGAGAGCCACATCTGGTGGGCGATGCGTCCTTCGATGCGTCACCCGACCCTCGAGCTTCGTGCGCCCGACACATGCACCCTGGTCGAGGACGCCGTCGCGATCGCATCGCTCTATCGCTGCCTGACGCGTCATCTCCATCTGCGGCCGCATGTGTCGAAGGAGGTCACGGTGGTCGAACGCGCCATTGCGGTGGAGAACAAATGGCGCGCCCAGCGCTACGGAACCGATTGCATCTTTGCCTCCAAAGACGGGCCGGTCACGATTTCGGAGATGCTGTCCCGAATCATCGACGACACCGCCGAGGACGCCGACGCCCTGGGCTGCGCCGCCGAGATCGAACACTGCCGGACCATTGTGGATCGCGGCAGCTCCGCGGAATTCCAGCTTCGCGCCTACCACGAAAATGGCGAGGACATCGCAGCTGTGTCACGATGGATCGCTACATCGACGATATCGGGGACGAGCGCGCCCACCGGGCACAGTGCCCCGGCGCCGTCATAGCGCCCGCGCAAGCTTCGCGAACGACAACGTCATTGCTGAATTTTGCTACGCTTTGGGGGACCACATGACTGACATCGCCTGGTGCGCCGGTTGCGGCCATAGCCTGGTCCCGATCCTGTCCGAGAACGGCCGCGCGCGACCGAGCTGCTTCTGGTGCGAGGGCGTCGACGCCCAGGCGATGGAGATGGCCAAGTGGGCGGACAGCCCGGCCGGCAAGCCGGATCGGGCCCCGCCCCACGCTTTTGACTGAGCAGCCCTCCGCGTCAAACCCGCGCCACCAGGCGCGGACGGAACACGGATTCGGCGGTGGCGACATGAGCAGCGGCCGGCTTTCGCGTCGGCCGGCGACGCGGGATGAAGAAGCTGCTCACGACGATCGGCTCCTGATCGCCAAGCGCAGTCCGTTCCTTCACCAACTGGCTCATCACCGAGCGCATCTTGATGACTTCCTGGGCCACGAAGCTGCAATCCTCGTTGCGGTTGACCTGCTCATGCATGATCGCTTCAGCTTCACGCATGCTGACGCGGAGCGCTCTGATCGTTCGGCGGATTTCGTTGATGCGGTTGTCCATGGCTGCCTCCATCTCGGTCGCAGCATAAGAACAAAACATGAACAATCTGTCAATCGCCGCCCGGCCCGTCGCGGCGTCATTGCTCGTCCCAAAGAGGGCGCGCCGATGCGCGGCCAGAGCCGCTGCACGTGCACTGGCGCGGCTTGCCGACAAATTAGCCAAGTGTCGTCGCTGCGGCGGAAGCCTGTGCCCAGGGCACGGGACCTGTCGATCGAACCAGCCGTCGATCTAACCTCCCGTGCGGCCACCGGATTTTTCCCGAACAAGCACGGCGGCAGGCTCGCGTGCGGCGTCGCACACCAACTGGCCCAAAATTCGCAATGACGTTGTCAGCGAAGCAACGGCGCGGAGCGAAGAACGTCATGAACGTGCATGCTGCGGGCGATCTCAAGACGACCGGCCTCACCCGCCCGAACGGCGCGCCGCTTCGCCTCAACATACAGGACTTCGTCGCCATCGATCGCGACCGCAATGCGACGTTCGAGGCGACCTATCGCCCGCAGGCGCTCTACAATCGCGCCAATGAAGGCTTTCACGCCAACAACGAAACTTTCCTGCTGCACGAAGTCGCGACCAATTTGCCGATCTACCGTCCCGACACCGGCCCCACCGACTTTCATCTGCATCTTCCACCCGGCGGCTTTCAGCTCGTGCTGGTCACCTCGGGCGCATTCACGTTCGACTATGACGGGCGCTTCTACAATGTCGGTCCCGGCGCGGTGATGCTGCAAAGCGCGATCGTGCATCGTCAGTTGTTCTACACCTGGTCAGGACTGTCGACCGAGGAGAATCTGAAGACGCCCCAGACGGTGGTGCCGGATCCGATCTCGATGGGCTATTCGGGCAAATTCCTCGAAGCCTTCATCACCGATCCCACCACCTTCCCGAATCCGACCATCGTGGGGCCCGATCAGATCGTCGAGGCTGAAACGCCGCGCATGGCCTGGAGCCATCCGCTGCACGATCGCCCCGCCAATGCCGGCTTCTGGCTGCAGGATCCGCTGGCGCTGGACGCTTTGTTCAAGCCGCTTGGCGACGGCGCGATCAAATCGGCGCTGCCGGTTTACGTGCGCGATATCGGCATCGAGGTCCCGAGCGGCCAGCTCGTCACCGGCCACATCATCGCAACCGACCCGCGCGGCCAGTCCCTGCTGCCGAAGAGCACATCGGCATCCGCGGACGCCGCCTCGCTCGCCAAGGGCGAGGTCGTGATCTATCGCGTCATTCGCGGCACGGCGGAATTCAAGAAGACGTCCGGCGAGAGCTTTGAACTCGCAGCCGGGGATGTCGTGACGGCGGGCAAGGAGTCGATCAGCCTTGTCGGCGTCGGCGAGAACACGCAGGTGCTCCGGCTCGGCCTGCTCAAAGGCATCAACGAACTGCGCAGCTGGACGCCGACGCAGCGCGACGAGATCGACGGCCTCGCCGGTCAGATCATCACGCAAAGGGACGTTCGCCCCCTGCGCACCGAAGGCAGGCCGGTCGGATATCTCTACGCCTAGGAACGCCCTACTCCGCCGCCTGGCGGACGTGGCGCGCGGTCGGCGTGCGCATCGTCACCAGCTCTTCGGCCGCGGTCGGATGCAGCGCAACCGTCGCGTCGAAATCGGCCTTGGTCGCCTTCATCTTCACCGCGATGGCAACGGCTTGCGTGATCTCGGCGGCGGCATCGCCGACGATGTGGCAGCCGAGCACGCGGTCGGTCGCGCCGTCCACGACGAGCTTCATCAGCACGCGGGTATCGCGCCCCGACATCGTCGCCTTGATCGGGCGGAACGAGGTCTTGTAGATATCGACGTGGCTGAACTGCGCGCGCGCCTCGGTCTCGGTGAGACCAACGGTGCCGACCTCCGGCTGCGAAAACACTGCGGTCGGGATGTTGGCGTGATCGACGATCACCTCGCGCTTGCCGAACACGGTATCGGCGAAGGCATGGCCCTCGCGGATGGCAACCGGCGTCAGGTTGAAGCGATGGGTGACGTCGCCGATCGCATAGATGCTGTCGACCGAGCTCTTCGAGAAATGGTCGACCGCGATGCCGCCATTCGCAGGATTGATGGCGACGCCGGCGTTCTCCAGCCCGAGATTGGCCACCGCCGGATGGCGGCCGATCGCGAACATCACCTGGTCCGAGGCGAGGCTCGATCCGTTCGACAGATGCGTGGTGAATTCATCGCCGTGGCGGTCGACCTTGCTCACCGTGCAGCCGGTGAGAATGGTGATGCCCTGCTTCTCCATCTCGGCCCGGACATGGGCGCGCACGTCCTCGTCGAAACCGCGCAGGATGTTGTCGCCGCGATAGATCACCGTGACGTCGGAGCCGAAGCCGGCGAAGATGCCGGCAAATTCCAGCGCGATGTAGCCGCCGCCCTGGATCACGATCCGCTTCGGCAGCTTCTTCAGATGAAACGCCTCGTTGGAGGAGATCACGTGCTCGATGCCGGGAATGGCGGCGCCATGGTTGGGCGCGCCACCGGTGGCGATCAGGATGTACTTTGCGGTGATCTTGCGGTCGTTCTCGAGCAGGCGGACCGTGTGCTTGTCCTCGATCACGGCGCGGCTCTTGACGATCTGCGCGCCCGACTTCTCGACATTGGCGGTGTAGGCCGCCTCCAGCCGCGCGATCTCCTTGTCCTTGTTGGCGATCAGCGTCGCCCAGTCGAAGCTGGCGGGCGGAACGGTCCAGCCGAAGCCGGCGGCGTCCTCGAGCTCGTGACGAAAATGCGAGCCGATCACGAACAGCTTCTTCGGCACGCAGCCGCGGATCACGCAGGTGCCGCCCATGCGGTACTCTTCCGCGATCATCACGCGGGCGCCATATCCGGCCGCGATGCGGGCGGCACGCACGCCGCCCGAGCCGCCACCGATGACGAAGAGGTCGACGTCGAATTCAGCCATTGTCCACTCCGACCTCTAAAGCATGGTCCGGAAAAGTGTGCAGCGGTTTTCCGAGAAGACCATGCTCAAATAGCAATCTAAAGCGCGATGACGCGCTTTAGACCACCCTTCAGATAGGTGCGCTCAGATCTCCTTGCCACGCTTGCGCATCTCGGCGCGGAAGGCGCCCATCACGGTCTCGGAGAAGTTCTGGGCCCAGGAATTCATGAAGGCCATGCTCAGCCCGATGGCGCGCGGCTCGGCGTCGATCAGCTTCTTGCCCAGCGGCGACTTGTAGAAGACGACGAGATCCTTCAGCTCCTGCTCGGTGAACTCGCTGGCATAGATCTGCGCCATGCCTTCGCCGATCTCGTTCTGGCGGCCCTGGAGCTGTTGCGCCACGATCGGGGCGACCTCGTTGAGGTCCTTCTGATAGTTCAGGTTCTGCTGGGTCAGCGCGATCTTGGTCTTCTCGACGAGGCCGGGCACGGCGCCGGCATACATCGCATTGGCGTTCTTGATCTGCAAAATCTCCTTGGCCGCCGCAATCGCCGCGGGCGAGGCCTTCGGCTGGGCAGGTGCGGCAGGAGCCTTCTGGGCCGGCTGCTGCGCCACGGCCGGGGCAGCCGTCACGGCCAATCCCACGACGAGCGTCGCGGCCGGCAAGAATTTCAAAACGCTCTTCATTCCTGGTCTCCTTTCGGCTTGCGCCGTTCAATCACGCGAATTCCCTCGCCACCCGCCAGAACGGCAGAGCTGGCCAAGCCGATGAATAATCCATGCTCGACCACGCCGGGGATCGTGCTCAATGCCTTGGCGAGGCCGGGTGGATCCACAATACGTCCGAGCTGGGCATCGACGATCCAGTGGCCGCCGTCGGTGACGAAAACGTGGCCGTCCTTGCCCTTGCGGACCGCCATTTGCCCGGAAACGCCGCATTCGGCAAATGCCTTCTCGATCGCGCGGCGCGTGGCGCCAAGCCCGAACGGGATGACCTCGATCGGGAGCGGAAATTTGCCGAGCGTCGGCACCCATTTGGTGTCGTCGGCAATCACGATCATGCGATCCGACGCGGCCGCCACGATCTTCTCGCGCAGCAGCGCGCCTCCGCCGCCCTTGATCAGGTTGAGCTCGGGATCGATCTCGTCGGCGCCGTCGATCGTGATGTCGAGATGATCGATCTCGTCGAGCGTGGTCAGCGGCACGCCGCAACGCTCCGCATCTGCCCGCGTCGCTTCCGACGTCGGCACGCCGATCACCTTGAGCCCGGCGGCGCAGCGCTCGCCGAGCAGCTCGACGAAATGTTTGGCGGTGGAGCCGGTCCCGAGCCCGAGCTGCATGCCGTCCCGCACCTCCTCGAGCGCGCGCGCCGCGGCCTGCCGCTTCAACTGGTCCATGTTCACGTCTGCGCCCGCCCCTGACTATGCGCCGCCCATCGCGGCCGGTTTCGGCGGCCTATGTAGCCTCGTTTTTCCCCGGAGAACAGGGTCTGGGAACACGGCCATAAGGTGATCTTATGGGCCCGCCCCTTGCGTGGACACCACCGGGCCGGTAGCGCTTGGATCATGACCTCCCCTCACACCATCGTCTTCGATCTCGACGGCACGCTTGTGGATACGGCGCCCGATCTGATCACCGCCTTGAACCATGTGCTCGACCGGGAGGGGCTGCCGCCCGTGCCGATGGCCTCGGCCCGCAACATGATCGGGGCCGGCGCCCGCAAGCTGATCGAACGGGGGCTGGAAGCGGAGGGCCGCAGCGTTACACCCGCCGACATGGATCGGATGACGGCGGATTTCATCGCCTATTACGCCGACCATATCGCGGTCGAATCGCGTCCCTTCGAGGGGCTCGAGGCCGCGCTCGACCATTTTGCGGCCCAGGGCCATCGCCTCGCGGTTTGCACCAACAAGCTGGAATGGCTGTCCAAGCGCCTGCTGGACCAGCTCGACCTCAGCCACCGCTTTGCCGCGATCTGCGGCGCGGACACCTTTGGCGTCCAGAAGCCCGACCCGACCATCTTTCGCGAGACCGTGGCCCGCGCCGGCGGCGCGGTCACGGCCAGCATCATGGTCGGCGATGCCGGAACCGATGTCGGGGTGGCCCGCCGGGCCGGCGTCCCGGTGATCGGGGTCAGCTTCGGCTACACGGACGTCCCGATTGCCGAGCTCAAGCCGGACCGGCTGATCCATCACATGCGCGACCTGCCGGAAGCTGCCAGCAGCCTGATGACCCCGCGCCCATCAAGCCACTGAAACTGCATTATTATTCGGCGAGCCCGCGCATTAACCATTCATTAACTATGCGCAGGGCGCCGGTTGCCTGCCCCAAACGACGCCCCTATGGTCCACGCGGGGTTATGTGGCGGTTCGTCGCAGTTGAAGTGGATGGGTTATGCGTCGTGGCATCGCGGTTGCGTTAGCGGGAGCAGGTCTGTTGGGAGCGGCAAGTCTTGGCGGCTGCTCTTCGATGTCTTGGGACATGTTCAAATCGGCCCCGCCGACCGTCCAGGTCCGACTCGAATCCAATCCTCCGGGTGCCGACGCCACGACCTCGCTCGGTCCGGGCTGCAAGACCCCCTGCTCCGTCTCGATTCCGGCCCCTGACGCGCCCTTCACGGTCGCTTTCGCGCTGCCCAAGTTCCAGCCGGCGAGCGTCCCGGTGAACGTGATCAAAAATCCCGGGGATTTCACCACACCGGCGTCGGTGACCACGGACCCGAATCCGGTACTTGCAGAACTCCAGCCGGCCACCCCGCCGAAACCGGTTCGCAAGCCGCATCGGCCCAGGAAACCCAAGCCGGCTGCCGCCGCCGCGCCTGCCGCGGCGCCGGCTGAGGCCGCTCCGGCCGCGGCCTCGCCGTTCCCCGATCCGAACGCCGGCAGGCGCTGAATCTAAGTATACCACCCGATTGTCCTCGTCGCGTCCGATGCTTAGATTGCGTCCCGAGCACCACTGAAGCAAAGGTGCGCCCGTCGCCGTAAGTGACAAGGCCTCTTCCATGAACGGATCCGCCGCGCTGTCCACCCCGATGACCGATCCGTTCGGGCGGACCATCAGCTATCTGCGCGTCTCCGTCACCGATCGCTGCGACCTGCGCTGCTTCTACTGCATGTCCGAGGACATGACGTTCCTGCCCAAGGCCAACCTGCTGACGCTGGAGGAACTCGACCGGCTCTGCTCGGCCTTCATCGCCAAGGGCGTCAAGAAGTTGCGGCTCACCGGCGGCGAGCCGCTGGTCCGGCGCAACGTGATGACGCTGGTGCGCTCGCTGTCGCGGCATCTTTCCAGCGGCGCCCTGAACGAGCTGACGCTGACCACCAACGGCACCCAGCTGGCGAAACACGCGAGCGAGCTTGCCGATTGCGGCGTCCGCCGTATCAACGTCTCGCTCGACACGCTCGATCCCCAGAAGTTTCGCGAGATCACCCGCTGGGGCGAGATCGACAAGGTGCTGGAAGGCATCGAGGCCGCGCGCGCCGCAGGACTTGCCGTCAAGATCAACGCGGTCGCGCTGAAGAACCTCAACGAGGACGAGCTGCCCGACCTGATGCGCTGGGCCCACGGAAAAGGCATGGGCCTGACGCTGATCGAGGTCATGCCGATGGGCGAGATCGGATCGGGGCGGATCGACCAATATCTGCCGCTGTCGCTGGTGCGTGCGCGCCTCGCCCAGCAATTCACGCTGACCGACCTCGCCGAGAGCACCGGAGGTCCGGCCCGCTATGTCAGCGTCGCCGAGACCGGCGGCAAGCTCGGCTTCATCACGCCGATGACCCACAATTTCTGCGAATCCTGCAACCGGGTCCGGATTACCTGCACGGGAACGCTGCACACCTGCCTCGGCCACGAGGACGCCTCTGACTTGCGCAAACCCCTGCGTGCATCCGATGACGACATGCTGCTTGCGGATGCGATCGACCGCGCCATCGGCCTCAAGCCCAAGGGCCATGATTTCATCATCGACCGCCGCCACGACCGTCCGAGCGTGTCCAGGCACATGAGCGTCACCGGCGGCTGAGACCGTCGGACTACGACCTTATTCCCCTTAACTATCAACAAACTTCCGATTGACTGGCGGCACGGCCGCTGGTTTGGTGCGGCTGCCTCATGCCTGCGCGGCGAGACAAGCCACGCGCCCGTTCGGCGCAGTCAAGACGGCCGGGGCACTATCGGGGAGGACCTATCGTTGCAAGCGCTCCTAAAGCTGAGCCAAGGAATTGACGCGTTCACGCGCTGGACGGGCAAACGTCTGGCGTGGCTGATCGTGGCCGCCGTCATCATCTCGGCGGTCAATGCGATTATCCGCAAGACGTTGGACACCTCCTCCAATTCGTGGCTCGAGCTGCAATGGGTGCTGTTCAGCATCGTCTTCCTGCTCTGCTCGCCCTGGACGCTGCTCGACAACGAGCACATCCGCATCGACATCGTGAACAACGCGCTGCCGAAGACGGTCCGCAACGTGATCGACGTGATCGGTCACCTGTTCTTCCTGATTCCGCTGTGCATCGTCATGATCATCACCGGCGTGCCGTTCTTCCAGCGCTCGTTTCACATCAACGAGCAGTCCGGCAATGCCGGCGGCCTGCCGCAATGGCCCGCCAAAGCTCTGATCATGATCGGGTTCGCCTTCCTGCTCGTTCAAGGCATCTCAGAACTGATCAAGCGGATTGCGGTCATGCGCGGAATGATACCGGATCCGCATGAGTCCCAAGTGTCCGCGCTGGAAGCGGAAGTCGAGCATCTCGTCGAAGCGATCGAGAAGAAATAGCCGTTGGCGACGGTTTAGAGGGAATCATGACCGCTTTCATCATCGCCAATATGGCGCCCATCATGTTCGCGTCGCTGGTCGTCGTGCTGCTGCTCGGCTATCCCGCGGCCTTCTCGCTCGGCGCCGTCGGCCTGTTCTACGCCATCATCGGCGTCGAACTCGGCCAATTCCACCCGGACTTCCTCCAGGCGCTGCCGGAGCGGGTCTACGGCGTGATGAACAACGACACGCTGCTCGCCATTCCCTTCTTCACCTTCATGGGACTGGTGCTGGAGCGGTCGGGCATGGCCGAGGACCTGCTCGACACCATCGGCCAATTGTTCGGCACGATCCGCGGCGGCCTTGCCTATGCCGTGATCTTCGTCGGCGCGCTGCTCGCCGCGACGACGGGCGTGGTCGCGGCGTCCGTGATCTCGATGGGCCTGATCTCGCTGCCGATCATGCTGCGCTATGGCTACGACCGCCGCGTGGCCGCCGGCGTCATCGCCGCGTCAGGCACGCTCGCGCAGATCATTCCGCCCTCGCTGGTTCTGATCGTGATGGCCGACCAGCTCGGCAAGTCGGTCGGCGACATGTACGAGGGCGCCTTCATTCCCGGCCTCGTGCTTGCCGGCCTCTACGCCCTCTACGCCTTCCTCGTCAGCATGATCTTCCCGAAAGCCGCACCGGGCCTGCCGAAGGAAGCCATCGGCTTTCGCGAGGACAGCGGCGACCGCGGCCTCCGCTCGCTCGGCGTGCTGTTCCTGGCGAGCTGCGTGTTCGGCTGGTTCATGATGCGCAATTCCGAGACGCACGGCGCCGACTACGTCGTGCTCAGCATGTTCTACGGCATCATCTTCGCCTTCGCCGTCGCGGTGGTGAACTGGATTGTCGACAAGCTGACCGGCTTCCGCTTCCTCTCGAAGATGGCGCAGCAGACCACCTTCGTCATGGTGCCGCCGCTATTCCTGATCTTCCTGGTGCTCGGCACGATCTTCATCGGCATCGCGACCCCGACCGAAGGCGGCGCGATGGGTGCCGCCGGCGCCCTCATCCTCGGGGCCGCGAAGCGGCGGCTGAGCTGGGACCTGATCCGGCAAGCCACGGAATCGACCGCCAAGCTGTCGGCTTTCGTGGTCTTCATCCTGGTCGGCGCCCGCGTGTTCTCGCTCACCTTCTACGGCGTCAACGGCCACGTCTGGGTCGAGCACCTGCTCACTTCGCTGCCCGGCGGCCAGGTCGGCTTCCTGATCTTCGTCAACGCCTTCGTGTTCGTGCTGGCCTTCTTCCTCGACTTCTTCGAGCTGGCCTTCATCGTGATCCCGCTGCTCGGACCTGCCGCCGAGCACCTCGGCATCGACCTGATCTGGTTCGGCGTCATCCTCGGCGTCAACATGCAGACCTCGTTCATGCATCCGCCGTTCGGCTTCGCCCTGTTCTACCTCCGGTCAGTCGCGCCGAAGGAACGCTACACCGATCGCGTCACCGGCAAGCGGATGGACCCCGTCACCACCGGCCAGATCTATTGGGGCGCCGTGCCTTTCGTCGTCATCCAGATCATCATGGTCGGTCTGGTGATCGCGTTCCCGTCGATGGTGATGCACTACAAGGGCGTGCAGTCGAACATCGATCCCAACACGATCAAGATCGAGGTGCCGCAGATCGACCTGCCGCCGCTGGATCTCGGACCGCCCTCGAAGTAGCAACGGTCAGCGCAGCTGCCTTCTTCCCTTCTCCCCTTGTGGGAGAAGGTGGCGCGACGCGCCGGATGAGGGGTTCTCTCCGCGCGCTAAACTGAGAGTGGGACTCGCGGAGACAACCCCTCACCCGTCTCGCCGCTATCGCGGCGAGCCACCCTCTCCCACAAGGGGAGAGGGGAAGGAGATCGTCTTCTCCGCCAGCCTGAACCGCAGCGTAAACTCCGCGCCGCCCCCCGGAAGATTCTCCACCTCGACCGTCGCTGCATGGTCGTCCGCCACCGCGCGCACGATGGAAAGCCCGAGGCCGGCGCCGTCGCTGCGCTGGCGGTCGGCGCGCCAGAAGCGCTGGAAGATCAGCTCGCGCTCGGCCTCCACAATGCCCGGGCCGCAATCCCGCACCCGCACCGAACCGTCTTCGCCGACCTCGATGTCGACGGTGCTGTCCTTCGCCGTAAATTTGATGGCGTTTTCGGCGAGATTGAAGATCGCGCGCTGCAACATCTCCGCATTGCCGTGGATCTCGACCGGCGCGTCGGTGCCCTTCAGCGCGACGTCCTTGTGCTGCGCGATCGCGAATGGCGCGATCGAGGCGACCACATCGGCGCAGACGGCGCGCAAATCCGCGGTCTCGCCGGGGCCGAGCACAAGGGTATCGAGCTCGGCGATCTCCAGCAGCTGGGCGACGAGCCGGCTCATGGCTTCGATGTCGGCATGCAGCACCTGCCGTGCCGCGCGATCGTCGAGCGTCTCGATCCGCGTGCGCAAGATCGCGAGCGGCGTGCGCAATTGATGCGCGGCATCCGCCGTGAACTGCCGTTGCAGCCGAAAACCGTCTTCGAGGCGGTCGAGCGCCTGGTTGACGGCGGTGACGAGCGGCAGGATCTCGCGGGGGATCTGTTCCGTCGGCAGGCGGATATCGGTGCGCGCCGGACCGATATTGCTGGCCTCCTCGGAGGCCTTCCACAGCGGCGCGATCGCCCGGCGAAAGATGATGATGTCGGTGGCGAGCAGGACCAGGAGGATCGGGATGGTGATCCACCCGACGCGCCGGAAAAAGTTCGAGACGATGTCGTCGATGATGACGTCGCGGTGCGCGAGGTCCTCGGCGACCTGGATGCGCACCGTCCTGCCGTCGATATCGCGGGTGACCGCGGCGCCGGAAATGCTCTCCGACGCGCGGGGTGCAACGGCGGCGGCGCGCCGGTGCGAGGAGAACAGCAAGCGGCCGTCGGCATCGCGAATGTCGTACTGATAGCGGCCATAGGCATCCGAATAGAGGCCTTTGAGGCTGTCGGGCAGATTGAACGTCAATTGTCCGTCCGGCTGCACAACGATGCGCTCCGCCAGCACATCGGCCTGAGCGCGCATGGCATCGCGATGCAGCTGGCCGATCTCGGAATTGAGCAGCCAGAACAGCACCAGCGGCAGGAAGATCGCGACCACCGCCACCGCCAGGATGTGCAGGAACACGATGCGCCAGATCAGCGATTTGAACGTCGGCGACCTGCTATAGGACCCGATCGGGGCCACGCTATTTCTCCACGTCCATGAGATAGCCGACGCCGCGGATGGTGTGGATCACGACCTTGGCGCCGTGCTCGGCGAGCTGCTTGCGCAGCCGCGAGACATAGACCTCGACCGCGTTGGAGGCGACCTCGCCGTCCAGCCCGAAGATGTGATCCTCGACGTTCTTCTTCGGCACCACCCGCCCCTGCCGGCGCAGCAGGATCTCCAGCACCGAGGTCTCGCGCGCGGAGATGATCCGCGGCTGGTCGTCGACGAATATCTGCCGGCTCTCGGTGTCGTAGACGAGGTTGGCGAGACTGAGCGAGCGGCCGAGCAGCTGGCCGGGCCGGCGCAGGATCGCCTCCAGCCGCGCCACCAGCTCCTCCATCGCGAACGGTTTTGCGAGATAGTCGTCGGCGCCGCTGCGCAGGCCGCTGACGCGGTCCTGCAGGCCGCCGCGTGCGGTCAGCACCAGCACGGGCAGCGGCTCCATCTTGAGGCGCAGTTCGCGCAGCACCGACAGACCGTCGCCGTCGGGCAGTCCGAGGTCGAGGATCATCGCGGCATAGCTGACGCTGCTCACCGCCTCGCGCGCCTCGGCCGCGCTGCCCACGATGTCGCTCTGGTAGCCGGCCGCCGCCAGCCCACCCGCGACGAGCCGCGACAGCTCGGCATTGTCCTCGACGATCAGAAGGCGCATCGCATATCCGCCGGCTATTCAGGTCGCCGCACAGCTGGCGCGGCATCTTCGCTCTCTTCCATCATTCCAGCCGCCTCGGCCAGCGAAAAGATGCTGCGAAGCCAGGGCGGCTCGTTGTCAGCCCGGTGTAAGCTGGCGGGTGCGGCCCTGCTGGCTGGTTCCGGTTGGAGCCGAGGACTTCTAGCTCCGCCCTTCGAAATAGGTGCACAGCTGGCTCGTCTCCTTCGGGGCAATGGATTTCCGAAACAGCCGGCACTTGAAGTGAAGGTCTTTGCCCTCTCCACTCTCGACCAGGAAGACGCATTGACCACACACGTCGGTGTGGTGACGGCGCTCGGCGACATCGAGACCGACGAGGACGTGGCGAAGCGTGTCGCGCAGCCGGGATCGATCGGAGCCCTCGAGTGCTACGATCTGGTCTCGCAGGGCGTTGATCGGATCGCGCTCCAGCAGCTTCTTGCCTTCGCCCGTGACACATAGCGTGATCGAACGCTTGTCCTCCGCCGAAGGTTTGCGGACCACCAATCCCTTGTCCAGGAGCGTAGCGGTAATCTGAGACACGCCGCTGCGGGTCGTCCCCAGAAAGCCCGCGAGTGCCGTCGGGGTCCTCGACAGCCTGTTTGCGAGAGCAAGAAAACGCAGCGCCATCCATTCGCGATCGCTCAGGCCCGAACGGGTGCCTTCAAAGAGCCACGAGCCGGCCGATTGCACGAGGAGTTGGACGATTTCAGTTGCCATGCTCATTGATCAACGCCGACGGGAAAACGGCGGTTCGTCATCTCGATCAGGGATCGAGATGACGCCGCATTCGGTGAAAGCTGAATTTTGGCTCGGGACTGGTTGAGTCCGGTATATCGTACCGTGAAGTCCGGACGGCGCGGAGACACGCCTGCGGCCGCGACTCCAGCCCGATTGAAGGATTGCGGATAGCCCGATCATTCCGCGAGGGGAACACCGCAAGACTACGCACCGCGCTCACGTCAAAGTTACGAGCACCCCATCGCGGCGGCTCCCGGCCGCATATCTTCATGTCACGCGAACCTGTGCTGCGTGGAGAGCGCACGCTCGTTCCATTGACGAAGTTGCGACCAAACGACTAAATTGGCCACGTCGGAAAAGGCAGACTTGGTTTGGTAAGCCCAAGTCCTTTCGGTAACGAAAGCTCTGGTCTTTGGCCTCGTGCCTGAGATCCCCACGACGAACACGACCGCTGTTCAAGCGGTCAGGCGTTCGTCCGTGAGGTCCTCAGGTCTGGGAAACGCTCCGGTCGAACATCGACAACGGAGCAGTTTATGCAGATCCCCGACACTCCCCTCTATGACGTCATCATCGCGGGCGCCGGTCCCGTCGGCCTGTTTCTGGCTTGTGAATTGCGGATGGCCGGCTGCTCGGTGCTGGTCCTGGAAAAGACGCGTGACCCGCACTCGCCGCTCAAGAGCCTGCCTTTCGGGTTGCGTGGTCTTTCGGTGCCGACGATCGAGAGCTTCGACCGTCGTGATTTGCTGGAGGATCTGAAAGCTCGTGCGGCGAGCCGAGACACGCCGGCGCCCACGCACTGGATGCAGCAGCAGCGTCGCCCTGGCGGTCATTTCGCCGGCATCCAGTTCTTCCACGATCAGATCGACGCAACGCAATGGCCATACCGCCTGCCCGGCCCGGTCGGAAGCATCGCGGCCGACATGGCAGGCATCGAGGCCGTGCTTGCGATCCGCGCCGAGACGCTGGGTGCGGAGATCCGGCGCGGCTGCGGCGTCGAGGCCTTCAGGCAATCCACGGATCGCGTGACTGTCGACACGGCCGGCGAAACCGTCCATGGCCGCTGGCTCGTCGGTTGCGACGGCGGGCGCAGCACCGTGCGAAAGGCGGCCGGGATCGGCTTCACCGGGACCGCTCCGGAATTCACCGGCTATTCCGTGCAGGTCGAACTGGCCGATCCGGCTCTGCTCGCGCCGGGTCGCCATTACACGCCTTCGGGGATGTACACCTATGCAGCGCCGGGGACGATCGCGATGGTCGATTTCGACGGCGGCGCCGCGCACCGCAGCGCGTTGGAGCGCGACCATGTCGAGGCGGTGTTGCGCAGGGTTTCAGGCACCGACGTGACGGTCACTGCCCTGCGGCTCGCCACCACCTGGACCGACCGCGCCTATCAGGCAACGGACTATCGCGCCGGCCGCGTCTTGCTGGCGGGTGACGCCGCGCACATCCATTCGCCGCTGGGGGGCGAAGGCCTGAACCTCGGCCTTGGCGATGCCATGAACCTCGGATGGAAGCTCGCGGCCACCATTCGTGGCGATGCACCCGCCGGGCTGCTCGATAGCTATTCGACCGAGCGACATCCGGTGGGAGCACAGATCCTCGACTGGTCGCGCGCCCAGGTCGCCCTGATGCGCCCCAGCAGGAGCTCGCGCGCGCTCGAAGCCATTATCCGCGATCTCATCAACACGCGCGACGGCGCGACCTACTTCGCCGCGCGCGTCTGGGGCGTGTCCCTCCGCTATGACCTCGGCGGGGGCCATCCGCTGGTGGGGCGAAGTGCGCCCGACTTCGAGCTCGGCGATGGGACAACACTCAACGAGCTGCTCAGAACGGGGAAAGGACTGTTGCTGGATTTCGGCGCGCAGCCATCGCTTCAAGCGCTCGCGAACCGCTGGCGCGGCCGGATCAACTATGTTGCAAGCGAGGTCAGGGATCGATTGGGCTTGAGCGCCTTGCTCGTGCGCCCGGACGGCATCGTGGCCTGGGCCGGCGAACAGGCTGCCGACAACGAGGACGTATCTCGGGCCGCAGCGCGCTGGTTCGGTGAGCCCAATGCGAGCTGAGGCCGTTCGCGTCGTCGGCTGCGCGGCTGTCTCGCAGCGATGTCGACGACGTTCCGATTGACGACAACAGCGGTGATCTCGGAAGCGACCTCCGCCTTCCAATCGTTGCTTTTCTACGTATGCTAGGTAGGACCGGGAAAACGGCGCTCGCTGGAGTTGAAAATGGCATCTCCAAACCGAATTAAGGCCGCACTGAGTGCTGCGACTGTCCTCTATTTCGTGACGGCCCCTGCCCTGGCCCAGACGCTTCCCCCTCATCTGCCGACAAAAGAGCAACTGGCGAACGACAATAACCTCTTCATCACGCTGGCCGCGAAAGCACTGAAGTGGGAAGAGCCTGCCGAACCGGTCAGGATCGTTGGCCCAATCTACTTCGTGGGTACGAAGGGGCTCGGCGTCTTCCTCTTCACGACGTCCGAGGGGCATATCCTGATGAACACCGGAATGCCCTCCTCGGGACCGATGATCGTCGACTCCATTCGCAAGCTCGGGTTCAAGCCCGAGGACGTCAAGCTCATGATCAACGGTCACGCTCACGCGGACCATGCCGGCGCCCTCGCTTGGCTGAAGGCGCAGTACGGCGGCGAGCTTGCCGTCATGAAGGACGACGTCGCGGCGATGGAGAGTGGAGACGCCAACGACTTCAAATATGCCGACGACCTCACCTATCCCGCAGCGAAGGTCGACCGCGTCCTGCGCGACGGCGACAGCATCAAGATGGGCGACGTGCTGCTGACTGCGTACCACACGCCCGGCCATACCAGGGGCGCGACGACCTGGGTTGCCAACCTCGTGGTCGACGGCAAATCCTATGTCGTTGCCTTTCCCGACGGCGCGGGATTCAATCCCGGTTACCGGCTGGCCAAAGATCCATCTTATCCAGGCATCGCCGACGATTACCGCCGCACCCATCATGCGCTGGAGATGCTGAAGCCCGACATCTGGCTCGCGCAGCACAACGAATATTACGACCTCGAAGGCAAGCGCGAGCGCGCGAAGACGGAGGGCGTCAAGGCCTGGATCGATCCGGAAGGATACCGCCGTTTCATCGCCGGCAAAAAGCGCGCCTTCGAGGACGAGGTCGATGAAGAATTGGGAGCTGCAAAGGGAGCCGGCAAATGATCGGGCGCGTTGTCCAGGTGTCTCTTCTACTCACTCTGTCGGCCGGACCAGCCGTCGCCGAAGGCCGCGCCAAGGCGCCGATGCCGGTCAACGTGCACAATTTCGTGCGCGCCGAAACCGACCTATATTTTCGCAAGGCTGCGGTCGATGACGGCGCCTTCGGCAAATTGCGGCATCGTCGCGCCATGGCGTCGATCGATAAACAGGACGTGGTGCGCATGAATCGCGACACCTTGTATTCCTCCGGAGTGTTCGATCTCGATGCCGCGCCGATCGCGATCACCCTGCCGGACGCCGGCAAACGCTTCATGTCGATGCAGGTGATCTCGCAGGATCATTACACGACAGAGGTGGTGTACGGTCCGGGTACGTTCAAATACACCAGGGACCAGGTCGGCACGCGTTACGTCTACGTCATCATCCGGACGCTCGCGAATTCGGAAGATGCCGACGATGTGAAGGCGGCGAATGCCGTGCAGGACGATATCCGGGTCGAGCAGGCGAGCGCGGGACAATTTGACGTGCCGGCATGGGACAGGGATTCCCAGGACAAGGCGCGTCGCGCACTCGAAACGCTCGGCTCTCTGGGCAACATCGTCGAGCGCTTTGGCAAGAAGGGCGAAGTGGATCCGGTCGATCATCTCATCGGAACGGCAATCGGCTGGGGCGGCAATCCGCGCAGCGCCGCCGACTATCAAAGCTACTACCCACCGAAGAACGATGGAAAAAGCGCCTATCGCCTGACGCTCAAAGATGTGCCGGTCGACGGCTTCTGGTCAGTCAGCCTCTACAACGGAAAAGGCTTCTTCCAGAAGAACGCGCTCGGCGCCTATTCCCTCAACAACATGACGGCAAAGCCTGACGCGAGCGGCGCCTTTGTTATCCAGTTCGGCGGCTGCGAGAGAACGACCTCGAATTGCCTGCCGATCATGAAGGGATGGAATTACACCGTCCGGCTCTATCGCCCCCGCAAGGAGATCCTCGACGGAAGCTGGAAGCTGCCGGCGCCGCAAGCAATGTGATAGTCCGCTCCGTTTCTTTGCTTATCGAAGTGACGGCGGATTTCTACGATCGCCGTCCCTCGCCTGAGCGCAGATTGTGGTTGTGAAGGCGCCCCTCAGTTCAGCCAGCTGATCCTTCGTTGCTCCCCGCTCCGCCTCGGCCCGGCTCGCGGGCAAGTCCACATAAGCGATCGGCTGATCGAACTGGCTCGCCGTGAAGTCGTACCTCTTGATCATGCTTCACGTCTGTTTTGCCCGACGGGTCAACCACAGCACCGCTCCGGCTCCGCGCAGGCCGCTTAACGCACGAACCTTTTCCGATGATTTATCAAGTCATTGGCTACTGTGCATGGGGTTGTTTTTCATCTTTTGGGTCTGGCCCCTCCGGACACGACAGCGCCCCGGAGCTGTCACCCCGGGGCGCGGCCTGCGATGGATAAAGCGATCAGCTCTGCGAGCGCCGCGCCATGAAGATGTCGTAGCCTACCTCGGCGACCTGGAACCACGCGTAGCCGTCGCTGGTGAACTTGGCGAGGGAGTC
>Ga0102591_1001801_pt1 | contig 26706 bp, 20 predicted proteins | sample AraplaCol_mCL_r2_2_FD_76860 | JGI IMG/M metagenome (GOLD analysis project Ga0102591, IMG submission 76860) | Arabidopsis root microbial communities from North Carolina, USA - plate scrape MF_Col_mCL_r2 (SPADES assembly) (version 2) | ecosystem: Host-associated > Plants > Roots > Endosphere... | reverse complement strand
TCCGGCCGGGCGACACGGGCTTCAAGGTCTGGGACACGCGCTTCGGCCGCCTGGGCGTCGGCATCTGCTGGGACCAGTGGTACCCCGAGGCCGCCCGCGCCATGGCCCTGATGGGCGCCGAGGCCCTGTTCTACCCCACCGCCATCGGCAGCGAGCCGCACGACCCCAGCCTGGACACCGCCCTGCCGTGGCGGCGGGCCATGCAGGGCCACGCGGTCAGCAACGTGATCCCGGTGGTCGGCGCCAACCGCATCGGCTTCGAGCCGTGGGACGGCTATCCGAACGGCGGCCAGACCTTCTATGGCTCCAGCTTCATCGCCGACCATCGCGGCGACCTGGTCAGCGAGCTGGGCCGCAGCGACGAGGGGATCGTCAACGCGACCTTCGACCTCGACTTCCTGCAGACCCACCGCGCGGCCTGGGGCTTCTTCCGCGACCGCCGGCCGGAGTTCTACACCGCCCTGGCCAACGGCCGGCCGGCATGATCGAGACCGACCGCCTGGTGCTGCGCCCGGCGGTCGACGCCGATCGGGACGCCATCGCCCAGCTGAACGCCGATCCACGGGTCGGCGAATGGCTGGGCGGGGTGCGTGACCGCGCGTCCAGCGACGCCTTCGTCGACCGCGTCCAGGCCCACGAGGCCGAGCATGGCTTCGGCTTCTGGGTGGTGGAGCGCAAGGCCGACGACCGTGTGATCGGCATGACCGGCGTCTGGTGGGTTCCGCCCGAGGTCGGGCTGGGCGACGGCGTGGTCGAGATCGGCTGGCGCTTCGTGCCCGACGCGTGGGGCCAGGGCTACGCCACCGAGGCCGCGCGCGCGGCGCTGGACCATGGCTTCGGGCCGCTGGGCCTGCCCGAGATCATCGCCTTCACCGCGCGCACGAATTTGGCGTCTCAGGCGGTGATGAAGCGGTTGGGCATGGTCCATGCGCCAGAGCAGGATTTCGAGCATCCGGAGCTGGCAGAAGGGCATCCGCTGAAGTCGCACGTGGTGTTCGTGGCGCACCCTCTTGCCCCCACCTGACGGCTACGCCGTCTGTCCGCCCCCATAGGGGGCGGAAGAAACCTTCTTCCCCCTCTGGGGGAAGACGACCGCGAAGCGGTCCGTAGGGGGCAAGTGTTAGCCCGCAGGGCACCCGGTCGGCGCACCGTGCGCCTTCGAAGCCGCCACCTCCGCCTTCGCCTTCTCGAGATCCGCCATGAACGCCGCATCCTGGTGCAGCCGCGAAACCATGGCCGAGCCCAGATAGCGGCCCGCCTCGATGTCGCTCTGGAAGTGCACGCCGCAGACGATGCGGCTGTCGCCGAACTCTCGGCCCCGCGCAAGGACGGCGCTAGCGTGCTGCGGGGCGACTTCCGAGATCACCAGGGCCCAGGACCAGCCGATCAGGCCGTGTCCGGACGGATACGAGCCGTCGGTCTGGATCCAGTCCTCGCGCGGCACGCAGATCGGCTTGGTGTTGCCCACCGGCGGCCGCTTGCGCTGGAACGCCGCCTTGGCCGGCCGATACAGGGTCGAGGCGTCGTCGGTCATCCGCAGCAGCAGGGTAGCCAGGGCCGGCGTGGCCTGGGGGCTGATCGTCACCCCCGCCGCGCAGGAAAAGCTCTTGAAGCCGTGGGCGCCCGACAGGTCGGCGTCGGCGATGGCCTTGTCCCAGGCCGGCGTGCCGACCAGCTTGCGCGTGGTTTCGAAGATGGCCCGGTCTGCCTTGCCGCGCGGCGAGTCCGGGGTCGGGGGCGGACCGACGATCGCCGCGCCGTCCAGGTTCATGCCGGTCGTCAGGTAGCCCGGCGGCGGCTTGGTCCAGCTGGCGGTGCTGGGGCTCATCGCGTGGGAGGCGGCGGGCGGGGCGAGGAGGTCCTGGACCGGCGAACAGCCCATCAGCAGCAAGCCCGAAAAGGCGGCGACGAGCATCGGGTTTCGGGTCATGGGCGGCCTCTGATCGATCGTCCGACCACAAAACGGCGGCGAGGAGCGCCGTCAAGCGTGAACCGGCTTGACGAGCAGTAATGTTATTTCATAACACTTCGCTCGCGCCGCTCCCCCGGCCAAGGTTCAGGATTTCCGATGTCCCGTCGCGTACTGCTCTCCGCCGCCAGCTTTTCGGCCTTCGTCCTCGCCGCGCCGCTGGCCTCCTCCGTGGCTTGGGCCGCCGAGACCCCGGCGCCGGCCGACGCCGCCGCGGCGGAAGCGCCCGACGTCGTGGACAAGGTGGTGGTCACCGCCGCCCCCTACGCCGTGTCGCTGGACACCGTGACCAGCAGCGTCAACGTCGTGACCCGCGACCAGCTGGACACCGCCCCGGCCGCCGGCCTGGGTGACGTCTTGAACGGCCTGCCGGGCCTGCGCTCCACCTTCTACGGTCCCGGCGCCTCGCGCCCGGTGATCCGCGGCCTGTCGGGCCCCAGGGTGATGGTGCTGCAGAACGGCGTGGGCCAGGTGGACGCCAGCGCCCTGTCGCCCGACCACGCGGTGGCCAGCGACCCCGGCGAGGCTTCGCGCATCGAGGTGCTGCGCGGTCCCTCGACCCTGGCCTATGGGGGCTCCGGCATCGGCGGCGTCGTGAACATGCTGGACGACCGCGTGCCGTCCAGCCCCGCCGCCGACGGCGTGGAAGGCCGGCTGTCGGCCTCGGTGTCCAGCGTCGACGACGGCTGGGCCTACAGCGGCGCGCTCAAGGCGGGCAAAGGACCGCTGGTGTTCGCCGCCGACGTCTCCAGCCGCCGCACCGACGACTATTCGATCCCGACCGCCGCGGTCTCCGACCGCCTCGCCGCCCGCGACGGCCTGACGGTCGACCCCGACCACAAGGTCAAGAACACCGACGTCGAGGTCGACGCCTATGGCGCCGGCGTCTCGTACGTCCACGACCGCGGCTTCATCGGCGCCTCGGTCAAGCGCACCGACACCACCTACGGCGTGCCCTACGAGCAGATCCTGGCCCCGATCGATCCGGACGCGGAAGGTCCGGTGTCGATCCACCTGCAGCAGACCCGCTACGACCTGCGCGGCGAGCAGGCGCTGGACAATCCGTGGTTCGAGAAGGTCCGCGTCTCGCTGGGCTACGCCGACTACGAACACGCCGAGGTCAGCGTCGAGGACGGCGAGGTCGGCACCCGCTTCCTGTCGCACGGGACCGAGGGCCGCGTGGAGCTGGTGCACCGCGAGCACGAGGGCCACCAGGGCGCCATCGGCTTCCAGGCCCTGGACCGCCACTTCGAGGCCATCGGCGACGAGGCCTTCGTGCCCTCCACCAGCATCAAGGAGTACGGGATCTTCACGTTGCAGCGCCTGGATCGCGGCAAATGGGGCGTCGACGCCGGCTTGCGCTTCGACACCCGCGAGCTGAAGACCGCCACCGCAACGCGCGACTTCGACAACGTCTCGGCCTCGCTGGGCGTGTTCTACAAGCCGACCGAGGCCCTGTTCACCGCCCTGACCCTGTCGCGCAACGGCCGCGCCCCCACCGAATTCGAACTGTTCGCCGACGGCCCGCACCCGGGCACCGGCGGCTACGAGGTGGGCGACGACAGCCTGGATTCCGAGACGGTCACTTCGCTGGAGGCCACGGCCCGCTGGAACAGCGACCGCCTGCGCCTCGAAGGTCATCTGTGGGCCGCCAAGTACGACAGCTTCATCGAGGAGGCCCCGACCGGCGAGATCGAGGACGACCTTCCTGTCTTCCAGTACTTCCAGACCAAGGCCGATTTCCACGGCGCCGAGCTGGAGGCCAGCTACGAAGCCTGGCGCGGGGCGTCCCAGTCGATCCGCCTGGAGACCACCTTCGACTGGGTGCATGGCGACACCGACGCCGGCGTTCCGGCCCGCATCCCGCCGTGGGCCCTGGGCGGCAGCGTGGTGTGGACCGCCCCGCGCGTGGAGACCACCCTGGAGGTGCGCCGCGTGGCCGAGCAGGATCGGGTCGCGGACTTCGAGTTGCCGACCGACGGCTACACGGTGGTCAATCTGAAGGCCACGTTCAAACCGATCGAAGGCTCGCCGCTGCGCCTGTTCATCGACGGCCGCAACCTGACCGACGCCGAGATCCGCGAGCACGTCTCGTTCCTCAAGGACATCGCCCCGTCGCCGGGTCGTTCGGTCCGGGCGGGCGTGGCCTGGAAGTTCTGAGGGCGCTGGAAACGATGACAGTGTTCTCGGACTCCTTCGCGTACTGAGCGAAACGGGCGTCCAGCTTAACCGTAAGGCGGAGGGGTTGATTGCGAGGCCCCTCCGGATCGGCTAGAAGCGCCGGACCTTCTAAGGGCGTCTAAGCGCAATAGACGTCCGTTCATTAGCCTTATGTCGAGCTGTTCATGGAAACGACCCAACCCGCCGGCGGCATCTCCGGCAACGTCCTGTTCTACGCCTCGCCGGAGCCGCTGAACCGCGAGCAGCACGCGAAGCTGGCCCTGGTCCACAAGGACAAGCCCTATAGCTTCGCCCTGAAAGGCACCGCCGTTCCGCTGGCCGTGACCGAGTTCGCCCCGGCCGCCCTGAGCTATCCGGTGATCTTCGCCGGCGAAGATCGCGTTCCGCTGGCCGTGATGGGCCTCAACAGCGGCGAGAACCTGTTCGTCGCCGCCGACGGCAGCTTCGAAGCCGGCGCCTACATCCCGGCCTATATCCGCCGCTATCCGTTCGTCCTGGCCAATGACGAGGCCCAGGAGCGCATGATCGTCTGCATCGATCGCGGTTCGGACCTGCTGGCCGAAGGCGGCCAGACTCCGCTGTTCGACGAGAAGGGCGAGCCGACCGAATACACCCAGAACTGCATCAAGTTCTGCGACGACTTCGAAGTCGAGCGCCGCCGCACCGACTCGTTCGTGCAGCTGCTGAAGGACAACGACCTGTTCGAACTGAAGACGGCCGTCTTCACCCCGGTCGACGCCAACGGCCAGGCCGGCCAGCCGCAGACCGTGGCCGAGTACTTCGGCGTCTCGGAAGAGAAGCTGAACGCCCTGCCGGCCGAGAAGATCAAGGAGCTGCAGACCAGCGGCGCCCTGGCCCAGATCTACGCCCACCTGGTCTCGCTGGTCGGTTGGGATCGCCTGATCGCCCTGGCCACCCAGCGCCAGGCCGCCGCCAACGGCGCGCTGAACTAAGCTTCACACCCTCGGGTGTTGGAAGAGGCGGCGGTTCCGAACGGGGCCGCCGCCTTTTCTTTGATCAAAACGTTTGTCATCCCGGGCGAGCGAAGCGAAGACCCGGGACCGCCGGAAGCTCAGCGCTCAGGCCCCGGTCCCGGATCGGCGCGCTGCGCGCTTGTCCGGGATGGCAGCCTCTTGGGTTTTCTCCCTACCGCGCGAAGATGCTCCGCGTCAGGCACGAGAAAACCAGGCGTCCGGCCTCGTCCAGCAGGTCGTGCTGGGCGATGACGATGCCCTTGCCGTCGCCCACCGGATCCTTGCCCATCACCGTCATGCGGCCGCGTAGCAGTTCGCCGGCGGGCGGATTGCGCAGCCATCTCAGGGCGTCCACGCCCACGCGCTTGGTCTGGGGCCAGGCGGCGCTGGCTTCGGTGTCCAGCTTGGACCAGATGGCGAAGACCATGGTGTCGGGTGCGCCGCTGGCCGCCGGCCAGCCCGGCTGGAACGCCATGCAGAAGCTGTCCAGCGCCTTGCCGTCGACGACCGTCGCCCCCAGCGACACGACCTGGCCGATCTCGATGTCGTCGAACGAAGCGGGCATGGGCGGGCGACTCTCTCGCGAACACGGGTCTACGACCTGATCACGACGGCTTGGCCATTGTCGAGAGCGCTCGGAGAGGTCATGTGTCCTGTGTCGGCCTCGCCTGGATCCTGTTCATGTCGTTTCGAAAACTGTTCGCCGTCCTCCCGGCGCTGGTGATCGCCCTGGCGCTGGGCGCGCACCCCGCCAAGGCCCAGCCGGTCCAGACCGGCCACATCGAGGTCGAGCTGGTCGCGCAGGACGCCGGCGTCGCGCCCGGCTCGACGGTCTATGTGGCGCTGAGCCAGAAGATCCAGCCTGGCTGGCACACCTATTGGCGCAATCCCGGCGACGCGGGCGACTCCACCAAGATCGTCTGGACCCTGCCGCCCGGCTGGACCGCCGGCGACATCGTGTGGCCCACGCCCGAGAAGAGCCGCGTCGGGCCGCTGCTGGACTTCGCCTATACCGGCCACGTGCTGCTGCCCGTCCCGATCAGCGTGCCGGCCAACGCCCAGGTCGGGTCGGTGGTCACCCTGAAGGCCGCCGCCGCCTTCCTGGTCTGCGAGCAGGTCTGCGTGCCCGAGGACGCCGTCGTCACCCTGACCCTGCCGGTCGTGGCCGGCGTACCCGGCGCCGACCCCAAATGGGGCGCCAAGGTCGCCGAGACCCTGGTCAAGGCCCCCAAGCCGGCCGGGCTGAAGGCGGTGTTCGAGCTGCAGGGCCCGGTGCTGAAGCTGGCCGTGACCGGCGCGCCGCTGAAGGGCGCCGACATGTCGGGCGCGTTCTTCTATCCCTATTCCGGCAAGGTCATCGAGCATCCGCCCGAGCAGGCGATCGAGCGCGGCCCCGAGGGCCTGACCCTGTCGCTGACCCCCGGCTACGACTTCACCCAGGGCGAGCAGAAGCCGACCGAGCTGTCGGGCGTGCTGGCCCTGAACGGCGCGGCCTACGAGATCACCGCCACGCCGGGGACCATTCCGGCCGAAGCCGGCGGCCTGGGTGCGCCGCCGCCCGCGCCCGACAAGGCCCACGGCGCCGCCGCCGACGGCGCCACCCAAGGCGCGAGCCTGGGCCTGCCGCTGGCCGTGGCCTTCGCCTTCCTGGGCGGGCTGATCCTGAACCTGATGCCGTGCGTCTTCCCGATCCTGTCGATGAAGGCCGCCAGCCTGACCGCCCACGCCCACGACGCCGGCAAGACCCGCGTCCAGGGCTTGGCCTTCCTGGCGGGGGTGGTCGTCACCTTCCTGGCCCTGGCGGGACTGCTGATCGCGGTGCGCGCCGGCGGGGCGGCCGTGGGCTGGGGGTTCCAGCTGCAGTCGCCGGCCGTGGTCGCCGGCCTGGCCCTGCTGATGCTGCTGGTCGCGCTGAACATGTCGGGCGTGTTCGAGGTCGGCGCCTCGGTGCAGAACGCGGCGTCGAGCGCGGGCGGAAGCAGCTCGGGTGTCAGCGGTTCGTTCCTGACCGGCGCCCTGGCCGTGCTGGTCGCCGCACCCTGCACCGCGCCGTTCATGGCGGGGGCCCTGGGCTACGCCCTGACCCAGTCGCCACTGGCCTCGCTGCTGGTGTTCCTGGGGCTGGCCCTGGGCTTCGCCGCGCCGTTCGTGCTGCTGGCCTTCATCCCCGGCCTCCTGGCCCGCCTGCCGCGTCCGGGTCCCTGGATGGACGTGCTGAAGAAGGGTCTGGCCTTCCCGATGTACGCCACCGCCGCTTGGCTGGCCTGGGTCTACAGCCAGCAGACCGGTTCGATCCCCCTGGCCGCCCTGCTGGCGGCGAGCGTGCTGGTCGCCTTCGCCGCCTGGCTGTACGGCCTGGCCCAGGCGCGCCGGATCGCGGGCAAGGGCGCGATGACGCCGTTCGTCCTGGCGGCCCTGTCGCTGCTCGCCGCCGTGGCCTTGGTCTTCCTCGGCGTCCGCGCCGCCGACCAGGCCACCCCGCCGGCTCCTACGGCCAATATCGAAGCGCCCGCCGGTCCCGGCCTGGCCTCCGAGCCCTGGAGCCCCGAGAAGGTCAAGGCGCTGCAAGCCGAGGGCAAGGTCGTCATGGTCGACTTCACCGCCGACTGGTGCGTGACCTGCAAGGTCAACGAGGGCACGGCCCTGAAGGGCCAGCGCCTGGTCGACGCCTTCAAGGCCAGCGACGCGGTTCTGCTGCGCGCCGACTGGACCAAGCGCGACGCCGTCATCGCCGCCGCCCTGGCCGAGCACGGCCGGGCCGGGGTGCCGCTGTACCTGGTCTATCCCAAGGGGAGCGGCGAGCCGGTGATCCTGCCCCAGCTGCTGACCGAGGGCCTGGTGATCGAGGCGATCGAGAAGGCCGCGAAGGGCTAGGGCGGGACCGAGCCTTTTCTCGACAACCTGACTGTGGCGTCGAGGTTCTGGCTACACCCGCTCCGTCGAGGCCAGCCGTTGCGCTCAGCCCGGCCCGCTGGCAGGCTTGGCCCATGTCCAGCACACCTTCCGATCCCACGAGCCAGCCAGGCCCCAGCCGGTCGCGGACGGTGTTCCACCACCTGCTGGCCAACAACCTGGTCGCCAACATCACCAACTTCACGGTGTGGTTCGCTCTGACCTTCTGGGTGTACCTCGAGACCCGTTCCGTCTTCGCCACGGGCATGGTCGCCGGCGTCTATCTGGTGCTGACCGCCGGGTCGGGCTTCTGGTTCGGCAGCCTGGTGGACCACCATCTGAAGAAGACGGTGATGTCGGGCTCCAGCGTGGCGTCCGTGGCGTTCTACGCCCTGGCCCTGGCGGCGCACCAGCTGGCGCCCAAGGGCGGACTGGCCGATGTCTACGCGCCCCATCTGTGGATCTTCATCGGTCTGACCATGCTGGGCGTCATCGCCGGCAACATCCGCAGCATCGCCCTGCCTATCCTGGTGACGGTGCTGATCCCGGAGGACGAGCGCGACAAGGCCAACGGCCTGGTGGGCATGGTGACGGGCGTGGGCTTCCTGACCACCTCGGTGATCAGCGGCTTCCTCGTGGCCTGGGGCGGGATGTTCTACACCCTGGTCTTCGCCATGGGCTTCACCCTGGCCGCCTTCCTGCACCTGCAGGCCGTGCGCGTGGACGAGCCGCGCGCGGCGCGGGCCCATGACGCGCCCGCCGAGCCGCGACGGGTGGATATCGCGGGCACCGTCCGGATCATCCGGGGCGTGCCCGGCCTGCTGGCCCTGATCCTGTTCGCCTGCTTCAACAACTTCCTGGGCGGCATCTTCATGGCGCTGCTGGACGCCTACGGCCTGTCGCTGGTCTCGGTGCAGGCCTGGGGGCTGCTGTTCGGCTTCCTGTCGACGGCCTTCATCTTCAGCGGGATCATTATCTCCAAGACCGGGCTGGGACCCAATCCGCTGCGCACCCTGCTGATGGTCAACCTGGTCACCTGGTCGGTATGCTGCGTGTTCACGGTCCAGTCGTCGATCGTGCTGCTGGCCGCCGGCTGCTTCGTCTGGATGCTGCTGGGCCCCTATGCCGAGGCGGCCGAGCAGACCACGCTGCAGAAGGTGGTGCCGTTCGAGCGCCAGGGCCGGGTGTTCGGCTTCGCCCAGTCGGTCGAGCAGGCCGCCTCGCCCCTGACCGCCTTCCTGATCGGACCGCTGACCCAGTTCATCTTCATCCCGTTCATGACCACGGGCTCGGGCGCCGACGCCATCGGCGACTGGTTCGGGCGCGGGCCAGAGCGCGGCATGGCGCTGGTGTTCACCCTGGCCGGCGCGGTCGGGGTGGCGGCCACCGTCCTGGCGTTCAATTCCAAGTACTATCGCCAGCTAGTCGCCGCCTACGGCAAGGGCGGGGACCCGGAGGGGCCGCAGCCTCAAGCGGGGGCGGCCTAGCTACTTCTTATCGCCCTTGCCGCCGAACGGCAGGCGTTCCTTCACCTGGTCCAGCGGCGTGCGCGTCACGACCACCGGCGGGGGCGCGGTCACGACCGGGGTCTTGATCGGATAGGCCCGCCAGCCCGACTGGATCAGGGCGCCGAAGCCCTGGCAGCGGGGCAGGATCCGCACCGCCCCGGTGCGCGGCTTGGCGAAGGGCGCGGGCTGGGCCATGCCCTGGCGCTTGGGGTCGGTGAACTTCCAGTCGGTGGGCAGGCCGTAGCCCTTCTCGCCGCCGATGCGCACGGCCTTGTAGGCGACATTGGCCTGGAACGGGGGCACGCCGTATTTCAGCATCGCCCGCAGGAAGATGTCGTCGGCCTCCTGGCGCTTGCCCGGCTCGCCGATCGTGTAGAGCCAGTCATGGACAATGGCGGCCCGGGCCGTCGGCCCCTGCGGGTCCACGAACCCCTGGCCGTACCAGGGAACGCTGGCGAAGTCGGTCACGTACCAGCGCGGCACGACAATCACCTTGCCGGTCTCGACGTCGCAATAGGGGAACTCGGCGTCCAAGGTGAACAGCTTCCGGCCGTCCTTGGTCTGGTTGAACAGCATCACCGGCTGCGGGGTCAGTGAGCTGGGCGGGGTCGGGGCGACGACCGGCACGAAGACCGTGGTCTTGGTCTCGGTGGCGCACGCGCTCAGAACGAGGCCGAGGGCGACGAGGGCGGCGGAAGTCTTGGACTTGGGCGACATGATCGGCGGATGGATTTCGACGGGACGCGGTCTTCTGGACGGCAAGCTGGGCCTTATCAAGGCTCGATGGCGAAGGTGCGGCGATGAGCCCGTGCAGGGGGCGCGGAGTTCTTGCGAGTCTTTCGCGGAACCTGGTTTTGTGGAATCCTGAGCGCGGAGGGCCTTTTGCTCGGGAGCACCACCATGCCGATCACTCGCCGTCTCGCCGCCGCCGGCCTGCCCGCGCTGCTGCTGACCATTCCGTCCCTCGCCCACGCCAAGGCCGCTCCGGCCTTCACCGCCGTCGACGTGGACGGCAAGACCCGCTCGCTCGCCGAGTTCAAGGGCAAGGTCGTGGTGCTGGAGTGGGTCAACGAAGACTGCCCCTATGTGAAGAAGCACTACTCGGGCAACATGCAGGGGCTGCAGCAGGCGGCCACGGCCGACGGCGTGGTCTGGCTGACCATCGCCTCGTCCGCGCCGGGCAAGCAGGGCTATTTCGCCGACGGCGCGGCCGCCAAGACCTGGATGAACGCCCGCGGCGCCAAGCCCACCACCCTGCTGCTGGACCCCCAGGGCACGGTGGCCACGGCCTACAAGGCCAAGACCACCCCGCACATGTTCGTCATCGATCGCGACGGCCAGGTCGTCTACGAGGGCGCCATCGACGATACGCCCAGCGCCAAGGTCGAGGACCTGAAGACGGCCAAGAACTACGTCGCCGCCGCGCTGGGCGACGTAAAGGCCGGGCGCAAGGTGGCGGTGGCGTATAGCCAGCCGTACGGGTGCTCGGTGAAGTACAAGGACGCTTAGGAGGACGCCCCCTCCGTCGGGCTTCGCCCGTCACCTCCCCCGTTGCACGGGGAAGGAGAAGATCGCGCGCTTCCTCCTCACCCGCAAAGCGGGGGAGGTGGCGCGATGCGAAGCATCGTGACGGAGGGGGCGTCCCTCTCCGCGTTGTCACCTACGCAGGCGGCTGCGGCGGGGCGGTGATCACTTCGACATTGTCGTTCAGCAGGTAGACCATGTCCCGAAGGGCCAGGTCCTGGTCCTTGACGGTCTTGGCCTCGGCGACGGCCTTCAGCTTCTCGGGCAGGTCCTGGCTGATGCCGCGCAGGATGCACTTGAGGTCGTCGACGGCCCCGCGCTCCTTCAAGGTGACGTGGCCCTTCATGTCCAGGTCCGACAGTTGGCCGATCTTCATTCCAAAGGCGTCCCAGCCCTTCAGGGCCTGGGCGACCGCGGTGGGTTCCTTGGGCAGGCCGGCGCGGTAGGTCTCGGTCTGGGCCTTGAGGGCCTTCGCCCGGCCGACGATGTCGATGAACAGAGGCTCTCCCGCCACCGAGGGCGGCGCCTGGCCTTGCTGAACGACGGCGGGGGCGGTGCCCGTTTGCGCGTCGGAACTGAACGAAGCCAGCAGCAACATGGCGGAAAAGGCGACGGCGTCACAGGACATCAGGGGCTCCCGCAAAAAACGTCATTGGTCTGCCATGACGCGGCGGCAGGGGTTTGCTAAGCCCGGCCGGGTAAACGCCGATTTACCAACCGTACCCACTTCAGTGTGAAGGAACGCCGCATGGCCGATCTCGACGCCGCCTGGACCCGCCTGGAAAACGCCGCCAAGGCCGCCGGTGCAAAGCGTATCGTCGAGTTCTTCGAGGCCGAGCCTCGGCGTCTGGAAACCCTGACCCTCGACGTCGCCGGCCTGCACGTCGACCTCAGCAAACAAGCCTGGGACGAGGCGGGCCTCGAGGCCGCGCTGGACCTGGCCCACGCGGCCGACGTCGAAGGCGCCCGAGCCCGGATGTTCGGCGGCGAGGCGATCAATTCGTCCGAGGGCCGCGCGGTCCTGCACACCGCCCTGCGCGCCAAGGCCGACGCCGACGTGAAGGCCCTGGGCGCGCCGGTCATGGCCGAGGTCGAGGCCGTCCGCGCCAGGATGAAGGCCTTCGCCGACGCCGTGCGCTCTGGCCAGATCAAGGGCGCCACCGGCAAGCCGTTCAAGGCCATCCTGCACATCGGCATCGGCGGCTCGGACCTTGGCCCCCGCCTGCTGTGGGACGCCCTGCGCCCGGTGAAGCCCAGCATCGACCTGCGCTTCGTGGCCAATGTGGACGGCGCCGAGTTCGCCCTGACCACGGCTGACATGAACCCCGAAGAGACCCTGGTCATCGTGGTCTCCAAGACCTTCACCACCCAGGAGACCCTGGCCAACGCCGGCGCGGCCCGCGCCTGGCTGGTCGCCGCGCTGGGTGAGCAGGGCGCCAACCAGCACCTGGCCGCCATCTCGACCGCCCTGGACAAGACCGCCGCCTTCGGCGTGGCCGACGACCGGGTCTTCGGCTTCTGGGACTGGGTGGGCGGCCGCTATTCGCTGTGGTCGTCGGTCAGCTTGTCGGTGGCCGTGGCCTGCGGCTGGGACGTGTTCCAGGGCTTCCTGGACGGCGCCGCGGCGATGGACGAGCACTTCCGCACGGCCTCGCTCGAAGCCAACGCCCCGGTGCTGATCGCCCTGGCCCAGATCTTCAACCGGAACGGCCTGGACCGCCGGGCCCGCTCGGTCGTGCCCTACTCGCATCGCCTGCGCCGCCTGGCCTCGTTCCTCCAGCAGCTGGAGATGGAGAGCAACGGCAAGTCGGTCGGCCCCAACGGCCAGCCGGTCAAGCGCGGCACCGCCACCGTCGTGTTCGGCGACGAGGGCACCAACGTCCAGCACGCCTACTTCCAGTGCATGCACCAGGGCACGGACATCACCCCGATGGAGCTGATCGGCGTCGCCAGGTCGGATGAAGGCCCGGCCGGCATGCACGAGAAGCTGCTGTCCAACCTCCTGGCCCAGGCCGAGGCCTTCATGGTGGGGCGCACCACCGAGGACGTGGTCGCTGAACTGACCGCCAAGGGCGTCTCGGAAGCCGAGATCGCGACTCTCGCCCCCCAGCGCACCTTCGCCGGCAACCGGCCCTCGACCCTGGTGCTGATGGACCGACTGACGCCCCAGGCCTTCGGCGCCCTGATCGCCCTCTACGAGCACAAGACCTTCGTCGAAGGGGTGATCTGGGGCATCAACAGTTTCGACCAGTGGGGCGTGGAGCTGGGCAAGGTGATGGCGGGGCGCATCCTGCCGGAGCTGGAAAGCGGAGCCGCGGGCAGCCACGACCCGTCGACCACGGCGCTGATTAAGCGACTGAAACGCTAGCGGCGGTGACGCGGGCGGCTTGAGCGCCGACGCGGGCTCCTAGCCCCAATCGGCTCTCAGCTTCCGCCCGTATTCCCGTATCTCCCGCCCTTCCTCGATCTCGTCCGCTGTCTCCGGGCGGACGGTGACGGTGACGACCATGGCTTGGCCGGTCGGCATGCGGATGACGCCGGTCTGATTGGGAGCCAGGTCGATCGAGCCGGTCAGCTCGGGCTTGAACGCCCGACCCAAGCTGACCGTGACCTTCAGGCGCTCGCCGTCCTGGATCACGCTGGTGAACACCGAATAGCGGCTGCCGCCGCGCTCGTAGGCGCCGACGCGATAGAGCCGTTGCGAACCGAAGGCGGTGAAGTCCGACCACAGCGGGATCCCGTCCGGCGACAGGCCACTGGCCACCACTCGGACGGCCGAGCCGGGCTGGACCGATGAACGGTCGGCGACCGCATAGCTGATGCGGGCTTCGCGGAACCGCCCAGCGGGACGGATCGGCTCGGGGGCGGGCGCGGCGGCTGGGACCAGCGGCTCGGCCGTTGGTTGGGGCGCCGGCTTGGCCTCGGCGCGCTGGGCCGAGGTGAGGGGGCGGGCGGGCTGAGCAGAGGGAGCCGGCGCGCTCGGTGTCCTCGGCGGAGCCCGTACGGCCGCGGCCGCGGGCGTGGCGTCATAGGTCACGTCCACCCTGGCCGGACGGGCTGACCACGCGCCGGCCGCGCCGGCCAGACCCAGCACCACCGTCAGGCTCGCGCCGAGCAGGCGGCGTGAACGCGTGGGCGCGGGAGGGGTGATCAGCCGCACCCGCTCGGCCAGCGGATGGCTGGACCAATGGCAGCCGAGGGGCAGGGGACGGGCGGCCAGCTGGGTCTTGAGCATGGCCTGGGCGTAGGCCTTGCGGGCCTTGGGGTGGGCGGCCACCACCCGGGCGTCGCAGGCCAGCTCCTGGTCGATCTTGGCCCAGTGCGACATGGCGTGGGCGGCCGGGTTGAACCAGTTCACGCAGGTCATCAGGGCCAGGCCCGCATTGACCAGAGGATCGCCTCGCTCCAGGTGGACCCGCTCATGCGCCAGCACCACCTCGCGCTCGGCCGGGGTGTAGCGCTGGGCGAAGTCGGCGGGCGTCACCATGCGGGGGCGCAGCAGCCCGACCACGGCCGGACCGGCCCGTCCGGCCCGCGCGGCGCGGGCGAACTGGATCTGCCGCACGGTCTGCCAGGCCAAGGCCGCCAGCACGCCGGCCAGCCAGAGCCCGGCCAGCAGCGGCCGGACGTCGAACGGCGCGGCGGCGGCCATCGCGGTCGAGGAGCCCAGCGCCGCTTCGGCGGTCTCCAGGGTGGTCGTCGCGAGGCGGATCGTCACGACGCGCTCCGGGACGATCATGGCCAGGACGGCCAGGACGGGCAGGGTCCACAGGCCATAGGCGACCCGCGCCCCAAACAGCCGGCGCACGGGCAGGCGCAGGATCATCACCCCGGCCACCGCGACGGCCAGGGCCAGGTTGACGCGCAGCAGAATGGCCAGCAGGTCAGCCATCGTCGTCCTCGATTTCCGCGATCAGGTCCTTCAGCAACTGGACGTCCTTGGCCGTCAGCGCCCGGTGCTGGGCGAAGTGGGCGACCAGCGGGGCCACCTCGCCGCCGAACAGCCGGTCGACCAGGCCCTGGCTTTCGGACTGCACATAGTCATCGCGGCTGACCAGGGGGCGGTACAGATAACCGCCCGCCTCGCGCGAGCCGGCGATGGCGCCCTTGCGCAGCAGGCGGGTGATCAGGGTCTTGACCGTGCCGGGCGCCCAGTCATGGGCCTCGCCAACCTCGGCGATCACGCCGTCCGGCGTCAGTGGCCCGCGCCGCCACAGCGCTTCCATCACCTGGCTCTCGGCGCCCGAAATCCGCACCAGCCGCCTCCATTACCGAAAGTACATTTGTATTCTGCACCAGAATACAGCTGTATCACAACATATTCCGCCGCGCCCGCCAGCGGCCTTTTCCGAAGGGGGATCTTCAAGTGCATATCGGCCTCGTCTCAGCGCTGCTCGCCGCTGTCCAAGCCGCCCCGGCGGCCGCGCCCGCGTCGCCGCCCGCCGCCACGCCGCAGAAGCCCGCGGCCGAGGCCTCCACGGGCGTCAGCGCGGTGGAGGTCAAGGCCGACGCGCCCCAGGTGCGCACCTCGATCGACCGCCGCAGCTACAGCGTCGGGAGCGACCTCTCTAGCCAGGCCGGCACCGTCGCCGACGCCCTGCGCAACATCCCCTCGGTCGAGGTCGACCTGCAGGGCAATGTCAGCCTGCGCGGCGATCCGTCGGTGACCATCCTGATCGACGGCAAGCCGTCCGGCCTGTTCCAGGGCGAGGGGCGCGGCCAGGCGCTGCAGCAGATGTCGGCCGACCGCATCGACCGGGTCGAGGTGGCCACCAACCCCTCGGCCGAGTTCCGGGGCGACGGCACGGGCGGGGTCATCAACCTGATCACCAAGAAGGCCAAGGGCGCGGGCCGCACCAGCGGGCTGCGCCTGACCACCGGCGACAACGGCCGCGGGGGGATCAGCGGCAATGTCGGCTACAACGGCGGCAAGCTGTCGGCCTCGGGCGACCTCAACTATCGCCGTGATACGGCCGACCAGGAGGATTACGAGCGCCGGTGGCAGGCCGATCTCGACAGCGAGACCAAGGGCAAGACCCAGCTGGACTTCGAGAGCGTCACCAGCCAGGGCACGGTCGACTATGACCTGACCGACAAGCTGCGGCTGAGCGGCGAGGCGCGGCTGTCGCGGTTCGACCTGGCGGTGGACAGCCGGTCCCACACCGATCGCGCGGACGGCGCCGGCGTTCCCACCCGGGCCTATGACCGCGACCTGACCGTCCGCCAACGGCGGGACAACGCCGCGATCAGCAGCGCCCTGCGCCGCAAGTTCGACGGCGACGGCCACGAGCTGACCCTGAAGCTCAGCTATGACGTCACCGATGACAACCGCGTGCGCACCGGCAATACCGTCGACAGCCTGCCCGTCGCCGCCAGCGCCCTGGACCAGCAGCGGCTGGGCTACGATGTCCGCCAGACCGATCTGCGGGGCGACTACGTCCGGCCGATGAGCGAGGGGCGGACCCTGAAGCTGGGGTTCGACGTGCAGTTCGATGACAACAGCTATCAGAACCAGGGCTATCGCGGCCTGGCCCTGGAGGGCCTGGTCCCCGATCCGCTGCTGACCAGCGACTTCCTCTATGAGCAGACCCTCAGCCAGGCCTACGCCACCTTCGAGCAGCCGGTGGGCGATCTGACCGTGCTGGCCGGCCTGCGCTACGAGAAGTCCCAGCTGGACCTGGCCACGCCCGACCGGCGGGACGAGAACGATACCGCCGACTGGCTGCCCAGCCTGCACCTGTCCTATCCGCTGGGCGAGACCCAGAAACTGACCGCCAGCTACAGCGAGCGCCTGCAGCGCCCGGGGCCGTTCGACCTGAACCCCGTGCCGTTCATGCAGGATCCGTTGAACTACCGGATCGGCAATCCCAACCTGAAGCCCCAGGAGACGCAGTCGTTCGAGCTGGGCTGGCAGTACCGCAAGGCCCCGACCCTGGCCATGGCCACCCTGTACTATCGCCTCAATGACAAGGTGATCAGCGACGTGGTCACCGACATCGGCGGCGGGGTGTTCGTCACCACCAAGGCCAATGTCGCCCAGACCCGCGCCGGCGGCCTGGAGCTGGTGCTGAACGGCAAGCTCTCCAAGAGCCTGACCTATACGTTCAGCTCCAACCTGTACTGGAACCAGCTGGACGGCTCGAACCTCGGCTTCACGCATGACCGTTCGATCACCACGGTCTCGGGACGCGGCAGCCTGAACTGGCAAGCCACGGCCAAGGACCTGATCCAGCTCAACGGCTTCACCAGCGCCAAGCGCCTGACGGCCCAGGGCTACGCCATGCCCCAGACCGGGATCGACCTGGGGTATCGCCGCAAGATCGACGATCAGCTGTCGCTGGTGGTCACCATCCAGGACGTGCTGGGCCTCTATCGCGAGAAGCAGGTGATCGATACGCCGAACCTGAAGAGCCTGGTGGTCCGCGATGTCGACGCCCGGATGATCCGCGTCAGCCTGGCCTGGACCTTCGGGAGCGGCAAGGGCCGCAAGGATCCCGGCTTCGACTTCCAGGGCGCGGGCGGGCCTTCCTAGGGGAGGGCCCGCCGCCGTCACCCCTAGAACGTCTTGCGCAGACGCAGGGTCACGAAGGTGTTGGGGTTGATGTCGCGTTCCTCGGTGAAGGCCACCGGCCGGGGCGGGGTGCGGCCGGCATAGACCGTGCGGCGGATCACGAAGTCGTCCCAGATGTTCAGCTGGGCGCGCAGCGACAGGCTCGGGGTGGGCTTGTACTCGACGAAGCCCTCCAGATAGCCCGCCCCGCGCCAGCTGCTGGTCTGGTCTGGGTCGTAGGTGCCCTGGCCTAGCAGCGGCAGCCAGTTGATCCCCCACTGGGTCTTCCAGGTCACGATGTCCTGCTGGAAGCCGATATTGGCCTGGGTCGGCCGCACGCCCGAGATCGGACGGTCCTCGCCCGTGGTCGGGTCGGTGACGTGGGTCTCGTTCCAGTCGTTCTTGAAGGTGAAGCGGCCGCCCTTGATCCCCCAACGGTCGGTGGGGATCACGATGTTGACCGACAGCTTGTCCAGCGTGCCGTCGCCGATATTGCCCGTCGCCGACAGGCCGCCCGGCAGGGGCAGGCGGTCGATCACGTCGATGATCTCGTCGTGGCGGTAGCCGATCGAGACGATGCCCTCGCCCCAGAAGCGGCGCTCGAAAGTGATCTCGTTGATCCAGCGCTGCTCGGGCACCAGGTCGACATTGCCGCCGTACACGTTGCCCTCGTCGAAGTCGGACGAGGCCACGAAGTCGCCGAAGTCCAGCTGGCCCAGCTCGCGCTCGAAGCGGTAGCGCACCTGGTAGTTGGCCCTGGGCGTCCAGGTCGCCTGGAAGCGGGGCTTGGCGTAGAAGAAGCTCTCCTCGGCCGAGGCGTCGCCCGACTGCTTGATCGTCGAGGTCTCCAGCCGCAGCCCGCCCTCCAGGGTCAGGCGCGGATTGACCCGCCAGGTGCCCTTGGCGAAGGCCTCGCCGCGCAGCTCCTCCACCTTGACCGAGGCGCTGGGCAGCGGCACGGCCACGCCGCCTTCCTCATAGGCCTGCTGGGTGTCCAGCATGTTGTAGGCCACCTCGCCGCCGGCCTCGAGGGTCAGGTTCGCGCTGCGCTCGTGGCGGACCAGGGCGCGGACGATGGACTCCGACGAGTCGCCCTCGGCCGTGAACCGGGCGTCCGGCGAGACCACGCCGCCCTCGGTCTGGCTGCCGAAGGCTTCTTCCTCGAAGTGCTCGAACTGGTGGATCAGCCGGGTCTCCAGCGTCCAGCGCGGCTTCAGCGGCTTGACCCAGGTCAGGCCCAGCTCGCCCGATTTCGTGTCCTCGGCGTAGTCGCTGAACGAGCGGTCGGGACCGCCGGTCACGCCGATCTCCTGCCACTCCTGCCAGTCGTGGATGCCGTACTGGGCCGTGGCGTCCAGCTTGCCGCCGCCCACCGGGCCCGACCAGTTCAGGCGGATCGAATCGCCGCCGCCCCAGCCGTCGTTCTGGAACGGCAGGTCCGACTTCACCGCCCCCGTCGCGTCGCGGACGATCGCCCGGCCCGGGCCGTTGGAATCGCTGGTCGAGGTGCCGTCGCTCAGCAGCACGCTCCAGCTGCGGTCGCCGTTCTTGGCCGTGAACTGGTAGCTGCCGCCATAGACGTCGTGGCCGCCGTCGAACAGGCTGGCGTTCCAGGTGACGATCGACTGGCGGCTGGCGGCCGTCTTCAGGATCACGTTCACCACCACCGAATAGCCCTGCATGTCGATGCCGGCGGCCCCGCCGCGGATCAGCTCGATGCGGTCCACCTGGCTGGCCGGCGTGCGCTCCAGCACGTCGGTGCCCTGGTCGTTCTTCGAGGCCGGGCGGTTGTTGTTGATCAGGATGTTGCCGACTGAACCCTCGAAGCCGCGGGTCCCGGCGCCGTCGTCGGGCGTGAAGCCGGGCACCCGCTCGACCATGTCCAGGGCGGTGTTGGGGCGCTGGCCGGCGAAGAAGTCGGGCGTGAAGACCAGCACGCCCTTCTGGGCGGCGTCGTCCAGCGGGGCCGAGCTGGTCGGACCCGTCGGGATCGGCGCCTGGGCGGCCTGCGGCGCGGCGTCGGCGGCGTAAGCGGTGGTGGTCAGCAGCGCGGCGGCGGTCGCCAGCAGCATGGTCTTGGTCATCGTGTCATCCCCTCAGATGGCGCGATAACTGCCGACCGCGGACGGTCATCTCAAGTTACAAGCCGGAAAGGTGGGTTACTTCGGTGTCACATTACACAGCGTTCATGTTGGTGGACTGTGAGGGGCTGTGGATAAATCAGTAAAGGCGTCGTTAAGACTTGAATGAACCTGCGGAACACTGAGTGGCGGAGCGCGCGCCGCCAGGGATACGCCCTCGCGGCGTAGGACGGCCTTTGATCCTATTTCCGCGAAAGGACCAATCGGGTCGCGGCCTCCATCTGGGCGTCGCGATCGCTGGCGATGTCCCTTGCGGAGGTCGGCACGGCGATGTCGGGCTCGATGGCCGAGTCTGGCTGCGGTGTCGTCGGGAAGCTTGCGATCAACGGCAGGTCGACCTCAAGACCCGAGGCAGGGAGTTTCAAGAAGAAGAACGCGCCGCCATTGATGCCTCGACGATTGCCGCCGGTCGTTTGTCCGACCAGGGTCGCCAGGCCATGATCCTTGACCGTCTGATCGAAGCCGAAGGTCGCCGAGCTGTTCGACGCGTCGCAGAGAACGGCCACCTTGCCTTTGAAGCGCCGCCCTTCCGGACGGATGAGGCTGGTCTCGCCATCGTCGTCATAACGGGTCAGACGATAGAAGCCCGGGCGGTCGGGGCTGGCGACGGCGGCGTCGCCCCAATCCAGGAAGCTGCGGTCCCAGGTGCTGAGATACGGCTCCAGGGCTTTCGGCGCCTTGCGATATCGGGTCCATCTTTGGTCGCGGGATAGGGCCAACGGGCGATCGATCAGGCGGCTGATGATGACGTTGCCGCAGTCCTGTCCGCCTTCATTGCCCCGAAGGTCAACGACAAGGGCGCGCGCCTGGTCGCCGGTCAGCGCGTCCATGGCGGCCCCCAGCCAGCCTCGCCAGTCGAAGCGGGACTCGTAGAGCGCCCAACTGGGCATGGTCAGGCGATGGACGCCGTCGGCCCCCCTGTCCAGGGTCCATGGATTGACGTCCTGGGCGATCTCGGCCGAAGTCGACCGGCCCGCCCGTCGCTCGGCCAGGGTCTGGAGGCGCGCGCGGACCACCTGTCCGTTCGCCAGGGAGAACGCGCCGGCGTCCTTGAGCGGAAGCATCAGGGGCAGGTGGATGTCGAAGGTCTCGTAGCGGTCTTCGCCCCGAACCTCCATCAGACTGATCCTCTTCCCAAGGTTCGAGCCGTCGGCCCGCGCCAACGGAACCAAGCGCGCGAGCAGTTCGCGGGTTGGGACCCCGTTGATCGCCGTGATCACGGCGCCGCGCGGGAAAAGCCCGGCGCCGCTGTCGTCTCGGGTCACCACCATGCGGCCGTCGATCCAGCGGAACAGGAACGGCACAAGGGAGCGGTCCGGATAAAGCCGGGCCACCGTCGCGTCGCTGCTGTTGTAGGGGCTGGGATAGGTGTGGCCACATTTCAACGACGCGGTGACCCGAGTAAGCGCCAGGAAGCGCTCGCGAAATGACCCCGGCAAAGCCCAAGCCCGGGCCAGGCCGTCCAGGCGCTCAGAGACCTCGGACGGCGTGCTGTAGCGATAGACTCCGGGATGCATCGTTTCCCAGGACTGGCGGAGGATGGCGACGTCGCCGCTCCAGTCCTCGCTCACAATGTCGGCTAGGGACGGTCCGGCCAGGCCGAGGGCGAGCCCTCCGGAAAGTTGCAGGAGGCGGCGACGGTTCAGGAGGGACATGGATCGAAGGGTCTCGGAATTTTCGGGCCTAAGGTGTCCCTCGCGCTCAGCCGGCTTCGCGCCTCATTTCCTGGCCCGTCGCCGAAAAAGCAGGATCTGAGACCTGCCGCCGATACTGCGATGGCGGCGCGCCGAACCGCGTCCGGAAAGCGCGATTGAAGCTGGCCTTGGACGCGAAGCCCATGTCCAGCGCCAAATCCAGGAGGTCCTGCTTGGAGCCGGCCTCGAGCGCATCGGCCACGGCTTCAGCCCGCAGACTGTTCACGAAGGTTGAGAAGTTGACCCCGAGCCCGATGTTGATGGCGCGCGACACCCGGCCGCTGTTCGTCCCGAGGCGACGCGCCAGGCCGGCGAGCGAGAGATCCGGCTCGCGCCACCACCCCGCCTGGCGCGTGCGATCAGCAATGTCAGCGCCGATGGCTGGCCAGTCCGGGGTTCGTCCGACATCGCCCTCGCCGTCGACCTGGACGATCTCCGACGCGCTCAGCGGCGCGGGAAGCGCCGCCTGACGCCACCCCGCCACGCCCAGATAGACGCCGACGAGGGCCAGGGCGAGGTACATCCCTGTCTCCTGAAAGAAGCTGGTGCCGCCGATAGCCGTCGACCAAAGCCAGAACCCGGCTTCGACCGCGAGGCCCACGAGGATCGCGAGCAGCACGCGGCTGAGCCAGGCGGCGGCGTAGGCGTCGTCATCGCTGCGCTGGTCCGCCAGGCGCCGCCGCTGGGTTTTCAGCAGCCGGCCGATCCCGATCGCGTAGGCGGCCAGGCTTAGCACGCCGAGACCGTCGAACAGGGGCGAGATCCAAGCCCGATGCCCTCCCGTGTACCACGACCACTTTGCCGTCTCCGGAAGCGCGAAGCAGAGCGCGAAATAGGCGGCCTGGATCATGGGCGCCGCCAGATGCCAGTGCAGGTGCGGCGGGCGCGATCCGCCGGCCATGGCGTAAGCGTAGCCATAGAGCATCGGCCCGAGGGCCAGCGGAAGGGAGAAGGGCGCGAAGGTCAGCCAGCGGAAACGGTCGTAGGCGCCGGCGAACCCGATCGCATAGGGGGTCAGAATGCCAGCGATGACGACCAGTGTCGCCGCCAGGAACCGGTTGGCCGTGCGGTTCCTGGCCTCACACGCCAGCGCCCACGCCAGCATCAGGCATTGCAGGATCGCCGCGCCGAGCAGCGCCGTTCGCCAGCCGAAATGGAACCATCCGCCCATCATGGCCCCAGGCTATCCGTAGCGCTTCTCGCAAAAAAGAGCGGTCTCGCTGTTCCGCGCGCGCCACAAGCAGCCTCACCCCTTCCCCCCCGCCGCCTCATCCGCTACAAACCCCACCGCAATGACCCGCACGCCGCACCATCACGGCCACCACCACCATCCGACCTCGCCTCGCGGGATCGGCCGGGTCCGTTCGCTCTAAAGCGACCGCCCAGCCAGAGCCCCGCCCAAGGCGGATGGGGCTTTGAGCACAAGCGCCATCCGTCGAGACCTTGAAGACCTCAGGACCCGACGCGCGCCATGACCGACCAGAACGACACCACGCCGGAAACCCCCTTCCGCCCCGAGGCCCGCAATCCGCGCGGGTTCGCCGACAAGCGCGCCCGAGACCTGCGGGCCGAGCGGGCGATCCTGGAGGCGGTGTCGGCCGTCTATGAGCGCTACGGCTTCGAGGCGCTGGACACCGGGGCGTTCGAATATGCCGACGCCCTGGGCAAGTTCCTGCCCGACAGCGACCGTCCCAACGAGGGCGTCTTCGCCCTGCAGGACGATGACGACCAGTGGATGGCGCTGCGCTACGACCTGACCGCGCCGCTGGCCCGGTTCGCGGCCCAGAACTGGGAGACCCTGCCCAAGCCGTTCCGCCGCTACGCCTTCGGGCCGGTGTGGCGCAACGAGAAGCCGGGTCCGGGGCGGTTCCGCGAGTTCATCCAGTGCGACGCCGACACCGTCGGCTCGGCCCGTCCCGAGGCCGACGCCGAGATCATCGCCATGGCGGTCCAGGGGCTGGAGGCCGCCGGCCTGCCGCGCGGCGCGGCGGTGCTGAAGATCAATAACAGGAAGCTCCTGAACGGCCTTCTGACCTCGGCCGGGGTCGAGACCGTGGGCCAGAAGCTGGCCGTGCTGCGCGCGGTCGACAAGCTGGACCGCCTGGGCGTGGAGGGCGTGCGCCTGCTGCTGGGCGAGGGGCGCCTGGACGAGAGCGGCGCCTTCACCAAGGGCGCGGGCCTGGTGGGCAAGGCCGTGGACTCGGTGCTGGACTTCGTCCAGGCCGGCAGCGGCGGGCGGTCGGACACCCTGGCCAAGATCGCCAACGTCATCGGCGGTTCGGCCCAGGGCGACGAGGGGCTGGAAGAGCTGGCCAAGATCGACGCGGCGCTGAAGAGCCTGGGCGTGGCCGACGACCAGGCGCTGTTTGAGCCGTCGATTGTCCGGGGGCTGGAGTACTACACCGGCGCGGTGTTCGAGGCCGAACTGCTGCTGAGCACCACGGACGACAAGGGCAACAAGCTGTCGTTCGGCTCGATCGGCGGCGGCGGGCGCTATGACGACCTGGTGGCGCGGTTCACCGGCCAGACGACGCCGGCGACCGGCTTCTCGTTCGGGGTGTCGCGCCTGGCGGCGGCCCTGCGGGCGGCGGGGCGCGAGCCCGGCGGCGCGGCGCGCGGTCCCGTCGTGATCATCAATTTCGACCAGGCGCACATGGGCGAGTATTTCGCCGTGGCCGGCCAGCTGCGCGCGGCGGGCATCCCGGCCGAGGTCTATCTGGGGACCTCGGGCATGCGGCCGCAGATGAAGTACGCCGACCGTCGCCTGTCGCCGGCCGCCATCATGCTGGGCGGCGACGAGATCGCGGCCGGCACGGTCACGATCAAGGATCTGGATCTGGGCCGCGAACTGGCCGCCGGCGTCGCCGACAACGCCGCCTGGAAGGCCGAGCGTCCCGGCCAGCAGACCATTCCGCGCGACCAGCTGGTCGCGGCGGTCAAGACGATCATCGGGGGTTGATGTGAGGCTCGAGCGTTCCATTCCGGCGGGGGCGCTCGACGCCATCCGCGCTCCGTTCCTGGCGGCCGGCGCCACGCCGACCGACGCGCCGGTGCTGCAGCCTCTCGGCCTGCTGCTGGACCTGGCCGGCGAGGCCATGCGCTCGCGGCTGTTCGTGGTCTCGGGCGACGCGGGCGAGGAGGCCTGCCTGCGTCCGGACTTCACCGTGGCCGTGGCGCGCCAGCACCTGGCGGCCGGTGACGGGGCCGGACGCTACTTCTACGAAGGCAAGGCGTTCCGCGTCGCGCCGCGCGGCTCGGACCGGGCCGAGGAGTTCCTGCAGGTAGGGATCGAGGCCTTCGAGGCCGGCGACCCGGTGGCCGCCGACGCCGAGATCGCGGCGCTGGCCTGGGCCTCGGCCTCGGCGGGCGGGCGCTCGGACCTCTCCCTGCTGCTGGGCGACGTCGGCCTGTTCGGCGCCTTCGTCGACAGCCTGGGCCTGACCCCGCCGCTGGGCGCGCGGCTGAAGCGGGCGTTCGGCAAGCCGCGCCAGCTGAAGATCGAGCTGGAAGGCGGCGGCGGCGAGGAGGTCGGCGGCGAGAAGAGCCGCATCGCCGCCCTGCTGGCCGACCTGCCCGAGGCCGAGGCCTCGGCGGTGCTGCAGGAGCTGTGGAGCCTGGCCGGCATCGAGCCGGTGGGCGGCCGCCGTCCCGCCGAGATCGCCCATCGCCTGGTCGAGCGCGCCCAGGCCGTCCAGGCCGGCAGGCTGTCGACCGGCGAGGCCGACGCGGTGCGGGCCTTCCTGGCGGTCAGCGACCGTCCGGGGGCGGCGCTGGACGCCATCTCGGCCCTGGGCGGCCGTGAGCGCGGCGCGCTGGACGCGGCGCTGGACGGCTGGCGCAAGCGCCTGGCGGGGCTGGTGGCGCGCGGCGTTCCCGAGGACCGCATGACCCTGGCCGCCGCCTTCGGGCGCGCGTTCGGCTATTACGACGGCTTCCTGTTCGAGGTGCGCAGCGCCGCCCTGGACGAGGAACGCCCGGTCGCCGCCGGCGGCCGCTACGACGGGCTTCCTGCTCGATTGGGAGCCGAGACGAAAACCGGCGCCGTAGGCTGCATGGTGCGCCCGGCGCGAGCCTATGCGGGGGGCGTGGAATGAGCGGCCAGATGATCTTCGCCATCCCGTCAAAAGGACGCCTGAAGGACCAGGTTGAGGCCTGGCTGGCCGAGTGCGGCTTCCGGCTGGAGATGTCGGGCGGCGCGCGCGGCTATTCGGCCGAACTGTCGGGCCTGCCGGGCGTGTCGGTGCGCCTGTTGTCGGCCGGCGACATCGCCGCCGGTCTGGACAGCGGCGAGCTGCATCTGGGCGTCACGGGCGAGGACCTGCTGCGCGAGCGCGGCGACGACATGGACGCGCGGGTCATGCTGCTGCGGGCCCTGGGCTTCGGCCGCGCCGACCTGGTGGTGACCGCCCCCAAGAGCTGGCTGGACGTCGACACCATGGCCGACGTCGACGAAGTGGGTCACGCGCATCTGGCCAAGACCGGCCGCCGCCTGCGGGTGGCCACCAAGTACGTCACCCAGACGCGCGCCTTCTTCGCCCGCCACGGCGTGGCCGACTACCGGATCGTCGAGAGCAGCGGCGCCACCGAGGGCGCCCCGGCGGCCGGCGCGGCCGAGCTGGTGGTCGACATCACCACCACGGGCGCGACCCTGGCGGCCAACGGGCTGAAGATCCTGAACGACGGGGTGATCCTCAAGAGCCAGGCCCAGCTGACGGCCTCGCTGATCACGCCGTGGACGGACGCCCAGCTGGACTCGCTGGCCCGCCTGCTGGCGGTGGTCGAGGCCAAGGGGCGGGCGACGAAGCTGGCCACCCTGGTCTGGCCGGCCGAACAGGACGCCAAGGGCCAGGCGGCCGTGGCCCCGTTCGTCGGCCAGGGCGCGCGGCGGGCCAACGGCGCCCTGCTGGCGGCCTCCGATCTGTTCGAGGCCGCCGCGGCCCTGGGCGCGGCCGGAGTCGAGCCGGTGACGGTCTCGCGTCCCGACTACGTGTTCGAGTCGCGCTCGGCCGTCATGGACAAGCTTCGGGAGCGACTCGTTGGGTAAGTTTTGACTTGTTTGTCAAAAATTTCGTAGGAGAACGGCGATAAGTTTGACCGGCCGGTCCAATCTAACGGTTTTGTGTCAAAAATATTGGTTGCCCCTTATGGAATCCGGATCGTTGCCGTTGACACCATCTCGGATTTGCCGTTTCTAACCCTTGCAAGGAAGAAACGAGCCCAAAGAGAGCTCCCTTCCTTCGGCGTTTCGGGGAGGAAACGCCCACCTAGATCGA
>Ga0102591_1001800_pt1 | contig 26717 bp, 22 predicted proteins | sample AraplaCol_mCL_r2_2_FD_76860 | JGI IMG/M metagenome (GOLD analysis project Ga0102591, IMG submission 76860) | Arabidopsis root microbial communities from North Carolina, USA - plate scrape MF_Col_mCL_r2 (SPADES assembly) (version 2) | ecosystem: Host-associated > Plants > Roots > Endosphere... | reverse complement strand
GGCCCGGGTGCTTGGAGACGAAGCCCGGAATGCTGCTGCCCTGGTACTTGCGGATCATCTCCAGGCCCTGGTCGGTCACGAACAGGCGCTTGCCGCTGGGGTCCAGTGCCAGATTCATCGGCTGCTCGGCACTGACCTTGAAGCGCTGCTCCACCTTGCCGGTGTCGGTGCCCACGGTGACCACTTCGCCCAGCAGGTTGGAGGTGAGCACGCGCTTGTTGGCCGCATCCAGGGTGAGGCCCGGTGCCTTGGCGTTGCCCAGGCCCGGAATGGTGTTGATCAGCTTCAGCGACTGGGTATCCACCACGAACAGCACGCTGCCCTCGCCGGAGTGGCCGGTCACGTACAGGCGGTTGTTCGGGGAATCCACCACCAGCTCGCGCAGGTCGTGGGTGTAGCCGGGCTTACCATCCTTGCCGACCTTCTTCTCCATCAGCTGAACGATGCCCACGGCCTTGTTGGAGGCGGTGTCGACCACGGTCACCGAGGTATCCACGGTGTTGCCCACGTACAGGCGGTTGTGGGCGTCGTCGAGCACCACGCCGAAGGCTTTGCGCTCCAGCGGGATCTTCGCTTCAACGGCGAGCGAATCCGGATTCAGGCGCAGCACCTGAGCCGGGCCGGCGGCATCGCCGAAGCCGCCCGAAGAGGCCACAAACAGCGCGTTCTGGGTGGGGCTGAAGGCCAGCTCGTACAGCCCCTGGGCCACGGCGGCGCGCTGCACGGAGGAAGCGGCGGCAGTGGTGGCAGCCTTTTCGGCGGCAAAGGCGGACGGGGCGCCAAGGGTCAGGCTGACGGCCAGCGCCAGGGCGGCCGAACGGAACAGGGAACGAGGGTGCATGCGAGCGTCCTTGTGAGAGGCAGAGGAAGGATCCTGGCTCGCGTGGCCGCTGGGAGGAGCGGCCAACCACACGGTCGAATGACGTGGGAAGGCTGGCTGGCGTGGCTATCTTAACACGGGTGGCCAGCGACGGGATTCTTCCGTCCCACGCCATGAGACGCCCCTGCGCGATCCTGCGATCCGCTTCGGAGGATCAACATGAACAAGATCGACCTTGATTGGCTGGAAGAGTTCGACCAGGCCATGCTCGGGCTGTATGCCATCAACCACAGCGACGCCGGGATGGATGAGCAGCTGCTGGTGAGCTACTACGACCTGGAGCCGCGTGAGGCGGCGCTGGCGTTTGGCAATGACTACGACCTGGACCGGATGAATCCGCTGTGGCCGCCGATGGGGTTGGCGCTGAACAGTTGAGCGCAGTCAGTACCCCATGCTTGCCGCCGCAACCTGCATCTCCTGCTGCACGCGCTGATCTTCTTCCTGCTGCTGCGTTGCCAGTTGCGCGGCGCGCTGTTCCTGCTCGAACGCCGCAACGTCAAACTGCTCAAGAGACTCCTCGAACGGGGTCTTCACTGCCTGCGCCGTTGGCATGCCGGCGCGTTGGTGACCGGGGTTGTCCAGCTCGCCTTGAACCACGAAGACGTTCTGGCCGCCGGGTTGGTCTGCAGTGGGTTGACTGAGCACTACGTGGTCCACGCTGTCCAGGCCGTTGCTCTTGGCCAGCACCATCAGGCTGCCGGTGAGGCGCTCGCTGGTCTGGTCGTAGCTGCGGCCGTGGGCCTCATCCAGCTTCTCTACGCCCTCGCGGATCTGCTGGTAGAGGGCGTGGTCGGGGTGCTCGGGGTTGAGGGGTGTCCAAGGTTCCTGCTCATCAGCGGGCTGCGCCACCCGCTCCATGGCAGGCTCTGGTTCTGGCTCTGGTTCTGGCTCCGGCCGTTGCTCCGGCACAGCCTGATTCGCGATGACGTCGTTCGCGGGTTCTTTCAACGGCACGGCATCCGGTTGCTCGGCCACCACCACCCGCTCAACCACGTCTCTCGGCGGTGCCTCTGTAACAGGCTCGTCGAGCGAAACTTCATCCCTCAGTGGGTGCTGTGTTGACGCTGCATCCTCCATGCTCGGCCGCTCGGACGTCTCAGCCTGCACCGCGATCTCAGGCGGGTGGGCGTCCACGCGGATAACAGTCTCCGGCACCGCTTCGGGGGTTCCCGGGTGCTCTACCTTCGCTTCTGATGCAGCGACAGTCGCAGCGAGGTCAGGGACTTCCACCGGTGGCCGTGCGACAGGTTCGGCCTCAGGCAGTGGCTGTATCGGTGTCGAGGCGATGTCGGGCGAAGTGGGCGCCGTATGAGCTTGTGGCTCGGCCACGGACGCTTCGCGCCGGTCCTCCTCTTCCTCAGCAGTACGAGCGAACGTCTCCTGGGCACGCTGCTCTTCGACGTGCTCACGTGCGCCCTGCTCAGCCCCCTGAGCTCTCTGGGGCTCTCGCTGGGCCGTGGACTGCTCCTCGACCGTGGTGCGCTCGACCGAAGCCGCTATCGCTGCTGCAGCCAGATGAGGGGATGGCTGCGAGGGAGGTGGCTCATTGGCAGTGCTTGGCTCGTTCTCAACCAGCTCCAGCACACGCGCTTCAGCGACGTCCCTGCCATCCGCCCGCATCGCCGCCAATGCAGCCAGCTGTGCGGCCTCCTCCGCGGAAGCGCCTTGCCGGTTGGCCTCCCTTAGCGCCTGCTGATGGGCGTCCCACGCGTCGGGCGACAGTGCCTCAATGCGCAGCTCCGGCGCGTTCTGGATTGGCACCTCGTCCGCCACGTTGCCTTGCACAGCGGCGGTATGCTGCTGTGACGCCTGAACCCTCGCAACGTCCTCCATCGTGGTGGTCGCCGTAAGGACCATGCGATTGCCGCCCGCATCACCGAATGCAGCAATGGCGCTGTCAACGCTTGGCGCGTGGGTGCGCGGGTCTGGTATCAGTTCAAGTACCAGGTCACCTTGCCTTCCATTGTCCGCAAGACCCTGCTCCACCGCTGCCGCTGTAGCCGCCAACTGCGCTTCACTGCGTTCGATACCGTGCCGTGCGTAAAGTGCTTCCACCTGCCCACGCACGCCTTCCGGTGCCAGTTGCACCGTGGCCTTGACCTGCTCGGCCATGTTGCCCAGACCGGCCACGCCAATCTGCTGGCTCTGCCACGTAACATTCAGCTCATCGCTGAGGTTGCCGTCAGCCGTGCCACTGAACACCAGCCCGTCGTCGCGCCATTGGCCATCGTCCTGGCGGGTGTACGTGTGGCCGTTGCTTGCCTGCAGCGTGCCTGATCTGCCCTGTGCGTCCTGGATGGCGGCGGGTACTGAAGGATTGTTTGCATCGCCAAAGTCGCTCCAGCGCCCTTCCGCGTGCGCCACCATATAGCGCGCCGCGACGGCGGCTGGCGTATTGGCAGCGTTCTGGGCGATCACGGCCCGCGACTGCGCATCTAGGGCTTGCGCCTGCTCCGCTGAAACCGGTTCGTGGCGTGTGGTTGGCGCACGCCCATCCAGCATCTGCGTGATCTGCAGCTCCCATTGACGGGAGGTGGGGTCGCGCACGAATGCCCTCCCCGTTTCAAACGGCGCCGGCGGGGTTCCCAGCTCAGCACGAGCATTCAGGCGATACGGATCCTGCGGCGGAGGAAGATGGGCCAAGCCCAGCTCGTACGACGCCTTGGCCGCCTGCCAGTTCAACTGCCGCTCCAGCGTGCCAGTCGCCACGTAATCGGCGCGGAAGGTGACATCTTCCCCCTGCGCGGTCTGAACTGGCCGCACTTCCACGCCTGTGCCCAGCTCAGCGGACTGCACCTGCTGCTGGTGCGCGGCACGTAGCCACCGCCCTTCCTCGTCGGTAGGGCTTCGGGTCCAGGTGCGGCCCATGGGGTCCACCTGGACGTAGATGGCTTTCATGTCCTTCTGGTTTGCCCACTCCTCACCGAGGTGGGCGCCCAGAACACCGCCGCCTACGCCGATGACCAGCGCACCCGGTCCGGTCCAGGAGCCGGTAGTAAGTCCAACACTGGCGCCGGCGACAAAGCCGCCCAGTGCGCCCCCGACATTGCGCCCGACGAAGTGCGCTGCCGTTGAATCAGCACCCGCTGCGTTGCCTTGGGAACTCAGCTCCACCCACTTGTGGCCAGAGATGGCGAAGTCCTGCGCCAGCAGCGCCACGCCGGCAAGGCCGGCGACCTTCATGCCCGGGCTCATGCCGGCGTGAGGCGCACGCGGGGCGTTCTCGGCGGCAGCCTCCACAGCAGTTGCTGCTGTCCCGGGTGGGGCCCGCGCCGCGCCGGGCTGCGACCCATGCGACATGTTTTCGGGTACATCGACGTAAGCGCGCGGTGCCGTCGCCAAGCTGGAGCCCGCGGCTACCCACTGCGCCCGCGTGGCCGTCATCTCTGCAAAGCTCAGGGTCTTGAACTCGTCCACCGGACGGTTGAACAGCGATTGCGCCACGGCATCGTAGCCATCGATCGGCCTCAACTGCAGACGAACCTCGGCAACGGTCACCGCGTGGCCGCTGTTGGTGGCGGCTTCTCGCGCGAGGGCGATCTCCAGCGCTTGGTACTCGGCAGCCGACTTGCTTACAAAGGCCAGCGGATCTGGGCCAAAGGAACTTACCGGGTATCCGTTGATCCTAGTGTTTGGATGTTCAAGTGCAGTGGTCAGCTCGAAGTTGCTGAAGCCTCGTCCTGCCGGAGCATTGTGGACCATCGCCAGCAGCGGCTTGCCAGTCGCGATGGCGTTTTCGAAGTACTGTGGACTGCCAGCGTTCCACATGATGTCCTGGAGCGCGCCCGAATAGTTCCTTCCCAGTGGCTCAATGCCACGCGCTTCCATGAAGGCCTTGAGGTTGCCCTCTGCGACTGTGAAGCCAGGGTGCCGTTCGGGAAATTCGTTCAGCTCTTGAACAAAGCGGCCCCAGGGCGTGTCACCAATGATCCCGGCCTGCTTCCGAACATCATCCACGTAATTGGAGGCATTGCGATAGTTGGGTACCTTCGATCCATCGGTACCGGAGAAGCCAACATAGTCGACTCCATCGGGAAGCCGCGCCGGATTCGCCCGCAATCTCTCTTCCACATATGCAGCGTAGCTCGTAGCAGCGTCGGGACCTGAGCCGGGAGTTTTGAGATAGTCGATGACCTCCGTCATCTGCTGAGGCGAGATCCGGCTTTCGTCCGCCTTGTTCGTGGCAGCACCCAAGGTCGTTCGGGCAAACTCATCAAACGTGAAGCTGGTCATGATGCCGAGTCAGGTCACGTGCGCTGGAACATGGACGTCCGCCAGCACAATCTTCCCATCAGTCAGCCGCTTCGACGCGGCTAGATTCTGAATTCCAACTTGAGCGAGTGCGTCAACAGTTGAGATTGCCGTGTAGTGCATCGCTTCCGTGTTATTGGTTTGTCCGGCGAAGGCATTCACCAATCCCTCCGCAAGTTCCGTTACGAATGCGAGGTCGTCGTTTGTGTCTCCCAAGGTCTTCTTGAACCGGAGCATGTCCTCCAGAACCCAGACTGGTGTGAGGTCCAAGGTGCATGCCCACTCCCGGCCCTCTGCCCTCTCAGCAACCGTTTCAGACCCGAAGACTCCCATTCCACCGATGCGTTCGCCATTACGCAGAAAGGCGTACTGAAACTCGATCGTCCTGCCTCCGCCTGCGTCAGAGCTGGGCAGCATTCGCGGTCTCGGAATCGAGACGCCACTGACAAGGTCAATCGCAGATCGTTCCCGTGGTATGAATTGGAGAGGCATCATAGTTCCTTGCGGGGAGAATGCCCCCTTCGACTTGAATCAATAAGCATAGCCACTTTCCAAGATATCTTTCATAAATGGAGCGAGCATACTTCGTCAGGACTAGTACCTTTCAACCCAGGCTATACGTGTGATGGCACAGCAGCTTCACCCAATACAACTTTCTTGTCAGGAAGTACAGGAATTGCCCCTGCAATAGGAACACCAGTCTGATCCAGGGCCTCAACCGAAGTCACGGCGATATAGCGACGATTGTCCTCGTTGTCCATTTGCCCGGCATATGCCAGGACCAGGCCCTGTGCGAGACCTCGCAGGAACGTGAGATCTTCGTCCGTGCTGCCGAAATCTGCTTTAGATCTGAGCATGGACTGGATGGTCTGCTCCCGGGTTAGATCGAAGGTGAATACCCACTCCCGGTACCCGTCGGTCTCAACGACCACGTCGGGACCGTCGAAGCCCAACCCACCTATCCGATCTTCGCCGCGGAAGAACGAGTACTGGTACTCCGTGCCGCCCTCACCGCTAGCCAGCGTGGTTGGCAGAATCCGAGGGCGCGGAATTGAAACATCGCTAGTCGGATCGTAAGAGGAGTGCGAGCGAGGCTGGAAGCTAAGACGCATCGGGACCCGATCCTGGCGACTTCAGATAGGCAATTACATCATCGATCTGGGCTGCGGACAGCGGGCTGCCATCAACCTTGTTGCGGGCACCGCCCAAGGTCGTCCGGGCGAAATCATCGAAGACGAAGCTCGCCACGGGGCCATCCTCAACCAGCGTGTTTGGCAATGCGTACTTCGGCGAGGACGATGGGGCCCTGCGGCTTCATCGCCGTTTCCACCGAAGCAGGTACACCCGCTCCAACCAGTGCAGCCGGGGTTGTAGTAGCGATGTATCGCAGATTCCCTTCATTGTCAGTTTGGCCCGCGTACGCCAACACCAACCCTTGCGCGAGTCCACTCAGAAAGGTGAAGTCATCATCCTTGTTCTCGATGATTTCCTTGAACTCCAGCATGGACTTGATCAACCAATCGTGGCCAAGATCGAAGATAAACACCCTCTCCGCCATCCCGTCGACTTCAACAGACATATCGGGACCATTGAAGCCCAAGCCGCCGATACGTGCATCGCCCCGATAGAACGCGTACTGATACTCCGTGACTGCGCTGCCGTCCGGGAGCTTTCCAGGAAGGATGCGAGGCTCCGGTATGGTGACACCGCTGATGGGGTCAAATGAAGAATCGGATTTACTTTGAAAGTGGAGAGGCATGAGTCATCTCTGGATGTAGATCGGCTGCACGGCAGCCTGCTCAATCTGGAGTGGGCCTAAGCAGCTCGTTCCAGGCAGGCCCACCCATTGAATGGAGGAAGAGTGCCACGCCAACGGGCTGGGTGGCGATCGGAGAATTCCTACCTGCCTGGAGTGTCGTTGTCCCGATGGCTCCTGCGGGATTGGTGTGAACAGCTGCGCGGAGGTTACCCCTCAACCAACCGAAGTATCTCCGTCACCCGGCGCTCCAGATCCCTTCGCTGCGCTTCGTTCATCATCGCCCGCTTGAGGTAGGCCTCAAAGTCCTCACCCGTACAAGCGTTCTGCAGCAGGCACAGCGTTCCCATCAGATCACCGGAGGGCCCGCAGTCGTACCCCATGCGGCAACCCGCCACCATCCAAGCGTCGCCCGCATGTTCCCCGGTCATCAACCCCGCCGCCGGACCGCCTGCGCTGGCAGGGTAGTTGCTCTGCAGCGTGGTGCCCATGGCAAACACGGCCGCTGCGTCATTGGATCCCAATACTTCTTCAAGCTGCTCTGCAGCTTCAGCCGTATCCAGCCTCTTCCGCTTGAACGCGTTGTCCATCAACCGGGCGGCCAGGTCACCATTTTCGGCGGCCTGCGCGTACCAGCCCGTGATCAGCTGCATCGGCACGATGGCCCCACCGTCCACTGCCCCGCATTGTGCGAAACGTTCGTCCGCTACCTGCTCCAGTACAGAGAGCTGCGCGGGCGCCCTGATCATCTGCTTGTTGAAGTCCAGACTGCCCATGAACTTGTCGCGGTCGATATTGACGAAGTAGCAGCCTTCATAGGTATCGGCCAACAGGCGCTGGGCCACGGCATCACCCGCCTTGGCCCGCTGTTTCAGGTCCTCGAAGGTCTTTACCCGGTCTACTTCAGCAGGGCCGCCTCCTCGGCTGGTGCGGCTTTCCGTGGCATTGGCGCGCACCTCGGCCGCAACAGCCGACGGCGCCACCTGGGCTTTCCCGCCCGGCGCGTCACCCTGCGTCGCTGGCGCATTCCACCACAGCGCAACGCCCACCACTGCGGCGACCAAGCCAACCGCCAGCCAACCTCCGGTTCTCCCAACCACAGCGCCAACTCCCTTTGCCATCGCGGCTACAGCCGTTGAATACCATGGAAAGGCAGCAGCAAGCACGCCCATTCCTGTCCCGTTGACACCACATTCCCTATAGTTGGCCCCAACCACTGCAATGGAATGGCCCATGAGCGTGATGTCATCCGGCCGGTGCCTGACAGTTGCACTCGCCGTCGCCCTGAGCGCCAGCGCCTGCGCACGGACGCCGCCCACCGAACACAAAGGGACTTCGAACATGTCGGAAGCAACTGAAACCGGTCGCACCCTCGATGGCCACACCTACACCGATGCACCGGTGGACGTGAAGCTGGGGCCGCACACCTTCCGCATTCCCGCCAACTACCTGGACAGCCAGATCGCGCCGTGGCCCGGCGACGGCGTCAGCCTCGTCATCGAGTGGCCGGACATGAAGCCCACCGCCCCCGGCGCGCGTGTGGACCCGCGCACCAATGATTTCCGCAAGGAGATCGCCGTGTCCATCGACTACATCGATACCGCGCCCATTGAGACCTCGCTGGAACGGCTGTCGTCCAACACCGCGGTGACCGCGGAAGGCTCGGTCGAGCGGGACAACCCCAAGGATCGGCTGGATCTGCGTGTGGCCCAGCCAGAGACGATGGGGCTGATTCCCTATGCCATTGACGAAGCAAAGATGGCGGCTTATTCCAAGGCTTACCAGACGCGCTACGGCAAACCGCATACCCGCAACCCCGGTTTCGAGGATGACTGGTACGTGGCACGCGACCCCAGCGGCAACCTCACCACGTTCATCAAATGCGACAGCAGCACCTTCCGCGAAGACGGCGTGCGGCTCGAGGGTGACCAGGTCATCCAGGAGCAGGGCGCCATTGCCGCTGGTTGCATCCACTACTTCACCGACGTGGAGAACAAGCTCTCCATCACCCTCGATTACAAGCGAGCCTTCCTGAAAGACTGGAAGCGCATGGAAGACGCAGTGCGGGATCTTCTGGCGCGCACCAAGGCCAGGTAACCCACGCTTACAGGGATTAGTACATGAGTGGATTGACCCAGAACGACATCCGGATCCTGACCAGCTACGCCGACGCGGGCAACCGCGAGCTGTACTGGAACTACCTTTCCCAGCTGCCGGGCGCCGATGGCTACGGAACGCTGGCGCTGGGAGTGGTGCGCAACGACAGCCTGCCCGGGCGGGTGGCAAACAGCTACGCGCAGGATCATGCACGGAGCCAGCACGACAATGGCTCTCGGTTTCCCAACGCGGACCTGAGCGAGCGGCAGTGGGAGGCCTTCGGCCAGACCCTGCTCAAGCGCGACCTGGAGCTGCGCAATTACTGGATGGGACAGAACCAGCCGGACAAGGCCCTGAACCTGCCCGGCAAGGACGTGATGCGCGCGCACGACCGCGCGTTCGAGCGCCACAACCTGGACCCCAACTGCTGGACACCCCGCGTGCTCCTGCAGGCTGCCCTGAAAGAAAGCGGCCCGGAGAAGGTTGAGCAAATCTGGACCAACATGCTGGACAACAACTACCTGGGCGCAACCCGCGTAGGCAGGACTGGCTATGACGCCATCGCCCAGATGGGCGTGGTGGAAGGCGGCCAATACCTGGCCAGGCTGGGCGCCACCGAAGCTACCCAGCTGCTGGAAGGCCGCTCGGCCACCAACCCCAATGTCATTGGCGGCAACAGCTACTACGCCATGTATTTCGAGGCGGAACGGAAGTGGGCGAACGTCAGCACCGGCGGCGGCCACGTTTCGATGCGGGAAGAGACCAACCCCAGCCGCATTGCCGAACTCAACGATGCCCGCGCCGTGCGCCTGGAGCGCCAGCAGAAGGCCACCCAGTTCCACGAGGATGACCCGTACCGCACCATCACCCGCAGCCCGTTCACGGCCTCGATAGACGGCGCGGCGGGGGACAGGCACCAAGCCCCCACCCGGTTGGCCGACATCGGCCCGGGCCATGCGGACTACGCCTTGGTGCAGCAGGTACGCGAAGGGGTGGCCGCCATCGACGCCAGGCAGGGCCGCGCCCCGGATGAGAACAGCGAACGGCTCACCGCCAGCGTGGTGGCACTGGCCCGCCAGAATGGGCTGGAGCGCGCCGACCACGTGCTGCTGAGCCACCAGACCACCGACAGCCCCGCCGGGCGGAATGTGTTCGTGGTGCAGGGCGACCCTGCCGACCCGGCGCACCGCCGCGCCTCCATGCCCACGGATGTGGCCGTGCAGACGCCGGTGGAGCAATCGCTGCAGCGGCTGGAGGAGGTCGGCCAGGAGCGCCAGCAGCAGGCGCTGGCACAGACCCAGCAGCAGGAACAAAACCACCACCAAACAATGCGCATGGGATAACACCCAGCGGCAGTGCCGCCCCGCCCTCCCAAACCCCGCGCGCACCCACCACCAAATTGCCTATAGTTCCCCTACCGGCACCCCGGCCCAGCACAAGGAACTGCCATGGCCCTCCCCACCCAGGAAGCGTCCGTCGCCCTCCTGATTGATTGCGACAACGTGCCGCCGGAGATCGCCGAGTTTGCCCTGCAGCGAGCAGCACAGGCAGGGCGGGTGACGGTTCGCCGGGGCTACGGCAACCCGAACACGATCAACAAGGGGTGGGAACAGGTTCTGGTCCGGCAGTCGTTCACCAGCTGCCTGCAGTTCCCCTACGCGCCCAGGAAGAACAGCACCGACATCGCCTTGTCGCTGGACGCGCTTGAGCTTCTGTTGGACAAACGTGCACAGACCTTCTGCCTAGTCACCGGTGACAGCGACTTCGCCTACCTGTGCCGCAAGCTCAGGGAGCGTGGTGCAACCGTCTACATCGCGGGCGCCGCCAATAGCCCGGAAGCACTGCGAAAGGCGTGCGATCAGTTCTTTGAGTGGACGCCGGTAGCAAAGCCCGTAGCGAAGCCTGTGGCAAAGGTGGCAGACGTGACCAAGCCCATCGTTGCGCCCGTGGCGAAGGTAAAGAAGCAGGCAGCGAAGAAGGCTCCAGGACCAAGCCCCCGCCCCAAGCAGAGCCCATCGTTCGTCGTGAAAGCAGTGGAGACACTGGCGGCGTCGTCCCCCAATGGCCGGGTGACGTTGAATGCGCTGGTGGAGGAGATACGACGCACTCAGCCGGCCTTCAAACCGAATACCTACGGTCACTCCACGCTGGCAAAGATGGTGAAGACGTACTCCGGGCTCAAAGCGAGTAAAGGCTCCAATGGCCACTGGGAGGTGAGCGTGGCCCCGAAGACCACAAACACATCAACCACCAAGAAGGCCTGAGCCGAGAAGCCACGTGATCAATCGGGCAACAAGATAGGAAGGAGAGCTTTGTGCTGGGACAGGTCACCAAGTTTGTGCTGCTTACCCTCTGCCTTCTGTTTTTTAGTGGACGCGCAGTCGCCCAGGCCGCACATTCAGATGTAGATCGAGTTGCTGATGAACTGGTAGCCATGGAGTTGAGGGACCAAGAGGTAAGAAGCGCGCAAAAGGTTGACGTGAATGAAGTACTCAGAGTTGACGCACAGAACACCCAGCGGCTCGATGCAATCATGAAGTCGATGGGCTGGCCGCGCATCTCTGCGGTCGGAAGAAAGGCGGCCGATGCTGCCGCATTACTGGCCCTTCATGCTGATCGGAATCCGCAGTTTCAGCGCCGAGCATTGGAGTTGATGCAGCCATTGCTTGAGATAAAGGAAGTGAACCCAGAGCAATTTGCCTATCTTTGGGACCGGACGCACGTTCCTCAGCGGTTTGGAACCCAAGGGGGATGTCATGGCACTGCGTGGGTTCCAGACGAAGTTGAAGATCCCGCTCAAGTTGAGTCGCGAAGGGCAGCTATGGGCATGAGACCTCTTTCCGACTACGTAGCGATAGCCAGTGAAATGCTATGTCAGGCTAGGCAGTAAGTGCGACAGCTGCAAGCATCGTCCAGCGAGAGATATCGACGTTGGCGGCGCCATTCCTGTTCCGTTGACACCACACTCCCTATAGTTGACCCCCACCAATGCAATGGAATGGCCCATGAGCGTGATGTCATCCGGCCGGTGCCTGTCAGTTGCACTCGCCGTCGCCCTGAGCGCCAGCGCCTGTGCCAAGGCCCCACCCACGGAAAAGGGAAACAAGGAACCTGCCATGTCTCAAGACGCCAGCCAGAGCCGCACGGTGGATGGCTACACCTACACCACCGCGCCGGTAGTGGCCCAGCTCGGTCCGCACCGCTACGCCTTCCCGGCCAATTTCTACGATGACCAGATTGGCCCATCGGTGGGCGGCGGCATTGCGTTGAGCTTCATCTGGCCCGGACTGCAGGCAGCCGCTCCCGGCGACCGTCCCACGCGCAGCATGGAAGACCACTACCAAACGGTCACCGCTTCGATCGACTACCTCGATGCGGTCCCCGCATCAGAGCTGCTGCCCCGGCTGAGCAGCACCGAAGCCACTACTGAAGCAGGCTCGGTCAACCGAAACGACCCGCGCCGCCGGCTGGATCTGCGCAAGGCGGGTACCAAGCGGTTCGGGCTCATTCCGTACGCCATTGACGAGGAGCGCATGGCGCAGTTCGGCAACGAATACCAGAAGCAGTTTGGGGAGCCCATTACCCGCAACCCACGCAAGGAAGACGAGTGGTACATCGCCCGCGCCGCCAACGGGATGCTGGCCACGTTCATCAAGTGCGATCAGCCTGAGGGTGGGAACGAGGGCCTGGCGATCCAGGGCGACCGACTGGTGCCCGATGAGTCAGTCAAGGTTTCAAGCTGCACCCACTACTTCGTGGACTCCAACGACAACCTGGGCGTTACCCTGTTTTACCCACGCGTGCTGCTGAAGGACTGGAAGGCCATGGAAGAAGCGACCCGCGCGGCACTGGCCAAGTACAAGGTCCGGTAACCCAGGAAGGTTCAGGAGGAACGACGCATGAGCGGCTTGAATCAGAAGGACATCGAAATCCTGCAGCAGTACGCCTCCAAGGGGAACCGGGAGCTGTACTGGAACTACCTGGCACAGAAGGAAGGCTCCGACGGCTATGGCCTGCTGGCACTGGGCGTGGTGCGCAACGACAACCTACCCGGCCAGGTCGCCAACGCCTATGCCCAGCTCGAAGCCAGCGACCAGCACGACCGCAACCCCAGGCTGCAGAACCGCACGCTGACAGAGCGCCAGTGGGAGGACTTCGGCCAGACCCTGCTCGACCGGGACCTTGAGCGCCGCGAGTACTGGATGGGGGCACGCAGGCCGGACCTGGCGCTCAACCTGCCCGGCCGCGACGTGCAGGTTGCCCATGACAAAGCATTCATCCAGCACGGGTTGGACCCGAACTGCTGGACCCCGCGCATCCTGCTGGAAGCCACCCGCAAGAACCTGAGCGAAGACGCTGCCGAGAACGTCTGGAAGGAAATGCTCAACAACGATTACCGGGGCACCGCGCGGGCATGGAACACCGCCGGCCATGCCTACGACGCCATGCCGTGGGGCCAGGCCACCGCCTACGTGGCCAAGCTGGGCGTGTATGAGCTGAGCATGGCCGACCAGTCGCTGCCCACCAGCAACCCCAACGTCATCGGCATACGCAGCTCCTACCACGTGTATGAGCCGAAGGCCGGCACCTGGTCGCACCACACCGAAAGCGGCTTCCCCATGCAGGAGCGAAACCCACGCGTACTGGAAGGCCTGAACGACACCCGCGAGGTCCGCCTGGAGCGCGAGGAGAAGGCAACCCACTTCCACCCAGACGACCCGTACCGGCAGCGCATCGAAACCCCGAAGGTGGTGCTCAACGACCTGCCCGGCCAGGACCCGAACACCCGGCTGGCCGCACTGCGCCCCGGCGATGCGCATTACCCGCTCTACCAGCAGATACGCGAACACGTGGCCGCGCTGGACGCCAAACACGGGCGCAGCTTCGATGAAACCAGCGAACGGCTGACCGCCAGCCTCACCGCGCTGGCCGTGGAGAACAAGCTGGACCGGGCTGACCACGTGGTACTGAGCCAAGCCACCGCAGAGGGTGCCGCAGGCCGCAACGTGTTCGTGGTGCAGGGCAACCTGCATGACCCGGCACAGCAGCGCGCTGCCATGGCCACTGAAACAGCGGTGCAGACGCCGGTGGAGCAATCGCTGCAGCGGCTGGATGAAGCAGGCCAGGAACGGCAGGCCTTGGCCATGCAGACCGAACAGCGCACGCAGCAGAACCAGCAGGAGCTGGAAGCCCGCAGCATGCGAATGGGGTGAGGCAAACATCCCTCCGGAAGCCACGTGCACATGGCTTCGCGGAATTACCCATCAGGGCCGGTGGCGCAGGCCGGCCTGGCACGCCCTCAGCGGGGCCTGCCCTGCCCCTTCGGTACTTCGCTCCCCACCGGGAACGAATCCCCCCAAACGTAGAGATCAACGCCTTGGGCGCTCCGATCCAGGTTCACGCAGTCCTGGATCAACGACCGCAGCACGTTCGTAGGCGAACGCTCGCTACGCCACGCCGAAAGCTGAAAGGCGCGGCGTAGATCGGGGTCTACCTTCACCCTCATGTACACCTGCTTCTTCATTGGATGACGTCCTCGGGGATGAACTGCCCCGACTCGGAATTGATCTCGCCGTGGTAGATCGTGCGCTCCACGAAACGGGGCACGCGCGGGTCTTCCACCGCCGGCGGGCCGAGCAGCTTGATGGTGATCACCCCTGCGCAGGCCTCGATCTGCAGCTTGCGGCCCACGTTGAAGCCCATCTGCCGCAGCCAGCGGCCGCGGATCTTCAGGTAGGGAACCTTCAGCTCCTCGTGGAACTCCGGGGGCGGTGAGCACGCTGCGGGCTTTGCGGTGCCGGCCAGATGCGCCTGGCGGGCGCGCCGGCGAGAGGGCAGTTCATCGAAGGACGTGTCGTCCCAGTGCGTTTGCATGTTGGACCTCCTGTAAGGATCGCCCCTCGCCGGGATGGCGAGGGGGTCGGGAGGTTAGAAACCGTCTGGCTAGAAGCGGCGGGCGTATTTCCTCAGGGGGTGTTGTATTAGCCACCCTCCCGACAAAGGGACGTCCAACATTGTCTAGCCAGAAGAGTTTCTACGCTCCGGAGACCACTCTGATGGAGTCGTCAACGGATGGGAAATCGCTTGTAGCTGTTGATTTCAGCGGTTTGGTAGGCGCTGCCTAATGCTTGCCGCAAATGGCTCGCTGCGGTCTCAAGATCTGGGATGGGGTGCACGCAATCTATGGAAATCGTTGAGTGGGCAGTAGGAAAAATGAATCGTATCGAGGCTGACTGGCTGCGGGAATTTGATGAGGCGATGCTGGGCTACTTCGCCATCGACCATGCGGAGGCTGGAATGGATGAGAGAGAGCTGTCCTGGTACGCGGATCTTCCGCCTAGTGATGCTGCGTTGGCCTACGGGCGAGACTTCGATCTGTGCCGCGTTGACACGTTCTGGCCGAGCCCGGGATTGAAGCACACTACCTAACGGGCGGATTGCGCCACATCTCGTCGCCTACGGCATACTTTCACCCTATCGAATCGGCGATTCGCACAGGGCGAGAGGAAGGTGGCATGGACGATTGGACCCACGAGCAGCTTGCTGCCGCCGTTGAGGCGTACCGCTGGATGCAGGTACGTACGGCTGAAGGATTGAAGCTGAATAAAACGCAGCTCTACCGGGACCTCGCCCTTAAGCACGGCCGGACTCCCAAGGCCTGGGAATACCGCATGCAGAACATCTCGCATGTCTTAGACCAACTCAAGGAAGAATGGATTGAGGGCCTCAAGCCAGCGAAGAACGTTGGTCCGGAGGTCACCGGTGTACTGATCAAGCTGTTAAAGGCTGGGCCACCCTCAGCTGTTCCCCCCGCCACCCTTACCCGGCTTGAACAGCAGCGTCAGCTCGTCGATGAATCCGGATACTTCCTTCCGGAGGGCGTCGAGGATCAGAGAAATCGAGCCCTTAGGTCTATCGTCCAACGCCAAGGTCAGAGGGAGTTTCGTGCCGCTCTTCTGGAAGCCTATGGGAGCAAGTGCGCGATGACCGGCTGCGCGGTTGTCGATGTCCTTGAGGCCGCCCACATCCATCGCTACATGGGCGAATTAACCAACACCGTCTCGAACGGCCTCCTGCTCCGGGCGGATATCCACACCCTCTTTGACCTCAATCTCGTTGGCGTCGAAACAACCACGATGCGGATTTGCGTCGCCCCCTCACTTGCTGGCTCCAGCTACCAAGCGCTGGCTGGGAGGCTGTTGGCAATTCCATCCTCAACGGCATACGCGGTGGACAGGCGTCAACTTGAAAGGCACCGCGCCATGTGTGGTTGGTAGATTCCACCTAATGGCCAAAGACCTAATTGCACCTATGCCAAGCGCTGCGACGCTCTTTAGGATTGTTGGCAAATATCCCCGGCGCCCGGGGGCGACGACGTCATCCACCCCGGTCTCACGAAGGGCCCCTGGCAAAACAAGGCTCTAGGTAGCGGGACCATAGCAGCGACTATGCACCCCGCTCTTCAACCAACTCCGCCCTGAGCTTGCAACCAGAATTGTAAGTGGTAGGATCCGTCCTAGGGGCTGCAGGTAGATCCTTTTGTCGTGGTTTCTGCGACATATGAAACAATTGTTGGGTGGATTGCTCCGAGTGGCACCGTAAGTTGCGCATGTCGCGCGCAATTGCGAATGAGTACCTGCAGCCCCGCCTCTGAGGATATGGAATGTCCGCGCTACAACGCCTAAAATCCGCAAGCACGCTGAGCGATGTCGCGCACCTTCTCGGGTTTAAGCCCAAGGCACTGGCGTACATAATTAGGGTTTCGCCACCATCCACCCGATACACGGAGTTCGAGATCCCTAAACGGTCTGGTGGATCGAGGAGAATCTGCTCACCGAACAGCAAGCTCTCACTTGTTCAATCACGCCTCGCCGCCCTATTGAATGAGTGCGAGAAGGAGATTGCTGAGCAACGATCCGTTAAACGACACGTATCCCACGGCTTTCGCAAGAATCATTCGATTCTTACGAATGCAGAGGTTCATCGCCGAAGGCGCTACGTACTTAACGTAGATCTGGTCGACTTCTTCGGCACCATACATTTTGGGCGCGTGAGGGGATTTTTCCATTCTAGCAAGGACTTTGAACTGAAGCTTGAGGCTGCAACAGTTCTTGCGCAGATTGCATGCCATGAAGGAAAACTCCCCCAGGGGAGTCCTTGCTCTCCGGTTATATCAAATCTAATCGGAAACATCTTAGACATGAGGCTCGCGGCCCTCGCGAAGCATCACGGATGCTCTTATACAAGGTATGCGGACGATCTCAGCTTCTCGACAAGCAAGGCAGTTTTTCCAAAAGAGCTGGCCCGCATATCCCCAGGAAATGAAGTCACCTGCTGCGCTGGGTCGGACCTTGAAAGTGCGGTTGAGTCTTCCGGATTTAAGATCAACTCACTCAAGACGAGACTCCAGTTTTCACGATCGCGCCAGGATGTAACTGGCCTAGTGGTCAACCAGCACTTGAACACTCCTGTTGAGTACCGCAGAGCTTTGCGTGCGATGGTTCACCACTACTGCTCAACGGGCCAGTTCTTGCTGAAGAAGATTGACCCGCTCACGGGCAAGCAAGCTGTCGGAAGTCCCGCACAATTGCAAGGAATGATTGGCTTCGCTTATCAGGTCGAGCGATGGAGGTCTCGGAGCGCATCACCTGTGGCTGGCGCTCAGAGCGCGATGGAGAAATTACTTAAGCGCTTCCTTTACTACAAGGAGTTCGCATCTCCGGCGCTACCTGCAATTGTGTTTGAAGGAAAGACAGATGCAGTCTACCTGCGTGAGGCAATTCGCAGGTGCAGCGCAACCTTTCCTGGCCTTGCGAGCGGCAGCGGAGCTGCATTCAAACTTAACGTAAAGCTCCACCGTGAGTCAGCAACAATGAAGAAGCTTTTCAACCTTACCAGCGGGGGAGACCCGCTGAAGAATTTCATAAAGGACTACAGGAAAACATTCTCAAGAATTGAAGGCCCAAAGGGACATAACCCAATCATTGTACTGATGGACAATGATGATGGGTTCACTGAAACCAAGAAGATGCTCGCGAGTAGCTACAAGATCGCTACCAATAGTGGAGACCAAGTAATACATGTGTTCGAGAATCTCTACATCCTTCTAAGCAGTCCCTTTGGTGGCGGAAAGCACTGCATTGAGGATTGCTTCACCCCGGCAACTCTCGCAACAAAGCTCGGGTCGAAATCGTTCAGCAAGGATAATAATTTTGATGCAAACCTTTACTACGGAAAGGAATGGTTTGCTGAGAAGGTAGTGAAGCCAAACTCGGGAAGCATAGACTTTACAGGCTTCAGTGGCATCCTCTCATCAATCCAGAGCATTGTAATCACTCATTCCGCGAAAGTTATCGCCACTAAGAGTGCAACTTTAAGCGTTCCACCTGCACCCGCGCCTGCAACTCCAACTGCACCCGCGCCCGCGCCCGCGCCACCACCACCGCCTTGATCTCGGGGAGCGTGCATTGCTATTGCTGAACGCCTAACCAGTGGACGATTTTTCTACATGGTGTCGCCGCCTACGGCCGATAGAACCGCTGCGCTTTGCCTGCCTCAATTGAGGTTGATCACAATTAGGTATCCAACTGCCCTGCCTGATCTCAATGGCTGCACCGTTTTGAGTCTAGTCGCATGCCCGACGTCCCCCCCCGACTTGAGTAGTGGGCGGGTTTAGAGTCCGGTGCTGATGTTAGCTTTCTTTGCCGCCAACTGCGCGGCGTACTGGGCGGGGGTTAGCCCGCCAAGAGCTCGCTTGGGTCTTTCTTCGTTGTAGTCGCGCCGCCAGCTTTCATTATTGGTACGGGCATGAAGCAATTGTAGTGACCCACTGAATTCCTGCTCAGGTGTTACTTTCCCCGAAGGAGACACCGATGAGCGAAGTGATGGAAGAAGAGATCAAGCATTGGACGGCCCGGCGCAAGTCAGCGCTGGTCCTTGAGATCATCCAGGGCAATACGACGGTGGCCGCTGCCAGCCGCCAGTTCGACCTGACGCCGGCTGAGATCGAAAGCTGGGTCGAAGATGGCAAGCGCGGCATGGAGAACGCCTTGCGCGCCAAGCCCGAGGACGTGCGCGAGCAGTATGAGCGGCAGCTCAAGGACCTGCAGGAGGCCTACGGTGAGGCGATGCTGGAGATCCGCGCCCGAAAAAAGCTGGCATCCCTGCTGGGAAAGGACGAGAGCTGATGCTCTCGGTCCAGCAGGGGCTGAAAGACGAAGGCATTTCGGTTCCGATGACCAAGCTGTGCCAATGGTTCGGCGTGGCGCGTCGCACGACGTACTATAAGCCGACCAGATCGCCAGCCAAAGTGAAGCCAGAGCTGGCCGAGCCGATCAAGGAGATGATCGAGGCAGAGCCCTCGTTTGGCTATCGCACCGTGGCTGCGTTGCTTGGTATGAACAAGAACACCGTGCAGCGGATCTTCCAGCTGAAGGGCTGGCAGGTACGTAAGCGGCCGCTTGGCCAGCGCCCACGAATCGAAGCCAAGGTATCGCGGGCTGAGAAGCCGGACCAGCGCTGGGCGACCGACCTGTGTCGCGTGTGGGGCGGCAAGGATGGCTGGCTCAGCCTTGCGTTAGTGATCGACTGCGGGACGCGCCAGCTGCTCGGCTGGCACCTGTCACGGACCGGCAAGGCCAGCACAGCCTCGGCCGCTCTGGAGCAGGCCCTGATCACCCGCTACGGCACGCTCGGGCGAGTCCGGGAGCCCTTCCTGCTGCGCTCGGACAACGGCCTGGTGTTCACCAGCCGTGACTACACGCGCCTGGCGCGTAGCTATGGCCTGAAGCAGGAGTTCATCACCCCTCATTGCCCACAACAGAACGGGATGGTTGAACGGGTGATCAGGACACTGAAGGAGCAATGCGTGCACCGGCATCGCTTCGAGAGCCAGACCCATGCCATGCGAGTGATTGCTGACTGGATCGCCTTTTACAACCAACAGCGCCCACATCAGGCGCTGAAGATGATGACCCTTGATGCGGCCTACGCCGCTACATTAGTCGCATGACCTGAGCAGAAAACGGTGGGTCACTACAGAGCGATCCAGGCAATTGAGACTGATCAAAGGGCAGGAAATGCCTAGGAAGAGAATCTGCCTGAAAGCTTCGACGACTCACGGCGCTTCCCTATCGGAATGGCGTCTGAGTACATCTACCCTCAGACTTCCGACTCCGCACGCGAGCGCAGCTCAAGCGTGAGGTGAAGAGTATTCGAGGACTTTACAATAGCCTCGATATCCTGAGACGCCGGCCGTATCGCTCAGCTAAGCCAAACGATACGGACACCAGTTTGCTAGCTAGACGTGCATGGAACTTCAGGCTACATTGACGACAGGCGCAGGCGCGAAGTCAAGATCGAAGGCATCACGACCGGAGATAGACAAGAAGTCCCTAAGCAACGAGGATGAGTACGGAGCTCGAACTCGCCCCTCCCTTCTTAGCCCCCAAGTAATTCGATCTTCGAATTGAACGTCAGCACCACGGATGCTTGCGCGGCCAGCCTGCTTGAATTTCGCGATGTGGATTGCCTTGTACGGCCGCTCCGCCGTGAAGGTCAGCTGGCAACGAATGTCTTTCAACTCCCCCTCGGCGCCAGGAGGGTTTCTCAGCAACTCCACAATTGGCGTTGTCGCCGACGAATAGAGTTTCAGAAGCCCGCTCAACATCTCAGGCGGCTTTGCATCAATTTGCGCCCTTCCGAAGGCAACTTTTCCATCCTGCCGGAATGACGCAAGATCGAGCACAGAAAGCCTGACCTGAGTGGCGTCCCTGTAGTCCACGCGCCAATTCTTGGAGTTAAGCGAGAACGGCAACAGCTTGGATTTTGACGTGTTCCCGGCCTTAACCCACGCGTCATCCGCCTCCACAAGCGGCACAAAGAATGCGTAGGACTGCGCACGCTTTCCATTCGCCCTAAGCTGGACGTCGCATTGCTGCCCAAGAAGGATGTATCGCCTCTCAACAAATGCGTTACTCCGATCCTCGGTCCCATCGAGTACGAAAACATCTCCGCAGCTGATTGGCGAGTACGCTGAATTGAGTACCGGACCCTCATCCCAAATTTCCATGCGCCGGAACATCTCAAGACTGTCGTGGGGCGCGCTCGTAAGTGCCGGCTTCAGCACGACAGGCTGCAGGGCACGCACCCTCTTCACATGCCCCACGATCTCTGGATCATTCATGAAGGAAGTGCGGAGCCCATCCGCGATCTTGGCTGTCAGCGCCCGCTCAACTACATGGAGTTCTGACACACCTTCGCTGTATGCACGTTCCACCATGAACTTATCCAACTGTTCAGGCGGGATATCGAGTATCCGATCTGATGCCGCTTCCATCGCGGCACTGAGTACGCGCCGCGCGGCCTCAAGAACGCCGTGCACGCTTCTACGCAAGCCAGCTCGCTTCAGGGCAACCTTAAGCTGCTCGGCCAATGCGTCGTCGTCCTCTCCTGCCTCCTCCAGACGAGCTTTGGAGATGACGCAGATGGGCGGAACAGGCGCGCCTTGATTACTTTCCGCGAAATCGCGTCGAATTCGCGCTTCGATATCTGACTCGTTGTCCGTGGAGGCCTCATGAGTGAGGATAAAGATCGTCCCTTTAGATCCACAAGCCGACAATGTAGCAAGGGTATCCAGTCCATTAGGGCCCGCTACCCTGCTGCTAAGATCGACAATGTATCCGAACGCCGCGTCGCCCTCCTGACACAATGGAGGCAACAAAGATTCCGCATCGACGAACGAGATCTTGTCAGCCGGAGCAATCTTGAGGAGGGCACTGGTACGTTCGATGGATCTTCTATCCAGCTCCCTCGCCGCTAGGGCCATCACTTCTCGCTGCTTAGCCAAGAATTCAGCTTCAAGTTCAGCGCGCTCTTCGGTCGTCAGCCTTTCGATAAATCCACGAAGACGGCCGCCCTCGGGGTCGAATTCATCGTCTGGAAGTACCTGGCTAATGCCCTTGAAAATTAGCTGCCCAGCCACTTCCATGTTTGCGAACAAATCCGCAAACAAGTCTGAATGACCTGGTCCAAAATTGTCATCGATCCAGATGGACCGCTCTACACCCAATGCCGTAAGCGCACTCGCCAGATCCATAGCCCCCTCGCTACCTTTTCACATTACTGAGATTGACTTCAAATTTGTAACGCCTTCCCACGGGATTCTTCTGATGAAGTAGCTCCAGATCACACCCATCTGCTTGTAGCAGCTGCTTGCAGATAAACAGCCCCAATCCTTGCCCACCATCTCCGTCCGGCTTCCCGCTCACAAACATTTCGAACAAGGAGTGCTCGTACTGCGGATCCACGCCAAGCCCAGAATCGCTGACGATGTAGCCCACCGGAGTTCCCTCGATGACGATCCGTTTGTCAAAGTCAGCACCCGACGACTGCTCCGATCTCCGCAGCCAATAGATGCTATTCCGCATAAGATTGTCGAGAACCTGCAGCATTCTGGCCTTGTTGGCAAAAAGTAGTGGGGCGACCCCCATCCCTCTCACGTCGACGGTGACGGATTCGCGCTCATACATTGCCTGTCGGTGCTCGACGTACTCGCGCACAAAACTTTCCACTGTGAACTCATCTCTAGTTGCACGGGACCGAGGCAAGAGTGGATCAATCAGCGACGCAGCACTCATTATGGCTGAGCACGAACTGCGAATCGCGTTCACATGCTTTCCAATCGTTGACGAAGAAGAAGCGCCCGATGCCTTTGTGATTTGAGTCAATCTGTAGCGAATCTCGCCCAAGTGTGTACGAAGCTCATGAGCCAACCCCCTAGCACTGAGGCCGATAGCGGCACTTTCGACCATCGTGAGCAACTGCTCTTTATGAGCATTTCGCTCATGCCGCAGCATGTCGAAGGCATCACTGGCAACCTCACTTCGCACAGCAGCATGCAGCTTTGAGATTTGCCCAACTACCTCCTTCACTGTCGCCAGAGCATCTTGAGATCCAGTGGCAATGGATTCTGCGCTGGCCCCTTCAAGCCCCAGCACTTTCGCGTTGAGCACATCGACAGCGCCATCCGCAGCATCCTGGAACTGCCGAAGGGCGGTTAGAGCTCCAGCCACCTCGTCGACGGAGCTTTCGGCCGTCAGACGCACTCCATCCTTCTCGGGAACTCGCTTCATCGCATAGAATGAATCAAGGGCACGCCTCAGACCCTCGAGAGCAGTATTTGAGAATTTTTTGCACTCTTTGGCGATAGCGTAAAATCCGCGATAAGCAGAGTTCTCTACAAACCCTTCGCGGTCTGATTTCTCAGTTAGTAGGTAGTTGTGTTCGCCAGACAATGAGAAGTATCCAATCGTATTGGACACACGCATGTGATAAGAGCTACCTGTCGTCATAGCTGTGGCAAGGCCAAGCCAGTCCATAGGAGATCTAACCTGAAATCCGTCCCGCAGGATCGATATCCCAGACATCTGCTTAATTAGCTTGCGATTGATTGCGATGCCACTCACAGCATTCTCTTGTGGAGCATCTAAATGGAAGAAATAGAAGGAACCGTCGAATGCACCGGGGTCTGATACAGACTGAGGGTCGTCCGGAAGCAAGCTCTCCCAGCTCCTTTCACTCTTGAATTCTACCAACCAAGGCTCGCCAACCCGACGCTTCTCGAAGGGCTTCGTCCTAGAGTAACTATTCAGGTATTCCAGGAATTCGACACCGTTATCCTCGCCGAAGGCCAAGTCATACTTCGCCTTACCGTCTCCCGTTCGGGATTCGCCGAAAAGCGCCTTCTTGAACCTCGCTGTCTGGATGAGCATCATCTTCCCTGCAGCGTTTCGATGCCAGGAGAATCTAAATTCGGCAACCGCCTGCGAAAGCACTTGATTGGTCACGGCCATGAGGGAGTGCTCACTGCCGTCCAACGTCAATGTGACTGGGAACGTTGTCGTCGCTTCGAAAGGCGAGACCAGTCTCGCCAGGCTCTGTGCGAGCTGATCGATCCTTCCGTGACGCCGCCAGTCGTTGAGATCTGCGAGCCCAAATACGCTCACCCGAGTACCCTTAAGGCGCTCGACGTTGGTCCTGACCAAGGAAGTGACGGGAACTTCATCCACAGACTCGGCTGTCTCACAGTCCTTCCATCTGAACTGTGCAGAAGCAATATCTTCTTCCGGCGAGACAGATGATTCAACGAGTAGAACGTCGCCTAACTTCATTGTTCCAAGTCGGCCCAGACCCTTATCACCCAGAGGCGTCCGTCCTCCCAGCGTCTTTCTCTTTGGTCCCTCGCCATCGGTTCTCTTGATAGAACCACTGATCATCAACCAGCTATTCCTGATGCCACTCGGCGGTATCCCTGCCCCCCGATCGACTATGGTAATCCGCCCGCTACAGGTCAACCGACGCTCGACGATGTCGTCAGGCATAAGCGTCGCAAGATCCGCAGCCTCCTGGTCATTGGCTCGGCGTATCTCAACAGCTACTGTATCAGTATTGAAAGTGTGCCCCCGAAACTTGCTATAGGGCCCAGTCTCAATCAAAATTTGCTCAGCGCGCGTATCTATTTCGATGCGGCATCCTGGAGAATCCGCATCGTATGAGTTCTTGACGCACTCAAGAATTGCCTGTTCGACGTCAGTAACTAACTCTCCCCCCAGCTGAACCAGCACATGGGCACTGACGCGCAGGTGAGCTTCGGCTTGCACACTGGTCATGCTGCAAACTCCGCAACCATCGTGATCTCGGTAGTGATCATTTGACCCTGCGAGTTCTTGCTTGGCATACGTTTGACAGGAAGTTCACGCTGTATTGAGGAGATCACTCTTCCTCCAAAGTGCTCAACTATATCTTCATTCACCTGATCAAACGGGACAAGCAGTCCTGCGGCACGCCTGTTGCCCGTAGTGAATACCCAGTGAGTGCCGCCCAGAGTAGATGGCCGGATTCTCTTCAATGCGTTTAGATAGTCCTGCATGAACGCGAGTACCTTCCGCACCTCTCGATCCTTACCAATCGCCTTTGCGTTCTGCATAAATGCCCTGAGACTGGCGGACACATCCATCACTTCTTGCGCGCTCTTCGCCGTAAGTACGGTCCCCCCAAGGCTCGATGAATCGAGCGAATTGGAGTTTCTTACAGCAGCATCGCGTGAAGCCGAGGAAAGGTCATTCCTATCAATCCAGTTCAAGGCCAAGTACGAGTATTGACCATAGGGAATTGTGGTTTGATTGTCCCCGTACGGCGGAGAGGTGATCACAATGTTTGGGCGCGTGCGACTGGGCGGTAGACTAACGCCTCTAACATCCCCGCAGATTAACTTAACTTTAGGCGTTTTCCTGCGCTTGGCCACACGCGCCTGATAGTCCGCTACCCGATCAAGCAGGAGCTTAACGCCAGATACGAAGAGTGGAATTATTCTGGAGGACTCTGGCATTGCGCCGTCCGCGCGGATATGCAACTTGTAGGTGCTCGTACGACTGTTGGAGGAAAGTCGGATAGTGTCCGCGAGGATCACCCATAGAAGCTTTCGCACCGATGCATCTTCTACACGCTGAACGGCTCGCCTAATGCGAGAGATTTCGATTGAAGCCTGATTACTAAACCACTTGCTACGGCCTGGGAATTCAACATCAATTGAATTCGCGCTGTCCGAGTGCAAAGTTTTGTAGAGTGCGGAAAAATGCTCCGAGACGTCCGTCCCCGCATCTATGGCAGCCTTGGCTTCGCATACAAGAATTGCGAGCGGGTTGATATCGATACCAGTGAAGTCAAGACCTCGGCATAGAGCCTCGGTCATCGTAGTTCCTGATCCAACAAACGGGTCGATGACAAGACTGTTCGTGCCCGACTTAGCTACGATCGCGTCAAGGATGTCCCCCTGCATGCTGGGGACCATCATCGCAGGATAGCGAATCAGGCCGTGCAACCCAGGCCGGGCTTCCTTGCCAGCCACTGCCCATGTAGAAGGCTGGTTGTTGGCCAAGGCAGACAGCCGGCGACTGAGTGATATGTTCGGCTGCATTAGCGTCGATCTTTCCGTGTATTGACCGCTAGCCTGATTGAGATTCACGGCTTAACGGTTAATTAATATCACCATAGCTTGACGAAGGCAAGCCGTCCTGACTGGCGCGTCTTGCGGCCTTTCACGCATCGTGACAAAAAAAGAAGGCGCCCATTTGAAGAGGCGCCTCTTTTTACGAAGATTGCCCTGCAGGCTTCAAACTCCGACAGGATTAGCCTTCTCAGGATCAATCTTGTACTGCTTGATAGCCCGGGCCACATCCTTTCCGGTCATCTTCCCGTCCTTGGCCAGTGCCGCAATCGCGGCATGCGCGATGTAGTACCGGTCCACTTCGAAGAAGCGACGCAGGTTCGCACGGGTATCCGAACGGCCGAAGCCATCGGTGCCCAGCACGGTGAAGGTGGCCGGCACGAACGCGCGGATCTGGTCCGCATACGCACGCACGTAGTCGGTCGCGGCAATCACCGGGCCTTGGCGGTCTTCCAGCAGCTCGGTCACGTAGGCCTTGCGCTGGGATTCTTCCGGGTGCAGGCGGTTCCAACGTTCGGCGTCGAAACCATCGCGGCGCAGTTCGTTGTAGCTGGGGCAGCTCCAGATATCGGCGGTGACGCCGAAGTCCTTCTCCAGCAGCGCGGCTGCTTCAATGGCTTCGCGCAGGATGGTGCCCGAACCCATCAGCTGCACGCGCAGCTCGTTCTTCTTCGGCTTGCCGGCGTCGGTGAGCAGGTACATGCCCTTGACGATGCCTTCGGCCGCAC